>Ga0210398_10000039_pt1 | contig 155501 bp, 120 predicted proteins | sample IncBWC4OmetaG_FD_161047 | JGI IMG/M metagenome (GOLD analysis project Ga0210398, IMG submission 161047) | Forest soil microbial communities from Barre Woods Harvard Forest LTER site, Petersham, Massachusetts, United States - Inc-BW-C-4-O | ecosystem: Environmental > Terrestrial > Soil >... | reverse complement strand
CGAAACCGCCTTTTTCGTAACTGCCGGCACTCGAAGAAGCAGAGGGACATGAATCAATTCCTCGTCGAGGCAGGGCGCATGGTAACGACGATCGTGCTCCAGAAATGCTTCCCCATGATCGGCGGTCACGGCGAAGATGCAATTCTGCCACAGCCCGAGATCACTTAGCGCGCCGATCAACCGAGATAGTTGAGCGTCGACCCAGCGGATACCGGAATCGTACAAGCCGACAACTTCGTCGCGATAACAACGTAGACGTTTGGCTCGAAGCTCAGGCCGGTTCCATTGTGAATTCAAATATCGGGCGCGCTCGGGCGAAGGTGCGCTTCCATCGAAAAGTTCAGCTCCCTTCTCGGTGGGGTAATAAGGGGCGTGAGGATCCATCAAATGAAGCCACAGAAAAAAAGGAGAGTCTCCAAGCGAAGCCAACCAGGAACGCGCCTGGTCGACCATTGCGTCGGCCGCGGGGAAACGGCGCAGGGCATCGAGCGAACGCGGAGTCGCCGCTCCAAGTTGGCAGTAGTGAAAATAAAGCTCGTCGTAAATAGGGGCAAACCCAGGAACTTTTCGGCTCACGCCAGCCAGCATGTCGTTCGCTCGAGTGATCCAGTCGCCATCATGCAACGGGCCCCGACCGCGATTCGGCGAGGGAACAACCTCGGCCATAAAATCGCGGAACATGTCGAAACCAAAATCGTAGCCGAATTGCCGGCAAAGATACGGGTTTCCGGCGCCAAAAAAACCGGTGGCGTAACCGTTCTCCTTGAAAACCGACGCGAGCGTTCTCTCTTCGGGAGCGAGTCCGACCAACTCTCGTCCAAGCGCCAGGGGATATCGCGACGCCATAATCGCCGGGAACGAGTAATACGTAGGAACGCCGGCTACGACCGCCAGAGGAAAGACAAAGCTCTCATCAGCCAGATGATCGAGGAACGGAGTAGTTGGGCGCGAGTAGCCCATGAATCCGCAATGATCTGCGCGCAAACAGTCTACCGTCACCAGCAACATCGATTTTTTAGGGGGCATCTAAGCGCTCACGCTGGCGGCTAAAATGCCCGCGTTGAATTTGCGTTTTACAACTCGAATTCGAACGACCGACTGCGCGCCTTCCAGAGAACCAGTCTCAACCAGGCCATAGAGTTCGTGGTCGCGAGGATAGAGCAGATCGGGGTGCCTCGCCTTCAACGCTCCCAGAAACTCATCAAGCCTCGCGAGAGTTCTGCTGCGAAAATCCTTGAGTGTTGAGTGGAAATTGATTGAATGTACGGAAATGATCGCTGGAAGTCCGCGGCTGAAGCATTCCTCGCTTCGTCGCAGACAGTCGCTCAAAGAGAATCGTTCATTTATACCCGGTTCGAAATCCATGGAGCGGTATACATGCAAAATGCCATTACGATCAAAGTGAGGCGGCGTTGCATGATCAGGCCCATTCTGTGCCACGTGAATCCCTTGCGAACTCCATATTTTGTGGGTAAGGTCATTGGCTCGATAACCAGGAGCGCACGCTGACCGCGCTGGCTGCGAGAATAGCTTTTCGAAATACTCAACTCCTAGACCGATCATTTTTTTTTGCTGCTCAGAAGTGAGGAATGCTTCTTCTCTATATCCTTCGGAATCCCAATATTCGAAGCCTACCCACGGCATCCGCCAATGAATGTAGGGAACGCCTGCGCTCCACAAGCGTCGCAGAAGAATCCCTCGTTCTCCTTCATCGCGCAAATGCCTTTCCACAGCGCCGCGGCAGAAGTGAGTCACGCCATGAAGAGCTGGCGATAATGTTCCGGCCGAAATGGCTTCCTGGAAAGCTTGCAGAAGCCTGGGGCGAGCCCATGATTCGGGAAGACCATCGCTTAACGGCCGAAGATGGATCTGGCGGAAATCATCCGCGATGACTTTTTGGAAGTCGACATTGGCAACGATGAAGTTCATTCCGAGACATGCGGGACGTCCACGTGAATCGCGATGACTCTGCAACAGACCGTTGATCGCCGCAACATCTTCCGACGTTTCGAAGCCATAGAAATCATAGGGGTGCTGGCCCAGCGGAATGCCGGCAGCGCACAATTCGTCCCAGCAATCTCGATCACGCACGCCAACTCTTCCCCAGTCGTCGCTCTGGAGAACGACTATGGGACGGTCAAAAGCGTATCCCTCAATCGGCAAGAGAGAGCGCCCACGCCGCCAAACTGAGCGCACGGTATTCAGCATTGCAACTCGCTTTCGCGGTTCGCTTCGGATATGCGGGACGCGGGTTCGCGCCTGGCCGCAACGCTTGCGAGTGGTTCGTTCACGACGGGCTCAGGCTGCACGCGCGCTTTGTGGCGGTTCCGCAAATGTGAGGCAAGCTGAAAGACGCGGTAGTATCCCGGCCTCAGAATTTTGCGGTAGGATGCCGCGAATCGAACCACTCTCCCGCCGAAGCCAGCTTTGAACCAGGCAGGACCCGTCTTCGCCCCCGGCGTGTAGCCGCCGAAATCATATTCATCACAGCCGTGCGCTTTGGCCCACAGCAGTGCATTCCACTGCAAAATGTGACCAACGTTGTAGCAGTCGTTTTCGGTCGCACCCAAAAGATATGAACACCGCTTTCCACAGCGAGCGATGACGGCGCCACCTCGGACAGCATCCTCCGCCCGGGCGAGTAATAAGGCGCCGCGGCGTGTGTCATCGATCAGCCAGCGAACCGCAGCCTTGATCTGCTCGGGCGATGCCGCCGGAAAACCTTTCCGAATTGATAGACGGGAATGTAAGGTTAAGAACTCTTCTATTTCCGACGCGGAGACGGCGGGAGCTACTGAAACACCGAGGCGCTCCGCGTGCCTCACTTCATAACGTGAACTCTTCCGGAACCGTCCAAAGATCGCATCTTCACCATCTGTCAGATCGAGACGCAATGAGAAACGGTCTGCGCCGATCCGCGTCCACGCCAAACTCGTGAAACCGTCTTCAAGGTTTTTGCCGGCGATCCGCAGCCGATCTGGCGAAACCTCGAGATAGCTGTAATTGTCGAGGGCCAGCCGGGCGGCGAATTCTCCGGTCATGCTCTGCCAAAGATTTTCATCGTCACAAACGGGACCATGATTGACGACGACGGCACGCATCCATGGCCAAGCCCGGCCGATCGGAGAGTGAATACCGAAAGCGCTGAACCATCGGATATTGCCCCGTTCGCGGTAAAGGGCATATTTAGCGCTCGATTCGCTCCACTGCGGAAACTGAAATATATGGCTGGACTCCTGACTGTCTAAGAAAGCAGTAATCTCCCGGAGGAAGAGCGGTGAAAGCTCATCGATCGAATAAACTTCAAAATTCACTTTTGTTCCCAGCCCTATATGTATCCTAACTCCCGCAATCGCTCCTCAACCATGGCTTGATCGGAGCGATCCAAGTCTGTTGTGTCGGCCTTGATGAGTTCTTCCAGGAGAAACAGCACAAGCTCTTCGACACCACCGAAAGTCTTGCCAAATTTTTTTTCCGCTTCGGCGCATACACCGAAGGGAAGCCGGATTTCGCGCAATTCGCTCATCGTATGCTGCACCTCATTCCTGGAAAGCTGGCCGAATCCGCGCCCATACCGCTCCGGTAATCAAACGATCATCCGCGTCCAATCCCAGAACGCGCGTTGTTGCCAGGAAGACCACGTACGAGAGGAGAAGTGCAGCAAAGAGAACCACCCTGTCGGAGTTGATTAAGAGCGACGCCTTCCGCAGCAGCATGATTACGAAAAGAACACTGGCTGTCGCGGGCAACAACTTCAAATAACTGCGGTTGTAAGGTGAAACCCTCAAGGCACCGTGCACTTCAAGTAGATTCAACGCATTCGTTCCGGCGGTCGTGATGGCCGCGGCCAGAGCAGCGCCAATTGCTCCCCAACGCGGAACAAAAACGATGCAAAGTAAAACCATAAGCACGGCCATTACTGCCTGAACACGCATCAGACGATGTTGGTTACCCGACATAAACAAGAGACATCCGACCGACCCGACGCCGCAGTTCACCAATTGGCCACAGGTTCCGATAATCAGAATGGGCCATCCCGACTCGAACTCCCGGCCAAAGATGCGCATGATGGGATGGGCGTAAGCGAGCATCCAAATTGCGAGCGGAAGCGTGAGTGCCAGCATCCATTTGGTCAGGGTCTGAAATAAACGCCCAAGGAGAACCAGCTCGCCCCGAGCGTGGACTTCGGCGATAACGGGCGCAAATATCTGATTCACCGACTGCAGAACAATCGACTCATAGGCCACCAAAGCTGCAGCAACTGCGTAGACCCCAACGTCATAAGGCCGCCGATAAAAACCAAGGGCTACGCGGTCCGATTGCGACGTAAGAAATTCCATCAATCCGATGCCGAAGCTGGCAGCGGAAAACAGCCAGACTTCAGACCCAATCCACAGTTTGGTTAAATCCGGCGTCCTGGCTGCGGCTGGCGTAAGGCGCCGCACCAGAAACGCGAGAAGTGCCATCACAATCACAGCGCCGGCAATCTGAGCAAAAAGATAGCCCCACAGAGCATATCCGGCGGAGATCGACGCGATCGCAATCAACATTGTCACCGGACTCGCCAGGAACCTGGTGACCAACGTACGCCGGCCGACTTCTTTGTAGCCGGCCAGAACTTTACCAAGAAAAGAGTTGAGCGCCCCCGTGATCATGATGACCGCAAACAATGGAAGATAGCGCGCGAGTTGTGGGGCATGATAGAAGCGGCCGACGAACCACGGCCCAACTTTGACGAGCAGAGCTGCGAAGATCAGATTCGCGGCCAGAAGCATCCATGAGCCGTTCCAGAGCAATGCTCGCAGTGCTTCCACTCTTTTGGACACGCTGTACACGGCCACGAAGCGGGTTGCCGAGTCAGGCAAGCCGAATGCATTGATCAGTCCAAAAAAGCTGACAATGGTCATGCCGAGTGCATAGAGCCCGAGATTCTCCGCTCCGAGGACACGCGCCAAGTAAATTTTGAAAATATAGCCAAGACAGGCCGTGAAAATTGTGCCGGCAAAGACAATTCCAGACTGGCGCGAGATGTTTCCGATCTCAAATTTAAAACTCTGCGTTGCCGCCTCCGACAGCACAAGCTCCTCTTCGGGAGACAAATCAACTGGCACGGGTTCCCGCATGCGCACTTCGCTGACGCGCATTTCGCCATCTTGCGATTCGCAACTTTGAAACTCAGTTCGCAAGCAGGTCTCCCAGCTCATCCTGGCCGCTTCTATGCAACATGCGCCTCACCGCGCTCTCGATTCTCGGAGACTCGCGCAGAATGCGGGCTGCACGGTGCCACACCACTCCCCCCAAATGACGGAACGAGGAGTTTGTGAGAGTGACATAAGCAGTCTTGTGCAGGTGGTTCCCGAAACGTTCTTTGTAGCCCTCGGCCCCGAGTCCCAAATCGACTCGCTTCATTTCCCCTTCTTCGCAAGCGTCGATGATGATGCGTGCGAGCAGACAATGCCCTGGTGAATTTTGCCGCTGACTACTGTCGAACGTCGGCATATACCAAAACCAACTCCCCTGGAACCGAAACCCGTAGTTCCACGCGATCGGCCGCTCGCCGACCATCAAGATACTCAAGGTCACGACTTGTTCACCAGCAAACCGTTTTGCGAGTTCTCCGAGAAATGCGCGCCTCTCCTGCGTCGAGAGGCTGCTGGTGCGATTTGTTTCTCGAAAGCGCGCTATGTGGGCATCGGCAAAACGAGGCAACGCCGCTCGGATCTGATCGGCAGTCCGCAAGTGAACAACGGTGACCGGGCCGCAAATTTCCAATTCACGGAGATAGCGGCGGAGTTTTTTCTTCTGAAGCAGCGCCGTTCTTAGTTGCTCTCGTCGCTCCCCCTCGCCAAGATCCACCTGAGTGCACAAATACGCCGGCCGCATGTGGAGGTACAGGCAGTGATTTCTGCAACCGATTGCCAGAGTCTCGATCGTGGCAGATTCCTCGGGAAGGTTAGCGAGACCGATAGACGTAGAATTCAAAGTCTCCAGTTCGCCGAGAACTGCATTCACGAGTTCTCGTCTATCCTCGGGGCGGCTGACGAAGTCGCAATAATCTGCAGTTGTGGCTCCGAGAAAAGTTATCCTCTGTGCCGCCGTATCCGTCGCGAGCGAGGCCACTCCAACCAGTTCGTCTCCTTCATAACCCAGAAACAGCAGCGGTTTTATCGATGCCTTATAAGCCGCTTGCACCGCCAGCGCCCACTCCCAGGTGTAAAAGACCTCGGGGCGCTCCATCTTCAGTACCAGATCGTTCCATTGCCGCTGCAGTTGCGGATCCTCTGGAATCGATGTGTGGCAGACAATCCGCAATTCAGTTCGCCTCCGCCGCATCGGATTTTGAGAAAACGTAGTAGTACCAGTCGGTGACATAAATACTGTCGGCATGTGGATAGTCATTTCCAAGCGCGCGCATCAAGCGAAATCCGCACGCTCCGAGTTCGCTCACAACTTTCTCCGGCACTGATCCGTGGGTCTTCAGTCCACCGTGGGCGGCATCCATCCAGTAGCCATCTCCATACCAGAATGCGCGCAGGCCGAGCCGTTGCCCGATACGAACTGTGGAACGAAATGCCGCCAGCACCGACGCCAGCGTTATTCGTAGCGCTTTCAGTACATACAAGATTGGCTGAAAGAAGACCGACTCTCCCGGCACAACCCTGGCGGCTAGTGATTGCATGCACTTTCTGTTCCAGGAGGGCCGCACCACGATAGAACGGGGATTGTGCGAGGATAAAATTAACGTGCCCGAAGCTCTGAGCACGCGACAAATTTCGCGGAGCGCACGGAAGCGCGACTCGTCGGGGATCACATAGTCGATGCCATTGAACGCCATAACAACCGCGTCGAAGCTCGATGACGGGAACATGGACAAGTCGGTAGCGTTTCCGACTTCAAAACGGTTTAACGGAAATTTCTCGCGGCAACGTGCGATCATTTCCGACGCGTAATCAAGGCCGACGTAGTGCGATGCGATCGATGAAAGGTATGGCGTAGTGCGGCCTCCGCCAACCCCCAAGTCCAGAATCGCCATGCCCTTTCGAAGAAACTCGTCAAAAAGAACCAGCTCGCAAGAAGTCAGCTCATCGAGCGAAGCGTAGTAACTCACGACTTCGGGCGAGTTGTAGGTGGAGATATTGGGATCCCCGGTTTCAAGTCTCGTGTCGAGCATGGATCGTCCGATGCGATGTCGAGTCTCCAAACTAAGCCGTACTCCCTAGAACGCGGGAGCGAAGGTCGCGATGAAATCCAGAGACATGAGCTTCGAACTCCGAAAGCGTCATATCGCGGGTCACATGAACCCGGGGAATCGCAAATCTCGAGAACTGGGTCCCGAAACCTCCATTAACATTCATGAATGCGCACCGATAGCCCGCCTGCTCGGCCATCTGTATCTCTCTTTCGGTTACCGATCCGGCGTCGCCGAATGGATACGCCAGTGCCCATATCGGCTGCGTAAGAGCCTCCTGCAAGACATTGCGGCTTGCCGAGATTTCGCGCCACGCCGTCTCTGACGATTGCCGCGACAGAACGGGATGGCTCAGAGTGTGCGCTCCGATGCCCATCCCCAGATCGGCCAACTGTCGAAGCTGTTCCTTGTTAAGCAGAGAAAATCGGTGGCGGTGAAACTCACAGGAAGACAACCCCCTGTGCGGCTGTGCGTCTGGTTCGAACTGCACCCGTGCCGCCTCGATGAAATTCTGTCTTTCGGAGTCCTCATACTTGGAAAGACGGTTCACCAAGGTCCACCAAACAGCGCGTCGCTGATTACGATTTGGTTCGGGATCTCCCAGTTCGATGCGAATCTCTAAATTGTCAAACCAGTAGTTCCCCGCTGCAGCCTGCCGCAGCAAAGTGTAGAGTTCCTCGTACCATAATGTTTGGGCAGTTTCTTCCGCCGAAGCGCCAAGAACAAAAAACAGACAGGACAGGTTTTCTTGCAACAGGATCGGCGCCATGCCAGTGAGCGCGCTCTGCAGGCCGTCGTCACAGGTGAGAAGCACCGCTCGTTCTGGAAGGTCTTTGCCGTCGACCAGCCAATCGCGCACTTGATCGGGCGAGACTACGTTGTAAAGGCTCTTGAGAAGACGAAGCTGGCGCCGGAAATTCTCAGCGGTGACGAGGCTGCCATCAAGGTGCGGATCTAATTCTTCATATTCGTCAGGCAGAACGCCGTGGTAGGTGATCGCAGAGAGACCGCTGCCGCAGCCATGCCGGCGCAAATATCCGGAATTGGCGAGGCACGGATATACAACATGTTTCAGAACAGGGCTGATCAAGCGCACCTTATGATCGCACCACAGAATCCCAATTCAAGGGAGTGCCTCTCTTGATCTCCTTGGCCGCCCGCTTGCCCAACACTTCCTCGAGATGCCTTGGATGAAGGCCGTAGCCGGGACGAATGGAACGGATATTGTCCGGGGTAAAGAGTGCGCCTTCGCTCATGTCTTGCACGACGAATAGAGAACGTCGAAAGGCCTTGCCTGACTCTTCCCCGGCGCTGGGTCCGAACTGAATTGTTCCCAGACCTTTTTCCGCTGTGCGTACCGCGTCGACCATCGTTTTGAATTCCTGGGGCTCGAGCGAGAAGGCGCTGTCTGGTCCAGAAACAGAGCGGGACAGAGTGAAATGCTTTTCAACGATGCATGCACCGAGCGCGACGGCGGCAACGGGCGCGGCAATCCCCCTGGTGTGATCGGATAGTCCGACGGGCACGTCAAAGCACCGCGACATTTCGGGAATCGTCCGCAGGTTCAATTCTTCCGCGGGAGCCGGATAGGCACTTGTGCACTTCAACAACGCAATCTGCTTTGCACCTGCCGCGCGTGCACTCTGGACTGCTTCATCAATTTCTTCCAGAGTTGCCATGCCCGTGGACATGATCAGGGGCTTTCCGGTGCGCGCCATTTTCTGAATGAGGGGAATATCAACGAGTTCAAAGGACGCTATTTTATGGGCGGGGACTTTTATCTGTTCCAGGAAATCCACTGCCGTAGAGTCGAAGGCGCTGGAAAAACAATCCATTCCCAGATCTTCAGCAATTTGCTTAAGCCTGGGCTGCCACTCCCAAGGCATGAAAGCCTCGCTGTAAAGCTCATGCAGATTGCGGCCATCCCAAAGGGTTCCTCCGCCGACGCGGAACTCTTCGCGGTTGCTGGCAATAGTGATCGTGTCCGGCGTGTACGTCTGCAGCTTTATGGCATCGGCGCCGCTGGCTCTGGCGGCTTGCACGATCTGCACGGCTGAAGCAAAGCTCCGGCTGTGATTCGCCGACATTTCGGCGATAACGTATACGGGTTCGCCGGGAGCGATGCAACGGTGGCCGATCTGCATTTTTGGAATCACGGACAAAATCCTCAGAAGATCGTCGAAAGCCAGCGGGAAAATCTCAACCGGTCATCGAAAATTGGTTTCGCTTCCCGGGAGCCTCCCTTAATGACCTTGACAAATGTACCGCTGCCATCCCACGCACCTCTTCAATTGCAACCAGCTCGAAACCGCTTCTTTCGAAGGCCTTAACGGACGCGACATTACCGGCTTTAACGAAAGCATGAAGACGCGAACAGAGTCCTGTTTTCGAAGCCAAACGAGCGGCTTCTTCAATTAGTAAAGCTGCGAGTCCCTGCCCTCGCCGCAAGCGTTCGAGGCTGATGGCAATTTCAAAATCTCCATCTTCGCGGCCATCGAATCGGATTTGTCCGACAGGAATATTTTGAGCGTTTTCCGCAATCAAGATATGGCACCGCCCCTTGCGCATCTTTTCTGCGAACCAGGCTACATGGGTAGCCCATGGGATAGGTTCGGACGAGAACGATGCGGCGCGAACTTGCGAATCGTTTGCCCATTCCCACAACATTCTGAGGTCGCGCTCATTGACAGGCCGGAGTTGCAGCTTTGTGCCCCGCAGAGCCGAAACCACTCGTCTCGCACCATTTCCATCGACAAGTTCGCGACTGTTTGAGGAAAATGCCTGCCGTAGCTCTTTCGATTTCAGAAGAAGCCGTAATTGATACGCAAGTTTCTCGGCCGAGATATCGCTCGCATCTCCAAGATGAATCGCGCACTGTCGTTGTGACAATTCCCGCGCGATGGGTAGCTGGTTGGGCGCGAGAGTGATCAGAATTGCGGGCAGCCCCATGAAGCACAATTCCCAGGCAGTAGTTCCAGCTGCGGAAATAGCGACATCCGTGGACGCCATAAGCTTGGCCATGCTTCTGACGTCGCGATGCAGCCGGAATTTTTCTCGGCTTATGCTTTTTCCGCCTGGATATGAGTTCTGATTGGCCGCTCCAATCACGACGTCAACCTCAATACTGTCATCTGCAAGCAGGCTGACGGCCCGCAGCGCGATTTGAGTAAAGTTTGCCGGATCGCTGCCTCCCATCGTCACCAGCACGCGATGACCAGTGGCAGCAATCTCCCGATTCCATTCTTGCCACTCAATAAACTGGCCGCGCAGCAAGCAATATTTGAGGCCGAGCAAAAGTTGCGTGTATGCCTCACGCTTCTCGTAGGCATTGCTTTGAGCACAACCATTCTGATTCAAAACCCAATCGGCCGAGTAGGGCGATGCATGAGCATAGTCGTCCACAAAAAGGACTTTCACGCCCCCAGATTTCAGCATTCGTTGAAAATCAGCGCCAAAATGATAGCCGTCGACAACAACCCATTCGGCGCCGTGCTGGTGAGCCAGATTCAGAGTCTGTTGCGCATCCTCTTCAGAACCCGGCGCAGAACCGATTTCCAAAACTTGAAACGATTTTCTTAACAATGTTTCCGGTAGAAGAAGGGGGGGCGCGCTCGCAAATTGGGCTCGGCCACCCGCATCTTGCCACGCTTCCGCGAGAGCGAGACAGCGCATAACGTGGCCGCTTCCAATAGCAGGGCTCGCATCGGCACGAATCAGCAATGCAGGAGGGCTCGCCATTTTCAACTTTACGTTACGACCTCGCATTTCAGTTCGGAGTTCCGAGGAACTTCGCCCCGAGAGGCGAGCAACCGGCTGAAACCTTTCACGTCGGCAGGCTGCCAACAATTCTCCATCACGCTTGGATCTGAAATGTAAGATTCGAGATAATCCGGGATTTTGTTTATCTCCCCCGGATGGTTTAACGCAATGCCAACTCCAAAGCGAACGAATTGGTCGATGTAATCTGCCGGCCAGAACTCAAGCCACTTACATAGGAAACATGGAATCCGGCGCATCGCACATTCCGTGGCCACGGTCGAGAGCACAGTGATTCCGAACCATGCTCTGGCAAACAACTCCTCCTTCATAGAACCGTGAACCATTCGAGTTACGCTCTCTTGCCGGGGGGAAAGGATGCGGTCCAAGATACGTTTACGTTCGTTCCTACTTTCGACGGGATGCAACTTTACGATGAGTTTGCGGCCAGTATTAATCGCCAAGTCTGCCAGCGGAGGCAGAATGTCTCGATAAAACTCCTCACCCCGTCCATTGCCGACCTCATAGGCTTCCGAAATAAAAAGGATGTAGGCGCGGAATGCACCGTCGTCCGCGGGATCCCGTCGAATTGCGCCGCTGGACGTGGCCGGAGCACCGATCAGAATTTTCTCCCGGAGTACGCCGGATCGTACGAGGTAGTCCTCTTCCATCCTGCCCTTTGCCAAGATCACGTCAGCGTGACTGCGCTTGAAGATGTAACGGCCGTCGAGTGCACCGTGATGACAGGCGATGTTCGGCAAGCCACGATTGCGAGCCAGCAGCAGGGGTATACGCGTATAGGGATTGCTGTCGTCAGCGCAGAGCACGGCTTGCACGGGCTCGGTGTCGAGAACGTTTCTCCAGGCGTCGCGAACTTCGAGTGCGTGGCGCAACTTTTGCGGGAAATCGTCCAGATAACCCAAAACTTTCATGATCTGGAATTCAGCAATGTGAAGCAATTCAGCCAGAAAAGACCGCCACATGGCACAAAGTTTTTCAACCTCGCCATCACCATCCTGCGGCGCGGCGTAACACGAGAGCCGAGCGCCGGAAACATTGGGCGGAAGGTTTTCAACCCAACCACTCTGCCGCGTTGCCATCAGAAGAAACTTTTCCTCCGGAAACGTCTGGGCGCACGCTAGGCCAGTGCGTGAAACGTTCACATACGCCGAGGGCAGCAGCACAACAGGCGCCTTTAAGGACTTGCGGCGTCTCGGGAAGTGAGATCGGAACTGGTACCCCGGATCATATTTATCCCAGAAGATATCCGTAATCTGAGCTGGCGAAAGCCGGCGGCAAAGGCGAAGATAATGGCCTATTCCTTTTCTTTGTTCAGTACGGCTCAAAACAGAAACCTGAACCCTTCCGCGCAACAGGTGTTCCAGAAGACTCGCATGCAGCGAGGGACGCGAAAAATAGACTTCATCCCCAGAACGCAGGGTTTCGGCGAAACGCTGCATTAAAATGATGGCTTCGAATTGTTCCGTGAAGAGGATCGACAGGATCTCCCACCAATCGAGTCCTTGTTCATCAATGAGCTGGCCGCATCCTAGTCCTAAGAGGCTGCGTACCTGCATTAAGTCGTCAAAACCATTCCGCAGAGTGTTCAGGCTTCTTACCGGACAGCGGAATCGCCGCCCCCAGCGCTCGTAGGTATTTATTCCTCCCAATCCGAGGTCCACGATCTGGTCCCAAGGCAGGTTTGTCCACGCGCCTTTCTCCAGATCATCCTCGGGGTGTATGAGCAGAATTTTCACAAAGCTGTTCCTGGCGCAAAATAGTCTCACAAAGCTGCAAGTCGAATTCGACGGCAACGTGCACGGAACGGTCCAGCGAGGTTTCGATCGTCCCTAGCCGTTCTCCAAAAAAGTGCCCCGTGGCTGCGAGCGCTCCCAGCCTGGCCACCTTGATAGACCCGTTTGGCCGATAGATTGGTGGCAGCAACGGGCGCTCTTTCAAGTATTGTGTCCCAAAAAACATCTTCCAGTAAGTGGCTTCGCCGGGCACCACCGCCCAATGAAAGTCATGCGGATCGACCGGAGTTACGCTGACGACGAAGTCGAATTCACCATCGGAAAATTTCTGGACCGCATCGCGAATATCTTGTGCGCTCCGTAATGGAGAGCTGGGTTGCAGACACAACAGTGAATCGATCTGCGAGCGCGTGGGCAGTCGTGACGCGATGTATTGGCAGGGGATGTGCGATGCCACCAGGTCGCCGCAAAGCTCTGCGGGCACAAGCTCCGGCACTTCGGCGCCGAACTTCTTGGCGATCTGGGCAATTTCCGGATCTTCGGTGCAAACGTAAACCTGACGAAACAAACCACTCTTAAGCGCAGACTCAATTGAGTACGCGATCAGCGGTTTTCCCGCGAGTTCCCGAACATTCTTACGCGGCAGCCGTTTACTGCCGCCTCGGGCCGGGATCGTGCAAATCATGTTCGCGCGCAAGATTGTCCCCGGGTAAAATAGCTTTCCTTCCGCGGCCTTTCAAGCGGCGACGATCCATCGCGCGCCTCAAGTCCCAAAACCAGTAATTCCGAAAGCCGCAGATCTTCCGTGTCGTCGATGTCGGCGCCCCGGTTCGCATCCATCTCCGCCAGATGAAAAGGCGAGCCGTAGAATGTGTTTTGTGCAAGCAAGTCTTCGCAACGCGCCCACCATACCGACCCGGTGGGGCAAAACGCGCGCGTACAATCCTGGCTTCTTCCCGTGAACTCCTTAAAAGCCCACCGTCCGCGTCCATCGGCATCCGCCGTCATCGCCCATTCCGGATAGACGCAGCGATAGGTCACCACTGAAATCTGGAATGAGCGGTTCCCCTCGCGGAACAATTTTTCGTGGTCGGCGATGTCGGCGCTTGTTACCAGAGGGCAGTTGGGAAAGACCTGGCAAAGTGCCTGAGGGCGGATCCCTCGGTCGCCTAGAGTTCGCAATACGTGGATAACTGCGTCAATTGATTTTGCCGTATCGGTCGAGATTTCCGGTGGACGCTCGAAGAATTCCGCGCCGTACCACTCGGCGACGCGCCCGATCTCCGGGTCATCGGATGAAACTATCACTTTCTCGAACAGTCCGCTGTTTACTGCCGCAGAGACTCCGTAAGCCATCATCGGATGGCCAAAAAACGGCATGAGATTCTTTCTGGGCAGGCGTTTGGAACCTCCGCGCGCCGGAATGATCGCGACCGGCCTGCCACTACGATGCAAGCGACACCCACTTTCGTTCCTCCGCCGAGGCGCGAGCGGCAAGCGCAATCCGAAGAGTTAAAATCGCGTCCTCCAAGGTGAACTTCGGACGCGCATTCGTTCGTACGCACTCGAGGAAGTGCTCCAGTTCCGCGACATACGCGTCATTGATCTGCACTTCGAACTTAATGGTTTCCGCTTCGAGCCCTGGGCGGATAATCTGCACTGAGCTGTTTTGCAGGTCCCATTGCAATTTCCCCTCCGGTCCGACCAAACTGCAGAAGCGCGAATACGATCGCTGGATAAAATCGACATGCACATCGGCGCGGGTTCCGCCCGGGAAACGAAGGAGGATGGTCGCACAGTCCTCCACATTCGTTTCCAATTGACTCACTCGGCCCGCCATACACGCAATTTCCTCCGGCGCTCCAAATAACCAGGTCACATAGTCGATCTCATGGGAGCCATCAAGCAAAATTCCGCCACCGAGTTCCCGGCGCGCCGTATAGCTCTTTCGATAGTCCTGCCAGGGACGCCAGTCGGGTAAATAGCTCCCCGCTTCAACGTGCGCCCAGAGGATTTTGCCTACTGCGCGCGCGTCCACCAGATCCTTCAACTTCTGCATCGAGGGATGGAAGCGCAGGTTGTATCCCACTTGAATCACCGCCCCGCGTTTGGCGGCCTCATCCCGCATCTGTTCAAGGTCATCCATACGGTCGGAAAGCGGCTTTTCAATAAATACATGCGCGCCCGCGCGCAACGCCTGCATCGCCTGCGCGACATGGTGAATCGGAGGAGTGCACACGAGGACGGCATCGGGGTGAAACCCTTCGAGACCAGCTTCGAGTGTGGGAAAACACTCCGCCTGGAATTCAGCGACCACATATTCCAGCCGCTCCGGATGGGGATCACAGGCCGCGACTTTCGTGAGACCCAACTTCTTCAAGTTCGATATGTGACGGCGACCTATGGATCCGGCCCCAGCAACCAGCGCGGATTTTACCGGAGAATTCGCCAAGGCAGTTATTTTGCGAAGTGACGAATCACTTTCTGCACGGCGTCGATGACATCCTCCACATCCCGATCGCTCATCCCGTGAAACATTGGGAGGCTGAGCAGGCGATCGTAGGCGTTCTCGGCGACAGGATACTCTCTTCCGCGGTAGCCAAAACGCTCACGATAGTATGGATGGAGATGCACGGGAATATAGTGGACATTGACCCCGATGTTTTCTGCTCGCAGAGCGCGAAAGATTTGACCGCGCTCTGCCGTCAGTTTTTCCACGTTAAGGCGGATGGGATAGAGATGCCACGCGTGCATCACCTCATCTCGGACGGCTGGCAGCGTGACCGCGGGCAAGTTGCGGAGTGCCGCGCAATAGCGGGCGGCGATCGCACGGCGACGTGATAGATTTTCGTCCAACTTTTTCAATTGCGAAAGGCCAAGAGCACAAGCAACATCAGGAAGGCGGTAGTTGAAGCCGAGCAGCACCATCTCATAGTGCCATTGCCCGATGGCCTGACGTTGCCGCGCGTCGCTTGAAATGCCGTGATTACGAAAGCGACGAAGAGTCTCAGCGTAATTGGCGCGATCGGTTGAGACCATACCGCCCTCGCCCGTGGTGATGTGCTTCACAGGGTGGAAACTGAAGACAGTCATATGAGCGTTGCTGCCAGTGCGTCGCTGTCGAAACTCTGAGCCAAGGGCATGGCAGGCATCTTCGATCACAACCAGCCCGTTACTCTCGGCCAATTCGAGAATTGCATCCATCTCTGCCGGATGCCCCGCATAGTCAACTGGAAGGATTGCGCGAGTACGCGATGTTATCCGTTCGCTAACTTTTTGCGCGTCTAAGTTCAGGGTGTCGGCGCATACATCTGCGAAAACGGGAGTAGCACCCTGGTACAAAACGCAATTTGGGGTAGCTGCGAAGGTCAATGGTGACGTTATCGCTTCGTCACCCGCCTTCAAACCGGTAGCAAAGGCCGCGCCATGCAGCGCCGACGTGCCGGAACTGAAGCTCACGGCATACTTAGCGCCGACGTAGGCCGCGAACGCTTCTTCGAATTCCTCCACGCGCGGCCCGGTGGTCAGCCAGCCGGAACGCAGAACGTTGACCACAGCCTGAATGTCTTCTTCGTCAATCGATTGCCGCCCGTACGGCAGCAGCGCCTCCCGAACTGGAACGCCACCGTCAACAGCAAGACCTTCGCGGCCTAGAATTGCTTCTCGCATTCGACGCATGCGCAAAATTAAGTCGGTTGGCTCACGCCGACACACGCACCTTAACTGCCGTTTCAGGTTCGATCAGATCCTGCAGCTGTTCGTGGCTTAACCATTCTTCGTTTGTGTCGCTGGTATAGCGAAAACCCGAAGGCAGTTCGCGAGCGTGCACCCAGTTCCCTTTCTGCCACCAGGGATGCGACGGTTTGATCACGAACATCTCATTCAATTCAACCGCAGCTCGTGCCTCGTCCTCCGAAAGGAGCACCTCGTGCAATTTCTCACCCGGGCGAATTCCTATGTATTCCACCAGACATCCGGGCGCAACGGCTTCTGCCAGATCTACAAGCCGCATGCTGGGAATCTTGGGCACAAAGATTTCACCACCGTGCATTTGCTCGATTGCGGCGATCACGAAACGCACGCCATGTTCGAGCGTGAGCCAGAAACGGGTCATCCGGGGATCGGTGATCGTGATGCGTCCGCGCTTGCGCTGTTCGAGAAAGACCGGCACCACGCTGCCTCGGCTGCCGACGACGTTGCCATAGCGTGCACAACTGAAGCGTGTCTCCTGAGCGCCAGCGTAAGCGTTGGCTTGCACGAACATTTTCTCGGCACACAGCTTCGTGGCGCCGTACAGGTTGATTGGGTTAACCGCTTTGTCGGTGCTGAGAGCCAGAATGCGCTGCACTTTCTGATCGATGGCCGCGTCGATCACATTGCGCCCGCCCATGATGTTTGTCTGAATGGCTTCGAAGGGGTTGTATTCGCAGGCAGGAACCTGCTTCAGTGCAGCCGCATGCACGACCACCGTAACGCCCGCAAGGGCGCGCTGTAATCGAGTGGCATCGCGCACGTCGCCAATGAAGTAGCGCAGAGTGGGATCGTCGAACCCCGACGCGCGCATATCATGCTGTTTGAGTTCGTCGCGGCTAAAGATCACCAACCGCTTCGGGCCATACTCGCGCAGCATGATTTCTACAAATTTTCTCCCAAACGAACCCGTGCCACCCGTCACCAGGACGACCTGATCCGACCAATTCATTCGCCGTACCTCGGTCATTCGTTATTCACCGACTTCCGAATATCCAAAATATCCAAACTCCAAAATTCAACCCGCTTGCGCCAAAGCGCACTGCACCGCCCTGCCCTGCATTTGCAAGGGCGCGGCGATCTTGAACGCTTCCAGGATGGTTGGCGCTACGTCGTAGAGACGCAGACCCAGCACAGGCGCCGCAGGTTTCTTGCTCCGGGCCAAGTCTCTTCCCTCAGCCATCAAAAAGATTCCGTCCCAGTTGTGATTCGCACCATCCGGTCCGGTGTCATTTTCCCTGCTGTGAATTTTACCGGCACCCACCATGCCGCTTGACCGCCAGTAAAGATCACCGAAGAAAACACTGAGATCGGGCGCGATATTTCGCGTTGCCCTGTAAGCTTCATCGGAGAAAACCACGCGCGTTCCAATCGGGTGGCCTTCGGCATCGCCCAACGATTCAAGCCCTTCCTTCAATTTTCTACGCAGGGAGTCGTATTGCTGGCGGGGCACCGAGCCTTGCGGCTCGCGGCCCTCGATGTTCAAAGAAATTCGCCCGTAGTAGCCACCCTCGCCCCAGGCTTGGGTTCTCGGCCAGTCGATCTCAAGTTCATCAAAGCGCGTAGGTTTGTTTGGATAGCGCTTCAGAGCCAAGTAACCCTTCTGCAATAGCCATTCATTCAAGCAGATCGCGCCGTCCATGCGCTTGGCCCCGTGGTCGGAGACGATCAACACCCGCGTGTTCGCGTCGGCGAATTCGAGAAGCTCGCCGAGCAAGGAATCGACGTACTTGTAATATTTGTGGATTGCGCCACGAAATGGATTATCGTCGCCGGCATACAGAACGTGGTTCGCATCCATGAACTGCCAAAAGCCGTGATGAATGCGATCGGTGCCCATCTCTACCATCATGAAAAAGTCCCATGGGCGGGTCTTTAAGAGATGCTTGGCGGCGGTGAAGCGCTTGGCTGTCATTTCATAAATTTGACTGAGCAGCCACTGCTTCTTGTCGGTGCGGAAACCTTTGACGTCAACCATGTAGTCGCCGACCAGCTTTTGCACTTCGGGGCGCAGGTCGTGCGGATAGGTGTACTGACTCTGCGACCCCGGCGTCAGAAAACAACTGATCAAGCTGCCGCGCACCGGCTTTACCGGATAGGTGGGAGGAACTCCGATGATGATCGATTCTTTGCCTTCGCGGCTGAGAATATCCCAGACCGTTTCTTCATGAATGCTCGACGAGTTCGCCACCGAAAGCTTGTCGTAGCCATATTCGGCGCGGTTGCGGAAGCCATAGACACCGAGTTCGCCGGGGTCGCGGCTTGTCATCATGCACATCCAAGCGGGGACCGTGATGGGGGGAGTGACGCTGCGCAGACTTCCGTGCAGTCCCGCGTCGCGCACGCGCTTTATGTTCGGAAGATCGTCAATCCAGCGGTCAAAGACGAGTTTGGGATCGGCACAGTCCCATCCGATCACCATCACTTTTCGTTTCGGCGACGAACGAAAGAACAAATCTCAACTCGCTTTCCGGCTGAAGAATTGCAACGTAGTATAGCGGAATTGTTTTCGCGCGCAGCCAGACGATCCACCGTCGCATATAAAGAGTCACTCCCCAGTTTCGCAATAAGGGTTTGTCATGGAGCAACGCAGGATGTCGGCAGGGCCGCCGGTAGCCCCCATCGGAGAAACAGACCGATAGGCGCAAGTAATGCGCGCACTCCGACCCGGCGCTGGGGAGGCAGCTAACAACAAATGGATTCCGGACCGCTGGCGCAGGCACAAAACTCGATGGTTCGCGAGACTCAGCCTGCCATTTTAGATTTTGGCAGAGCAAGCTCTTCGCAAGTCTATCCGGACCTTCTGAGTCACGAGTCGGCGCTGGGCGAGTATCTGAGGGTATTGCTGAAGCGCAAGTGGACTGTGTTGGCCTGCCTTTTCGCAATCTTCTCCGTGGTCGCTCTCGCCAGCCTGAAAATGACCCCGGTCTATGAGGCCACCGGCAGCATTGAGATCAATAAACCGGATTCCGGTTTGGTTAATTTTAGCAACTCTCCAACTTTCAACGTCGATTACTACGATCCCACTGAGCTGGAAACCGAGGTCATGATTCTGCAGAGCGATCTCCTGGCCCTGCAGGTCGTGAAGGAGCTGGCTCTGGACCGGCGCCCTGAGTTTGGCGGGAAAACCCCCGCCGTCCCTTCTGCGCTCGATCTTGCGCCTTCCCCGATGCAGGGCGATTCGTTGCAAACATCGTCCTTATTGTCGAATTTCCGCGGCAATCTGAAGGTCACACTCTCGCCGAACACGCACATCATCAAAGTAACTTACCGCAACCCGAACAAAGAATTGACCGCCACGGTGGTCAACACTTTGATGAATACCTACACAGAAAACAACTTCAAGTCGCGCTTCGATTCGACGATGCAGGCTTCCGACTGGCTCTCAAAACAACTGGTCAATCTGCAGATGAAAGTCGAGACCTCGCAAGAAAAACTGGTGCGCTACCAGAAAGAGCACGAAATTCTGGGCATCGATGAGAAACAGAACATCACCACATCCAAACTGGATGAGTTAAACAAAGCGCTGACCGCCGCGGAATCCGAGCGCATGGATAAGGAATCCGTATACCGGCTCATTCAGGCTGGAGACGCCGACACTATCGCATCGGCCGCGAATGCACTCGATTCGCCGGGCAGCGGGAACCAGTCACCTTCTTCTCTTCTTGAAACGTTGCGCGCCAAAGAAGTGGATGTGAAGATCCAGATTGCAGAATTGGGCACACAGTTCGGGCCGTCCTATCCCAAGGTCGCGCAATTGACCAGCCAGTTGAAGGAAATAGAAGCGCAAATTCTCGGCGAAACGAGAAAAGTCGCGGGCAAAATTCGCGGGCAATACATGGCCGCCCTGCAGCGTGAGAACATGCTGCACGATGCGCTGGAGAAGCAAAAGCAGGAAGCCAACAAACTCAACGAGAGCGCGATTCAATACAGCATTTTGAAACGCGATGTCGAGAGCTACCGGCAGCTTTACGAAGGCTTGATGGAAAAAATGAAAGAGGCCGGGGTTTCAGCCGGCCTGAAATCGAATAACTTCCGCATCGTGGACGTAGCCCGGGTCCCAACTGCTCCCGTAGAGCCGAACATTCCACGCAACTTAGCTTTTGGTTTTGTGCTTGGCTTGAGTTCGGGCGTGGGACTTGCGTTTCTGCTTGAAGGTTTGGACAACACGGTTCGCACAACTGAACAAGCACAGATGATTTCAGGCTTCGCACCGCTCGGCATGATCCCGCTGGGTTCGAGGACGTCACGCGAGGGTGGCGCCCGGAGCAAGCGGCTCGTGATTGCCAGTTCAAAGGAAGCGGTGGAACTGGTGACCCAGGTCCGGCCACAGTCACAGATGGCCGAGTCTTACCGGGCGCTCCGCACTTCCCTGCTGCTGTCGAATCTGGGCGCTCCACCGAAAGTAATCATGATTACCAGTGCGCTGCCGCAAGAAGGTAAAACGACGACCAGCATCAATTGCGCGGTGGTGCTGGCTCAAAAAGCCGTTCGAGTGCTGCTGATCGACGCCGACCTGAGGCGCCCCAGCATTCACAAAACCCTGGGAATGGGCCCGCACAGCGGTTTGAGCAACGTGCTTACCGGAAGTGCGACGCTGGAGAATGCGATCACCCGGTCTTCCGTTTTGCCAAATCTATCGGTATTAGCAGCGGGAACTCCCCCACCCAATCCCGCGGAGTTGCTTGCCTCCACCAACATGCGCGACGTCCTGAACGAATTGCGCGGCCAATACGATCACATCGTCATCGATACGCCACCAACGCTTTCGGTGACCGATGCGGTGGTGCTGTCGCCTCGGGCCGATGCTGTGGTACTGGTCATCCGTTCCGCGCAGACCACGAAACAAGCGCTCCGGCGCTCGAAAGAAGTTCTCATGCAAGTGAACGCCAAGGTTGCGGGCGTACTGCTGAATGCGGTCGATCTGAGTTCCCCCGATTATTACTACTATTACGAATATCAGGGAAAATACTCCCGCTATTATCAGGAGAGCGAAGCGCCGCACGAAGAGAACGACAACGATACGGAGAGCGCCGATGCGACTCCGAGCAGCGCGTAAGTGAAGGGTCCGGAGTAACGACTTTGTCGTGATGGCAATTGAATTCTCGGAAAAATGGAAATGCCGCGCAATGCTGGTTTCGCAAAGAGTATCGGAATAGGTGCCAGCGTTGCGTTTTGCCTGCTCTATCTGTTTTTTGCAGCCAGGCTCTTCGTTGCATCCGTGCTGGCTGAGAGAGCGGACTTGGCCAGCTTGCAGCGAGCTGTGCACCTTGACCCCGGCAATGCCGATTATCGCGATCGCCTGGGGCGCTACCACGCTCTGGTTGAGAGAGATCCAAGTAGCGCAATCGAACACTACCGCGCTGCGGTGGCCTTGAACACGCACTCCGCGCGCTATTGGTTCGATCTCGCTTCGGCTTATCAGGTTCTTGGGAACATCGTTCAGCAAACTTCAGCATTGGAGCGCGCCATTGCGGCGGAGCCGACCACGCCAGATGTTGCCTGGGAGGCGGCGAACTTTTATCTCGTGCAGGGCGCGGACGAAAAAGCCTTGCACGAATTTCGGGTGGTTCTGGAGGATGAACCTTCCCTGGCTGGAGCCGCGATTCGATACTGCTGGCGGGTACGGCCGGACGTAGATTCACTGCTCGCAACTGTCGTTCCTCAGAAGGCAGAGGCTTACATCGCGTTTCTCGACCTGTTAATGGCGAAGCAGGAGGCGAAGGCCAGTGAAAAGGTCTGGGCGGCGCTTATATCGACGGCCGAGCCCTTCGAATTGCGCGAGGTTTATGACTACTTCCAGTTTCTCATCAAGCACCAGGATGTGGATGAGGCGCGCCTGGTGTGGCAGCAAACGGCGCCGCGCTTCGGACTCTCTTCCTATTTGCCGACCAGAAATAACCTGATCGTCAATGGCGATTTTCATTTGGACGTTTTGAACGGAGGTTTCGACTGGCAGTATGGAAAGCAGCAGAGCGTCACGCTCGCGCTCGATCCCAGCGAATTTCACGGCGGCCATCGCTCGCTGTTGATCACCTTCGACGGCCCCGGCGTGAGCGACGCGGGCATCCATCAGTTCATCGCAGTCGAGCCTAATACAACTTACGGCTTCTCCGCCTATTACAAAAACGGAGAGATCGAAGGAGCGGGTGGGCCGCACTTCACAATTGAAGACGCTAACAAGCAAACTGTTCTTTATGACAGCGAGGATTTGACGGAAGCTGGATTCTGGAAATCGGCGAGCGCTGAATTTACCACTCCAAGTGATTGCACCCTTCTCTCGCTCCACATCCGCCGTGTACCGGAGGGCAGTCCCATGCGCGGCAAACTTTGGGTTGACGATTTTCGGCTTTCCCCCAAACCGCAGTAACGGTTCCTCAATGAACGGAAACAGGGCCATAGTCGGGCATCACAGCGAATTAGCAGAGCGGGCCGAGAATGTGTTGCTCTATGGAACCTTCAGCCTTCTGCTTTTCGGGCCGCTTGCTTTTGGCGCCGTGGAAGCGTGGTCGATTTTCGTGCTCGAAGCGGGCTCAGCGTTGCTAATGCTGCTGTGGCTGGGGAAGCAGGTTTTTGAAGTTGAGATGCAGGTCAGGCGGAACTCGTTGTTCTTACCGATGGGAGTTTTTGGCGCGCTCATTGCGGCGCAGCTCGTCTTTCAAACTACCGCCTATCCTCACGCGACCGAAGAATCAGCCCTTCTCTACGCCGCCTACGGTGCGTTGTGTTTTCTTGCTTCACAGACGGTTTTGCGCGGATCGCAGGCGCGCAAGCTTGCGGCCGTGTTTTCGATTTATGGCGCCGCCGTAGCTTGCTTCGCACTGATTCAAGGTATTTCGTCGAACGGAAAGTTGTATTGGCTTCGCCAGCCGCGGATGGGAGGATGGATTTACGGTCCCTATGTGAATCACAATCACTATGCCGGCCTCATGGAAATGCTGGTTCCGATCCCACTTGTGTTGTCGCTCACGCAACTGGCTCCGATAAAAGTCCGCAATCTCGCGGCTGCCGGTGCTGCGATTATGGCAGGCACGGTTTTTCTTTCCGGCTCGCGCGGGGGGATGTTCGCGGTTGTCGCTGAACTCGTGATTCTTTTTCTTTTCTTTGTCGGACAGAAGCGAGGATTGCGACATGCGATTGCACTTGGCTTGTTCTTCGCCATTGTAGTAGCCCTGCTGGTCTGGATTGGCGGAAGCGATCTTAGCCAGCGCATCGCGACTATCGGACCATTGCGCCCTGAGGTTTCGACCGACATTCGCATGAATATCAACCGTGACGGTTGGCGTATGTTTTTGAAAAGGCCAATCTTAGGCTGGGGCCTGAGAACCTTTCCAACGGTCTACCCGGGGTTCCGCAGCTTCTACACAAACTTTTTCGTAAACGAAGCTCACAACGACTATTTACAACTCCTGGTGGAGACCGGAGTTCTAGGCTTCGCGACTATGGTCTGGTTCTTGGTGACGCTCTTTCGCAGCGCGATAAGAAAGATTGGAAAGTGGAGTGTCGAGATTAACGGTGCTGTTGCCTTGGCCTGCCTTCTGGGTTTGACAGGCATTTTGGTGCACTGCGCAGTGGATTTTAATTTGCAGATTCCAGGAAATGCGGCTCTGTTTTATGTGCTGTGCACCGTGGCGGCTTCCAAGCCATTCCTGCGGCCGATCCGCAAACGTCACATTATTCCCAGCATACCCGTTGAGGAAATCGCGGGAAATTCAGAACTCATCGAACAGCCGGCCACAAACTTCTAGAATCTTGATTCAGTGCCACTGATCCACGCACTTCCACCAAAGCAACCGGAGCCACTCGTCCACTAGAGTTTTAGCCCACTGGCGATGATTCCACCAGCGCACTCCGAACTGTTCATCATCGTGCGCGGCAGCGGCGGAGTAAGCATAAGCCGGGAGCACACGCCGGAATATACTGAGCGCACGGCGGGTGTGAAAGTCAGAGGTGACGATCAGCACGCTTTTCGCACCTGTGCGCGCCAGGCATTCGGCCGCGTCTTTCGCTTCCGCCTTGGTCGATAACCCTGTGATGGAACAGATACCCACCGACGAGCCTTGGGGCAGATCCAGAATGTATTTCTGCGCCAACTGAATTTGCGTAAATTCGTAAATCGTTGTGCGCGCCGGAACATCCAGAATAATGCGTGTGCCGTAATCGCCGGCCAGCAGTTGAAGCGCGCGTTGCGGACGCCGATTGGTCTCTCCCGCAAGTACGAGAATCGCGTCAGAGTGCTGGGGAGAATCCACGACCAGAAAGCGGCCTGCCTCCACCGCCAGCGAGGCAAGTAAAAGGACAGATAATATGAAAATGAGAAGCCGCTTCATCGTACGTTTCCGTATCAGGATCGCTGAACGGTGAGTCTAGTTCGTTACCGGTCGGTGAAAGCATGTCTCGGAGCAGGGTAAAGAACGCATGCTAGAATCGGAACGAAAACCAGCTCCGAATAACCACGCATCATGACGAATAACTCTGCCGTAGGTCGTACTCCCGAACAAATCAAATTGAAGATCCAGCAGCGCAGCGCTCGAGTCGGCATCATCGGTCTCGGGTATGTCGGATTGCCGCTTGCTCTGCTCTTCAGCGACAAAAAATTCGCTGTCACCGGTTTCGACATCGATCAGCGCAAAGTAGATACTCTCAACCAGGGCGGCTCTTACATCTATCGCATCAGCGCTGAAGAGATCCAGACCGCCAAGGGGCAAGGCTTTTCTGCGACGTCAGATTATGCCCGCCTGGTAGAAATGGATGCTGTGATCATTTGTGTTCCTACCCCTCTCAACCAATATCACGAACCGGACCTTAGCTTCATTACTGACACGACACATGCCATCGCGCCTCACTTGCAACCCGGCCATTTGATCGTACTTGAGAGTACGACTTATCCGGGCACGACTGAAGAAGTAATGGTGCCGATCCTCGAAAAAGAGAATACAAATGGACTGAAAGTCGCCCGCAGAGCATCAAGCGGCCAAAAAGAATTCTATGTAGCTTTTTCGCCGGAGCGCGAAGACCCGGGCAATACCAGTGTAGCGCGACGCGATATTCCGAAAGTGGTTGGCGGAGTGAATCCAGCCGCATCGGAACTGGCTGGCGCTCTCTATGGCTCCATCTTCAGTCGCACGGTGCCGGTTTCCTCACCGGCTACGGCGGAGATGACGAAGCTGCTGGAGAACATTTACCGGTGCGTCAATATTGCGCTCGTCAATGAACTTAAGCTGTTGTGCCTGAGGATGGGAATCGATATCTGGGAAGTGATCGATGCCGCTTCAACCAAGCCTTTTGGTTTTCACCCTTTTTATCCCGGACCGGGCTTGGGAGGTCATTGTATTCCGGTCGATCCATTTTATTTATCGTGGAAGGCCAAGGAATGGGATTTTCGCACTCGATTCATTGAGCTGGCTGGCGAGATCAATACTCACATGCCATATCACGTAATCGCATCTGTTGGCGGGGCTCTGAACCAGCACAGGAAGTCACTCAATGCAGCGAAGATTCTGATTCTCGGCGTGGCGTACAAAAAAGATATCGACGACCTTCGCGAATCGCCAGCTCTTACCATCATCGAGCTTCTACAGAAAGAGGGAGCCGAAGTAAGCTATCACGACCCGTACTTCCCTTTCATCGGGAAGGGCCGGAAATACGATCTGCAGATGAAGCGCGCAGAACTTGCAGACCTAGGGCGATACGATTGCATCGTCATTGTGACCGACCACTCTGACTATGACTATAAGAAGATTGTCCGCGAAGCTCAGCTGGTAGTCGATACGCGGAACGCCACGAAGGGCATCCAGGATCCGAAGATTGTTCGGTGCTGATTCGATCAAGAATAGTAAACGGTTCAGCAGGCGCGAAACATACCGCGGGCTGGGATTCAGAAGCCGGCTGCCGACTACTGTATGGAACTTGCGACGTTGGAGAAGACATTGTTGGAGTTCGAGCCGATAAGGCGAACCGTACCAACCACGATCACCAGAATCACAGCAAGCATCACTGCGTACTCGGCGATATCTTGACCGTTCTCGTCGTTCCACAGCTTTTTCAAAGTTCTCAGCACAGGGCTCCATTCCCTCAAGAATCCCAATCGGCTGAACGGCCTCACTTCTTACTTAGAGCAACAGCTCGACAGGTTCGGCCGGATCAGTTGTTGGTTTCGGAGGTATCTTCAGTAAATTCTATTTGGCGATGCGGGGCCCGCCAATGGCACACAAGTGCCATCCCGGCGTTACCTTCGGTAATCAGGTAACCTATTGCTAGCCAATGCTTTTCAGCGGCAGAGACTGGTTCACTGCGAACAGGGCCAATTCCAGCCTTGTAGAAACTCCTAACTTGTCGAAAATATTGCTGAGATGATGTTTCACCGTGTCTTCGCTGATTTTGAAGTATTCGGCGATCTCTTTATTTGAGTAGCCGGCGACAACCGCGGAAACGATCTCCAGTTCGCGCGGCGTCAGGCCGAATTTTCTTTGCCGAGCCTCATCGGTGGATGACTGAACCAGGGTTCGCAGATATTGCACCAGGTTCGAGACGCTCTCACGCCCAACCCAATATTCTCCGGACATGACGGTGTGAATGGCCTTCAGAAGGAGTTGAGTGGCGGAGTCCTTCAAAACAACGCCGCGAGCGCCCAACTGCAACGCCTCGACAATTTGGCTTTTCTCAGCCGCAGCGGTCAGCAGGATTACGCGCACCGGAGTCGAGCTATTTCCCGCACTGAGATCCCGCAAAGCTTCCAGCCCGGGATGTTTGGGCATTGCGAGGTCAAGCAAAAGGATATCGGGCTTTAACTGGCGTGCGAGCTTGACGGCTTCGGCTCCATCGGAGGCTTCGCCGATCACTTTCAGGTCCGGCTCAGTTTCCAGAAGACGGCGTAGGCCGTCCCGGAAGATAGGATGGTCGTCGGCAATGACGATCCGCACAGGCTGCGATTTCTTAAAGTTCATGGGAAGCTTCTCCACCCCTCGGAACCTTAACTTCCAGGCGCGCCCCCACGCCGGGATTTGATTCTACCGTGAGCGCGCCGTCTATCAAACTGACGCGTTCCCTGATGATCATCGGTCCTTTGCCGAGTTGATCAAGTTGCTCTTGACTGAGACGGCCTGAAAACGGGAAGCCCCGGCCATCATCTTCCATGGTCAAGCTCCATTGGCTTGCACTTTCGCTCAGACGCACCAGCGCGTGGCGAGCCTGGCTGTGCTTCCGCACATTGACGAGCCCTTCCTGAACAATACGGACCAGCTCGCGGCAAACTCTTCCGGGCATCTGCGGTTTTTCGATGTCGGTTACAAAGCGGGCCGTAATTCCAGTTTCCCGCTGAAATCGTTCGACGGTGTCAGCCACCACGTTAAGAAATCTTCGCGAATCTACATCGATCGATTTCATCTGTTGCATGAGTTCGCGCAGCTTCAGCACTTCTTCGCGCAACAGTCCCTGAATTCGGGCTAACTCATCGCCAACGACCTGCGGGGTGGTTTCCGCCTGGCGCCGCAGGACGTCGACTTGCATTTCGACAGCGATCAGCGACTGCACGGCTCCATCGTGCAACTCCCTGGCGAAGCGCGCGCGCTCGGCTGCCCCCGCACGGCGCCTCAGCCGGTGCAGCAGATACACGTTGTAAATCGCGGGGCCAACCTGGCGGCGCAAGTCGAGCAGGAAGCGTAACTGCTCCTGAGTATCCCCATGCCACACGGGGTCAAACACAAAGACCCGTCCGCGCCACTCCGCGCCAAAGGCAAACGAAATCACAATCGCGGATTGAAAGGCACGGCGTTCCGCGAGACGGATTACCGGCTCGATGGGCGGAGCAGCGATAGCATTGCCATCACCATCGAGCGCAACCAGCGACCAGCGAGTTCCCTGCCTGGCCGCGTAAGAAACTTGCCCGGGAAAATCATCCTCCAGATAATGTTTCGCCTCGCGCAAGCCGGAATCCAACCAGACAAAATCGGAAGCCGCACCGTGGTCTTGCTGCAATTCGCCGAGAAAACTGCGATGGCTGGGGATCTCCTGAGCAGCGACCACCAACTGCCTCGCGTTGTAGATTGAGACAATCTCCTGGAAGATCTGCTGCAGCGTTCCCGTGAGTCCGGCCTCCACGCGCACTTTTGCCAGCATCCCGGTCACTGCGGCTTTCTCAGCGCGCAAACGCTTCTGCTGTTGCGATAGATAGCCCAGCAACAAGCCCATCACCAGCAGATAAACCGACAGCATGAACAATCGCTTTGGCTCAAACTCGGTCGTGTTCATTCTGAGACCCGACAAGAAATGCCAGGGCAGTCTCCCTTCACCCCCGGACCATGCGTGGAAAAGTATGAAACTCTCGGCCCAGAGCAGCACGACCTCGGCGGCAGCGGTACTTAGCGTTTCCCAAAGGCCCCATCTGTAGGCCGCGGCAGTGAGCACGAATACAAAGAACAAGATAAATGGGCTTCTGGGACCGTCCCCGAAAACCGAGATAAAAGCAGGCCAAACGATATCGGCCGCATGCACGAGAAGACGAAATGACGGGGTCGACGATTTCCGGCGACGCAGCAGCATCAGTATCAGAATGCTGTTGCCCATATAAAAACCCAGCAATCCATAGGCTGCGGGAGAATTGCCCAACTCCGTGGGATCCATCCGGATCGCCACCAACGCCGATACCGCCAGGAAGACGCGTGCCGTTGCCAGCCAACGTTCTGTTCGCCGAACTTCGCCAGGGTCGGCCGCGGACCCCGATCCGTTCAAGAAAGCGTAGTTATGTTTTACTTGCAACAGGTCTGATCACCCTTAAAGGGAAGCGCACACTTGTGGAATGCCTGCATATTATTGATGACAAATGCTCATTAGCAAGCAAAATTTCGGCGGAGTGCGACAAAACGACTCAAAGTCATCCCGCCCAAGCTGCGTGGCGCGATTACTTCCGTAACCAAGGTTTGCTCTAATTTCGGTCTAGAATGCCAGCGAGGATAGTCTTCTTGCAAAGGTATTATAAGGTCTGGACGGCGACGGTCGCGGCCTGCCTTGCGGCCCTCATTCTGGCTGCCATCATTCTTCCGAAGTCGTTTGCCCTGACCGCCTTGAGCGATGTCATTCAGTGTCTCCTCCTGTTCTCGGGGACATTTTCGCTGATTCATCACATAACCAGGACCCGCGGCCGGCTGCGGCTGTTTTGGGCTCTAGTAACCGCAGGCACCGGCCTGTGGTTTTGTTATCAATTGTTATGGGTTTACTACGAAGTATGTCTTCGAGGCGACGTGCCGGATTTGTGCTCCGGCGACATGATTCTTTTCCTTCACATCGTACCCCTGATGGCGGCCTTAGCTTTGCGGCCACACGCGCCGCAGGATCAATACGCAGCGCGAGTGCGGCACCTCGATTTCGCCATGCTGATGCTCTGGTGGATATATCTTTACGTCTTCATCGTGATTCCCTGGCAGTATGTCGTTCCCGATGTGGGGCCGTATAACGACAATCTGAATTTTCTGTACTTGATTGAGAAGATCGTTTTCCTGACCAGCTTGGTGGTCGCCTGGTTTGGCAGCAAAGAGGGCTGGAAGACATTTTACGCGAGCTTGTTCGGCGCCTGTTTTACTTATGCGGCGAGCTCCCACATTGCAAACTGGGCTATCGGGCGGGGTGTTTACTACAGCGGCAGCCTTTACGACATTCCGCTCGCGATCTCAATGGCGTGGATTACGGTAATCGGCTTGTGGACCCCTGAGCGCGAACCGCAAGCCGCTGCGCGCTCCACTTCGACTTCTCATGGAGTCTGGCTGGCGCGGCTTGGCATGATTGCAGCCTTCAGCCTGCCGGTATTCGGCGCCTGGGCCCTTCTCGATTGGGGCCTCCCTCCGGCCATACGATCGTTTCGCCTGGTGCTCACGCTCTCGGCGGCGATTCTGATGGGCATCATGGTCTTCGTTCGGCAACGGCTGCTCGACCGCGAGCTGCTGCGGCTGTTGACTTATTCACAGGAATCATTCAGGAATTTGAAACGTCTGCAGGAGCAAATCACGGAATCTGAAAAATTGGCTTCAATCGGCCAACTGGTGGGTGGCGCGGCTCACGAACTGAACAACCCCATCACAGCTATGCTCGGATACTCCGACCTTCTGCTACTCACCCAGCCGCTCAGTGCGGAACAAAGCCACCTGGCCAGTAAAATCGGGCAGCATGCGCGGCGCACGAAATCGCTGGTATCGAGTTTGCTCAGTTTTGCCCGGCCCAGCCCATCGACCATGGCGCCAGTGGATTTGAAAACCTTGCTGTGCACTGCCATAAAGCTGTCGCAATCCCAATGGAAGGCGAACCAGTCTGAAGTAAAAATCGATTGTGCGAATGAACCTCTTCTAATACGGGGCGATTCGAACCAACTTCTGCTGGTCTTCGTCCAATTAATCAGCGACGCCATGCAAGTTCTCGATCACAGCACGGGTTTGATCATCTCCGCGCGAAGGCTGGATGAACAGGCGGTTATCGTGATGTCGAATGCAAGTTCGTTGGCCAGAGACGCGGAAAAGGAAGCCGGATCGGGCGAGCTTCTTTCCAACTTGGGGATGAGTGCCTGTCAGGCGATTCTGCGAGAGCATCACGGGCGCGTGCTTTGCGAATCGGATGCAGGCTCAGCCGTCACCGTGCGCATCGAGATCCCACTCATTGCGGCGGCCGGGAAGTCAACTGGAGCTGCGCCATCGGCAGCGTGGCAACCTCAACCGTCCGCTTAAGCTGTCCGCAGGCGGCATAAATGTCGCGGCCCCGCGGCCTCCTGAGGAAAGCGGGAATCCCCGCCGACCGCAATACGTTCTGAAATGCCAACACGCGCTCGCTGCTGGGAGTTGTGAAATTGATTCCCGGCCCCGGATTCAGCGCGATCAGATTCACTTTGCAACGCAGCCCCCGCAGCAGCTCGGCGACTTCACGAGCGTGCTCCGGCCCGTCGTTAACTTCCGCTAGCACGACATATTCGAAGGTGATGTACTCGCGAGTGCGGAGCGGAAAATCGCGTGCCGCCCCCACGAGCGTTTCCAGGTTCCATTTCTTATTCAGAGGCATCAGCCGGGTGCGCAGTGAATCATTCGGCGCGTTCAAAGAAATGGCCAGCTTTGGGCGGATGGCTTCCCGGCCAAAGTCGTGGATGCGGGGGACGACTCCTGCAGTGGAGACCGTCATTCGCCTTTCAGGAATTCCAACATTTTCCACCAGAAGCCGCGACGCCTTAATGAAGTTTTCGTAATTTAGAAACGGCTCACCCATGCCCATGAAAACGAGATTGATGCGGTCTTCGGGCGGGGAAACTTTTTGATCTTTGAGCACCGCACAGACCTGGCCGACAATTTCACCGGCGGTCAAATTGCGCTTCACACCCAATAGCGCCGTTAAGCAAAACTGGCAATCGACCGCGCAGCCGACCTGGCTGGAGATGCAAATCGTCGAACGCCCGAAACTTTGCCTGTTGCCCGCTTGCGCGGCGTCGCCAGCTTCGCTGCCGTCGCCGGCTTCACCGCCGTCGCCCTCCGGCATCCATACGGTTTCAACGGTTTGCCCGTCAGCGCAAGCGATCAGGTAGCGAGCAGTTCCGTCGTGCGATAGGAACTTATGCTCGACGCGCAGGGCTCCCACAGCCACCCCGCCTTGAGTCAGTTCTTCGCGCAGCGTGGATGGCAAGGTCGAAATCTCCTCCAGGCTTTCGACTCGCTGCTGGTAGATCGCCTGCGCGATCTGCCTGGCCCGATAAGCCGGCTGGCCAGCCTCGACGACCAAGGCAGTAATTTCCGCCTGATCCATGCCCAGAAGCAAAAATGGCCGCTTTTCAGTCATTCAATCATTACGTCCATGAATCGTATTTAAGTCATTGAATAATATATATGATACGTTATTACTATTCCTCAACAGCCGGTTCTCGCCAGATGTGTAAGAATAGATGTTTACCATTTCTGCATCAAATACGCGAAGGATCACTCAAGCAATCATCATGGCAAAAGAAGTACGTAATATTCGCCGTCAGGTTCTGCCTCACGGCCTCACCGTTATTACCGAACAGATGGAGCACATCCGCTCGGCATCGATCGGAATCTGGCTTGAGACCGGTTCGCGCGACGAAACACCCCAATCCAACGGCATCTCCCATTTTATCGAGCATATGGTTTTTAAAGGCACCAAGCACCGCACCGCGGAGGAGATCGCCCGCCAGGTCGATTCGATCGGCGGCAACATGGACGCCTTCACTTCGAAAGAGTGTATCTGCTTTAACGTCAAGGTTCTCGATGAGAACGTTCCGGTCGCGCTTGAGATTCTCTCGGATCTCGTGCTGCATCCTACATTCGATGCCGATGATATTGCCCGCGAACGGGGGGTGATTCTCGAGGAAATCAAGATGGATGAAGACAATCCCGATTATCTCGTCCACGAGATTTTCACGCAGAATTTCTGGAAGGACCATCCTCTTGGTAAGCCAATCCTCGGGACAAAAGAAACGGTGAAGAAATTCGAGCGCCAAGCCGTACTCGATACTTATGCTCACCGGTTTGCGCCGGGGAACATCGTCGTAGCCGCTGCCGGCCATCTCAATCACGATCAGTTCGTCGATCTGGTGGTGAAGCACTTTGAGCATCTGAAGCCGGCGCAAAATGGATTTCACTCGGCGGAGCCGAAGATCGTCCCTCGCATTGTGCTGCGCAACAAAAAAGCTCTGGAACAGGTTCAGCTCTGCATTGGAGTGCCGGCTTACCCTATCGCTCACGAAAAACGCCACTCCAGCTATGTTTTGAATACTTTGCTAGGCGGCGGCATGAGTTCGCGGCTCTTTCAGAATATTCGCGAGCGGCAGGGTCTGGCCTACTCGATTTACAGCGATCTCAATCCGTACCGCGACACCGGCTGCATGGCCGTATATGCCGGAACTTCTCTGAGTTCAGCGGCGAAAGTCGTGCGATGCGTGGTGGAAGAATTCCGCAATCTCAAGAATAAGCGCGTGCCGGAGGAAGAACTGCGCCGCTCCAAAGATCAACTCAAGGGTAGCCTGATGCTCTCTCTTGAGTCGAGCACGGCGCGGATGTCGAACCTCGCGCGGCAGGAGATGTATTTCGATCACTTCCAGGATCTGGACGAACTGATCGAAAAAATCGAAGCCGTTAGCGCCGAAAACCTGCAAGCCCTGGCCCAGGAATTCTTCAAAACCGAAGCTGTGGCGGTCACCGCTCTCGGCAATCTCAACGGACTGAAGATTTCCCGCGACCAGCTCACCTGCTGAAGGCCCAGGGCATCGAGTTGACGATCGATTCCTCCTGCTCCTCTTGAGCCTCGGCCGTCGCGTCATCACCATCGTGCTCCCTGAACATGCCAGTCTTCAGATACTGGCGCAAGCATCTCGGGCAAGGCGCATACCCCTGTTGCATCGCTTCTTTGGCGGTCAACGTTCGTTCCGACGCCTTATCGTGAATGTACTTGCATCCCGGGACGTGAAACAACTTTGATCCGTCCGAAACCACAACTTGCAGGTTGGGAGGAATATCCCGGGCCGGAACCGCAAGAATCGATTTCGCGGGCGGCCGAAAGGCAAATGTGCTGACCAGTCTCACACTACCCGCAATCAAGACAAGCACTGCAACCGGAATCAGCCATGCCGACCAGTTCCATCCTCTTCCCTGCACCGCAGCATCTTTTTCCAGTCGCCGTTCCAACCTCCGGCTGAAGCCCACCGGAACTTCCAGCATCTGCTCGTCCCCATAAAGCCGAACCACGTCCCGCGTTCCCGCGAGCACCGACGCACAACGTTCGCAGCCGCGGAAATGCCCCTCCATTGCCGTGCGCAGGCCTGCATCCACATCATTGTCGATATAATTCGAAATCTCGCGCCATACCTGTTCGCAGTTCACTTCGTGGTTCACCATGGCTTACTTCCCTTCTCGAACGGCAGCCGGCTGAACCAGCCTTGCTGCCATCCGGCGGCCAGCAGATCGCGCAGCATCAGCCGCGCCCGCAGCAGCCGGGTCTTCACTGAAGCCACCGAAATTCCCAGCGCCTCCGCCGTCTCCTGAATATTCAAATGCTCCATATCGCGCAGCACAAACACTTCGCGGTACTTGCGGTCCAGCGTGGCCAAAGCTTCCGCCAAATGCTGGCGGACTTCTTTTCTTTCGAGCGCCTCCGAGGGGATCTCGCGCCAATCGGCAAAGTCGCGCGGCGCATAGTCGCTTTCGGAATCGCCAGAGCGGCGATCGTCAATGCCTTCCATCACCACGGTTCGCTCCCTTCTGCGCCGCATCAGGGCCTCATTCACCGTTATCTGAATCAGCCATGTGCTGAAGCGCGCCTCGGCGCGGAACTTCCGAATGTTCGCAAATGCCTTCAGCATGGCTTCCTGCGCCGCATCCTCTGCGTCCTGCTCATTGCGAAGAATCGCAAACGCCGCAGCGTAGACTCTTCGCTCGTAGGGCTGCACGAGTTCATAAAACAATTCGTGCTGGCCCTGCTGAACGCTCGAAATCAGTTGCAGCTCGCGCGTGCCCGCTTCCGAATTGTTCAAGGCCACGCTTGGTTCGGACATCCCGGCTCACATTTCATGCTTTGGCAGATTCGCAGGGCATTTCTTCAGGGCCCGCATCAATCGCAGTGACGGGCAATTCGCAGATCGCCTTATTTCCCAACTTCGTCTTCACGCATGGCATCGTTCGGATCAAAATATTCGGGATCCTTCTTCCAACCCGTTAGCATGGAAACAAAGTTGTTCCAGCCGTGCAGGATCACCATCACCAGATGGCCAAAGACAAACAGCAAGATCGCCCACATCACAGCAAAGTGCCAGATGCGCGCATAATGAAAGCCTCCCATAAGCCAGGCGAGCCATGAGAATTGCACCGGCTTCCACACCGCGAAACCTGTCAGTACGGAGAGAATCCCCAAAATTATGGCCGCAGTGTAGGCCTGTTTCTGCAGGGAGTTGTAAGCTTCGCGGGCCGGTGGCTTTTCTCCAAAGAAGAAATAATGTCTGACCATCGGCCAGACGCCAGGAATGTCCCGGCGAGTGAACAGCACCTGCCGATAATTTCCGCTGAAAATCTGATAGCCGAGGTAAACAATGCCAGTTGCAATATAGATCCACATGAAGGTCAGGTGCCATTGCAACCCACCGCCAAGCCAACCACCGATGGCAAAGGCCCGCGGCCAGTGAAGCAGATCTTTTTGAGGAATCTTGGCGCCGAAGCTGGGAAATGCACGAAAAATCTGCAGCCCGCTGCCCACCATTACAAACAGCGCGACCGCATTAATCCAGTGGCAGAGACGCACCACCAACGGATGTTCATAGACGGCACGAGCCACCACCACCGCTGCATCATCTTCCTTCTGTGTGGCCTGAACAATCTCGATGACAGACTCCCTCAACTTTGTCCTCCTAAGAGCCGTGGTCCCTGGCAACAGAACACGATCGCGTTTTCGCCGGCCCTATAATCCGTAGAACCACGAATAACCCTGGTCTTCCCAATATCCGACCTTCTCCAGCACATGCGTGACTTTCAGCTCGGTTAAATATTTTGCCTGCTTGTACCCGATCTTCGTCGGAATCTGCAGTCGCAGCGGCGCTCCGTGCTCGCGCGAAAGCGGTTGGTCATACATCTCGTAACAGAGCAGAGTCTGAGGATGCCTCGCAGTCGCAATGTCCAGAGATTCGTAATAGTCGTCGGCACAACTTACGGTGATGAACCGAGCGGCAGGGTCGGCGCCGACCAGATTCAAGAAGTCAGACAGCCGCGCCCCGCCGAATCGCCCAACAACGTCCCATCCTTCCACGCAAATGTGGCGCGTGTTCTGCCGGATGCGCGGCAGCGCCTGAACCTGCGACAGCTTGTATTCCCCCGGCTTTTGCACCGCTCCGCTTACCGTCAGCGTCCAAGTGTCGAAGTCTACTCCCGGATCGTCGATGTCGTAACCGTTAATGGGAAACTTCGCAAATGGGGCAACATCGGAATCGTCGAAGGTGGGCGCCAGATGTCCCTTGCGAAAGAGCCGCGCGGCGCTCCAGTCGCTGAAATGCAATCCTTTTTTGAGCAGACCTTCTTGCAAGGGCGGGATGGCAAATGCGCCCAGGGCCAGCACCGGTGTCAGCTTGAGCAGCTCGCGGCGGCTCACCTGGCGGAACTTCTTTTCATCCATTTTGCGATTGTAGTTCTTCATTCACCAACTCTTCATGAATTGGGATCGATCGCGGCTTCTCGGGAAGCGAAATTGTGCCCTCAGACATGGGATTCGTGAGGCGGCAGTAAAGTTTCGCCTCATCTTTGGTGCTTGGGCGTGAGAATTATAGCCGCCACGACGAGGCAATCGGGGTGCGGAAGCGAACCTGCCGAAATTGACCCAAAATAACGAGCGCCCCGAATCTCTTTCGAGATCGAGGCGCCCGGGCAGCCCTCCCCCAGAACTGCTCAATCCGGAAAGTAACTCCTGCGCAGGATTTTGCAAATAGCACCCTCGTGCCATGCCCAGGGCTCCAAAGTGCTACTCCGCCAAGTCATTCAAAAATCGCTGTCTTATTGATTCCCGGTCAATTTCTGGCGCTCAGCTTCGATAAACCTTTTCTCTGAAGTTCGAGTGATTTTTTGCCGATGGAAAGATGAGGGCACATCGCGCACAATCATGCCAGCCTTTCAAGATCCTGACGTTTATCGCGACATCTTGGACAGCCTGCAGATCGGCGTGAGCGTGCTCGATTTGCAGAAGAAAATTGTTTTCTGGAGTGATGGCGCGGCGCACATTACGGGGTATGAACGCATCGACGTACTCGGCCACTTCTGTACCGAGAGTGTTCTGCAGCACTGCAACCAGCAATGTTGTGAGATGTGCGCCGAGAAATGCCCGATATCATCGGCCCTTCACGGTGGAAACCGCTGGAGACGATCAGTTTCATACACCACAAATCGGGACATCGCACACCGGTGCACATCTGGACCATTCCCTTGCGCGATAAACATGGCTCAATTCTGGGCGTGATCCTCACTTTCGAAGGCGAGGTTGAGATCAACGGTCCGCACCCTAATGATCAGCGGATGAAGGAACGGGGTTGGCTCGATCTGTTAACCGGACTGCCGAATCAAGCCATGATGCAATCGCATCTGCGCGAGACGCTGGGAACCTATGCGGACCTTCATGTTCCTTTTGCCGTCGTGCTTGTCGAATTCCATCAACTAAGCGGATTTCGGGCCCGTTACGGGCAGGAAGCTGCCACCTCGATGCTGAAAGTCCTCGCCCGCACGTTGAGAAACAGTGTCTGGCCCACCGATTTTGTAGGCCGTTGGAGCGAGAACCAGTTTCTTGTGATTCTCTGCGGCTGTGGCGAAGACGCGCTGCAAACCGTGGTTGGCCGCATGCACCGAATGACGTCGAACGCCAACATTCTTTGGTGGGGAGAGGAGCTCACGTTGAATGCGTTGATTGGATACGCCGACGCGACCGAGGGCGATACGGTGGAGGCGCTGATACAGCGGGCAGAACAGGCAGTCCGCGCGGGTGACGGCGAATCGTCTGCCAGCGCCGCAAGCGCCGGGGCACCCTCAGCCAGATGATTGAAATCGCTTAGACCATGTTCGCAATTATCGGCATCGTCGTTGTCTTTGGCTGCGTCATCGGCGGCTTCCTGATGGAGCACGGAAATTTAAAGGTGCTGATCCAGCCGGCCGAACTGGTAACGATTGGTGGAGCGGCCGTAGGCACAGTTCTGATAGCCAACCCTCTTCACATTCTTATGAAAATCGCGGGCGGTATCGGAGGTGTCTTCGGCGGTTCAAAATTCTCCAAACAGGCGTACCTCGACTCTTTGAAGATGATGTATGACCTGCTGAACAAGGCGCGCAAGGATGGGCTTATGTCGCTCGAGACTGACGTCGAAGAACCCGACAAGAGCCCCATTTTTTCCAAGGGACCCAGCGTTTTCAAAGATCACCATATGCGCGATTTCGTCTGTGATTCGCTGCGCATGGCAATCACGGGGGTTGACGCGTTCGACCTCGACCAAATGCTCGATCTCGATATGGAAGTTCATCATCACGGCGCGGGGCTGCCTACAGCTGCCCTCAGCAGCATGGCAGACTCATTGCCGGGTTTGGGCATTGTCGCCGCCGTGCTGGGTATCGTGATTACGATGGGCGCGCTCGGCGGTCCTCCCGAAGAAATCGGCAAGAAAGTGGCGGCGGCGCTCGTTGGAACGTTCCTTGGCATCTTGCTTTGTTATGGCCTGGTTGGGCCGATCGCCGCCAACATGACTAAGATCTCCGACGACGAACACGCCTATCTCTATGTCCTTCGTGTGTTGATGATTTCGTTCTTGAAGGGCACAGCTCCGATCATGGCCGTCGAGGTTGCGCGCCGCGCCGTACCCGGACATGTGCGCCCGTCTTTCAAAGAGCTGGAAGCGGCTTGCCGTAGTGGAGGCGCTGCCGCAGCCGCTGCCGCCGGCGGTTAATTTTTCCCTCGCGAATAAAATGGATAAAGCCCGCCCCATCATCATCGTCAAGAAAAAAGGCGGCCACGGCGGCCATCACGGCGGCGCGTGGAAAGTTGCCTACGCCGATTTTGTTACCGCCATGATGTCTCTCTTTATGGTGATGTGGCTGATGAGTTCCAGCAAGCCGGTGAAAGAAGCCATTTCGGGGTATTTCAAAGATCCCGCCGGCACCGCGTCGAAGATGGGCTCGGCATTATCGGGTGCGGGTGAAAACTTCACACTCACCAAAGACAACATGCCAAAGCTCAAAAATCAGCTCGAACAAAAAATCCAGGAAATGAAGGACTTCGACAAACTGAAAAGCCACGTCGAGATGACGGTTACATCCGAAGGCTTGCGAATCGAGCTGACTGAATCGGCGACCGGAACTTTTTTCGATAGCGGCAGTTCAAAGCTCAACGGCGACGGACAAGAATTGCTGGTCACGCTCGCGCAGGAGCTCGGTAAGCTGCCGAATAAACTTTCAATCGAAGGCCATACCGATTCGAAACCGTACGCTGGAACCGCGAACTACGGCAACTGGGAACTCTCGACGGACCGTGCCAACTCTGCCCGGCGGCTCGTACAGGCCAATGGAATTGGTCCGGACCAGATTACTCAGGTGCGCGGATTCGCCGACCAGCGCCTGCGCAAAGCGGATAGTCCCCTCGACCCCGCCAATCGCCGAATCTCAATCATCGTGCAGTACGTCGAGAAGAAAGGCGACGAAGAGGTGACCAAAGAAAGCTCGGCAGAAGGCGAAAAACCATCCGCTGGCGTTGAAGAGAAGAAGGGCGAGGCAGGCAAATCGGAAGGCACACCCGCGCCGGCCGAAGGCTCGGTCAAAAAAGAATAGAAGGTGTGGGCAGAAATTCCACCGATTTACTTTCGTTCAGCGCCCTGTATCTGCCGTTTGCATTCCCCGGTCAAGGGCTTGAGTGACCTTCAATAACCTACTCGCTATGCCCGCTGTATAATCCCCGTTCAGCTTTTCTTCAGCTTTTCTCACAGGAGCTTCGTCGATGAAGAATTTTGCCCGGCTGTTCTGCGTCTTCCTGGCCGTAACTTCCACCGCGCTGGTCTGGTCTCAAGAGCAAGTCGATCTTGCAACCATCTCCCGCATCCGCTACGAGGGCTTCCACGATTCCAAAGTCATGGACCTTGCCTCCGGCCTGATGGATTCCATCGGCGAACGCCTCACCGGCTCACCGAACATGAAGCGCGCCAACGAATGGACTCGCGATCAACTCGCAGCCATGGGCCTTTCCAACGCGCATCTCGAACCCTGGGGGCCGTTCGGCCGCGGCTGGGCGAATCAGTATGTCAACGTTCGCATGACTTCCCCCGATATCGTCACGCTGCTCGCCTATCCGAAGGCCTGGACTCCCGGCACCAACGGCGTTATTCAGGGTAAGTGCGTTCGCGTCGTGCTCAACGATAAAAAAGACTTCGACAAATATCGCGGAAAGCTCGCGGGCATGATCGTAATTCTCGGCGCCGATACCGAAGTGAAGCCGATCATGGAAGCCCCATTCCGCCGCGATACGGACGAGGATCTCGCGAAAATCGCCGAATACAATGTTTCCACCGAGCACAACTTCACGTTCGCCGACTTTCTCAAACGCTCGCAATTCATCAAAGATCAAAATGAGTTTTTCGCTGAAGAAAAAGCTTTAGCCGTCATCGACCACTATCGATACACTTCCGGCGGAGGCACCGTCTTCGTTCAATCCGGAGGCTCATACAAGCCCGGCGAAACTACGACCGTCCCTCAGCTCGTCGTAGCCGTCGAGCAATGGAGCCGTATCGCCCGCCTGCTCGGGCAGAAACAAGATGTCTCGCTCGAACTCAACGTGCAAAGCTCTTTCTACGACGACGATCCCATGCAGTACGACACGATCGCCGAGATTCCGGGAACGGATAAAGACAGGAAAGACGAAGTCGTCATGCTTGGCGCGCACCTCGATTCCTGGCATGCCGGCACCGGAGCCACCGACAACGGCGCCGGAACCATCGTCATGATGGAAGCCGTCCGCATTCTCAAAGCGCTCGACGTTCATCCCCGCCGCACCATTCGCATCGGCCTATGGAGCGGCGAAGAAGAGGGCCTGCTCGGCTCGCAATTCTACGTCGAACATCACTTCGGTTCGCGTCCGCCGATGGACGAAGCCGCCATGAAAGGCATGCCTACGCTCATCCGCCGCGAAGCCGGAGACGTCACCGTCAAGCCCGAGCAAGCGAAAGTTTCCGCCTACTTCAACGTCGATAACGGCACCGGAAAAATCCGTGGTATCTACCTGCAGGAAAACGAAGCGGTCGCCCCCATCTTCAAGGCCTGGATGGAGCCCTTCAAAGATCTCGGCATGACCACTCTCACCATGCGCAACACCGGAGGCACCGACCATCTCTCCTTCGACGCCGTCGGCATTCCCGGATTCCAGTTCATCCAAGACCCCATGGACTACGAAACTCGCACCCACCACTCGAACATGGATGTCTACGATCGCCTGCAGCCTGACGACCTGAAGCAAGCCGCAGTCATCGTCGCCAGCTTCGTGTACGAAGCTGCGCAGCGCGACCAGATGCTGCCGCGCAAGCCGATTGAAAAAGGATTGCCGAAAGAGGCGGAAAAGAAAGAATAGTAAAACTGGCCGGGCAGCTTTGGGGAGATGCTCTATGCCAGCATCAACTGCCCGGCGATCAAGAACGTTGAAGTAAAGTTAGCGAATCGGCTAACCGCCGCAATCCTGCAAAAGGATTAGAAGCCGAGTACCGCCCTAGAACGTCCATCTCGTCGCCGAATCAGGGTGTCAGCTTTCCGCCTTCAAGATAATTTTGCGAGGGAACGCCGAAGGCATCGGCGACACGGTTGAAAAAAGCGAATAGCGCGGTGACATAAACGGCCTCGGCAATCTGTTCTTCTTTCCAGCTTGCGCGGCGCAGCTTTTCGACGTCGGCGGCTGTGGAACGATAGGCGGCCTCTGTGATCACCTTGACATATTCCAGCAGTGCGCGCTCCGCGGGAATCAGGCCGGCTTCGTCGAGGTTGCCGACAACGATGGCCCGTACGCACTGATCGGCGGCTCCCTGAACCCGCAGGAAGTATGCATGGCTATCCAGTCAATACGGACAGCGGTTCAGGTACGAGACGTAGCTGGCGATCATTTCTTTGTGACGCCGCGAAAGATGGCCCTCGGAGAAATGCACGGTATTGCCGAACTCAATCACCTGGCGCAGAAAGTCGGGCCGTGCCCCGAAGCATTTGATGATGCCCGGAACCAGCTGTCTGCCGGAACCGGAGCGCCAAAACTCATAGGCCGCGGCCGTTTCGCCGGTGGCTTCGGCGTCTTCGACAATTCGGATCTTCGTCGCCGGCTTCGGTGAATGTGCAGCGTCAAGGGCTGACGTTCCCGCGTTTTGGTCTCCGTCATTCTCCAATGAACTCATCTCCTCGCTTCTCCAATACTCAGTCAACTCATTACTCAGTCAATTTGTTCCGCTTTTGCCAGCCGAGCCGTCCTGCCGCGGAAAACCTCATAGACTGGCAATCCGGCCAACACGACCAATACTCCCAAGCCCGCACCGCGGGGCGTGCTGCTGCCCACTAGAAACAGCATGAGAATCACCAGAAGTAAAAATAAAATTGGAGTAAACGGATAAAGCGGAGTCAGAATCACCGATGGTTCGGCTTGCTGGCGTGCGCGCACTACAAACAGGCCAGCCACCGTAATTCCCAGAAACAGGATCACGATAAACAAAGTATACGAGATGATTTGCTCAAAGCTCCCCACCAGCACTAATAGAGACGCAACGAAACCCTGAATGGCAATCGCGTTTGCGGGCGTGCCAAATCGAGGATGGATCCGCGCCACCGTTTTGAGAAAGAGCCCATCCTGCGCCATCGCGTAATAGACGCGAGGAGCGGAGATAATCAGCGCAGCCAGGCTGCCAAGCAGGCAGATAATCACAATTGCGGCGAAGATCGCGCTGCCCGCGCGGCCGAACAACACCTCTCCAACCTGGGCAACAAAAGTTTGATCGGAGGTTACCTTTTCCAAAGGAACCAGGTAGAAGAAGACAGCGCTGACAACGATGTACACGAGCGTTACGGCGGGAATGCCGATCGCCAGCGCGCGGGGCAAAGTGCGGGCAGGGTCACGAACTTCCCCGGCGATATTGGTGACTTCCCACCACCCGGCAAACGAGAAAAAGGCGCCGATCGCTCCGATACCCAGTGCAGGAGCCAATGGCAAAGAACCGGAACGCTGCACGACAAATGGAGTGAAGTTCGACCACGAACCCAGACGGAAGGCTACCGCCCATAATGTGAGGAAAGCGAGCGATCCCAGTTTCAGCCAGGTAATCCAGCGCAGAAGGCCCGCGCTCACCCGAACGCTGAAAATATTAAGCAGACAAATCGAGCAAATTAATCCCACAGCCACGGCCTTGACTGCGGTGGGAGAAAGACGAACCACATAGGCGAGGTAGCTTCCCACTCCGCTGGCGAATGACGCGGCCACTGCGGGATCCATCACCAGCAGGCACATCCATCCATACAAGAATGCGATGCGGGGGCCAAAGCTTTCGTGCAGGTAAACATAAGCGCCGCCAGCGCGAGGAAAGCGGCCGGCAAATTCTCCATAACAAAGCGCACCACTCAGGGTCATCGCGCCGACAACGAGCCAGACCACCAACAGCCAAAAAGGAGAACCTAAGGCCTTCGCCATGCCGGCAGGCGTAAGGAAGATTCCGACAGCAATGATTCCACCGATGACCGTGGCAGTCGTCGAAGTCAAACCGAGTTCGCGGTGCAATCCCGCCTTCGGAGTTGCACTAGCCGCAGTGATCCCCATGAGTATGAATCTCGCCTCGCAGACCGCTGCCGGCAACCCACAGATTACCAGCGAAAGGCGAAATCAAGAGTGGCGCTACGGTAGCGACGCCATGGGACCGGCGCAATGCTACAAAAATACTAGAGGTCGTCAAAGAACCTCTGCTTCCCAACTCTGCAAATGTTTACGACTCGGCCGCCGACGGCTTTGCCTCCAGCCGGGAAGCTGAGAACCGATCGCTCGAATCTTACTTCACAAACGTTAATCCGTGCGGAACAGCCCAACGAAAAACGTATGCATAAAGCAGCACGATGATTCCGACAATCGCTCCCAACGCCACCGAATGCCACGCCACGTATCGGAAAATAATTCCTTCGTTACCGACTTGTTCCGTAGCAGCCGTCGCAATCGTGATCGACTGCGCATCCACCATCTTGCCCATGACGCCGCCGCAACTGTTGGCCGCGCACATCAGCACGGGATCGATCCCAAGCTGCTGCGAAGTGATTCGCTGCAAGCTGCCGAACAAAGCGTTGGACGAGGTGTCGCTGCCGGTAAGCGCCACGCCAAGCCATCCGAGGAAGGTACCGAAGAACGGATAAAACCAGCCGGTGCGCGTGAATGCCAGGCCCAGCACTGCGTCGAGGCCGGAGTAGCGCGTGACATAACCGAGCCCGAGCATGAACGAGATGGCGATCATGGCCAACCGCATGCGCACAAGAGTTTTCCAGAAGACGCGCATCAGTTGCACCGGACCAAGGCCGAGCAGAAATCCGGAAACGATAGCCGCGAAGAAGCATCCCGTCCCGGTGGCCGAGAGCCAATTGAAATCGTAGCGTGCCGCTTCCGGAGTGGGCTTCGGCACGACAGGCTGAGAGCGGTAAACGGCGTTGTGCAGGTAGGGCACATCCCATCCGGGAGGGCCCGGCCGCACCTTGCCATTCGGCAAGATCACTTTGAACGCGGGCGTCGTGGCCTGATTCATCGCCAGCTTGATTTTCGGCAGGCCCCATAAGAGAACGAATAAGGAGAGGATGGCGAACGGCATCCATGCTTTCAAGACATGCGCAGCCGTATAGTGGCGGGGCTTCACGAGGCCGTCGAATTCATGAGGAGTCCACTCGCCGCCAAACTGATCGGAGATGTTAGCTGTGGGAGGCGCCAGCGGGACCGGCTTGTCGTCGTAGTCGAACCGCCAGATACTCTTTGGTTTCCAGAATCGGAGGAACGCCAACGCTGCGATCAACGACACAACGCCGCCCATAATGTCGACGAGGTTGCTGTCAACATAGTTGGACCAGAAAAATTGTGTCAGAGCAAAAGAGACTCCGACGACCATGATCGCGGGAAATACTTCGAAAGTATCGCGCCAACTGACCATTGTCTTCACCAGCCAGAACGGAACGATGACGGCGGTGAAAGGAAGAATGCGCCCGATCATGGCGTTGAGATCGGATTCGGGCAGCGCGGTCACAGCCGCGAGGGTGTGCACCGGAGTACCAATTGCGCCCCAGGCCACAGGCGCGGTGTTTGCGATCAAGTTCAAAGCCGCGGCATGAAAAGGACGGAAACCGAGACCGATCATGAACGCGCCGGCGATGGCGACCGGCGCTCCGAATCCGGCCGCGCCTTCGATAAATGCGCCAAAGCAAAACGCGACCAGCAGTACCTGCAGTCGCCGATCTGCGGTGATTCCGGCGATCGACTCTTTCATGATTTCAAACTGGCCGGTCTCGACCGAAATATCGTAAAGATAAACCGCGGCCAAAACAATCCACGCGATTTTCAAGACCCCGAATGCAACCCCGTAAAAAAAGCTGAGGCCAGCGAGAACCGGAGGCATTTTGAAAACGGTGATCGCCACCAACACAGCGGTCGCGGCCCCGGCAATGGCGCACCAATGCGGCTTAACTTTGAACCCGGCAAGCAGCGTGAAAAGGACAATGATGGGAAGCGCCGCAATCACCGTCGAGAGCCACCAGTGACCGAGTGGATCGTAGATCTGATTCCACTGCATCGTAACCTCCGGGCAAAAAGTTCAATGCACGATTCACTTCACCAAGGCGATGCAAATCGAAGCCTCGCCACTTCAGGAAATGACTTTCATTCAGCTCGCGTCCCAGTTCCTCGGAACATTCACATAAGACCGGTCGAGATCGGCCACCGAGGGGCAACCAAGCAGGCGCAAGGTCCGATCAAGATCGGTGCGTAGAATTTCAATGGCGCGGTTGACCCCGGCTTCACCGGCAGCGGCCAAGCCGTAAGCGTATCCGCGGCCACACAGTACGGCCCGCGCTCCCATGCTGATCGCTTTAACGATATCGGTGCCCCGTCGAATGCCGCCATCCATCCACACTTCAATGCGCTCTTGCACCGCATTTACGACTTCCGGCAAGGCACGCAATGAAGCCGGCACTCCATCGAGTTGGCGGCCACCGTGATTGGAAACCGAAATTGCGGCGGCACCTTCATCTATCGACTGTCGTGCATCGTCCGCCGTTAAAACTCCTTTAATGACGATAGGACCTCTCCATGATTCCCGAATCCAGGTCAGATCGGCCCAGGTCACCGCAGACTCTGCCAAGGCGGCATTGATGTCGACCAGCGGCATCTGGCCTTTGCCGGGAACAATCACGTTCGGAAGTCCCGGCAAGCCGCCGTCTCGCAGGTAATCGAAGAGCCATCCCGGTCGTGAAAGAATTTGTCCGACAAACGGAATCTTGTCGAACAGGCCACCACTGATGAGTTCCTTCAGCCCGTTGCGATAGTCACGCTCGCGGATACCGGAGACTGGTGTGTCGATGGTGACGACCAGAGCGTTGAAGCCGGCAACCCGAGCGCGTTCAATGGCGGCTTCGGCCGCTCCACGTCCGCCCATTAAATACAGTTGATAAAAAACTGGCCCCTTCGAAGCTGCCCGCACGTCTTCGAGTTTGTGCCCCGAGATAGTCGAGAGGGTATATGCCGTGCCCGCGGCGCCCGCGGCACGTGCAGCGGCGACCTCGCCACCGGGGTGCATCAGGCGGCTGTACCCGACTGGTGCGAGCATGAAAGGAAGAGAAAGGTTAAAGCCCAGAACGCTGGTGCACAAGCTGCACTCGGAAAGGGCGACTGCGTGGCGCGGCCTGAAGGTGACGTCGTCGAATACTCTGCGATTCTCCCGCAGCGTGACTTCGCCTTCGGCGCCTCCGTCAAGATAATCGAAGACTGGCTTCGGAAGTCTTTCACGCGCGATCGGACGGAAGTCTTCAATGCTAACCACCCGGGGCGAGGCAACGGACCGTGCGGCGCTTGTCATTCTGGAAAGACCAACTTGTTCGGAATCCTGAGCAGCCCGTTATGGTACCACCGGGTCATGGCGTGACGAAGAAAATTTCGAAAAGCAGCGGAGTCGATGAGTAGTTGTGCTGGTCTTGGTCCCAGGGTGCGGCCTTCGCAGGCGAGCCGCAGGCTAGCGTTAACGGAGAACAGCTAATGCGCGGCCGTTGGTTTCACTTTTGATTCGTGTTGCTGGTACCAGATTTCGGCTTGTTGTTCGATGGCCGCGGATTGAGAGCGGGTCATGCCGTTGGCGAGGACCTTGGCTAGGTCCTTGCTGCCTTCCTGGCCTCCAGCGCGGGCGAGAACCGTCCAGAAGTAGGCTTTGTTCACGTCTTTCGGAACACCGTGGCCGCCCCAATACATCAATCCCAATTTGTATTGCGCGGGTACGCTCCCATGTTCGGCTGCCCTGGTAAACCAGGTTGCGGCCTCGGCTTCATCCTGCTTGACTTGCTGTTTATCGTCGCCCTGAGCGTAGAGCAGGCCTAGGGCATTTTCCGCGACCGGATCGCCCTGTTTTGCCAGCTGAAGAAGTTGGTCGACATTCCCGCTGTCGGATCGCACTGGCAGTGTCGTCGTTTGTGCAGTCGGAGGTTGCGACGAGGCGAGCACGGTGGATTCTGCATTACGACTGCGGGAATGCAGCATCTCCTGAATCCACGGCGCAAGAATGTAACCGAGAGCGAGTGCCACGGTTGCTGCGGCGAAAACCAGCAGGTAAAGGTGAGTGCGGGGAAAATGTATTCCACCGGGTTTATCCGGTTCGGCGACAGTTCGGTCTTGGCCGGCATTCCCTTGCCTGCCATTCTCGGCGCGTCCATTTTTTGAGGCGAGGCTCCGAGAACCTTCCTCCTTGGGAAGATGAGCGAAAAGAACGCTGCCGGGGCTGGGAGTGAACGGCTTTTGCGGCGTGGGCGAGGGAGGAACACCGCGAGTGGCGCGATCGATGGCCGCAGCAATCATTTCGGCGAAGCGCTGCAAAACCGCGCCATCCTTTTCGGCGAAAGCTCTGGGCTCGGCGCCAAAAACCTCGATCAATCCAATCACCGTTTCCCCGGATCGTATGGGAGAGGCGAGAACTGAGCGAATGCCGAGCGCCCGGCAAGTTTCGGGATCGACGCGGCGATCGTTATCGGTATCGTCGCAGCGCTGAGTCATTCCTGAACGCACACAGTCGCCGGAGAAGCCTGACCCAATACGCAAAGTTGCGCCAACCGGAGGGGCGCTGTCCCCAATGCTGGCGCGGCACGTCATTGTACCGAGGTTTTCTGCGCCTGGATTTTTTTCGGCCAGCGCGATGGCTGCGCCGCAGGCGCGAAACAAAGAGTTGGACCGGTAGACTAGAAGCGAGAGAATCGCTCTGATGTCCGTTCCAAGAGATTCAGCCTCTCGCTGAACGGCCGAGGCGGCGCTCAGGATATCGGTATAGTTTGCGCGAGGTGCGGAACTTTTCGACAGCAGCTGGGTTGATGACGAGGAGGCGGCATTTGCGGCTCCCGCCATCGCATTGAGAAAGAGCCATTGCTGCAGTCGTCGCAGATCGGCATTCTGCAGCGGCGGGAAACCGAGACCAACCCGCCCGGAAGAATTAGACCAAACCACTCGGGCGGTGGTGCGAATCTGCCCGGTGGCTTCAGCGAGATCGAGACAGAGATCGACCTGCTTGTTCTCTTCCATGGCCGTTGGGCACTGCACGGAGACCCCGATTTCGCTGATATCGAGGACTTCGTAAAGTTGCAGCATCTGGCTTTTCGAGGCTCCGCCAAAGGTCGCATAAGCGGGTGCATGCACTTTCTGGCGAACGCGGCGACGGCGGTTCAGGGCAGATGGACGAGGCGATTGCAGGGTCGCGGACATGGGGTTACCCAAGTTGTTGCCCCACATATTAACCTGAGTCGCCGAAAAAGTAATCATTTACTCGATGTAACGGAATAAATGAGTAGTACAACCCCGTGGAGTGGGGAACCATTCTAACTTTCAACAAGATTCCAATCGGCCTTTCTTAGGGGTGCCCCTATGTCGAATTCAGGTGGAAGTCTATTCAAATCACGAGGTCTGCGAAACGGCCTGATCGTGGCGGGGTCGTTATTGGGGGTTCTAGGTACTGCGTTCCCGGCGTGCGCAGCGTTAGGAGGAGACACGGTCTCAATTCTGGCCGACCAGTCGGCTATGCAGGGTACGCGTCGAACGACGCCTGCGAACTCTTATACCCTCCACGAGATTCAGGCCGCGAACGGAACTGTCGTACGCGAATACCAATCGAGCGATGGAAACGTGTTTGCGGTGACGTGGCACGGCCAATTTCGGCCGGATATGCAGCAAGTACTGGGCAGCTACTTCGACCAATATGTACAGGCAATGCAGGCGCGAGGCTCGAGCACTCGCCGGGGGCGCGCGCCGGTCACGATCCAGCAACCAGGGTTGACCGTGCAGCTTGGCGGACATATGCGGGCGCTCGTGGGCAGAGCATACGAGCCGGGAAAACTGCCCCAAGGGATGCGGACTGAGGATATCCAATGAAGACGTCAAAAATACTTCTGGTTAGCGCAGCTTGTGCGGCTTCGTGCTTCTCGATAGCTTGCGGCGGCGGCAGCAAGAGCAGTACGGATCAGACCACGATTACAACAACAGGATCGAACGTTCTATCGATTCAGGTGAATCCCGGATCTGTCCAGGGGCTTACGTATGCAAATGGCGCATTCGCCAGCGCCACAGTTTGCGTCCCCGGAACCTCGACCTGTCAAACGATTGGTGGATTGCTGGTTGATACCGGCTCGTACGGTCTGAGGATCCTCTCTTCAGCAATTACGAAGGTGTCGTTGCCGCAGCAGAAGAATTCGAGTGGCGATCCCGTTTATGAGTGCGTGCAATTTATCGACTCGTACACTTGGGGACCGGTGGAGACGGCGGATGTACAGCTCAGCGGCGAGACGGCCAGTTCACTTCCGATCCAGGTGCTCAGTGACAGCTCGCCGATGGCACCGAGCGGCAGCGCATGCAGCCCGAATTCAGGATTACCCTCGGCCGATACACCGCAAAGCCTGGGCGCACAGGGAATTCTTGGTGTCGGTGAGTTTCCGCAAGACTGCGGTGGAGCGTGTGCACCGGGAGGGTCCGCCACTCCTCCGGACGCGTACTACTCATGTCCTTCCTCCGGCTGTACCGCGAGTTTCGAGAACTTGGCGTCGCAGGTACAGAACCCGGTCACGTTATTTCCGAAGGACAACAATGGCGTGATTGTTGAGTTACCGGCTGTTTCTAGCGTCGCAGAAACGGTCAACGGTTCGCTGGTTTTTGGGATTGGGACAGAGACCAATAATGAGTTAGGCAGCGCAACTGTCTATACTGCCGATCCGAACACGGGCAACTTCACCACCACGTTCCAGAGCACTACATACAGTGATGAGGCCTTTATCGATAGCGGTTCGAACGGCTATTTCTTTCCCGATCCCGCGAATCCCAGCATTCCGGTCTGTTCGGCCACAAGCGGCGCCGGCGGATTTTACTGCCCGCCGAGTACTTCAAATCTATCGGCTGCAGTAAAGGGAATCACCGCCGGCAGTGGAACTGTAAATTTCAGCGTTGGGAATGCGGAAACACTTTTCAACGACAATCCGAACGACGCCGCCTTTGCCGATTTGGGCGGAACGGCAAGCGTTGATTTTGACTGGGGGCTTCCCTTCTTTTACGGCCGCAACGTATATACGTCAATCGCTGGCGCAACCGCGCCCGGCGGCACGACGCCCTATTGGGCCTACTGATTGAATCTCAATTAGAACTTGGAAGTGCCGGCTCACTATCCAGCCAGACGCGAGAGCCGCGCGTTGTGCAGGCTCGAGATGCGGGAGATCGCGGCGACCATCATGCTGGAAAGCAATTGCATGGTGGCGACGTCGCGCTCGTCGAAAGCGCTTGGCGACGACGAGAGCACCTCGAATACGCCCAGAGTGCGGCGGTAAGAGCGCAGTGGCGAAACAAGAATCGAGCGTACTCCCAGCCGGCGGCAACTCGCGAGATCGACGCGAGGATTGCGTTCGGCGTCATGGCACAGCATGATTTCTCCAGTGCGGACCGCTTCGGCGGAGATTCCGGCATCGGTCTGCAGCCGGACACCGAGATCGGGAGCGGTGCGGCCCGTGCGGGCCCGGCAAACAATCTCGTCGCCTTTTCTTAACGCAATGGCGGCGCCGGTGGCGCCGGTCAGATGCTGCGCGCGCTCCGTGATGGCGCTGATGGCGGGCTCGAGATCGAGTTCTGAAGTGTGCAGGTCGACTTCCTCTCCGGCGTGTACGGCGCGAAATCCAGAGATGGGATGAGCGGCGTTAGCGACTCTGAGCTGGCTCCGCAGCGCGGTCGAGGGCACGCGCGTCTGATGATCAGGCAAATCCAAGACCTGAGGATCGGGAACCGTTCGCAGCAAATCCCGCACGAGACTGTCGAGTTCAGAATCGGTAATCAGATGAGCGGTCTGCTGCTGACGCAGGGACCCTCCCAATACGCGCGATAGGCTCAAGAGAGAACGACTGCCGCAAGCTATGCAATGGGGATGGCTATTGGTGCTGATCAACTCGCACTGCACGCAAAAAGTCGCGCCCTGAAGCGGCACAAAATTGATGTCTTTGAAGGTTTCGCCGTAAACGGTCTTGCCAAATTTACCCATCGATCCTCGCTATGTAGAAGAGGAGACTAGGGTAAATAGATAGGTTGAAGCTGGGCAGTGGCCCTGATGGTTCCGGATGTGGAAAACTTCGGCGAAATGCGCCGGTGTGCAAGAAGCTGCAATGTACAAAATCTTGTCAACTTCGACTTGCGACTAGCCAAAATATCTTGGCCCTTCCATCTTGATTTGCAACACTTCCCGGGATAGAATCATCGAAGTTTCGAAGCAGTAGAGTTCTAAATTCTTTGAGGTGAAATGATCATGCAGTGGACAGCTCCAGCGTTCGAAGAAGTTTGCCTGAATTGCGAAATCAACTCTTACGTCAGCGCGAAACTGTAACCGGTTAGCCCTCCCTGTCTCTTCTGATTTTTTCTCGGATGTGCGCCTGTGGGTGTGTGCCTCGCTGAATTCCCGTTCGTTGGGATTGCCTTAGGCGGATCGCCCTGCTGCCGAGAGACTCTTCGTGCTTCCCAGTGCGGGCCTCGGAACTTTCTCCTGTCGTCTTAATCTTGGTTCGTTCCCGGCGTTTCCTCAGTACGGTCCAATTATTCCCGCTATGGAGCGGGAGGCGGGTGGTAGCGCCTGTGTCACATCAGCCGTGTCAAGAACGTCCAAATATTTCAAGCCGGAGCCGGTATTGAACAAAACAACCGTGTCGTCCGGCGTGAAAAATTCGCTGGCCCGCAGCTTCTGATATGCGACCAGCGAGGCTGCGCCCTCCGGTGCAGCGAAGATGCCTTCGACTGTTGCCCAGTGGCGAGTGGCTTTGAGGATCTCGGCGTCGCTGGATGCTATCGCGAGGCCTCCGCTCTTTTTCAGAATGTCGAGGATCAGATAATCGCCGTACGGTTTGGGAACGCGCAATCCGGAGGCAAGCGTTGACGCGTGCGGCCACATTTCTACGGAAGACTTTCCTTCGTCCCATGCTTTAACAATCGGCGCGCATCCGGTGGATTGCACGCTGATCATATTCGGTCGCTCGGATCCGATGAAGCCCAGTTGCTCCATCTCATCGAAGGCCTTCCACATCCCAAGCAGTCCGACGCCGCCACCAGTGGGGTAAATGATGCCGTCTGGAAGCTTCCATCCCAACTGCTCGGCCACTTCGTAGCCCATGGTCTTCTTGCCTTCAACGCGGTAGGGCTCTTTGGTTGTGGAAACGTCGAACCAGCCGTCTCTCTTCCAGGAATCGTGTTCTTTCAGTTCGGCGACCTTGCGGGCGCAATCGGAGATCAATCCGTCGACGAGCGTCACGTGCGCGCCGTAGTAGTCGCACTCGATGCGGTTCGCCATTGGCACATCTTTGGGCATGAAGATGTGAGCTTCGATTCCGGCGGCGGCGGCGTAGGCTGCGAGCGCTCCGGCGGCATTGCCCGCGGATGGAATCGCGAGTTTCTTCAATCCGAAGTGGCGGGCCATCGTAACGGCGGCGGAAAGGCCTCGCGCTTTGAAGGAACTGGTGGGATTCAAGCCTTCATCTTTGATGAAGACGTTCGGATATTCGCGGCTGCGCAGCATGGGCGTGAAACCCTCGCCGAGAGTGACGGGCTGTGCTTCCGGGAGAACCGCGTCATATCGCCACATTGTGGGCGCCAGCGGCAGTAAGGATGCGGGCGAGAAAGTCTTCTTGATACTGTTCAGATCGTAACGGGCGTAAAGAATGCCTCCGTCTTTTGAGCAGATGGTTTGCGGACGGTCGGCAGGATAGTGTTCGCCGCAGCGCGTGCATTCGAGATGCGTGAGGCGTGGCACGGAGAAAGTTTAACAGGAGCGAATGGCAGGTAGGGATCGGTTAAAAGCACGGCCGGAAAAATCCGCCGTTAAGCTGGATAGAACGTCACCCAGGGTAGGCAGCTCGTCAGGTTACAGGCATCCTTCGATTACGGTGTGCTTCGCGTTCGCGAAGCACACCTTCACTCAAGATGACAAGACTACTTGGAACTGCGCTTGGCCGCACGTTTTGATGGCGGTTTCACGCCTTTCTCCGGGGTCTCTTTCTCGATCACATCCGAAAGGTGGTGCAGCGGTTTGTCTCCAGCGGACGAAAGTTGCGGACCGTTTTCTGGAACCGTGAGTCCCTGGGCCGTAAACATGGCCTCGCTGAATGTGGTCCCGGATTTCGCGGCGGCAACGGCAAACACTCCGTGGGGCACCCCGTTGTTGAAAGCGGTGGCGATGTAATCGCCGACCATCAATCCGTTCTGTGAATTCGGAAGCCACTTGAGTTGCATCGGACCGGCCAGCGTCCGGGGAGTGTTCCATGTCGATCCGCCATTGTGCGAAGAAATGTAGGCGACCGCAAGACGGCAGGTTGACGTAGTGCACTTGCTGACCGGGTACAAATAATAGGTCACGGCAACATGGGCGGTTGTGCCCGAGGTGGTGGGGTCGATGCCGATTCCAGGAATGAAGTGATCGACGGTGGAGGTAGTGGCGTCGATGGGAATGCGCGTCACCGCAGACCAGTGAATGCCGTCAGTCGAAGTACTGTAGACCAGATCATTGGTCGAGCAACTGGCACGAAAACGGCAATCCTCCCAAACCACCCAAACGGTTCCAGCACCGTCGATGGCTGCCGAAGGCAGTGGTCCGCTGCGAATTCCGCCGGCATCGGTATGAGTTTGAATGTTCGAAATCGTAACCGGAGCGGACCAGCTCGCCCCTCCGTTCGTGGAAGTGAAGGCGGACATTCCAATGGTTTCTATCGGCACCACTACAGTTCCGTTCGGCTGCACGAGAGGTTGCCCACCGATTCCGGTAGCGCGGTTCGCGGTCGCCGTCGCTGGACCCCAGGTCAGGCCACCGTCGGTCGATGTGCTCATCAGAATTCCATCGCCCGTGTCCGGGTTATCCCACTCCACATAGCAATTTCCGTAGAAGGGGCTCGTAGATGTGCTGTCGCAAGCAATCCAGTTCTTATCGGAGCTATCCACCTTCGGTGTGACGCTGACAGGATTGTCCCAGGTGAACCCTCCATCCGTAGAGCGGCTCACCGTCACGGCCGTTATCGTACTCGTATTCGAAATTGGCAAGGTAGCGATCATCCACACGCCATGCTTCGCGTCATAAGCCACGGCGGGGTCGCTGGCCGCGTCGTAGGGTCCCCCTCCATTGCCGGTCGTGAGACCAGGCAGAAAACCGTGCGTCCATGTACTGCCGCCATCGGTGGACGTTGCCCAGCCGATCGCGGTGGCTCCCCCGGGTGCGATGCGTCCCGTCTGAAATGACGCAACCAGTGTCGTCCCGTTTGCCAGCATGTGTGGCTCGACCTCGGTCGCGTGCTGCCCTGGGCCGACGGTAAAGGGGTCGGAACTGATTTCGGTCAGCGTGACAGTTGGCGCCTCTTGCCCAGAAACCACAATCGCGCAGGCCAGCAACATCGTCGCGAAGACGCAGAAAAACCATTTAATGTGAGAACCAGAGAGAACGCGATTCATCGAGATTATCCTCACAGAGATACGATGGCTCAGATTTTGACTTGAACGGCAGGGCATTCGCGGGTCAACGACAGGCGGTAGTAGGATACCGCGCCGTTGAACCATATCGTGGTTCTCAACCTGTGTCAATGTGCAGGATCTTGCATTCTCTCGATGCAATCGGCGGAGTGGCTAATTTCGGTCTTGCCGCACGGGGACAAAGACCACGGCAACATCGTCCCTGTAGGTTAGTTGCCAGGCCGCAGTCTCTTTCAGAATGTTCGCCAAGGCAGAATTTTCAGGCAGGATAAGGCACTCCGCAGGGTACTGGTCGAGAAAGACCCTCCAATCCGGTTCAACATGAATGGCCTTCAAGTATGACCTTAAGAATGGTTCGCCGTAGAAGTCGTGCCGATCATCGATGACGACTTTTACTCCCGGATATAAACGGTAAATCAGGTAGCCGCCCCAGGCGTCCGGACTGAACGCCGGCCCCGTGAAATTCTGTGCCGCGATGTAATTCACCGCTCCGGCCGGAAAACGCTTGTCATCGAAGCGTGCAGAAATCAAAGGGCGGGAACCCAGGTTGCCGCCATGCATTGCAATCAGACAAATCAGAAGCACCGCTGTCGCCGGCAAGAGATGCCCTCGCAAGACTCCCTCAATCGCCTGCATTCGTTTGAAAAATCGAGCGGGAGTTCGGAGAACACGGAATACGCCAGGAAGCGGTTGCTGGTCTGAAAACCCCGCGATAGCATCCGACAACCTCGGGCCTATGATCAAGATCAGCAGCAGCGATGAGGTTGGAATGTTGCGAGAAGCGTAAAGCCCGGAATAAACGGCGAAGAGAATCACGAGGCCTTCACTCAGAGCAAGTTTTCGCCGCGCACGGCCTTGCGCCGCGAGTGCGATCAATGTCAACAGCATGACAACGGCAAAACACTTCTGCGCCACATAATGAAAGTTCGGAGACTGGAATTCATCAATGTGGTTCATCAAAAAAGGATTGGAAAGATAGCGATAAATATGAATATGAAGTTGGATCCCGTACGGATTGATTAAGGTAACGCCGAGGCTGCAGAGACCGATCAACGTCAGATTTCGAACCCCGCGACGCGCGCGGATTTTGGTCATCGCTTCATCGAAGCCATGTTTCGCTGGTCTCATGCATGCCCAAACACCTGCGAACCAGTAAATCCCAAGCAGAACGAGACCAATCAGGAATCCTCCATGCATGTTCACCCAAAGGACCATCGTCACCGGGAGCAGCCAAAGAAAATTATAGGGAGCCTTCTTGGACGGAGGATGCTCAGCAGAATGCAGGTGAAGAGCGCCGGCGTTTCCTTTCGAGGAATCCAGAATCCAGAACCAGAGCAAGGTAAACAGCCAGGTGACCACATGCGGACGGGCGAAGAAATGAATCATCGATGCCGATGCCGCCAGCAGGATCAGAACGAGCGCGAGCCCAAGATTAGCACGGCGACGCAGCAGCATACTGAAGGCCAGAGAGAAAGTGAGCGCGATGATGAAAGCAGTGAAGACAACAACGCCGTTGAGCCCAAAGGCGCCTTCCAACCGGCCGACGATAACGTCGTAGAGCCACTCCCAGGCAAACCAGGGATTCCCAGCCACGCTCGAGGAAAAAGGATCGACACGCGGAACCGAGTGACTAGACAAAATGATTTGGCCGGTGCGGATGTGCCACCCGATCCCAGCATCGCCAAGCAACCGCGGCGATAGACTGGTGAAGACGAGCAGGCAAAACAGCGAAACGAAAATTAAGTCGCTGACGGAAGGAAGCAGCCAGCGCATCGAAACTGACGGCTGTTTTGTAGTTGAAGTTGTGGAGTCCGTTGCCATCGCGCTGAATCTTATAGAGTGAAGCAATCAAGGGCAAGGGACACAGGTTGGAACATGACAAGCAAGGCTGCACAAAACGGCGCACATCACGTAGTGATCATTGGAGCAGGCTTTGGCGGACTAACCGCGGCTCAAACGCTGGCTGGAGCACCCGTACAGATTACTGTGATTGACCGCAGAAATCATCACACTTTCCAGCCGCTGCTTTATCAGGTTGCGACGGCGGGGTTATCGCCGGGAGAGATTGCCGCGCCGATACGCTCGATTCTGAGCCGTTATAAGAATATCGAAGTGCTCATGGCCGAAGTCACGGGATTCGACCTCGAGCGGCGGATTGTGCAAACACCCGATCAGGAAATCGCATACGATTCGCTGATTCTCGGGGCGGGCGCGAGCCACGCGTATTTTGGCCACGACGATTGGGAGGAGTTCGCCCCGGGCTTGAAGACGGTGGAAGACGCGCTGGAGATTCGCCGCCGCGTTCTGCTGGCGTTTGAACTGGCGGAGCGGCAGGCTGCAGCCGGAGAACCTTTCGTCCCCCTGAGTTTTGTGGTCGTCGGCGGAGGGCCAACTGGCGTCGAGCTTGCCGGAACGCTCGCCGAAATATGCCGTCATTCACTGGCTCCGGATTTTCGGGCCGTCGATCCCAGACACGCACGCATTTGCCTGGTCGAAGGCGGTCCGGTTGTTCTTCCCGCGTATCCTCCCGACCTATCGCGCAGCGCTCTCAAACAGTTGCAGAAATTAGGCGTTGAGGTTCATACCTCGGCCATGGTGACGCGGGTTGAACCCGGTGCGATTTACGTTGGCGAAACTCGAATCGAAGCTGCTGTGATTTTATGGGCAGCGGGCGTGCTGGCTTCGCCGCTGGGCAAGAAACTTTGTGCGTCGGCGGACCGCGCTGGGCGGGTACTGGTAAATCCCGACCTCAGCATTCCCAATCATCCGGAAGCTTTCGTGATCGGCGATCTCGCCGCGCTAAAGGATGATTCGGGCACATGGCTGCCCGGTGTGGCGCCGGTGGCAATCCAACAAGGTCGATATGTAGCCAAACTGATTCGGCACGAAGTCGAGCAGCAGAGAAAATCGGGTGCGGCCGAAAACATTCGTTCCATTTCGCCTTCCCGCAAGCCATTTCATTACTTCGATAAAGGCAGCCTTGCGACCATTGGCCGAGCGGCCGCCGTGGCGGAGTTTGGCAGGATTCATATCTCAGGCTTGATTGCATGGTTATCCTGGCTGTTCGTTCACATTTTCTTTCTGATTGGTTTTCAGAATCGTGTGCTGGTGCTTGTCCAATGGGCGTGGTCCTACTTTACCTACGAGCGCGGTGCGCGGCTGATTACCGGGAGTTCGGTTCTCCTGGGCTGGGAGCATCCACATCCGCATGCGCATGACGCCGGCAGCACAGGTAAAGCAAAAACCTCTAGCGCCGCCGACTGATTCGAGTGAGAATGATGAGTGTAACGGTCTGTTGAGGCGTTCGCTTCCTATGAGAAGCACACTTGCGCGAATCGCTCTGGCTCTCCTGGCTGCGGTCGTTTTACCCGCCATCTCTTCCGCTGAAATTCTTAAGATCACCGTCGACGATACAATTCAGCCCGTAAGCGAGGAGTACATTGCGCGCGCTATCGACGAAGCTGAACGGCGTCACGATCAAGCCATATTGATGGTGATGAATACGCCGGGAGGCCTGGTTGAATCTACCCGCGAAATTATCGAGAAGATCACGAATTCCTCCATTCCCATCATCATTTATGTGACCCCGACTGGAAGCCGCGCAGCGTCGGCAGGATTTTTTATTCTCGAATCCGCCGACATCGCGGCCATGGCGCCGGGCACGAATACAGGCGCGGCGCATCCGGTAATTCTGAGCGGCGGAAATATGGACGATGTCATGAAGCAGAAGATGGAGAATGATGCGGCCGCTTTGATGCGTTCGGTTGCCGCGCGCCGCGGGCGGAACGTTGAGGTTGCAGAAAGCACGGTTCGGCAATCGAAATCGTTCACTGAGCAGGAGGCGCTGACGCAACATCTGATCGACTACGTTGCCAAGAACGAGGACGACCTTTTCCGGCAGATCGAAGGCAAGAGTTTTAAGCGATTCAACGGCGAAGAAGTGACCTTGCATCTTGTGGGCGATGCCGTTGTTCCTTTTGGGATGACGGTGAAAGAACAGATTCTCAACCACTTGATGGATCCAAACGTTGCCTTCATTTTGCTGGCCATTGGCGCACTGGCGCTGTATGCGGAATTTAATCATCCGGGGGCGGTGGTTCCAGGAACGGTGGGAGTGGTTTTCATTCTGGTTGCTGCGTTTGCGCTCAACTTATTGCCTACGCGATTTGCCGCACTGGTGCTGATCATTGGCGCATTCGCGCTGTTCGCCGCCGAAGCCAAGTTTGCCAGCCATGGCGTGCTTACCGTTGGAGGGATTGCGCTTCTTACTTTGGGAGGGCTTCTGCTCGTCGATGCGCCCATCCCCCAGATGCGCGTCCACCTGGTAACGGCGCTGGCGGTGAGCATCCCGTTGGGCGCGATTACCGCTTTCTTGATGAGCATCGCGTTGAGGGCTCGCCGGAACAAACTCGTTTCGGGATCTCAGGGAATGATCGGTGAAGTGGGCGTTGCTAAAACCGCGCTGTCTCCCCACGGTAAAGTTTTCGTGCACGGAGAAATCTGGGACGCGGTTTCCGCATGCGAGGTCGATCCCGGCCAATCTGTAGTGGTACGCCGGGTCGATGGCTTAGTCCTGCAGGTTGAGCCGTTGACCGCAGCCAACCTTTCGCCCCTGTCCGCGATTCGGTGACTTCGCCGCCGCACCAATGCAAGCAACGGTTGAACTCCGAATTCCGCACCCTTGTGGGCGCATTGGTTTACAATCCGCCTCAGAAGCGGATGTGTGTCGTGAGCGTGGAGGTGTCAAAAAAATGGAACAACTGGGTATTGGGTTCACGACTATCGTCATCATCATCGTCGCCCTCTACGTGCTGAGTTCGATCAAGATTCTGGCGGAATATGAACGGGGCGTAATTTTCCGACTGGGACGGCTCTTGTCGAACGCTAAAGGTCCGGGCGTGATTCTGGTATTCGCCCCAATCGACCGCATGGTACGAGTTTCGCTTCGGCAGGAGGCGCTGGAAGTTCCCCCGCAAGACATCATAACGCGCGACAACGTAACGCTTAAGGTGAATGCGGTCATTTTTCTGCGCGTGATCGATCCGAGTAAAGCGGTGGTTGAAGTTTCCAATTATGTTTACCAGACTTCGCAGTTCGCGCAGACCACATTGCGGTCGGTGCTTGGCGAGCAGGAGCTTGACGAACTTCTTGCGCACCGCGAAAAGATCAACCTTCGCCTGCAGACCATACTTGACCAGCACACTTCCCCGTGGGGCGTAAAAGTCGTCAGCGTGGAAGTGAAGCAGGTGGATATGCCGGAGTCGATGCTCCGTGCCATGGCAAAGCAAGCGGAAGCGGAGCGCGAGAAGCGGTCAAAGATCATTCATGCCGAGGGCGAATTCTCGGCGGCGCAGCGGTTGGTCGATGCCGCGCATCTGCTGGCCACGGAACCGGTGAGCGTGCAGCTTCGCTATTTGCAGACCTTAACCGAAATTGGCGTCGAGAAAAATACGACTGTGATCTTTCCCGTGCCCGTCGACTTTTTCTCGGGATTGCAGAAGATGTTGGGTAAAGGCGGCGACGAAGCGGCGCCCACGGCAAAGCCAGCCTGAAGATGCACCGTCACAACCAAAATCGGAAGTTTGGAGTAGATGTTGAACCGATCGCCGAGCATGGCTGCAAATGAACTCTTCACAAGACACTGAAATTACACTAGGAACAACGAAGTTACTGGGCCTATTCTTCGGCCTGGTGGCGCTTTGTGCGGTTTTCTTTGCCCTGGGATATTCGCTGGGACGCAAGTCGGACCCGGGCCTTGCCCCGGCAGCCGCTGTTTCCTTGCGTAGCGGAACCGTCACTGGCAAACCCACAAGCGCGGCAGCGCAGCCCGCACAGCCGATGACCTTTTACAAGGCGGTTGAGCAGAAGGATGCCAATGCGCAGCTTACTCCAGCGACCTCGGTGGCCGGCAACTCCGGGGGCATAGAGTCGTCGAAGCCTGCAAACGATCCGCCGCCTGCCGGAACGCAGCCGGCTGCGGCGCAACCCTCCGATCCACCGGACCCGATGGCGCCTGTGTTCGCCGGCGCTTACTTCGTGCAGGTTGCCGCTGTGAGCAAGCAGGAAGATGCCCAGGCCCTGGTGGACGCGTTGAAGCAAAAACAATATCCCGCTTTTGTGGCCAGCAACTCATCCGTCGACAAGTTATTTCGCGTGCAACTGGGTCCATTCGGCGATATCAAGGAGGCGGAGGGGATGCGCAGCCGCTTGATCGACGACGGATATAATCCCATTCTTAAGAAGTAAGCTGGCGGCTTCGTTGCGGCGTGAAGAACCAGCCGGTATCCTCGCTTGAGTCTATGGACAACCTCCGCACCACGCTCGATAGCGCTCTCCACGCCATTGTCGATCCCACACGGCGGCGCATTCTGAAGGCGCTTCGGGACGAGAGCATGACGACCAAAACGAGGTCCAAGGGAGAATTTCCCGGCCTTTGCGCCGGCGAAATTGAAGAATCGGTGCGTCTTTCACAGCCGACCATATCGCATCACATGGCTATCTTGACGAAAGCAGGATTGGTTGAGGTAACGAAGCGGGGGCAGTGGCGGTGGTACCGTCGTAACGAAAAGGTTTTGCGTCGTCTGGTGAAGGGGTTGCGCGCCCAGTTGTGAAGAGAGAGTACAAAGTACGGCAGAAGAATTGTGACGCTTTAGTTGGCGGAGGCTGCCGCCGCTTGCGCTTTCTGGAGCAGGCGCCTCGCATGCGAAATCAGGTCCGCGACTTCAAAGGGCTTTACCAGATAAGGAACGTTATTTTCCTGCAGAAATCCGCGGCCGTCGGCCTGCTCCACTCCATTCGAGAATGTGAAAAGTACGTGGTGCTCCATCGTCGGACAGTTCTGTTGCAGCCACTGGTAGGCTTCTTTCGCGTGCCAGTCGGAAGGCATTTTTCCACTCATAATCACAGCATCGAAAGGTTCTGACAGCAATCGTGTCTTGACATCCTCGCTTTTGGTGGCGGTAACTACATTGGCCCCGGCACCCATGAGCACGTCGCGTTCGAACTCGAGCACGGCCTCTTCTTCTTCCACTAACAGGACACGTCCCTGGATGGCGCCTAAGCGCTGGGCCGGCGCGACCGGCGTGGGCTCCACGACTTCATCGACGGCCATTGCCCGAGGCAGCCGAACCTCAATGACCGCGCCACCTTCGGGGGCGTTATGCGCCGTGATGTCGCCCCCGTGTTCCTTCACGATACCGTAGCAAATGCTGAGGCCCAAGCCAGTTCCTTTCCCGACGTTTTTCGTGGTGTAGAAGGGATCGAAGATTCGTTTGGGATCTTTGATTCCCGGTCCATCGTCGGCAAATTGGGCGCAAACATCGCCTTTCTGGCAGTAAACCCGCACGGTGAGTTTGCCGGACCTTCCCGTTTCCAGGACGGCGTCTACTGCGTTGTTGATGATGTTAAGAAAAACCTGCTCAATCTGGTGCGTGTCGGCGACAACAAGAGCAGGTTCGAGGCCAAGGTCTTTTTCGACGGCAATGTTGTTGACCTTCAAATCGTAATCGCGCAGCGCGACGGTTTCTTCGAGAATTCTCCGGATATCGACTTCCACGCGTTCCGGCTTCCGCTGGCGGGCAAATGAAAGCAGGTTCTGCACCACGCGGTGTGTGCGCTGCGCCTGCTTGAACATCTTGCCGACGTAATCCTGCGCGCGTTCGTTCAATCCTTCGCTTTCGAGTAATTGCGCGTATCCCAGAATTGCGGTCAGCGGATTGTTCAACTCGTGGGCGACTCCCGCAATCAATTGTCCAACCGCCGACATTTTCTCGCTTTGCAACAGTTGTTCCTGCGTGCGGCGCAAATCCTCGTAAGCTTTGCAGGTTTCCTCGTAGAGGCGGACTTTTTCGATGGTCGTGGCCAACTGCCGGCTGATGGCCACCATTAGGTTTTCTTCGCCGGTCGAATATTGATATTCGGCGTAGGTGCGGAGACCCATGATGCCGATGGGATTGTCCTTGCCCCAGAACAGCACCCAGATCCAGGAGCCGTCGCTGTCCGAGCGAATGAAATCGGCGACCAGCTCGGTCAAATGCGGGAGATATTCAGCCGTGATGACTTCGGCGCGCGAGCGCATGACCAGATCCCCGAAGCCTTCCGCAAAATTAACTTCTGAGGGACGCGACTTGTCGCGGCTGCGCGGTCCCCAGGCGGCGCGGCGCCGGAACGTCGGAGCGTCTGAGTCGGAGAGATATACCGCTCCGCTTTCGGCTCCGAATAGCGAAACCACCTGCCGCAGAGTCAGATTAAGAATTTCATCGAGATCGAACGACTGCGTAGCGACAACGGCCATTGCGTTTAAGGCGTTTAATTCACGATTGCGCCGCCGCATCTCATCTTCGGTGCGGCGCTTCTCTGTTACATCCAGAACGAAACCTTGAAACCGTTCAATTCTTCCCGCGCCGTCGCGCGTCGCAAAACTGCTCTCCGCTGCCAGGAGTAAAGTGCCGTTCTTGCGCCGCAGGGTAACTTCGAAATCGCGGACATAATTCTGCTGTTCGATGGCTTTCTGGAAGGCAGCCCGCTGGGCAGCGTCCACTCGAATATCCTGCTCAAGGTTCAATGCGAGCAATTCCTCGCGGCCGTCATATCCCAGCATCCGAACGAAAGCATCATTGCAATCGAGCAGCCGGCCGCTGGGAGTGGCCACGTACACACCTTCTTGAACCTGTTCGAACAACAGACGATATTTTTCTTCGGCGGAGCGGCGATCGGTGATATCGCGGACGATGTGAATCGTGCCCTTAGGTTTGCTTCCCTGCTCGCTGTACGACGATGTAGAAACGGTCGAGAAGCCACCGAAACATGGGTCGGCGCCTTCGGTAATCTCTTCGGTTCCGCGTGAGCAATAGGGACATCCCGTCCACTCGCCGAGTTTATGCGGCAATACCGATTCGCAAGTACTGCCGATCACATCGGCCGAAGCCATCTCTAATTGTTCCAGCAAAACCTGATTCGCTTTGATGATGCGGAACTCGGAATCGTGCGCCAGGATGATGTCGTGAACTGAGTCGAAGGTGTTGCGCCACTGACGTTGGGAGCGCAACGCCTGCTCTTGCAGACGGAAATTCTCAATGGCGATACCCAACTGACGCCCGCAGGTGCCGAGAAATTCGATTTCCTCGTTTGTCAATCTGGTTGCCGCACTGCTACCGAGCATCAGAAGTCCGGCAGAAGTTTTCTTACCGAGCACCGGGACGGTGACCACGTAAAGAATCTTTTCGAATTTGAGCAAGTCCGCGTCTTCAGGCGCCGCGCCAGCGCGATGAGATACTACCGGCTTGCCCCGCTGTAGAGTCTGCGTGACGCTCTCACTCAATTCCACAATGCCGGAATCGCGTAAGAATTCCGGCGACATTCCAACGGCATGGGTAGCCACAAGGTGTCCACCTTCGATTAGTCGAAACCATGCGGCCTTGCTGTGGGTAACGCGTTGCAATTCCAGGAGAGTGTCCTGCATCATGCCGCCCTGTTGTTGAGCCAGCACCGCGCTATCGGTAATCGCCTGCAGTACTCTTAAGCGTTGGCCGCGCGTATGCGCTTCCGCAAAGACCATGACCAGCATGCTCAAACCCAGCAAGACTTCTGCGGAGACCGACAGTGCAGCCGGAATCTGGTTTGTCAGGGGCGTCCAATTCAAATGTTCGGTAAGAAGGCACAGCGCGAGCAGCCACGCCCACGGTTCAAAACGGCCCCGCCGCGCACGTAAGATGACAATCGAGGCCGCCAGCAGAATGATGCGGTAGGAGACTTCCAGCGCAAAGCGTAGCGGCAGTGAATCAACCCAGAGGAGCGCCCGCGCAACTGAAAAAGCGGCAACGCAAAAGGTAATTGCCGCGAGTGCCGGCAGCAGATTGCGATCACGAACGTAAAAGAGAATGGCGGCCGCGAACAGCCCGCTTGCCACGATGAAAGCTGTTTGCTCCACCGCGGCGGCATAGCGTGACGGGATCCACAAGGCTGCCCAATAGCCGCCCACGATCCGCGAGGTCAGCAGCATGGCCCAGCCGGCGGTCCAAATCAGAAGATAGCGCTCGCGCAGCGAAGACACTACAAGTAACGTCGCGCCGAAAAGAATCAGCAATGCCCAGTCGCCAATCCTGAGGTTAGCGAGTATCGGCTGTGCACTATTCCAAATGGACCCGAGCGAAGCGTTCATCTCAATTTGGGCGGGACGTCCAAGACGTAATCGTGCCCTGCTTCTGAATATCACGCTTTAGCCCTTTGTTTGTGCCTTTTCCGGACCATTCTGGTTACTTTCGGCACCTACCGTAAAGGCTAAAATCGCCGAGAGTATACTTGCACAGCCATGCCTGACCGGATTCTGGTAGTCGACGACGAAGAGGCCATCCGCGAAATTGTCTGCGCCATCCTGGCGGCTGCCGGTTATGCATGGAAACAAGCGAGTTCGGGCATGGAAGCGCTGGCGCTGCTGAATTCCGGCGAAACCTTTGAGCTGATGCTTTCCGATCTTATGATGGCTGACCTCGACGGCATTGGCCTGCTTGAGCGCACGAAAGAACGCTTTCCGGATATGCCGGTTGTGATGGTTACGGCAGTACATGACATTTCGGTCGCTCTCGCCGCGATCCGCAATGGCGCCTACGACTATTTGCTGAAACCCTTCGAGCGCGAGCAATTGCTGAATGCCGTCGGCCGGGCGCTCGAAAATCGGCGCTTGAAAGTCGAGAACCGAACGTATCAAACCAATCTGGAAGCCTTGGTTAGAGCCCGCACAGACGAACTCCGCGCAGCTATGGCGGACCTCGAACGCTCTTACGACATCACGCTGCAGGCTTTGGGAGACGCGCTCGATTTGAAAGATGCCGAAACTGAAGGGCACAGCCGCCGCGTCACGGCGTTCACCATCGCGATCGCCCGCGCTATGGGCGTGCCACGGGAACAGATTCTGGTCATCGCCCGCGGGGCGTTTCTGCACGACATCGGCAAAATGGCGATTCCGGACAACATTTTGCGCAAGCCGGGTAAGCTTAACGATGATGAACGTACGATCATGCGCGAGCACTGCTATCACGGCTACCAGATGCTGAGAAAGATTCCGTTTCTCGTGGAAGCCTGCGACATTGTGTACTCACACCAGGAACATTACGACGGCAGCGGCTATCCGCGCGGCCTGAAAGGCTCTGAGATTCCTCTGGGGGCGCGAATCTTCTCGGTGGCCGACACACTCGACGCCATCATCTCGGATCGGCCTTATCGTCCCGCCCGAACTCTTGGGGAAGCGCGCAAGGAAATACAGGCATGGACTGGACGCCAGTTTGATCCCGAAGTAGTGGAAGTATTTCAGAGGATGCCCGACGATATTTTTGAAGATCTGCGGCGTGAGATTAATGCGCAATCCTACCCGTTCAGTTACTCCGCCAGCGCAAAGGGCTCATAGACTTAGCCAGTTCTAATTCAGCCTTTTGTTCCTTTCGTATCGGCGTCTTCGCAAGTAGGCTGCCTCTCGGCGTTCTGACTGGTTAGGGTCCGTCTCGCACCTTACAATTTGAAGGCGGCGACTTCGGGACGGATCGGAGGCATTCATGAAATCCGCAATTTGTTTTTTCGCGATATTTATCCTGGCAAGCGCTTGTGTAGCGCAGGAGCATCCTTCGGTAACCGCGCTTCCCAATACAGTTTATGTGGGCGCTGACGGCAAGTACGAGACCGCGCCCGACACAGCTGTGCTGCAGTTCAACGTTTCAGTACAAGAGGAAAGCGCGCAAGAGGCGTACCAGCACGCCTCGAAAGACGTTGAGCAGGTTCGCGATGTGCTTCGAACGAACGGCATCGAACCGAAAGCGGCCACGATCGGATTCTTTTCCGTCCAGCCAGCTTATGAATGGAAGAATGGCCGACAAAAACCGATCGGCTATCGGGTGACGACCGACGTTACGTTGAAGCTGAAAGAATTCTCGAAAATTGGCCCGATCATCGGCCAACTCGCCGATACTAACGTGAGCGAGAGCCAGAGTCTGAACTACACGCTGGAAAATATGGATGAGGCGAAGAATAAAGCCGTGGAGGATGCTTACCGCCGCGCACGCAACTCAGCCGACGCGCTCGCCAGAGCCAGCGGACGCACGGTCGGCGAACTTTCTTATGCGTCGGTTGACACTTTCGACAACCAGCGCATCTTCCCGCACATGGCACGCGCCATGGCAGCTGCACCGAGCGCGGTTCCCGCGCCCACGGAGGAATTCACGCCGCAGAACGTGACGCTGACGGCGCATGTGAACGCGGTCTTCAATCTGAAATAAGAGAGCGGCTATGGCGTTGCCCTGGCCATGGAGACCCGATTCGCATCCACTGTGATCGAGCGCTGGACCTCCATCTGAATCGAGGTCCCAACTTCCAAACGAACATCTGCGCCGCGCTTTAGAAGAGCCCATGCAACGCCTGCAACAGCCCCTGCTCCCGCTCCAGCGCGAGCGCCGTTCAGCCCGCCGGTGGCCAAGCCACCAGCTGTCGCACCTGCCACTGTGCCAATCGCTCCGGTTTTTGCGGCGTCTTCAACTTTCTTGCCGGTTTCGCTATCCTGCTGAATCGTCCCTTCCTGATCTTTCACCGCTTTATTTTCTGCGCCAGGAGTGTTCTCCACCGATGCCGGCAGCATGATGGTATAACCGCTGGGAAAAATCATGGAAGTGAAATGCATGAGGATTTCCGCACGGCCATGTCCGTGTCCGGCACGCTCCACATGGGAAATCTTGCCCTGAATATAGGTTCCGCGAGGCACAATCACGCGCTCATTCAGCACAAACGGGAAAGTCGTTTCCGCATAAACAGCATCGCCTTCGCGCGCATTCTTGGTCGAGATCGCCTGCGTCAGCGATATGGGAATTTGGCTTCCTGCGGGGATCGTCAGGGAATTGGAGTCATGGGCGATTGCCGCATCCATCGCCGCGGCGGGTTGCGATGAAATTACCGGGTCATCCTTTTTCGGCGCCTCGGCTGTCTGGGCCGAAGCGAACGTCGAAATCAGGAGAGCTATCAGAAACTGGCGCATCAAACACCTCCAACGCGAAGCGCGCTTGGCACCCTTCAGCAGAGATTATCACGCTTTTGGCCGCTGTGATGCGCCCATGGCCGGTAGGGTTATCTCTCCGGTACGAAGATTTCCGATGCTTCATGGGTCGACTTAGCCCTCGCGAACGCGGCAGGCGGCAATGGTTCACTGGTAAATCAAATACTTCTTCCTCACGGCATCAAACTTTCCCAGTTCGTCCTGCCAGTCATCAGCGATCCGGCGCGGATCTTCACCGGCAACCAGAGCGTCGTAGGTCGCCTGATTCACCAGCAATTCCATCATGCGTTCCATTTTGTAATCTGCCGGGTATAGCTTCCTCAACGCCGCAGCCAGTTCGACTCCCAACTCAGGCCCGTCAAGGCCGTTGCGATCGATGAGAACTACGTTGACGCCTTCACATTCCTGCCCCGCATAGATCGCCGAAGAAGGGGTGAACGTGACCGGCACGAACCTTACTCCGGCAATTCCACGCGCATTCAAGTATGCCGCCAGTTCCCTGTTCTTGATCCACGGCGCACCGACCACCTCGAAGGGAGTATCGGTGCCGCGCCCGACGGAAACGTTCGTGCCTTCAATCAGCGCGACCCCGGGGTAGAGAGCGGCCTCCGTGACGCTTCGCAAGTTCGGCGAGGGATTGATCCAGAAAAGACCGGTGGAATCGAACCAGTCGCCGCGCTCCCAGCCTTCCATGGGCACAACTACAAGTTTGGCATTGATGTTCCGCTCCGCGTTAAACATCTTTGCCAGCTCGCCGATGGTCATCCCGTGGCGAACCGGGACCGTCCAGTAATTCGTGAAATTCTCGCGTCCGGGATCGGATACTGGCCCCTGGAAGAATGAACCTGTGACCGGATCGGGTCGGTCGAGCACTACGACTTCAGTTCCCGCTTTTGCGGCAGCTTCCAGGAAATATCCAAGCGTAGTCTCGTACGTATAAAATCTCACGCCTGCGTCCTGAATGTCGAAGACGACTGTATCCAATTGCTTCAACACTTCAACGGAGGGATGACGCGCCGCGTCAGTGCCGCCGTATACGCTGTACACCGTAATTCCGGTGGCAGCGTCTTTCGTGTCGCTTACATGAGTGGTATCGAGTGCTCCAGCAACACCGTGCTCAGGACTGAAAATTGCATCGAGCGAAACTCCAGGTGCTTGCGCGAGAACATCGAGGGTCCGGCGTCCGTTCGCATCGACTCCCGTCTGGTTCGTTAGCAAACCCACGCGGGCTTTCCGCCCGGCAATCTGGAGCACATCGAATCCGTGCTTCTCGAGTACATCGATTCCGCTCTTTACGTCACCGTTGCGCGAATTCATCCGCCGTTCGGCGCTCTGCGCCTCGTTGTAGCCCGTGATGCTCTTCCAGCGCAGGTCGCTTTTTTCGGCGGGCGTCAGCGGCAGGGCCGCAGCCAGCGCTGTCGCGACCTCAGAGCGTAATGCAATCGCGCTTCCCTGCCCGCGCGGGTGAACAGCATTGGTGAGCAAAATAATGAAGGAGTGAGTAGTCGGATCGATCCACATCGAGGTTCCGGTGAAACCGGTGTGACCGTATCCGCCGACGGGGAGGTAGTCGCCGCGATTCGATGAATACCGGGAGTCAATGTCCCACCCAAACCCGCGCAGCACCGGCGCAGACGGAGGTTGTTCGGGCGAAGTCATCTTTTCGACAGAGAGCGGTGAAAGAATTTCACTACCTCCGTTCAACAAGGCTTGGGCGAACTTCGCCAGGTCGTCACCGGTTGAAAACACTCCCGCATGCCCTGCGACCCCGCCCATTTTTCGCGCCGTCGGATCGTGCACCACCCCTCGCAGCATGTGCTCGTTTTCGTCATATTGCGTGGGGGCGATCTTCGACCTCCATGCGACTGGAGGGAGAAATCGCGTGTGTATCATTTTCAGCGGCACAAAAATATGACGCCCCGCGTAGTCATCGAGTGTCTCACCGGAAACCTGCTCGACGAGGGCGCCAAGCACAATGAAATTGATGTCGCTGTAGGTAAACTTCGATCCTGGAGGGTCGACCGGCGTCTCGGCGAAAGCCAAGCGATAGCCGGTGTCCTTACCCTCCCAGATTGCGGTTTTGTCCAAGTCCGAGGCCAGCCCGGAGAAATGAATAAGCAATTGCCGGACGGTAATGTCCTGTTTCCCATTCTGCGCGAAATCGGGCAAGTATTTCGCAACCGGATCATTTAGGCGAATCTTGCCTTGCTCCACAAGTTGCATCACCGCTGTTGTCGTCACGATCACCTTCGTCAGCGACGCGACGTCGAAAATCGTATCGAGGGTCATGTTTTCACGGCGCGGTTCAAACGCCCGCGAACCGTAAGCCTTGCGGTAAATCACATGGCCATCGTGACCAACGACGAGAACCGCTCCCGGAATCTTCTTCTCGCTGATGGCTTGCTCGATCACAGCATCGACCACGGCCAGACGCACATGCTGAATAGGCTTTGGCTTTTCCGGCTTGGCAGTCTGAGCGGTACCAAGTGAAACGATGCTGCCGAGTGCGATAACGGCAACGAATGCGGCGCCGAGTTGCGCTAGCCGCGAATGCGCGAAAACACGAAAGCTCTTAGACGAATTGGATTGTGGCGGAACGATGCTTTGACTCTACACAAGCGAGCGGAAGGACTCAAGAAACTCCCGTAACGGGGATTTTTCAAACGTCGCATGAAGATCATAGCGACGCTAGACCGCAGTCTTCCTGAACAGCGGGTCTAATCGCTCATAAAGGCGTTTCGCAGCTTCATAAAGCCGTCTGAGTCCCTTCGTCGCCAAACCCAAGTCGAGCGACTCCAGGTCCAGAGTCAGGTCTTTAGCGATCTGCATGGCGAACTTGAGGAAGACGTTGGCTGGGAGGGTTTGGTAGCCTTCGCGAGCCTTCCGGTATACTTAGGGCGTATGTCGGTGCTGAAGAACATAGCGGCAATCGCCAAGGGCATGAGCATCACCTTTATGGAGATGTTTCAGCCCACGACTGTGGAAAATTATCCGGACGGCAAGGGCCCGCTGCGCGGAGCGCGGATCGAGGCCCGATTCAGGGGCGCACACGTTTTGCAGCGCGATGAGAATGGCCTGGAGAAGTGCGTTGCCTGCTTCCTGTGCGCGGCCAACTGCCCGTCGAATTGCATCTATATTGAGGCTGCCGAGAATACAGCAGAAAACCGGGTCAGCGGCGCCGAGCGTTACGCCAGGGTTTATAACATTGACTACAATCGATGTATATTCTGCGGGTATTGTGTCGAGGCCTGTCCGACAGACGCGATTACGCATGGCCACGGCTTTGAACTGGCTACGTTTAATGCCAGCAATCTGGTTTACCGCAAAGAGCAGATGCTGGCTCCCCGGCCAGCACATATGGGAGCCAACATCGCATTCAATCAGGCCGACGTAGCTGGGGGAGCACCTGCCGAGATGGTCCCCGGCAGTTAGAATTAGACAACCAGCTCTCGACCACGCGCCGGTCTCGCGGCTGGCGTTTTGCCCATGATCACCGGCAATTTTTTGGAAATCCCGCCCTAGCCCAAGATGGGTAAGCGGGGGCCCGTGCCGAATCGAAGGCCGCCTGAAGTCATCAAAAGACCAGATCAAGAGACATGAAGACAGCACAAGCGCATCCTCTGGAAAAGATTCTCCAAGACCGCATCGCCATCATCGACGGAGCGATGGGGACGACGATTCGCACCTATGGGATGAAGGAAGCGGACATCCGCGGGGAGCGGTTCAAGGACGCGACGAAAAGCCTTCTGAACAATGGTGACCTGTTCTCGCTGACCCAGCCAGAAATGATCGGCGACATCCATCGCAGGTTTCTGGAGGCGGGCGCCGACATTATCGAGACGAACACCTTCGGCGCCACCAGCATCGCGCAGAGCGAATTTTTTGTGGAAGATCCCAGAGAGCACGGTGGCCGAAAGAACCCCGAGTTCTACCAGAAAGTCATTGACGATCCGTTTCTGAAAGCCCTGGCCTGGGACATCAATGAGCAATCGGCGCGGCAGTGCCGCGAGTGGGCCGATCGTGTCGGAAGCGCAACCTCGCGTCAGCGCTTCGTGGCCGGAGCGATCGGGCCGCTCACTGTTTCTCTCTCGAACTCGCCCGATGCCGACGACCCCGGCTTTCGCGTGGTCACTTTCGATCAAGTGAAGGCGGCTTATGCGCAGCAGGCGAGCGCCCTCATCGCCGGCGGCGCAGATTTGCTGCTGGTGGAGACAATCTTCGATTCGCTCAACGCGAAAGCCGCACTCGTTGCCATCCGTGAAGTCTTTAATGAGCAAGGCATGAATGAACGAGGCAAAGAACTGCCAGTCATGATCTCGGCGGCGGTTGGCCGCGGCGGCGAGACGATGATCTCCGCGCAAACCACGGAGGCGTTCTGGAACGCGGTGCGCCACGTGAAACCTTTGTCGGTGGGTTTGAATTGCTCCCTGGGTCCCGATCTCATGTATCCGTTTCTCGAGGAACTCTCGGAAAAGGTGGACGTGGCGATATCCTGCTACCCAAATGCCGGCCTGCCGAATCCTCTATCGGAAACCGGCTTCGATCTGGGCCCGCAAGACATGGCTCGTTATCTGGGGGACTTCGCGCGGGGCGGACTGATCAACATCGCCGGCGGCTGCTGCGGAAATACTCCTGAGCACATCGCTGCGATCGCGAAAGCGCTCGAGGGCCGGCCTCCGCGAAAGTGGGGCACGGCACACTCTGAAGAGTCCTACGCCAGCCAGATCGAGAGCCGCGCGTGAGCGAGCCCGAAGGCACGATCCCAGAGCTTATCGCCGAACCTGTAAAGACGAAGCCCCTTCGTCTCTCGGGATCGCAACCGTTTACCCAGCAAGCCGGCGTCTACATCATGATCGGCGAGCGGACCAACGTGGCGGGGTCGCCGAAGTTCGCGCAGTTCATCAAGCAGGGAAAATACGAAGAAGCGGTAAGCGTCGCCCGGCAACAAGTTGAGAATGGCGCGAACGTGCTCGACGTCTGCATGGACGAGGGCATGATCGACGGCGTCACCGCGATGACTCGCTTCCTGCAGTTGCTCGGGAGCGAACCCGAAGTCGCCAAGGTGCCGTTTATGGTGGACTCCTCGAAATGGGAGGTCATCGAGGCAGGGCTGAAGTGTTTGCAGGGCAAGGGGATCGTCAATTCGATTTCTTTGAAAGAAGGTGAAGAAAAGTTTCGCCAGCATGCCGCAATTATTTTGAAATATGGTGCGGCCGTGGTCGTAATGGCCTTCGACGAACAGGGACAGGCCGCGAACTACGAAGACAAGATCCGTGTCTGCGAACGAGCGTATCGAATCCTCGTAGATCAGGTCGGCTTTCCCGCCGAAGATATTATCTTCGATCCCAATATCCTCACCGTTGCCACCGGCATGGAGGAGCACAACAATTACGCGGTCGACTACATCAATGCGACGCGATGGATCAAGGCCAACCTTCCGCACGCAAAGGTGAGCGGCGGCGTCTCCAACATCTCTTTTAGTTTTCGCGGCAATAACAAAGTTCGCGAAGCGATCCACTCCGCGTTTCTCTATCACGCCATCGCGGCCGGCATGGACATGGGCATTGTGAATGCCGGCATGCTCGAAGTTTATGAGGAAATAGAACCAGAACTAAAAGTGCTTGTCGAAGACGTGCTGCTGAACCGCCGCCCCGACGCCACCGAGCGGCTAGTAGATTACGGGGAAACCCTCAAGGGTGCGGGCAAGGCTGCAACAGAAAAGAAAACAGAAGAATGGCGCAACGGCACGGTCGAGGAGCGTCTTTCCCACGCGCTGGTCAAGGGCATCGACACCTATATCGAGGCCGATGCCGAGGAAGCTCGCGTCAAACTCGGCCGTCCCCTGCTAGTCATCGAAGGGCCGTTGATGGATGGCATGGCTGTGGTGGGAGATCTGTTTGGAGCGGGCAAGATGTTTTTGCCTCAGGTGGTTAAATCTGCACGAGTGATGAAGAAGGCTGTCGCGCACCTGACGCCTTTCATGGAAGCCGAGAAAGAAGCCAGGGCTGCGGCGGGAGAAGCGGTTAAGGCGCACGGAAAAATCGTGCTGGCGACGGTCAAAGGCGACGTTCACGATATCGGCAAGAATATCGTTGGCGTCGTCCTCGCCTGCAATAACTACGAAGTGATCGACATGGGAGTGATGGTCCCGTGCGAAAAAATTCTCGAACGCGCTAAAGAGGTAAAGGCGGACTTGATCGGACTTAGCGGCCTGATCACTCCGTCACTCGACGAAATGGTGCATGTGGCCCGCGAGATGGAGCGGCAGGGCTTCAAATTGCCGCTGCTCATTGGCGGAGCGACCACAAGCCGGGCGCACACGGCCGTCAAAATTGCGCCGCATTACAGCGAACCGGTGGTCCACATCGTCGATGCCAGCCGCGCCGTGCCGGTCACGACGAGCCTTCTGAGCGAAGAGGGCAAGCCGGCGTTCGTGGAGAAGCATCGCGCCGATTACGAGGCGCTCCGCAAGGCACACTCCGCGCCGAAGTTGAGTGTTGTGTCACTCGAGGAAGCCCGAAAAAGACGAACCCCCATTCAATGGCGATCAGAAGACCTGCCCACGCCTTCATTCACCGGCGTGCGAGTGCTCGATAATTTTCCGTTGGCTACCCTGCGCGAGTTCATCGACTGGACGCCGTTCTTCCATACCTGGGAGTTGAAAGGCGTCTATCCGCGCATTCTTGAGGACGAGAGGCAAGGCGCGCAGGCGCGCCAGCTCTTCACCGAAGCCAACGCTCTTCTGGATGTCATCATCGAGAAGAAATTGCTCACTGCGCGCGGCGTGTATGGCCTGTTTCCTGCCAACGCCGTGGAAGACGACGTTGAACTATACGCGGACGAAAAACGCAAAAAAGTAATCGAACGTTTCCACTTCCTCCGCCAGCAATCCAATAAGGAAGGCAGCGAGCCGTGCCGGTCGCTGGCAGATTTCATCGCGCCCAGGGAAACGTGGCTGCCCGATCATATCGGCGGATTCGCGGTGACCAGCGGGCTCGGATTAAAGGAGTTGTGCGACTCGTACAAAGCCAAGCACGACGACTACAACGCCATCATGGCCGAGGCTCTCGCCGACCGCCTGGCCGAGGCTTTTGCCGAGTGCCTGCACAAATGCGTCCGCAATGAATGGGGCTATGGTGGTGAGGAAAGCTTGAGCAGGGAAGATCTTATTCGAGAAAAATATCGCGGCATCCGCCCTGCCCCCGGTTATCCCGCATCACCCGATCACACCGAAAAAGGCATGCTATGGCATTTGCTCGATGTTCAAGCCAGGACAGGAATCGAGATCACGGAGTCGTTCGCCATGTGGCCGGGATCAAGCGTGAGCGGCCTTTATTTTGCTCATCCGGAATCGCGCTATTTTAGCTTGGGCAAAATCGACCGCGATCAGGTTGCCGACTACGCCGAGCGCAAAGGAATGTGCGTGTCCGAAGTCGAGCGCTGGCTCGGGCAAAATCTAAATTACGATCCTGCGGGGTAGCGGCCCGCATGACTGGCGTCCGGCGGCTTCTCGGGGAACCCGACTTTTTCTTTCCAACCTGCGCCCGCATCTTCAGCATCTTTCCGGCATGATTCGCAAACTACAATCCGGCGAATATCGTTTGTATTCCCGCAAAAAGGACGGAAAGACTGGCAAGCGCAAGAACCTGGGAACGTTTTCATCGCTGGCCGCCGCGAAGAAGCATGAGCGGGCGGTGCAGTATTTCAAGCGAGCGGGGTGAGCCGAACTTTCCGGCTAGAGGGCGCGTCTTAGGAGGCTCTCGATGACTGCGGTTTCTAAAACGATGTTACAAGGCGAAACGTGTACTGTCGCGACGGGCCGAGTGCGTTGCCGGAAAACAACCCTCCGAAGTCGATGACTTCAAGCGTGTTGCTCAAGTTCGCGACATCGGCCTGCAACCGCAACGAACGTTTCTCGTGCTGGTAGAGGTCGGCTCCCACCGAAACATTTTGCGTGAAGTACGGGCTGATGCGGTCGCGATTGAAATTGAGGTTATTCACCACCACCTGGCCGTATTCCGTGGCATATTGCTGAGGAGTCAAGTCTGGTTGAAACGGCAGTCCGGTGTTGTAGTCGGCTCCCAAGGCGATCCAGAGGCGCGGAACCACCTGAAAGCGGACACGGGCGCGTACGGTGTTCCGTTGGTCCTGCGAATCGGGAAAATGCCCGGTAGTCGGGTTGATCGCATCATCTCCCAGGAACAATCCGCCGGTCACCGGAAACCAGGCATTTCCGACGATGTAGGAATAGCTGGCGAAACCTGAGAAATGCCCCCATTGCAGAAGTTGCAGCTTGGCCTCTGCCCCGTAGAGTATGGCGTGGTCAAATGCGATGGGAAAACTGATTCCAGTACTCAGAATTTGGGAGTCATCGGCGTAATTGTTCACGTCGCGGCGGAACGCATTCGCATCGAACCGCAGCTTCCCAAAAAATGCTTTCGTGGCTCCCCATTCGTAATAGTTGCCGTGTGAAGGCTGGACCGGCAGCAGCACGGCGGGAACGCTGTCGTCGATGGCCTCGGCTGCCGGAGAACTGGCTAGAAGGATGTTTTCGAAGGATGGCGTCTGGAAGATGCGGTCATAAGAGAAGTGAATATTTACGCCAACGGAGGGAAAGTAGCGCGAAATCGCGAGACGCGGGCTCACCGCATTCTGGTTCACCACTAATTGGTAGTGGTCCCACCGCAGCCCCGCGTCGATCGACCAGTTCCCGAGCCGCATCGCGTCCTCAATATAGGCCGCTTGTTCGAGATCCGGGCGGTGAGCCTGGAAGGCAAAGGTTATCGCGCCGGAGTCCAATATCCCCAGATTAATAGGACATCGAGGATCATTAGGATTTGAGCAGTCGGGGATCGCATAGCTGGTGTTTTCGTGCAGAAAGATGTTGTCGGCTTCGACGCCCGCTTTAAATTCCTGCCTGCCATGATGAATGGAGACGCTGCCGTTGAAATAGATTTCCCTGAAGTCGTTGTGATTGGTGGCATTGAGTGGCCAGGAATTCTGATTGGAATAAAAGTCGGTGGAGTTATCGCGGGACATTCCGCGCAACACGCCGATCGCATCGGAGGAAAAAATGTGCTGGTAAGAAATGCTTCCCATGGTTTCAAAGTTGTCTCCGGTCTGCAGCTGCCCGCCGGGCACAAAAACGCAATCGCCTGGCTCCTGATCGGCGGGAACGGGCGGGCAACCGGTGGTGTTGTCCGCATTTGGCAGATATGCTCCGTTTTGCTGTACCAGTTCGTTGGGAATTTGGTAGCGCGCAAGTTCGTGGCGGACGATCATCGTGAGACGGTCTTTCGGCGTCAGGTCCCGCTCAAAGCTCAATGAAAAATTCGCAATGGTGCCATTGTTGGTGTAATTCTGAGGGACAACCGGGTTGAGATAGTGGCCGGTCATGTTCCCGGAGGCGCTCAGGCCAAATGTATTCTTGCCCCAGGTGTATTGATCCTGGGTATTAATCCCAGCCGTATCGTAAGTGCCGCCGAACATGGTGAGTTGGCCGTGAAATCCCGGATCCTGGTTCTTGAGAGTATTAACCTCAACCACCCCACCCATCTTCCTGCCAAACTCCGCCGGCACGCCGGCGGTATAAATCTTGATCGATTCAATGTCATCGGCTTCGGCAGGCTCTGGGCCAAAGCTGGGCGAACGGTTGTCGGTGAGCGGTATGCCGTCGACCACAAATTGCGTCTGATATTCCGATCCGCGCGGATGGAGAACGGCATTGCCTTCGTAGAGCCATCCGGGTTCAGAGTTCACCAGGTCCTGCATTGAGCGACCGGGCAGCGCGGTCGGCCGGTTCTGAATCGTCTGCTCGCCCATCTCATTGACCGAACCGGCGCGATAGGGATCGACCAACGTCGCCGACGCGGTAACCTTCAGCGACTCGGAAACGATAGCCACTTTCAGCCGAATCATACGGTCCACGGGAAGAGCGGAACGTATTTCCACCGGCTCAGAAACCCGAGCAAAGGCGGGCGCCTCGATCTGGACCTGGTAGATTCCGTACGGCAGGCGTTTGGCCTCCAGGCGGCCTCGATCGTCAGTCGTGAACGTATAGTGATACTGGTTGGCCTCGCTGATGAGTTGAACTGTGCTCTTCACGCCCAATCCAGAGGGATCGGTGACCGTCAAACGCAATTCTCCCGTAAAGCTTTGCCCCAGCATGGGAAGAGTCGACAGAAATACAACCATGATCAACGCCTTCTTCATCTTTTAATTGTCACCCAGCTGATTTGGCTTCCGAACATGCAAAGATACTTCCCTTCCCGATCGCTGCCTTCGGTCGGCGTGGCGCTGCTCTTCGGTTCTAGTTTCAGTCTGCGGTGAAGCAGGCATTTCCTGAGAGTTACCTTCGACTCTGCCCAGTTGTGTTTTTTTCTTTAATTAGGCTCAGCCGATTTCTGCTGCGTGTCGATGGGGGAAGCACTACTGTGGAATATTCCTTCCAGCTGCGTTTTGTTCAGACATTATTTCTTGTGATTGAATAACAACTAGCTACTGGTAGTTTGAGCGGGATGTGCTAAGCTCGGTTTCTCCCTCATTCCCGTAGTAAGGGTGAATGCTTGTCTTTCTTTTCCGATTCCATTTTCTCGTGGCCGCTAGCAAGGCCGACTGACGCGGGCGCCCAGGTTGGCTCTGCTCCGGAAGTCGAAGTTGTGGAGTTATTCGAGGAACTGCGCGAGCGGCTTCTGCGTTATCTGCTGGTTCTGGGCTTACCGGTGCACGACGGGGAAGAAATTGTTCAGGAATCGTTCCTGCTGTTGTTCCAACATCTGCAGCGCGGAAAATCTCGGCAGAACCTTCGCGGGTGGGTTTTTCGTGTGGCCCGTAATCTGGCTTTGAAACAGCGCGCGTCAAATCAACTGCAGGTTCGGCGGATCGTGGAATTTGACGAGAGTTTGCCGGAGCAACAGGCGGGTCGGAATCCGAATCCGGAAGAACAATTGCAGGCCTGTCAAAGGCGGAAGCGATTGCTGGCAGTGGTGCGGGCGTTGCCGGAGCAGGACCAATCCTGCCTGTGCATGCGGGCTGAAGGCCTGCGATATCGTGAAATCGCAGACGTTCTGGGAATCTCTCTCGGTTCGGTGGCAGCCTCGATGGCAAGAGCACTGGCGAGATTGGAAAGCGCAGACAAGGTGTGAGCATGGCTGTTGAACATTCGCACGTTAGTGATGCGACTCTGTTGCTTTACGACGACGGCTGCCTTTCGGTCGCGCGCGCGGCTGAAGTTGAACTGCACCTTGGAGGTTGTGAGAAATGTTCCGCCCGCCTGCGGGAAATGACAGGAACGCTGGCGGAATTTGCTCATTTGCAGCGTCGGGCGCACGCTAAAGAATCGCCTGCGGCCGATCAGTTAAGGGCAGCGTTGATCACGCGGATAGCAGAGAGTCCCAAAGATTCGCCGCGGAATGCCTGGAACTTTTGGTTGCGATCGGCCGTCATGCCTGCGCGGAAAGGATTTGCTTTTGCGGGAGTTTTTCTGCTGGTAGTTTCGTTGGGGGCAGTCTATCGCGGGGAGTTGCGTAAAGGAGCGAACCAGGTTTCAGCTTCGGTGGCACTTTGGTCCGAACCCAATAGCAATCTGACTCCGGGAACCGTTCTACCCGCGACCACGGCACAGCTTTGCGCGGTGCCGCGTGAAAAGTTGATTCCGGTAGTGCCCGCTTCGCTGCGGCGAAAAGTATTAGCCGTGTACGGGGTGAGCGATTCCGCTGCGGATGCTTACGAAGTCGATTATCTGATCACGCCTCAACTCGGCGGCGCAACGGACATTCGTAATCTCTGGCCGGAGCCATATTTCGATACCGCCTGGAATGCCCACGTCAAAGATCAATTAGAAGATCGCCTCTATGAGATGGTGTGTCGTGGGGACGTCGACCTGGCTACCGCCCAACGGGATATCTCAAACGATTGGATCGCCGCCTACCGCAAGTATTTCCATACCGAGGATCCGATTGACGAAAATTCCTCGCGTCGGCTCTAGGCCGACAGCTGCTTTCGTCGGTATTTCATCCTGCCGCTCTTTTTACAAATTGTAGACATAATTTTGACAAATGAAGCTTCTGGTTCGGCGATAGTGTCACCACTTGTCACCAGGGTGGCAAGACTAGAGCCGCCTGCGACTTGGAGTCCAAAAGCTTCATGCCCCTCCGTCACCGGGAGGGAGTGGGGGAACGGCGTTTCCGCCGCAGGGGGTGGGAACGCCGTATTGATTTCTCGGGGCAAGTTCTCGCCGCTCGCGGTTCTCTTTAGCGCCAAGAACCTTTTGGTAGTTCCATGTTCGCCGATTTGGATGATTCCCCCGCCTACTTGCGCAAGAGCAAATCGCCCGAGACAAAAAGCAGGAAAACCACCGAGATCACGCCATTCATGGTGAAGAAGGCCGCGTTGAGGCGGGAAAGGTCATCCGCCTTGACCAGCGAATGTTCATACAAAAGCAAGAGCGCAACCACGAAAACTCCAGCCAGAGCCAGTTTTCCCAGACCGAACATAGCCACCAGCGCGATCAAGAGCAGCAGCATGATGGCGTGAAAAGCGCGCGCAACCCAGAGGGCGGCGCCAATGCCAAAGTGGCAGGGGATTGAGTAAAGTCCCGCCCTCCGATCAAATTCAAAATCCTGGCAGGCATAAAGAATATCGAAGCCGCCGACCCAGAAGGTCACGGCAGCCGTGAGCAGCAGAATGCGCAAGTCGAGAGACCCGCGAACTGCAATCCATGCGGCTGAGGGCGCGATGCCCAGGGTAAAACCTAATACCAGATGAGACCAGCGCGTAAATCGCTTTGTATACGAGTACAAGAGCAGAACTGCCAGCGCGACGGGAGAGAGCCACAGTGTGAGTCGATTCAGTTGCGATGCGGCGAGAATGAAAATCGCGCAGGAAACGACCACAAAGGTAGCTACAAATGTAGGGGAAAGTTGTCCGGCAGGAAGTGCCCTTGTTCGCGTGCGCGGATTCGCGGCGTCGATAGAAGCATCGGCCAACCGGTTGAAAGCCATCGCTGCAGACCGCGCCGCAATCATGGCGATAACTATCCACAACAGTTGATGAGCGCTGGGTAGCCCAGCAGCCGCGAGCATGGCTCCGCAAAGTGCGAAGGGGAGCGCGAAAATCGAGTGCTCCCACTTAATCATTTCCAGGGTGACGCGGAGGTTGCGAAGAACGGGCACTTCAGAATTCTAAAGCACTCCCACCGTCCTTTCTAATTTTTCGCTCTCACTTCTAATCTCTCCCATTCGATCGGCGATGTCTTTTTTGAGACACTATCCTTTCATTCGGAAAGATTAGAGGTGCTAACATGGCGCTAGAGGCCAAGTTGGATGGGCTTTCTAGCGTCCGGAGTTTTTTCACAACCCCGCACGTTGACAAGCAGGCGGCGCTACGGCATTATTGGTGCTCTATTGCGCCGCTTCCCTCTCACAAAGGGACTGATGTTCAAAAGACTGGAGGGAGAAATGTCCGAATTCATACGCAGAGTGTGGTCAGATGACGAGGGACAGGATATCGCCGAATACGCCGTGATGCTGGCAGTCATTCTGGTTTTGGTCGTGGGTACGATCCGCTTGATCGGTTCCAACGCAAACAACGTGTTTTCCAATACCGCCAGCTCGATCCAGTAGCCGCATCGGCGGAATCGCACGCGGTCCAGGTCGCAATACCGGAAAAGTGCCGTCGTGATGCGATTTTTCTCATTTATCGCGCAGTTTCGCTGCTTTCGATTTGGAGTAGCGGCTGCGGCACTTGCGAGGAGATCAGGTCAGACATGATCGGCTAGATCAAGCAAGTTCAGTCCCAGGCCGCGATCCAGGATCGCGGCCTTCGCTTTTTGGGGCGATCTCGGAGGAGAGACCGCAGGAGAAATTGATGATTGTCAACGTGTCGAAAAAGGCGACCGAGCAGGAGATTGCTCATGTCATCGGTCGCATTCGCGAGGCCGACGGCGGCGACAATCGTTCGCTCCACTCCGTGCGTTACTTGGAGTTGACTACAATCGCTCGATTTCGCCGGCTTCGAGAAAGTAATGAAAGCGATCGCGGAACCGCTGCGCGAAATTGCAGTCTCGGTGCAACCATGTTGAGTAAGAGAAAGTTATTGTGCAGGCCGCTTGATCTGCATCGCCGGATCGCCAAGCAGGTTAAACGTCTTGCGTAAACTCAGATCGGGAACTCCTGATTTTGCCTTTACGATTGCATCTCCCAGAGCAGGGTACGGCGGGTTCATGGCGTTCTGCACGATCAGCTTGTCGAACAGGGTCTGCGGCGAGGGCTGATTCAATCCGCTCGAGGCCAGGACAGCAACCGCGCCGCCGTTGGGTGCGAGCATGAGGGTGACTGCGAGCGGCTCTTCGTAAACATCCTGGAAAAAGCCGTTCAGGCAATTCATGATCAAGAATACCGGCAAAGAAGACCCATTAGTTAATGCAGTGGCGGCGGCATTGTCAAAAAGATCGTCGCCAGACCATTCCTCCTCGGAACCATGCCCCGCGTAGTTCACCAGCACTTCGCCGGAGTTAATGCCAGCCACAATCGCCTGCTGGGTTTCGGGAATGCCTAACGTGCCGGCGAACACATCCGTGGCATGCAGGCTTGCGGGCAATTGTGCCTGAACGATTTTGCTGTCTTGCGTAAAGTTCTCGGTGTCGTTGACGTCGGCGACCATAAGAACCTGCGATGACCATCCACCGGTGGTGGGACGCGTCTCGTAATCGGCAAGCCTGCCTGCGACTAACGCGGCTTCGTCAGCCGTGCTCACCGGCAAACGTCCCGTGGCGATGGTCGGCATGGCGCTGTTATTGAAGTCGGAGAACCAGTCGTCCGAGGCCGTCATCATGCCGGTCGCGGACACGATCTTAGTCGGCACGAAATCGAGATAGCCGAAGCCCAAGTAATTGCGCGGATCGAGCGACGCGCGTCCGTTGAGTAATAAATAATGCGGCGGTGTGTTCCAGACTTTTGAGGCGGTGCGCAGGAAGTCCCGGATGGCTCCCGGGTTGTGTTCGCCGAAACTGAATTCGTCATACAGATCGTCCACCAAGACCAGCGCGACTGATTTGCGTTGCGCCTCATGCGCGTGAATCAACGGAGTCAAAGCCTTCGAAAACGATCCGGGTGAAACCATTACGATCTCCGCTCCCGGTTGAGGGCTATGCCACTGAGAGGGATGATTCGGGTTAATCGCCGCGACCGAGGCAATCCGGTCCGAGGCAACCGCCAGCAGCATATGCGCCTTTGTTGAAGTGGCGTTTGACCATGGCACCTGTACCTGCAGCGTGTATTCGGTCGAACCAGCAGCCATGCTCGAAGTAATCTGCGGCGTGAGTTGCACCGGCTGTTGCGGATCTGTGATGTCAAGCACCGTAATCTGGCTGTTGGCGAACCCACCCACCGTTATTTCGTCACCGGGACTGCCGATAAACTTCAAACGGTCGGAGTCGGCAATATACAAATGTGGATACTGGATGCGGATCGATTGCACCAGGCTCAGGTCGTAATCGCCATTCTGGGCCGTGAGTGTGACCGTGTTATCGCCGTTCAACAGAATGCCTGGAGGCACAGTTGCACTAAACTTCCCCTTGTCCAAGCCAGTGAAGGTCAGGTCGCCGAGTGTAGTGCCGTTGAGAACGATCGTCACATCGTGCGGAATACCCAGAATCGCTCCTTGCAGAATGACTTCCAGCTGCGCCGCGTTGCTGGAATTCTGATCGAAGTTCGAAGTCGTGAGGGTCTGTTCCACCGCCGTGTTCGAAACCAGCGAACCAAAGAAATTGTTACCATTCTGGGTAATCAGCGCAGAGAAGTAAGTCGTGTGCGGGGTGATCTCGACAGTTGCCGGGAAATTCGCCGGCAAGTTGGAGCCGATCGACGACGGCAATTGCGGAATGCGCATCCCCGGAGTATTCCCAGCGACCAGCCAGTAAACGCGAGTGCCGGTATAGGGAGTGTCGATTCCTGTTCCATAGAACTCGATGGCTGCTTGCGGGCCGAAACCTCCGGGTCCCGCTGAGGCTCCAGTAATATTAATCGCCTGCTCTACGGCCTCTGCATACAGATGAAGCATAGCCGGATCGACATTCGGATCAATCCCAGCAGCAATCAGTTCCGGCTGAGTTACGCGATGCCAGCCTTCGTGTTTAACAAAGAGCTTTACGGCGGTACTTGCCGCGAGTTCGAACTGCTGCTGCCTGCGCGATGGAGTCGATTCAAAATCACGCAGAACGGCCTCGGCGAAGTGGCCTCCATGCTCGGAATTTGCCGCCGGCTGAGCCTGATTCAACTCGTTCACCATCAGCGCGCTGGCGGGAGTCAGATCCGGGGTCGACACCGAAGTAGTGGACGATTCCGCCGTGACCGGTCCGTGCGTCGTTCGAGTTCCGTTGACATCGACGTCCTCGACCCAGTAGGCGCCGCTGCCGGAAGTGGACGAAGAATCAATCCAGGAATAGGTCTTGCCCGAATGCTTCGGCTGCCCTCGGCTTATGAGCAGCGCCGAACCCGCGATCAGAGATGGATTCAGGCGCACCCGTTCACCGTTAACCTCTCGGTAGACGTTGAAGCCGAGATTATGGGACTCCGTTCCCGTCTTCCAGAAGACCGCGACCCGAGTCGCGCCAGTCTTATCCTGCATGGTGTGCGCGGCAAGAGAGTGGAGTTGAACCTTCGTCGAAGCCGTGATGGTTTCGACTTGCGTCGAAGTGTTGTTATTGAGATTGGGATCGGTTTGGTCGGCGCTTACGGTCGCCGTATTCGTGGCCGTGCCCGGCGCCCCGGCGAGGGTGAGGATGGTGACCGTCGCGGTAGCCGCGTTGTTCATTGTGCCGAGCAGGCAAGTGACTGTGCTGTTTGCTTCGGAACAGGTTCCCTGCGTGGAAGTCGAAAACAAATAAGTCACGTTCGAGGGCAAAGTGTCGATCGCGGTGACGTCGGTCGCTGTGGCGGGCCCGTTGTTGGTGACGGTCAGTGTGTAAGTGAGCGGGTCGCCGTCCGGCACTGACGGACTCGGACTCGCCGTCTTGACGATAGCCATGTCGGCGCTATTCGCGGCGGCAACAATTACCGTGGCCGTCGCACTATTGCTGGTCAATCCCGGCACGACATTGCCCGCACTGGCGGTTGGTGTCTCCGGGATACTCGTCCCTGAGGGAGTTGCGGAGGTCACTTGCAGCACCAGCGAAAAGTTCGCCGTCGCATTCACTCCAAGAGTGCCAGTCGCGGTACAGGTGATAGTTCCAGTCGCGCCGACCGCAGGCGTGGTGCAAGTCCAGCCTGGGGGAGGAGTCATCGATTGGAATGCGGTGTTCGGCGGGGTCGTCTGGATGAAAGTGGCGGTGCCTGATGTCGTGGCGGCAGGTCCGTCATTGGTGACGCTTTGCGCGTAGGTCACATTGGCGCCAGGCGCTACCGAAGTCGGCGCAGCGACGTTCGTTGTCACCAAATCTGCCTGTGTGGCGAGAGCGACTACGTCGGTCGCTGTTGCACTATTGTTCGCCGTGTTGGGATCGGTGGTCGAAGAGCTTATGCTCGCAGTGTCGTTCACGGCAGTCCCTGCAGCGGTTCCGGTGGTCACCTTCACGACTACCGGGAAGCTGGCGGTTCCACCTGCAAAACTGGGATTCGTGCAGGTGATTGTCCCGGCGTTGCCTGCGGTGGGGAGCGTGCAGGACCAGCCACTCGGGATTGGCGTGAGTGACACAAATGTCGTATTGGGCGGCGTAGTTTCAGTAAAGCTTGCATTTGTTGCCGCGCTGGGTCCGGCATTGGTGACAAGCTGCGCGTAAGTAATGTTGTTGCCTGCTTGTACGGGAACCGGGCTGCCGACGTTCGTCACCGACAGATCGGCAGAGTCCGCTACATAAACGGTGCCCGATGCGCTGTTGTTGCCCGGGTTCGGATCGGTGGTTACGCTGCTGGCAACCGAGGCAGTATCCGCGATCGCCGTTCCTGACGCCACCGTCGAATTGACCTTCACCACGAAAGTGAAACTTGCCGGGGTGCTGGTGGCCAGCGTACCGATGGTGCAGGTGTAAGGCGCAGCTGAGGTGCAGGTCCATCCTGGCGGCCCACTGAGCGATACGAATGTAGTATTCGCAGGAAGGTTTTCCGTAACTGTAACCGTGGTCGCACTGGCTGGTCCGGCGTTGTTGACGGTCTGCGAGTACGTTATGTTCTGGCCGGCGTTTACCGGACTTGGACTTCCGGCGTTGTTAATACTGAGATCGGCCTGCCCCGCAGTAGCAACACCGATCGTGGAAATGGCCGTATTGTCGCTGGGGTTTGTATCGCTCGTGGCGGAACCCGCCGTTGCCGTATCCGTGATAATCGTTCCGGCGGCGGCGCCTGCGGCTACCGTGTAGACAGCGGTGATGGTGGCGACCGATCCCGGCGGGACGCTGGGATTGGTGCATGAAACCGGAGCCGCATTCGGGCAAGTCCACGTGCCTCCGCCCGTGGTAACTGCCGATACAGAAACAAAAGTAGTGTTGGCCGGAGTGGCTTCGGTGAAGGTGCCGCTACTGCAATTGCTCGGTCCGCCGTTGCTGATTGTTTGCGTGTACGTAATATTGCTGCCCGCGGTCACCGGGCTCGGTGTTCCGGTATTCGTAACGGTCAGGTCGCATTTGTCGACCAGCGGCGTGGTAACGACGATGTTCGTGTTGTTGGCCGAGTTGGGATCGCTCGTAGTCGATGTGACCGACGAGGTTGCCGTGATCGGAGATGTCGTCACTGTTGGAGCAACATTTACAACAACGATGATGTTCGCGGAGGCGCTCGCCGCCAAACTCGACGCAGTGCAAGTGACCGAAGTGGTCGTAGTGCAAGACCAACCGGCAGGTGCAGAAACGGAAGCGAAAGTAGTGTTGGCGGGAATCCCTTCGGTAAAGGTGAGACTCGCCGCGGATGCCGGTCCATTGTTGGTGATCGTCTGCGTATAAGTGATGCTGTTGCCGGCAATCACGGTGAGCGGAGTCGGGGTGGTCGTCAAAACCAGGTCGGCCTGTGTAGCTGTGGCGACGATGTCGGGTGCAGTCGCGGAATTGGCGCCAAATGCCTGGTTGGTGGAATTTACCGTTACCGTGTCATTAATTTGAGTACCACTGGCCGTCCCGGCTACGACTTGCACGACGAGCGTCACAGTTCCACTTGTTCCCGCCGGAGCGGAAGTCCCGGTGCATGAAATAGCGCCGGCTTTGCCGACTGCCGGTGTGGTGCACGTCGTTCCCGGTGGAGCGGTGATCGACTCGAATACGGTATCGGTGGGAGTATTCTCGGTCAACGATGGAGCATTCGCCGTGCCCCCGCCCACGTTCGTGGCCGTCTGCGTGTAAGTGATGTTATTCCCGGCAATCACAGGGTCGGGAGACGCTACGTTCGTAACGGTCATCTCCCCCTGGGCGGTCGTTCCAACCAGGGTTGAAGCAACCGCAGTATTGTTGCTGGAGTTCGGATCTGCGGTGGAAGAACTGGCCGTCGCCGTGTCGGTGATGACCGTTCCATTCGTGGTTGCTGAATTCACGTTCACGACTAAAGAGAAGGTGGCTGCGGTGCCTCCCGTGAGGCTGACATTCGTGCAGACAACGTTGCCTGTACCGCCGACCGCGGGCGTGGCGCAACTCCAGCCCGGCGAGGATATCGAAGCGAAGGTCGTATTCGCCGGGATCGCTTCAACGAGGGTAATGTTATCGGCCGCGCTCGGCCCGTTGTTGGTCACGATCTGCGTAAAGGTGACGTTGCTGCCCGCGGCCACAGGATCTGGCGACGCCGCGTTACTCACGCTCAGATCGGCGCTCGACGATATATTCGCAATGACGACGTTGGAAACGTCATTCGACAGATTGATTTCACCGCCCCCGCCAACCACACCGTGATTGGAGACGGTCGCGGGCGCAGACTGCGATACTGTCGTGTTGATTGTGATCGGCGAATAGCTGCTTGCTCCCGGTAATGCATTGGCATCGACACAACTGACGGTCTGCGATGCGATGGAGCAGCTCCAGCCGGTGCCGCCCGCGCTGGTGGGAGTCATACCCAGAGGTAAGGTGTCATTGACGGTCACAATGCCGCTGGTCGGGCCGTACGGGCTGATGTTCGAAGCGGTGAGTGTGTAGAAGGCAGTAGTAGAGCCGCGCACGAAGCTGCCCCCGTCGCCCTTGGCGACGGTCATATCGGGCGTGCATTCTGCGCCGGATTGCGTGCCGGAGGTCTGCGTAATCGATGCGTTAGTAACACTCACGCCAGCTGCGCCGGCTGTCGCCCCATACGGAACACCCGGAGTCTCTGTTGTGCCGGACGCACCGCCGGCAACGCCAAGGCTGGCGGGCGTGCCCGAAACAATCACCACGCCACCGCCGCCACCGCCGCCGGGACCGTGACGGTTCCCCCAGGTGAAGGCTTCCGTCCCCCAGGCATCGCCACCAACTCCACCATTGACGTCTAAGGTAAGGCCACTCTCACCACCGTTCGCGGAGAGAACCACTATGCTTCCACCAGCTCCCGCGCCACCACCGCCGTCGTTTGCGGTCCCGTTATAGGAGCTGATGCCGTTGGCCGTGAGAGTCGCCGTGCCACTGAGCTGATAACTGCGGATGATAATAATGCCGCCTCCGGCCGATCCGCCGCTGGCTTGATTGTCCCCATTCGAGTTGTTGCGGCTTCCCGCACCACCGCCGCCGCCCATGGCCACGCGGGTGACAGTTGCGGGAACCGCTGCGCCGCCTTCGCCACCGGTGCTGAGGTTTGTCTCCCAGGAGTCTCCGCCGAAGCCGCCGGCGCCACCATTGCCCCCTCCGCCACCGCCAGCGTTCTGATCATTTCCGCCCGCCGACGCGGTTTGAGGGTCGGCGTCAGTTGCGCCGCCGCCGGCATTGCCGGGCGCACCGCGGCCCATGCTGCCATCGAGCGTGGCAGTGGCAGTCGCACCGGTTTGAGCGACGCCGGCGGAGTTAGTGAGCGTCAGTGTGGTTGCGGTTGAAGCCGTCGAAGCGAAGGTTCCGTTATTGGCGGCATTGCCGAAGCCCTGCACCACGAAGATGTATCCGGCCAGGGCATTGTTAGCGCCGCCCGCGATGGTTCCCGTGTAAACCGTATCGCCACCGCCGGCAGTCGCGGCCGCTGTCAGGTTGAATTGCCCAAGCGCGCCGCTGAACGTGGCAGTAGCCGTTCCAGTTTGCCCCACCCCGGCAGTATTGCTGAGGGTCAGAGTAGTGGCGGTCGAGGCAACACACGCAAAAGTGCCGTTGTTGGCAGCGGTACCAAAGCCCTTCACTACAAAAAGGTATCCGGCGAAGGCGTTGTTGGCGCCTCCGGTGATGGTTCCCGTGTAGACCGAATCCCCGCCCGCGGCAGTGGCAACGGAGGTCAAATTAAAAGTGGCGGCAGCTCCACCACTGGGGTACCCGGTGCCAGTCGAAAGAAATGTCTGGTTGGATTCGACCCATGCGGGTGTTCCCGCGATGCCTTCGCCCTTCGCTCCGTCCCAACCCGCTTGGCCGTCAGCGGCAGCCGAGTAGGTACCGGGAGCGGTTTGCAGAAAATCGGTGTTGGCCGGCAGAACTGGTGGAGCGGGGTTGGGTGTGCCACTCAACTGAAGGCCGGCGCCGCCACGGAACCCCATCCCATCCATCACCACAGTGGCCCCGTTGAGCGTTAAGGTGCTGGACGTGTCGAGGGCCAGCACCCCACCCGTTGATCCGTTCCACGGGCTGGCGGTCAGACCGGTCGTAGCCAGCGTGGCGGTAGTGTACTGCGGAACCAGAATGACCTGAAACGTGCTCTGGCCTTTGGTTGCAGTCTCTGGCGTTGCATCGTAGCCGAAGACAAGGCCTCCGCCGGCTCCCGATCCAGTTACGGTTAAAGTGCCGCCGCCTACCGGTATGCTGTTTGTTGCTGTGACGAATTCATAGTCGCCGGCGCCGTTCAGCGCGGTGAAACCCTGCCCCGTGCTGTCATTTCCATAATCGACGTTGTTTGCAGTTCGGATGCTCGCGTCCTGCATCTGGATCACGAGCAGAAGATTCCCTGCCGCAATCGCAGCCGGTGTTCCACCGGAACCGCCGGTGGCGGCGCCGATGGTGATCGACGTCGAGCCCGCAGCCACACTGGCTTTTCCTGGATAGTAGGTATTCAGCACACCGGTCAATGGACTGCCTGCCGGACCCACCTGCGTAGGGTTGGCGCATGATGCCGATTGCACGGTAGCAACCGCCGTGAAGGAGTTATTTCCCGTATTAGGGTCGGGGGGGGTGCCGGAATCGGCGACTGTCGCGGTGTTGGCAAAAGCACCCGAAGTTGAAGCAGTCTCAGTCACTGCGACGGTTGCTTGAGCACCGCTGGCGAGGGTTCCAATCGTGCAGGTGATTGGATTCCCCGTCGTGTTACAGGTGACTCCAGAACTCGGCGTCACGGTGCCCAGGGTCATGCCCGAAGCCAACTGATCTGACAATGTAACGGCATTCGCTGCAGAGGTTCCGTTGTTGAATACCGTGATGTTGTACGTGGTGGACTGTCCGAGGAAAACGGCACTGCCGACGCTGGTGGTAACTCCGATGTCAGCGACGCTCGGATTGATCGGTGTTGCGGCTTGCGCCCAGTTGAAGGTGCCGTTGGTGGTCGCGGTTGCAGTAGCAAAGTTCTGTCTGATACCGGCAGTATTGTTGAGCGTCAGCGTAGTCGCCGTCGATGCGGTCGCGGTGAATGTACCGTTGTTGGCGGCATTCGTGAAACCCGCCACCACAAAGGAGTCGCCGACGAAGCCATTGTTCGCGCCGCCCGTGATCGTTCCCGTGTAGACGGTAGTGCCGCCCGCGGCGTTCGCCGCGGCGGTGAGAGTGAGCACTTCGTTGAAACTTTCCGCGACCGGGACGCTGGGTGCTCCGGCTCTGGAGCTGGCTGTGCCGACTACGTCCTCACTTGCGGTAGGAGTTCCTGACGTGACATTCCACTGCTGGGTTTGCGGACCTTCGATTGTGACCGTGCCGATTCCCACAGCCAGCGTATCGAACACCATGCCATTCACGACGCTGGTCACATTCACCTGCGAGTTGCACTGTGAGTTGCCCACGGCGGTGCTGGCGATGCAGCCTGCTTGCTCACCGTCGGCGGACGCGAAAGTACCCAGAGGCACGGTCTGATCGACACCGGTGAAAACGGTGGCTCCGGCCACCACGCCAACCGTTGCCGCCGAGGGAATGTTGACTGAAACAACAATCGGAAGGTTCGTTCCGTTCGCGGGATTCAGCAGATACCACTGTTCGACCCGCCGCGTGTTGGCAGCGTCGTTCTGCGCCCCAACCTGTTTCAGGGCGGTGCCGTCGTACGTTATGCCGGTCACTGCCGTCGCGGGCGCATTCGCAATGTTGATGGAGACGCCGACGAGCAGCACGCGATTCGCAGTGGCTGATGTGGTGTGATTAAAGGTAAGCGTCTTGGTGCCGGTACCGGTCAGATCCGCCGACGTGCTCGTGCTGGGGCTTGTGTCGACGGCAACTTGCGCGCTGGAGGAAGATGAAGCGGCCAGCAACGCCAACAGCGCAGACGCAATCGCCAGAACATTCGAACTTCCGGGCGGCAACCGGCGTGAACCGGACGATGACTTTCGTAATCCTGTTTTTCGCAAAATCCTGCCTGCGAAAGATCGCCCGCGCTCGAAGCCGAGCAGTAATTGTCCGCTGATGCCTGTGAGTCTCATCCGCACAATTCGTCTTCCAAATCGGAGTTCTTTCGCAATGGCGAGGCCGAGAATCTGCTCGCCCAGAACCGGCGGATCGTCTTCGCTTGCAGAATCGCCGCGCGTAATGAAAACGTCCTCATCATGGTTGGTGACGACGAGCCGGTGCATTAGAAAACGCTCATCGCGTTTCGTTAAAACAATATCTCCGATGTTCAGTTTGGTAACGATTACGGGGGTAACATGCACGATCTCGCCGTTGCGGATAAGCGGCGCCATGCTCTCCCCGCGCGCCTCGAAGCGCACGGCGATTCCCTTCTTCAGGAGATCGCGGCTGAGGGCCTCGAATCTCGCTGAATCGGGTTCATCACTAGTCATGAAATTGGAGAATTTTTTCTACGGCGCGAGCGTCGGGCTCGAAGGAGTAGCGGTAGCAGGGGACGGATTCGACAAGCTGATCGAGAAAGCTTAACGCAGATTCGATGTATTCATGGCGATGAAACGGGACAAAGGCGCGCGCGAACAGTTCGCCGACTGCCTGGCTCCGGTTCAACTGCGTGATCACATTGCCTTGGCCGTGTTCGAGGATGAAGATGCGACGCAGCGGGGCGCGGTCGGGCAATGCGAAACATCCCTCGCCATGCCACGGTGTGCCATACATAAAGATTTGCCTGGGATCGTCGCCGGGATGCAGATCGCGGGCCGGGCTCTCGCGCACGATGATGCGATCGTCGCTCAGAATCTTTACTTCGTAAAGCGAGGTCCAAAGGCGGGCGGTCGTGCTCTTTCCCGCACCGGAGTGGCCGACAAATAAATTGTTGGCGCCATTCGGCCCGGCCATGCCGACTCCGTGCAGTTCGATGCCCCGCTCCTGCGTGAGGCGATGCATGATCAGGAGTTCGTCGACGGGATACTCCAGAGACGAGGTGGAAGTTCGAAACTCCTCGCTCATTAGTAGCGACGCACTACGGAATTCCGAATCGGTCCGGAGCCGCTTGTAGGGCGCATCGCCGAGAGCTGGCGTGGTGAAATCAAATTCAAGGCGCTTTTCGGAGCTATGCAGGCGCCACAAAGATCCGGAGTCAAAAATCTTTGGACCGATGCTCGGATAGAGCTTGGGAACGCGGCTGACCTGAATGGTTACGTCGCACGGAGTAAATCCGCCACAAAAGGGAAGCAGTGAAGGCGCCAAGGCAACATCGAGTGAGCGATCACCGGTAAAGAATACGGCGACGCCGCCAACACTGAAGTTTGTCGAGTGCAGCGGCATGGAACCTCCGCTGGTTTGCTCGGAAACCATCACGATCCAATGCTCCGGCAGTGCAGAGCGGCACACGAAATCGTTACCGGCCCTCCGGTACCCGCTATCTTGCAATGCCCCAAAACCGCTTCTTCCGGACGCAAGCTCACCATCGTAATCTTGGGCGACTCATATGGCTTCTTGCCGGCGTGTTGATTGGGCTCGCGCATCATTTTTTTGACATCGTGAGGCGTCATTAGTGTCTGCAGGCAGCGCAAGCTCCCGTCACCGCCTCCGAGTTGCTCAAGATCGGAAGAAGTTGCTCTTCGGGTGACCAGTTTTCAACATCGACTTCTTTATTCGCAATGCGCTGGGCCGACGCCATCACATCATCATGCCGGCTCCCACCCGCACAGAACTCACACGCTCCGTGGAGCGGAATCTCTACGCCTACAGTCGCGGCCCGCAAATGCGCCACGTGGCAGAGGAAATCGACGGGGCTCTCGCGATCGCCATTCTCCATCTCGCCATTGGCCGGGCACATTCCGCACAAGGACTGAATTCGGCATTGAACGCATTTCGTTTCCCGCGTGCGTTTTCTATTCCGCAATTCCAGAAGGGATTTTTCCCAAACGGCATTGATGCCCACCTGCCGCGCATTAAATGTCTCTTGCTGAGAGATGACGCAAATTCCGATCTCACCGTACGCATTAATCGCGAACGAATTCATCCCTCCACCGCAGAAGTAAACCGTGTCGCTGTCGACCAGGTTCGGAGGATTCTCCAGATCGTGTTTTGCCAGCCTGCGATATTCGCTTGCCCCCTTCGGAGCCTGCATATCCAAAGCAACCACTTCCTCAGGGGTTAGCCGCACCGCTAGCGGACTCTGGGAGCAATCGATGCGCGGATTGATCTGCGCGTCCATCTTGAACTCAACCCCTAATTCTTCCTCGGCAAATTGCCGCATCGCGATCACTTCATGCTTATTGATGCTGGTGGCAACTGTTTTCAACTTCAGCGGCAATCCTCTTTCGCGCAGTAGTTCGACTCCCCGCAAACAGCGCTCGTACGAGCCGGGTATCTGTGTCAGTGCTTCGTAAGTTTCTTTGGTGCGACCGTACACCGTAATCTCGATGGCGAACGGCGGATACTCCGCCAGATAATCGGCGATCTTTTCGCTGATCAACGTGCCATTGGTGAAGAGAGTAATCAGAAATCCTTTTTGTTTGGCGTAGGTGTAGATTTCGAGAAAATCTTTGCGAGCGAAAATTTCTCCCCCGGTGTAGAGCAGCCAGAAGCAGCCCATGTCTACCAATTCGTCGAGCATGCGGAAGTGCTCTCCGGTGGTCATCTCGCGGCTGCGCGCATCCTGATCGCCCATGGGCAGGTTGTTGTAGCAGTGCCGGCACGCGAGCGGGCAGCGCCGCGTGACTTCAATCGAAACCTGCATGGGCGCGCGCTGGCCGCCTTGCCGCTGATGAAGCTCTGCGCTGAAGGCTCCGTAACTTATCTGATCCATTCGTCTCCTGATCTCGCCAAACAAAGCGAAATCGCGATCAACGTGCCATCGAGGCTGCTTGCTTGTGAGAGTCCCCGGCTGGAGAACCGGCTGCCGCCGTGGAAGCGGGTGTCTCCACTCTTCGGATTTGCGTCTCAATTTGCGTTGGTTGCACTCGCGTCTCGAGCAAGTCCATCAAGGCGAGATCGTTCAGAAACCGTGTCACATCTTTCTCCGCTTGCTCTCTGGCAACGTCATACTGATGCTCGACAGCATCAACCAATTCAGCGAGACTCCTGGGCGCATCCAGCAACTGCCAAAGAAGAGTGCCAGTTCCATTAAAGCTGTAGATCGAGGCCAGATCGCCGACTTTGCCCCGCACCGGCACGATCAGCGTTTCGCCTGCGATCACGCGGGATACAACGCTTCGCGTCCTTACGAATCGCTGCTGCTCGAGAGCACTCGATAAACCGCAATCAACCTCGCCGGAACCTCGTGACATGCCTGACTCCTCGATAAGCCTGCTCAAATTGAGACTACCCAGAACTGCATTGCGAGACAATCGGAGTTCCGTGGCAGGTATTAAGATGGTTATCCCCGTTTGATTCCGGCCCTTCCGCGGAATCGCAATCGAAGTCCGATTGGACAAACGAAAGCAAACGCTATAAAAAGTAATGCGAAACAAAACTGTCCCGATTTTCCTTTTCGTCACGGTCTTAAAGGAACGCGAACACGAGTGCTGAACGAAGAACGCCGCCGCGCAATCCTCGACCTCCTGAATACTCAGGGTCGGGTTCTGGTTGGGGAACTCTCTGACCGCTTCCAGACTTCGCAGGTCACGATTCGCAAGGATCTGGAAATTCTGCATGCTCACGGCCAGATTCACCGCACGCACGGCGGCGCACTACCAGCGCGCGAGAGCGTCCTCGAAGATCCGACCCTGCGCGAGAAAGAGAAGCTGCACCATCAGGAAAAATTGCGAATCGCGGAAGCCGCCGCAGGCAAGGTCGCAGAGGGCCAGGTGGTGATTCTGGATTCGGGCACCACCACCACCGCGATCGCCCGCGCTCTGCGCAATTTTCGCAATCTTACAATCGTCACGAATGCGGTCAACATTGCCGCAGAGTTGAGCGGCAGCACGGTCGAAGTGATTTTGACCGGCGGGACCCTGCGCAAGAATTCATTCTCTCTGGTGGGGCCCATCGCGGAGGAAACTTTGCGGCGATTGAGCGCCGATCTTTTATTTCTTGGGGTCGACGGCTTCGACATTCATTACGGCCTGAGCACGCCGAATCTGCTGGAGTCTAAAGTGAACCGCGTCATGGTTGAGATTTCAAAACGCACCATCGCGGTTTGCGATTCAAGTAAATTCGGCCGTCGCAGCCTGTCGCAGATTGCTCCTCCGTCTGCGCTGCAGGAAGTAATAACCGATCGCGGAATCTCCAAGGCAGATCTTCGCGCCTTGAAACAGGCCAACATTGAGGTCACGGTCGTCTGAACCTGTTCCATACTTGCCACAAAGAATCCCACCCAGGAGCGCCATGCCTCAGTTCGACATCACCATCGCCGGCGAACTCAACCTCGACCTGATTCTCTATGGCCTGCCGGACGAACTTCCTCCCGAGCGGGAGCTGCTGGCGGATCGCATGATGCTGACGCTGGGCGGCTCATCCGCCATCCTGGCGCACAATCTCGCAGCCCTGGGCAGCCGCGTAGGATTTCAGTCTCGCATTGGCGATGACGATCTGGGCGCCGGGGCGCTCGCGACGTTGCAACAGATCGGCGTCGACGCTTCGCGCGTGCGGCGCGTGCCGGGGCCAGTCAAGACTGGGCTTACCGTGATTCTGCAGCGGCAGGCTTGGCGCAATATGGTCACCTATTCCGGAACGATTGAAGAGTTAGTCTGGGACGATCTTGACTTCGACTATCTCTCGAATGCCCGTCATTTCCATCTCTCGTCTTTCTATTTGCAGCGCGGCTTGCGGCCGAGAGTGCCGGAGTTGTTCCGCAAAATGAAGGAGGCGGGCCTAACCACGTCCCTCGACACAAATGACGATCCGGACGACACGTGGCAAGGCGGACTGCACGAAACGCTTCGCTATGTAGACGTTTTTCTCCCGAACGAACGCGAGGCCCCGAAAGCCGCCGGAGTTCACGATCTGGAGGCAGCAATAAAGAAACTGGCCGCGCTTGTGCCGCTTGTCGTGGTGAAATTAGGGCCCGAAGGATCTCTCGCCCAAAGAGGCGCCGAACGGTTTCGAAGTCCTGCCTTCCGAGTCAACGCCTTTGATGCAGTAGGCGCCGGAGACAGCTTCGACGCCGGCTTTCTTCACCGTTACGTGCGCGGCGAAGAAATAACGGAATGCCTGCGGGCCGGCAACCTGGCCGGCGCTTTTTCCACGACGCGCTCTGGAGGCACCGAGGCGTTTCGCGACCCCGAATATCGCGAGCGCTTCTTTAAAGAGCACGTGCCGCAGAAATAAGATCCGCATCAAGCCAGTCCTGCGATGAGTGATGCTCGACCAGTGAGCCTGCCCTTTTTCGGCATATCGCGGTTACCGTGGTCACCATCGCCTTCTGCCGATATGAAATATGATCGGCATCAGCGACGGTCATGAAAAAACTTAGTTTCCTTTTATCTCTAACCAACGACGATAACGACTACCAGCAGGAACAAGCGTCCACGGCCGAACATGCCGCTAAGCATTTGGGAGTTGAACTGAAGATCGTTCATGCCAACAATGATGCGGTCACGCAAAGCCAGCAACTGCTTCACTACATTCAGGGCGCGGCTGAGGCTCGTCCCGACGCGATCGTTTTCGAACCCGCGGGTGGAACCGCCTTCCCGCAAGTAGCTCGCGCCGCAATCGCAGCGGATATCGGATGGGTTGTTCTTAATTCGCAGCCGGACTACCTCACGCAATTGCGACAGGGCTGCCACATTCCGCTCTTTTCGATCAGTTGCGATCATACAGAGGTCGGGAAGATTCAGGGCAAGCAGTTTGCGCACTTGCTCCCGCAAGGCGGCTCCATTTTATACATCGAGGGTCCGGCTAACAGTTCCGCAGCACGCGAGCGAACGTCCGGTATGATGCAAACCAAACCTGCGAACATCCAGGTCAAGACTTTACGCGGGAATTGGACGGAGGACAGCGCCTACCGCACAGTGAGTTCCTGGCTGCGCCTCAGGACTTCTCAGGAAAGTTCGATCGACCTGGTAGGAGCGCAGGATGACAGCATGGCCGCCGGTGCGAGGAAGGCATTCACCGAGATTATTGGAGGTGAACGGGAACGGTGGCTGAAAATTCCGTTTACCGGCTGCGATGGCTTGCCAAAAACCGGCCAGTCGTGGGTGCGCAGCGGCCTCCTGACCGCGACGATCTTTATCCGCCCCAACGCCGATCTAGCATTGGAGATGTTGGCCGAAGCGATTCGTACCGGCTCCCAGCCGGCACAACATAGATTGATCACTCCCGAATCCATTCCGGCGCTCGAAGACCTTGCCAAAATCGCCGACGCAAACCGGCAGCATCGCTCCGCTGCCACCGGGTTCTGAGACAGCTTTCGGGTGCGGACCTGACATTTTCCCGAGTGGGTTAAACTCTAGGCTTCAATATCCGATCATCGTCGGAGAAGCTCGGGGGTCCACATGGGAGTGAATCGCCGTGGGTTGGTGCGCAATTCATTTGGTGTAACTTTGTTTCAACTCGGATTTTTTGTGGTTTGCATCTCGCTGCCGTTATCACTCTGGGCATCCGAACCATCCTCTCTCGAACTGGATTCCGGATGGCAGTTTCGCGCAACCACGGAGGTTGAGAAGCCTGAACTCAAGCAATGGCACAGCGCGCAAGTTCCGGGCGTCGTTCAAACCGATCTGCTGCATAACGGCTTGATACCGGATCCATTTGACAAAGACAATGAATTCCATCTGCAGTGGATCGGTCTAGCCGGCTGGGAATATCAAACTACGTTTCAGCTCGATGCGGCTGCGCTTGCACGCCAGCACCTAGATATGGTTTTTTCCGGGCTGGATACTTTCGCCGATGTCTATCTCAACGACCAGCCCATCCTTTATGCCGACAATATGTTTCGCCGGTGGCGAGTACCAGCCAAGACACAGCTTAAATCCGGCTCAAATACGCTGCGAATTGTTTTTCATTCCGCGGTTGAGCACATGCTGCCCTACGTGAAGTCTCTGCCTTACGTTTTGCCCTCGATTTCGACTCACAACTTCGGCAACGAAGAGAACATTGCGACCGCCCCCTACACACGAAAAGCTTCCTATCAATACGGATGGGACTGGGGCCCGCGATTCCTGACCGAAGGAATCTGGCAACCGGTGCGTCTCGAGATGTGGGATGCGGTGCGAATCGAGAACCTTCACATCCATCAGCAGAATGTCTCTCGCGATCTGGCTAATGTCACGACTGAGCTTGAAATCGAAGCCAATCAACCGGTGACCGCGACCCTGGCTTTGTCTCATGACGAGATATCGGCTGCACAAACTCTCGATGGCAATCAAACGCTGCAGCTGAACGCTGGAATCAATCACATCTCATTTCCGGTGCGGATCGCTGGCCCGAAACTCTGGTATCCGGTGGGATACGGTGCGCAGAACCGCTACCACTTTTCCGCTGTGATCCGCACGGGGAAGGACGTCGCGGCCCGAGCAGATACGAAAACCGGCCTGCGCTCGATTGAACTACGCCGTGTTTCGGATGAATGGGGCAAGAGTTTTGAATTCGTCGTCAACGGCATTACAGTTTACTCGAAGGGCGCCGATGTCATTCCGTTCGACAGCTTTCCCAATCGCGTGACACCCGAAGTTCACCGGAACATTTTGCAATCCGCTGTCGATGCGCACATGAATATGGTTCGTGAATGGGGCGGCGGTTATTACGAGTCGGACGATTTCTACGATATCTGCGATGAACTCGGGCTTATGGTCTGGCAGGAATTCGCCTTCGGCGGCGATTTGATTCCGGGAGACGTGGCGTATCAAGAGAACGTTCGTCAGGAGGCCGTCGATCAGATTCAGCGCTTACGAGACCATCCGAGCATTGTGATCTGGTGCGGAAACAATGAAGTTGAAACCGGCTGGTGGCACTGGGGCGACCGGCAGGAATTCAAAGCGTCAATTTCTCCCGACACGCGCGATCGTGTTTGGCAGGATTACGTCATCATGTTCGCCGGCATTCTCAAGGAAGCAGTCGACCGCTACGCCGACCCGACTCCCTATTGGCCGAGTTCCCCGAGCGCGAACTGGGAAGACATTCCCGACAACCAGAACAACGGCGACATGCATTACTGGGCGGTGTGGCACCAGCAGGCGCCAGCTTCGGATTACACGAAGCAATTTCCACGCTTCATGACGGAGTACGGATTTCAGTCCTTCCCGGAGATGCGCACGATTCAAGCCTACGCGCACGATCCAGAAGACTTCGATATTCGCTCTACGGTGATGCAGGCGCATCAGAAAAATAAGGGCGGCAACGAACGCATTCTCACTTACATGCTTCGCGAATACCGGGAGCCAAAGGATTTTGCTTCTTTCGTTTATCTGAGCCAGGTGCAACAGGCGGAGATCATCAAAATTGGAGCGGAACATTTCCGCCGTGATCGCCCGCGCACCATGGGATCCCTTTATTGGCAGCTGAACGACTGCTGGCCAGTCGCTTCATGGGCCAGCATCGACTACTACGGACGGTGGAAGGCTCTAAACTATTATGCGCGCCGCTTCTACGACGACATTCTGATTTCGCCGTTCCTGCATGATGGCAAAATTGACGTGTATGTGGTATCCGACAAGCTTCAGCCGCTCTCGGGAGCGATCCACATGCGCTTGCTTGATTTCTCGGGAAATTTATTGTCGGAGCAAACCAAGAACGTTCAGGTTCCGGCACAATCGAGCGCTATTTATTTCAGCGCTGACCAGGCTGATTTTGCGGCAAAAGCCGATCCTCGCAAAAGCTTCCTGGTTTTCGATTTGGCCGTCTCAGGGAAGTACATTTCGCGCAACCTTATTTTCTTCGACGTAACCCACGACCTGGATCTCCCGGTTGCGCCGAAGATCGAGACTAGCCTCGCGCAAAATGCCAGCGCCTACACGGTCACGCTGAAATCAACACAGCTTGCCCGCAATGTCTACATTTCCTTCGGAGATCTGGACGTGCATGCCGCTGACAATTATTTCGACCTGCTGCCCGGCGAGCCAGTTACGATTCACCTGATATCCAAAGCCGCTTTGAGCCAGCTTCAGGCATCTCTCAGGGTCATGTCGTTGACCGACGCTTTCGGCCCGAAGTAGTTGGCTTGAGCTTGGGAAAAAGATGCGCAATAAATACAGCGATGCCGAAGGCTCACGGCATCGCTGGGGAAACTAGAATTTGGTGCGCAAGGCCGAGGCAAGTTCACCGTCAGCAAATTGCGCAAGAATGAGATGCGGGTCTGCTTGCAGGGGATTACTTCCACAGGATTGTTTTCTTGCGGTCATAGAGAGGTGGATCCTCGGGAGTTCCCGGGGCGGCGCTGGAACAGGGACTTCGTAGGAGAATTATTCGGGAGCACTATTACCCGGGATTGCGCATGACGGCGCTGTCGGTTGAAACTGGCTGGGGGGTGTGTCTCGTTCGGTGCGGTCCTGTTCGACCTGCTGGAAGCCTTTCGCTGCATTCGCGTCCGCACTTTGCAGAGCGATCAAATTTCGCTCCAACGGTTGCGGCTTTTGCGCCTCAGACCAAACGACCAATCGCTGTCCGAGCACCTCTGGAGGAGCATCGGGTCCGGGCTGAACCTTCGCGTCCTGAGCTAATATCAGCGGAACGATCACCAACGGAACGCCGGCAAAAAGGAATACGGTCTTTCGTGTAATGCGGCCCATGGCATCCTGCGAAAGACGAAAGCGGCACCAAATGACTCTCACGCTTTTTTACTTCCCCGCATCGTCGCAGTCCATACATCGATCCATGTAATCCTACCTACGCCGGGCTGAATTCCCCTCGGATGTCGGTTTCATCGAAAATACCAACTTCACAGTATAGGAAGAATTACCCCTCTAATTTAGGTTAGAAGCCTACTCGACAGACGCCCCCATCGAGCAGGTGTTGTTTCACTGGGAGAGATGACACCTGCTCCCCTTCTCTCCCCCCAATTCCTGAACTTACAGCTACTCATAAGCCGAAATACCAGTTTAAGGGGATTCGCCCCAACTTGGCTGCAGTCTATGATCCTGTTAGCAGCCAACGTTCCGAGGAGGAGGGCATCATGCTTTACTGGACGATCGTATTCCTGGTGATCGCGCTGATTGCGGGGATTCTGGGCTTCACGGGAGTGGCGGTTGCAGCCGCTGGCATCGCAAAACTGCTGTTTTTCGTTTTCCTGGTGTTGTTTGTGATTTCGCTGATCACGCATCTGGGACGCCGCGGAAGCGGAGTCTGATAAATTTTCTGGACTGGGCCTCGATTGGAGAGCGGATGCTTTACGCCCTCCAATCGAGGCTTTTTGTTTTTGAATGCGTGTCTTTGTGAAGCACGCTGTGTCTCAGCCCCAACCTTGCAATTCATTGCAGCAACTAACCTTGTAATTGCGATTAAATTCGAAAGCGCAGCCGATCGCGTTTTCTCAGGAGAATCACTTCTTTATGGCAGACGATATGGATAAGAAGAATCAGCAGAGCGGCCAATCGGGACAACCAACTCAAAACCAGCAGAGCGGACAGCCTGGGCAGAGCAGTCAGCACGGCGGTCAACCCGGCCAGCAGAGCGGCCAGGGTCAAAACCAGCCCCGCAAGGGCACTCAGAACGAAAACGAAAAGGACGACATGAATCAGGATCGCCAACGCCGCTCGGCATAATCGCCGCGCAAACCGAAGCTGATAGATGAAAATCCTGGCCTTGAGTGGCCGGGATTTTTTAGTTGCGGAAAGATTCAGAAGCAAACGTCCCAGGTACGGAGTCTGAGGTATTGTCCCGCTCGCGATGGAAGAACTAACTTCCAGACATAGCGTGAAAATCGAAAAAAATAATCAGAAGGAGACAGAAAATGCAGAAGGATTCATTGCGGGAACTGTACATCGAAGAACTGCGAGACCTTTACAACGCGGAAACCCAGTTGGTCAAAGCTCTACCGAAGATGGCCAAAGCCTCGACAAGCGATCAATTACGCGAGGCCTTCGAGGAGCATTTGCGGCAAACCTCGGAGCACGTGTCGCGACTGGAGCAGATTTTCGAGCAACTGGAGGAGAAGCCAACCGGCAAGAAGTGCCTCGGCATGGAGGGGCTGGTGAAAGAAGGCTCTGAGACCATGAAGGACGATTTCGAAGACGCAGTCATGGACGCCGCAATCATCGGAGCCGCCCAACGAGTCGAGCACTACGAAATCGCCGGCTATGGTACCGTTCGCGACTTCGCCCAGCTTCTGGGCGAAGATGGGCACGTTTCATTGCTGGAAGAGACCCTCGAAGAAGAAAAACAGGCCGACCAAAAGTTGACTGAACTCGCCCACGAGATCAACCAGCAGGCGACCGAGGCTGAAGGCGGTGCATACGAAACCGGGGAAGAGGCGGAAAAGCGCGCTGGATCTGGAGCCCGACGCCCTGGCGGTCCCAAATCTAGAAGGGCAGCATAAAGGCTTCGAGAGAGTGTGTGTGCAGCAAAAGAAGGACCGCAGTTGCGGTCCTTCTTCTCTTGGTTCACAAGTTTCCTAAACCACCCCGGAAGCAGACTACGGTATTTACCCGATAGTCGAAATGCCCCGGTCCCGTCTACAGTTTTAAAAATGCATTTCTGCAGTGAAATACCCGCACGAGGACATATGTCAAACGCAGCCACTACGCAAGTCAGATTTTCGGAGACCGAACTCCAGCCTTGGCGTGAACTCTACACCGCCGCGCTGTTTGAAACGGATAAAAATCGGATTCCAACCCGCATCGCCGAGGCTGAGAAGGCGATTGTGGTTAGGACACGTGAGCTGTTCTCCGCCAGTTCCGACACGATCGAAGAAGATCAGGCGCTCGATGATGCTCTCTACGCCCTGCGCGCACTGCAAAGCTGCCTGGAAATAAACAGCGTCGCGGCATAAGAATTACATCTTTTTTACTTCTGCTTTGAATCAAAAAGCCGCACTTCGAGCGCTAAACCTTCCAAAGTTGAGCCAGGGCCCGGGCTGCATCCGATAGAGCCCGCTTTTCCGCGTCGGCCTGAGAGATTCCAAGCACCCGCGCCCGCGGAACAATGGGAGCGCGGTACTGCAGCCGCTTCGCGGCAGCGCCGGCCTCGGCCTGGTGAATCTCGCAAACTGCCGCTTCAAAAGCATGCCGCAAATCGTCGGGCGAAGGCACGCGGCGGGAATCTACACTCTGTTCCATTCTGTATCCCATGTTCAGATCTCTTTCTCGCTTGTTAGTGTCTTGCTAATGTTGGCAAGTTAAAACGAAATATCCTGAGGAACAATACTGTCTAGCACCGGGGGACGGCTCTTGATTTCCCTACGCGGCTGGGCAGTGAACACTAAGTTCCCGCTGTACAAAGCCATTAAGGTTTCTCACGGCCCCGTCCTGAGCGGCAACTCATATAGAAAAGGCCCCAGTCAGATCTCTTGAGCCTAAGAGAATCTGTCAACGGGGCCTTTCGCCTTTTGGTGCCTTCTATTGGTTGATTAGCTGGCTCTGCGGCGGGTTGTGGTTTCCTTTTCTTCTTCGACTTCGACTGGCTGATCATCCGACTTTTTGGCGTTGTCCGCAGTCTTCTTCGTTGCCTCTTTCACATCGCCCCAGGCGTTCTGTGCCTTGCCTTCGGCCTGCTTCACGGTTCCCTTGACCTGCTTCTCCTTGTCCCCCGTCCACTCGCCGACCTGCCGCTCGACGCGTCCACCAACATCTTTCAGCTTGCCTTCGACTTGATCTTTATTCATGGCTGTCTCCCAAATGATGCATTTTGTTCAGTTCGGTTCCAAGTAATGCAAACTTTCTCGGATCGTCCGCGACCGCGCCGGAATTCTCCGCCGTAACCCAAATCTTTGTTCCGAAATCCCCGGCACGGTGCGAGTCCCACCACGAACTTGCCCGACGGATCCTCTACAGCACCGGGCTGCGGCCCTGAATCAGACGAATCAGAACAGCAACAATCGCCAGCACGAGCAGGATGTGAATAAATCCGCCCAAGGTATACGAACTGACCATCCCCAACAGCCAGAGAATCAGAAGCAGAACGGCTATCGTCCAGAGCATCGGAGAATTCCTCCCGCGGATTTTTTATTCCTCGATCACTTGCAGACGGAGTGTAAGCGCGGATGTACGCAGCAGGTATCCTGTAAAGTACCTACTCCTCAAGCCTTGGCGCTCTACGGATTTGGCCAACTCAGTTACGCCTTAGTAGATCTGTACAATGCCATTGCGCACGGCGTAGAGCGTGAGATCGGCTACGGAATGCAGATCGAGTTTCCGCATGAGGTTCGTGCGGTGGGTTTCCGCAGTCTTGACGCTTAGGCTGAGGGCGCTGGCGATCTCCTTAGTTGTCTTGCCTTCGGCGACGAGTTGAATCACTTCGCGTTCGCGCGGGGTGAGGACTGTGTGAGCAGTAATCTCGGTTTGCTCGTGGGGTCGAAGATAGCCGTCGAGCATCATCTGCGCCACTTTCGGCGTGAAGAACGTTCTTTGGTTCTCGATCGCTTCCACCGCCGCTACCAAGTCGCGCCCGGCATCGGACTTCAGCAGGAAACCGCGGGCCCCGGTGGCCAGAACCTCTCTGACGACTTGTTCTGAATCGTGCACGGTCAGGATGAGGATACGGGCGTCTGGGGTGGTCGCCAGAACTTGTCTGGCAGCATCGAGACCATTCAAATTTGGCATTCCGATATCGAGGAGAAGTACGTCTGGATTGAAACCGGCCGCCAAAGTTACAGCCTCCCGGCCGTCTTTCGCTTCGGCACAAACTTCCCATCCCGGATGGTCTTCCAGAAGCGAGCGGATGCCTTGCCTTGCGATCTCGTGGTCATCTGCGATAAGGATTCGAAGCACGCCTGATCTCCTGGTACGACGGCGAACCCGTTGCGATCCTCAATCTGGAGGCAACTTATTGTCTGAGTTATAGTTGCCCGTAATGAGAGCCCGGTTGCAAGAGAATTCGCTGCGAGCACCGGGAGCGCGAATGTGACCGGCGCATCGGGACTTTACTGTACATATTCGATATAGGCGGTAGCGACAAAAAGAGCATCATAAAGCTGCCATGGAGGAGTGTTTGTCATGAATACATCAGCCGCTGCCTGGTGGGTTCGAACCTTAGGCAGGAAGTTCCTTCTTATTTCTTTGAGCTTAATTCTGGTTGTCGCTGCCTGGGGACAAACTCCGGCGAATCAGCCGACTGGATCTGCGCAAGCCACTTCACCGCCCGCGGCGGACAACAACTCTCCACAGAACGGCAACGCTTCTCCGCAACAGTCTGCCGAACCGAATCAGGCACCGCTGTCGGCTGAACCTGGGTCCGGCGACCAGGGCGGTATGTTCGTTTTCAAGAAGCAAGTCGAGGAAGTAGTGCTTCACGCGACTGTGTATGACCAGGAGCGCCATTTGGTTACCGGACTGACGAAGAACGACTTTTCTGTGTCTGAGAATGGGGTACCTGAGGCCATCACGTCTTTCCGCCGCGAGGATGTTCCGGTGGCGATCGGCGTTGTTGTGGACAACTCTGGCTCCATGCGCGACAAGCGAGAACAGGTCAGCCAGGCCGTCTTGAATCTGATTCGTGCCAGCAATCCCGAGGATCAGATCTTTGTCGTAAACTTCGGAGAAAAGCCCTATCTGGACCAGGACTTCACCTCAAACGAAAACTTGCTTCGAGCGGCTTTGCACCAGGTTTCTTCAAAAGGCAGCACGGCGCTTTATGACGCAGTTGTGGCTTCTGCGGTTCATTTGAAAGCGGACAGCAACCTGGAAAAGAAAGTTCTGCTGGTAATTACCGACGGCGAAGACAACATGAGCCAGGAAACCCTTCAGGAAGCGGCCCGGCGATTGCAGCAGGCAAATGGTCCAGTCATTTATGCGATTGGTTTGCTCGGCAGCGGGCTGCAGCGATCGGGACGCGATGCGCTTCAGGGTTTAGCCGCGGGCACAGGAGGGGTTGCATACTTCCCGGATTCACTGGATCAGGTCGACAACATAACGCGAACGGTCGCGCACGACATTCGGAGCCAATACCGGATCGCCTACAAGCCGACTAATCAGAATGTTAAGCCGGAGTACAAGCAACTGCAGGTGGAAGCGCGTGCGCCAGGCTACGCGAAGCTGATCGTGAGAACAAAGAGCGGATACTACCCGTCAGAGCCAAGCCACTGATAGCTAGAAATGGCAGTAAAGCAAACTGGCCACCGCGAGTGGCCAGTTTGGAATTCCGCCGGCTTCAAGAACTTTCCGAAGGCTTATACCACAGTCGTCTCTGCAGGGTTCCGCAACTGCGGTGGCATCTGGATCTGGATGATGTTGTTCTTGATTGCGTACACCACCAGATCGCGGATGGAATGCAAACTCAGTTTTCGCATGATATTGCTGCGATGCGTTTCAACGGTCTTGGTGCTCAGGTTCAGCAGAGACGCGACTTCCTTTGAACTCTTCCCTTCCGCGAGAAGCTGAGTTACTTCGCGCTCCCTGACAGTCAGAGTCGGGAGATTCGGCGGCTCGTTGCGCGAGATCGCGTGACCCTTATCGAGAAAACCGGCCAGGACCAAATCATTCACCCGCGGAGTAAAGAACATCCGACGGCTCTGCAAAGCTTCCACAGCCGAGACCAAATCTCGAGCCGCATCGGACTTCAGCACAAAGCCTCGCGCTCCAGCATCAAGCGCTTCACGGATCACCTGATCCGAGTCGGTAATGGTAAGAACAATTACCTTGAAGTGAGGGTCGTGCTGAAGCAGTTGCCGCGTCGTATCAAGTCCGTTGAGATAGGGCATCCCAATATCCACGATGACGACGTCGGGCTTGAGCTGTTTGGCCATTTCGACCGCTTCACGGCCATCCGACGCCTCTCCACAAACTTCCCAGCCTTCATGTTTTTGGAGAAGGGCACAGAGCCCCCGGCGTACAATCTCGTGATCATCGGCCAACAAGATGCGTAGTTTCATGGCGGAATCCCCTCCCACTTTAAAACCCAACAAAGTCGAGCCTTTTGAGTTTTCCCCGATATCAACACGCGGCTTGCGGGCTACGCGCAAGCGCAGTGAAGACCTTGTGCTGACTTACCGCTTCCACGGCTTCCAACAAATCGCGCGCAGCGTTCGACTTCACGACATAACCTCTCGCACCAGCGTCCAACGCTTCGCGCATCATCTGTGGAGAATCGTGTTGAGTCACGAACAAAACCTCGAGGCCTGTAACCTGCCGCTTCTGTTGGATGAGCCGGCAGGCTTCTAACCCATTCATCCGAGGCATCGTTACATCGAGTACGACAACGTCTGGGCGAAGAGCTTCCACTTTGTCCAAAGCTTCAAGCCCGTCAGAAGCCTCCCCGACTACTTCCCATCCGGTTCGCCCTTCTAGCAAAGTTCTCAGCCCTTGCCTCACAATAGGGTGATCATCGACTAGCAGGATACGAACGGCCATAATCTCAAGCTCCGAGGCAGCTTCGTGCGTTCGCTCGCAATCGCTGGCTCTATTGTTCACAGTGCGCCAAATTGCCCGGGGAACCTACGTCACGCAGGGCAAAGCGACGAATTTCCCTACGCTGAGGCAAACTAGAAGTTAGCACGCCGGTGACGGGCGCCGTATACAGGTAATCCTGTATTTTGACCTGGTTCACGCCAGCCTAATTTTCCATCGAACTCATTGCTGGGAAATAGGTTTCCTTATGCAAGAGGGCGTCGACAGCTTCCACGATTGAGCCAACGTCCGATTTGGCGCAGGCACCGCGCACGCCGGCTCTCCGCGCCTCTTCGGCCAATTGCCGGGATAAATGAATCGTAACCATCAGGATGGGGATTTCTGGAAAAAGTCCGGCAATCTGCCGGGCCACGTCGAGCCCGTTCAAGTCTGGCATCTGGAAATCCAGAAGAATCATGTCCGGAGGGTTTTTCTTCACACGCTTCAAAGCTTCTCCCCCGGTGCGAGCCTCATCACACACCTGCCAGGTGCTCTGTTGCTCCAGCAGATTTCGAAGATAGTGCCGGACTGCCGGATTGTCGTCCACTACCAAAATTCGAACCACGATGCGCCCTCTGTCATTTCCCTGATTGCTTAATATCTCTTAACGATCTCTAACTTTCTTACGGTAGAGGCTGTTGTCACCTGCGGCAATACGGTGAACGCCCTACCAATGGTACATATCACTCACCAGATTCCTTTGTCCGTTCCCGTCAGTTTGAACTCAAGAGCCGCTGCCGCCGCCAACCCCGGAAGCAGGCTCAGGCGCAGAGTGCTCTGCAACTCACCGTTGAGCAACAGCCTTTTCCACTCCGAAGCGTAAAGCCTGGCAGCTTGCGGAAATAGCGGGATGCGCAGGAATTTGCGGCGGAAGTGGACCAGCTCGTTTCCGAAATGCGCAGCACCTGTGACGAGCGGCGGAAGCGGCAGATCGCTTCCGCAATACGATTTGACGTAACCGGAAACAGTAACGAGATACGTAGCAAGACCGTCCCATAAGCCGGCGGAACGCGAAAGAGACTTGAGATAGGCATAATCGATCGTGCCGGAGTTCACGAGGCGCGCCGTGTCAATTACATCGCAGAGACGCAAATAGAAATGACGGTACATGCGCTGGAGCGTGCTGATGATCAGGCGCTCTTCGGGCGCCGGGAAGCGAAGAGTGTGAATTCCGAAGCGGCCCTCGCGTGACCGTTTCACCAGAGATTCGGTAATTGCAACCTGCTCGCCTGTCTGACCCAGCCGGCATACGTGGACCTCGACCAGCTCAGGCAAACCCGGGACCACGAAGTTCCATTTGTTCGCCAACCGGTCGCCCCAACTCCGCTCTTCCAATGTTGCATTAAAGCGCTCGCGTAACAGCGCAACCACGTCACTGCTGTTGGCGTTGGTGTAGAGATCCAGATCGCTGCCCAGATCTGGCCAGTGATCGAGAGACTTGATCACGATTACGTCGCCGGCGCTCTTGAGTGCCTCGCAAATTGGGGACAAAAACGAAAGCGCGTGCTCAACTCGTGCTTGCTCTTTGACAACCGCATTTTCACACCACGTGGATTCCTCTTTGCCTTGCGACAGCATCACCGCCTGCAGCGCAGGGAAAGCTCGCAGGATCACGTGATGAGAGGTTGCAAGGCTCCATAGCTCGCCGAAATCCTGTCGCCCGTAAAGAGCGACAGTGCGTGCAATCTCCGATGACCAGTCGGGCGGGGCTGCGTCGGACAGTTCGCCGCATTGATCGGCTCCCAGCAAAAGTTGAGAGAGTAAAGTCAGGCATCCCGTGGAGTTTTTCACGCCTGTCATAGAATCATTAGGTTCGCGCTCGCATTGATTTTGTTCGCAGCAGGTTCTGGCAGTGCTTCGATGTGAAAAACCGGAGTGGGGGTTGTTAAGGTGCGCACTTCATCTGGCGGCGGACTGCGCTGTACTGACGCTGGCGGAGCCGCACTCGGCGGCGCTTCGGCGTTCGATTTCGGTGCCCTCTTCGTAGTCGTTCCAGGTCTCGACCAGCAGAAACGGAAGAGGATTCGTGCTGTCGTAATAGTGTTCATACATGTTCAACGTAGAGTCAAAGGTTTTGCCGCATGCACTCTGCATGTGGCGATTCAGTCCCCACTTCGCGACGGAATCGTTGAACCCGGGCCACGCACCGCCGATAGCAATCTTGTCGGGATGTTTATCGCGCATGGTCTTATAAAAGTTCTCGAGATACTGCTGGCCCCAGTTGCTGCCGTCCGGCATCCAGCCGTCCTGGCCGGGCTGAACCCAGGCATACGATCCGGCAAAAGCGTTGGCATACTGCTCGGGCGGCTGATCCTTGAAGATCAACAGCGGCGGCCTGTCCCAATCGCTGCAATGTTGGCGCACCCGATCCCAATCGACGTGGCCACTCTTGGGAAATATGAACATCATGGGCCTGCCGTCGTAGGTGAGATACGCGTCGCGGTATTTCGCGGACGGACCAAAGTAGTCTTTGTATGCCTTGTCGAAGGCGGCGATCGCGGCATCGGTGGCCTGCGCGTCTTCATCCTCCGATTCGTTGTAGAGGAGCGCGACCTGAAAATGGGTTTGGCTTGCCACTCCCTGAAGCAGGGCGAAATTGTGATCGGAGTATGGGCGGCTCTCGCCGTACCAATCGACCACGAAAGCCGAAATCCCCATGTGCCGCGCCTGCTCAATCTGCTTGCGCAGAACAGCCGGATCCTGACTGGAATAACCGACATCGATGTGAGTGTGATCGCCAAACCAGGGCATGTACACGGCAAGAAGCTTCGGCGACGGCGCGGGCGCCTGGCCGCTCTTAAGCAGAGCATGGTGCGCGCCCGGAGTCGTGCATCCGGTCGCCACTACAAAAAGCACCAGGCATAAACTCAATAGCCCCTTGGACAAGCTGCAACTCCCCTTAAGCATTTCCACGTAAGAAATAAGATGCCCTTCGGTGCGCAGCGGTTGGAGCTTGGCTGCCGACTGACTTGCAGGTCGGTCCGGGGAGGAGTGCAAATGCCTCGGGTTTGGCCGGATCAAAACTGCGGAACCGCCTGCAACTGCCGAATCACCCAGCGATCCGCGCCCGGAGTCATCAGTACAACAAAGTGCTGTACGATGTGCTCTTCACTCAAGACTTTGTTGCCCTCCACGAACTGCAGTTGATATTCGGCTGTATCGTGCAATTCCATAACGTCGCCTTCAGGGGCGTAAAAAACGGCCTCCAGGCGATGTTGCTGGCCCGCGTATCGCTGGCTTAATCCGGAACGTTGCTGGCTAACAACTGTATCGCGCAGCGACTGCCTGGCTTCGCCCGCGAAAGGACCCTCCAGAGGATCGAGGGTATTGAACTCCAGAGCCTGAGCCATGCTGGTCCATGCAAAGCGGTAGTCGCGAAGAATTCCGCGTTCGGTGAGGCTCTCGACGGCTCGCGGTTCGGCCTTCTTGATGTCGAGTTGCACTTGCACGGCGGGATCGGTAGCGGGTGAATACAGCGTAGAACCAATGAGAATCACTAAAATCAAGGCAGCCCGAAAGCAGCGATCCAGGTACCGCATTTTGTTGCCGGCTTGCGTCATCAACGTTCCCCCACTCTCAGCTCGTTCCCCATCACTACTCCGGACGCAGCCGATATCACAGCGGGTCCCGACGCGACGATCTGCGCCCGCGCCACATCTTGTTTGATCGGCGCGTCCACAGTGCTCTTTTCATTCCCCGCCGTCGCTGTGAATGTCACGATCGTCCCATCGGGCACGGGATTGCCCGTGCAATCATGAACCGGCTCGGTCTGAACCATGATTCCGCTCGAAGTTCGTTGGCCGGTAATCCGCAGGTTGCACGGATCGGATGCCACTTGCTGCAAGGCCCGCCGGGCCGACAGATCGTTCAGCGACGCGAGCACTTGCACTGCCCCGGCAGATTTTCCGGAGCTCGTCCGGAACCAGGCGATCCCATCTTTCGTTCGCACCGGGCGAGAGAATAGGGACGCACTGCCCGAGGTCATTTGAAAGTTGACCGTTTCCGGCGCCAACACAAGATTTCGGTATTGATCGAACGGAATTGCGACTCCGCTGACCGCATCACTCTGGGTCACCGGGACGCGCGAGGGATGCAGGAGGAAAGTCAGGCTCAAGGGCTTTGCCGCCGCTACGTAGAAGCTTGCGCTGTGGCACTCGCCGGAACAGATCACGGCGAAATATTCGCCGGCGCCATGCAGATCATTCGATTTCAGGCGAATTTCTTCGCTGAGGTCTACATCGGCTTTGCGTGCGATTCCGGGGCCAAAGAGATAGAGCGTAGCCTTGCCGTTTCCCGTCGTCGAAATGGAAGCCTCTTCACCCGCTACGGCAGAGTTGGGAACGCGAATATCCTGCGCCGCGCAAACGCCCAGCAGGCACAGTACCGTAGAGGCCAAACCAAGGCGCGGCATTTTAAGACCTTCCCAGACTGTACTGGTTCACGACCACGTGAAAGTTGTGAACCGTTGCCGACACGCTCTTCGGAATCTCAACCGCAAAAGGCTCCGACGACTGCGGCAGCAACGCGCGATCCACATAACCATCCGAAACCCAAACGACCTTGCCGCTGTTGTCGTAAAAGCTGGCGATCACGTGCGAGATATTGACTGTCTGGCCGCTCTGGTTGAGCAATTCTCCATGAAGAACGGTCTTGCCCTGAGCATCGGTGTCGAGCTTCTGATTCATTACGCCGATGACCGGATCGGCGGATGCCGGAACCAGTGCGGCTTTGACATCCATACGGACGTTCTTCACCTTCTTGAGGTTTACCGTCGGAAAATCGATGCGGTACGGCGTGACTTGCTTGGGAAGAAGGATGTGATCGATCTTGTCGAAGCTCGTCTCATCGTCAATCGCGCCACCGGCTCCATCGACGAGCGTGGCGTTTACGTTCACGAAGGCTGGAATCGTGTCTTCGTTCACCACCTCTCCCATGATCACTGCGCCTTCCGCAGTATCGACAGCATTCATCGAGATGATGCGCACATGCGGAGCATCCACATTCTTCGATCCCCATTGATCGTCAGCGCCTCCGCTGACGAGATCCCATCGCAAATACGTCACTGGAATCACTTCGGCAGGAACAGTGGCAACGTCGAACTTGGGCCATACTGCTTTCCAGACTTCGCCTTCCCGAACCAGGTGAATATCGCGGACATCTTCGATCGGTCCCACCGGCGTGGTCCAGTGCAGGCGGACCCGCATGTCGGCTTGGTCATCGGTGATGTGCAGCGGACGGGGATCAAATCCCTCGAGGCTCGAGAACGATCGCAAACTTCCATTGGAACCGACCCAATCCTGAATGAAGGCTTGCTTGTCGCTCGCGCTACTTTTTGATAGCGCATCGTAGGCGCGGTCCCAATCGCGGCGCTGAACGTCGACCAAAAGATTATTGAGTGCCTGCTGGGGCGTTGCGGACTTAGGGGTTAAACCATAGACGGCAGTGCCGCCGGCGATTCCCACGGTTCCGCGCGCATTCCCCGCGCCCGTTAGAGCGAGAACCATTAAGCCCGCAGTCAGCACGACAAGAACGATAGGCAAAGCGATTTTCATTCTGGATGCCTCACGCCACGTAATGTTGTTCGGGCTGCTTCGCCCGCAACGGAACGCCGAGGCTGGCCGGTAATCGGCGCCTTTCGGGCAATAGCAGCTCAAGGAAAATTGCCAGGAAACTCACTCCAATCGGCAAGATGCCCCACAGCAGACCCTGCCATGCAGGAGGAATCGCGTTCGAGTCAATTTTGTGTGCCGGGGGCACATCGTCTTTCGACCACGCCGTGATCTCACCATTGTTGAACGTCTCGATCTTTCGCCATCCGACAAATGTGAGAAGCGGCTCGTAATAGGGATCGTGCACAAAGATGAATCTCAACCCGTAACGGTTGGCGTGCTCGAGCATGGCTCGCAGTGAAGCCATGCCGGCGGTGCCGTAAAACTTCGCATTCGTCAGCTGCGCCGAGCCGTAGTGCGTCATCTCGGGCAACAGGCGCGCAGAGTTGTAATCTCCGTCGACGCTTCCCGCGCTGCTAAAAGTCGAGACCTTGGCCAGTTCACTGCCAAAGCCGAGCGTTAGATATCGAAAGCTATCGTGGCCATCGCGGTTCAGGAAGGTGATCACCGGCTCAACGTTGGTCGACCCGACTGGCCGGTAAGGATTTACATTCAGCCACCAGAGTGCCGCGCCCACCGTGCCCACGGCAGCCAGCGACAATCCGACGGCGGCTTTGGCTTGGAACCGGTCCAGCAATTCAACCGCGAGCACTCCGACGAGTGGCATCGCCAACAAAGTCGCCCAGAAGGTGAAGCGCTCGAAGGTCAAGATTTCATAGGCGCGGCCCAACAGCCAGCGCGGTAGGGGCGTGGTGCCTCCGAGGCCAAAAATGAAGGCGAACCAGAAACCGAACAGCAAGGGGATGAATCGACGCGATGAGGCCCCGCGAACCAGAACGAACGGCAATGCAAAAATCAGCGCGCCGTAAGGAATGAGGAAGTAGTTTACCGCCGTAGTCGAGTTCAGTAGAAAGTTCGAGCGGCTGTCGTGCGGAATGGGAATCTGGTGAATCGGGTGCTGAATCAACTCCAGCCAATACGGCAATAGAACGATGCCGACGCCCACTCCGACGGCAACGGCAAACACGGCTGCACGCGACAACACACCGCCGACCGACCCCGAAACCCGTTCATCATAGGCATCCAGCAGAGCCGTCCAGAGCACGGGGCCGGCGAAAAAAACTACTCCGAAGATCAAAGTCACGTGGTGGGCAGCGGCCGCCGTCAGCGCGAGTGCGAATCCCTTAAGCAACGACCGACCACGCGCTTCGGTCATCCATTCGTAAAAATATGGAAGTGCGTTCAGGTAGAGAGCGGCCGAAGCCACGGTCGCAAGCTGCCCGGCCTGGTAAACCAGAAAAGTCAGCGCACCCAGGAACACCGTGCCGAGAGCAGCGTAGCTGGCTGCGCGATCTTCCACCCATATTCTGGCGAAACGAAATACTCCGATGGGCAGCAGGATCACGGCAATTAACTGCACCAGCATGTAAGCCATCTTGAGGCCCACGACTGTCGAGAACAGCGCGATCCACTGATGCGTCAGCGGCGGGTAGGTCGTTTGCGAGAATCCCGCGAACCACTTTTCGTTCCAAGGATTAAACCAATGGTGGGCGTAATGCGAGGCGAAGAACATATGGAAGTTCGCATCGAACGAGCCCGACGGGAGCTGCATCAGCAGCAACGGCCCGTGGACGGCCAGCGCAGCGAGAACGATCGCCAGCAAAGGTATTGGACGAGAGTAGCTTTGGGTAGTGCTCACAGTTTGACGCTCCAAGATGGTCCCCAACCGAACCTTCGATTCCGAATCCATCTCAGGGGTTTACTGAATTCTGGACATGGGGAAAACCCGTAGACCCGAAAGCAGCCTTACGCGCAACACTGGCATCTGAAGGAGACCGCAGAAACAGTTGATTGCGGGAGGTTAAGCGAAAAACTTGTGCACAACGTGGTGACTCCGTGAAAAGCCGACTTCCGCTCACGAGCTTTTTAACAGCAGCTCTATGCAGTTTCGCCTTCGGGCAGACCTTCGATGTCAATGGGCATAGCGACGCCTCTCCGCCCGCGGAGCAGAAGCAAACCTCGCCGTCAACCAACTCCTCCAACAGCTCTCAAGGCACGTCCGATCTGGGGTGGGGTTCGAGCATCGATGTGGCGCGGCAGGCGCGCGCCGCACAGGACGCCTTGAGCCGCAACGACTACTTGGCTGCGGTTTCTTTTGCTGAGAAAGCCGCCAAATCAGCCCCGCAAAATCCAGAACTCTGGTTCTTGTTGGGATATGCTTCGCGGCTGGCCGAGCACTATCAGGATTCGATCTTCGCCTACGATCGCGGGCTGAAACTTGAACCCAATTCGATTCGAGGGATGGCTGGTTTGGCGCAGACCTATGCCAAGATGGGCCGGATCGATGACGCGGAAAAATTGCTCCAGCGCGTGATGGAGGCGAATCCGCGGGACGCCGGCAGCTTTCAACTCGCCGGGGAACTGCTGCTCAACTCTGATCCCACGCAGGCTCTCGAATATCTGCAGAAAGCCGAAGCGCTGGCCCCGACCGCTCATACCGATTTATTAATCGCTCATGCGTATGACCATCTCGATAAACCGGATGAATCGGCGAAATACCTGAATCGCGCCAGGAATCGCGCTCCCAAAGATCCCGAAGTTTTGCGGGCTGTCGCAGGGCAGTATCGCGATCAGGGGCAATACGATCAAGCAATTGCAGCGTTGCAGGCAATTCCGTCAAAAACCATCGATGTTCAAGCCGATCTCGCGTACACCTATCAGCTTGCGGGAAAGCCGCAAGAGGCGGCAGATATTTACTCCCGACTCGCAAAGAGCGCCAAGGGCAATCTCAATTTGAACTTAAGCGCCGCACAGTCATTGGTGGCACTGGGACAGAACGACGCGGCGCTACCGTTTCTGGAAGAAGCCAGGCATATCGACGCAAACAATTACCGGCTGCATGCCATTCAGGGTGCAATTGCCGAAAGCGACAATCGCTTCGCCGATGCCGCCAGCGAATATAACCTCGCGCTTAGCAATCTCCCTCCGAACGTCCCGGAAGGACAGTTATACCCGATCGAGTTGCGGCTGAATCTTTATGAACTGGCGCTTCGCCAGGACGACGAAGCCGGGGCAAAGCAACAGCTGTACGCCGCCCAAACCCAGATCGGCCGGGTAGCCATTCAACCTGCAGCGCGTCCTGAGATGTTGCGATTGCGGGCTGCGATCGAAGCGGGATTGGGCAACACCGATGCCGCGAACAAGGACTTGCAGGAAGCGCTTTCTTTGGCGCCTTCAAACGTAAACTCTTTGTTGAACTACGCGAGCCTGCAATGGAAGATCGGACAGAAAGATGCCGCGCAGGCGACCTTTCAGAAAGTTCTTGAAATCGACTCGAACAATCGCACCGCTCTGGCTTCGCTGGGGTATCTGGCGCGCGACGCAGCAGATACCAAACTTGCCGAAGATTATTTCACTCGTGCAATAAAAGCACACCCGAAGGATTTCGCCCCCTACCTCGCCCTGGGTGATCTTTATACGGCGGAAAAAAACTTTCCCGCAGCCCAGAAGAACTATGAGAGTGCCTATAAGGTCATGCCCACCAACCCCCTGATCGTGGCCGGAGGCGCCAATGCCGGGCTCGAAGCCCACGATCAGGAGGTAGCCAAATTGTGGCTGGATCGAGCCACCGGGAAAATGAACGACAGCCCGCAAGTCAGCCGCGAACGGGAACGCTATCTCACCCTCAAAGGCGACTATGCCGAGTCTGCAAAGTTGGGCTATGCGGTGCTCGAAAAACTTCCGAAAGATCGGGAAGGCGCAGTTTATCTGGCATACGACCTCTATTACTTGGGCCGCTTCGAAGATGCGCTGGCTTTAATCAACAAATATGAGCCGGTCCTGCCTGACGACAAAGATCTTCCCCTTGTAGCCGGAAATGTTTACGCTCACGACGGCAAAAGCGATGAAGCGCTTAAGGCTTACACGCGTTCGCTCGAACTCGATCCGAAGATGGCCACGGGCTACGTGGATCGTGGCTTCGTCTTAAACGATCTCAAAGAGCCGCGCAAGGCAGCCAACGATTTTCAAACTGCGCTCAGGCTTCAGCCCGATTACGGCGAAGCGCACCTCGGTTTGGCCTTCTCGGATCTGCAATTGCACCGCCCCAAGGCGGCTCTTAGCCAGCTGGAAACGGCTCAGAAGCTTCTGGGTAAATCGCATACCTGGCGCTTGGCAAAGGCCGAAGCTTTCCGCCAGCAGCAGGATTACACCCACGCAGAGCAAGAATATCGGGTGGCGTTGCAGGAAAATCCCAACGACATTACGACCGAACTGGCATACGCCGACACGCTCTACCGCTTGCGCCGCTACCAGCAGGCCATTGGCGCGCTGGATACGGCGGAGAAGCTCTCGCCTACCGACCCGGCGGTCTATGCGCTGCGCGCCCAGGTACACGCCACCGAAAAGCAGCGGCCGGAAACTCTGCAAGACATTGAACTGGCTGAGCAGTACGGCGGAAACCTGGTCGAAATCCTGATGGGCACCGGCGACGCTCTATTGACACTGGGCGATCGCGAGGCCGCGATGCAGCGCTTCGCGCGAGCTTTGGATGTTCCTAACGGAGACCGCATCGGAGTGCGGCTTGCGATCGCTGAAGTGTTCATGCGCCGAGGCCACTACGACGAGGCCCGCCGCCAGATCGCTTTGGGTTTCGCCGAAGCCCGCACTGACCAGAGTCCGGTGCGCCCCGATGATATTCAGCAAGCAGCCGCGATTTTTCTTGCGATGCACGACTTGGATCTGGCCGAAACCTATTTCGATAAGGCCCGCCTGGCAGGGGCGAATCCGCGCAACGTCGACATCGGATTAGCCAACACCTACCTCGCCGAAGGCGAAACCCATAAGGCAGCCGACTCACTCGCTGCGCTCGGTCCTGCCGACGATTACCGCGAAGATTACGACTACATGATGGCGCTCGCCAACATCAATCGGCAGCGCGTTAATACCGTTCAGGCTCTCTCGTCGTTCGCCCAAGCGAATACCGTCTCGAGCCAGGAAGAAGAACAAACCGCTCAGGCCGCCGAAAACGAGCTGGCCATGGAGGAAGGCCGGCAGATTACGCCGAACGTAAGTTTCCTGCCGGACGCTTACGGTGCACCGGCACTTGAAGACATCAATGTTTACACCACAGAGGCCAGGATTCTGCACGTCACCAATCCGGCCCTGTTGCCTCCGCCGCGGCACTCATACCAAACACTGGCGGAGTCCCACTACCGCATCCATCTTGGAAAGTTACCCGACATCACCGGCTTTGCCGGTGAAAGCCTGACCGTTGGCAAGTTTCTGTTTCCCAGCGAGAACGTGGTGGAAGACCGTAATACTTATGACACATTTTTCAACGGCGGCATGACCCCGGTGCTTCACTTTGGCCCGAACAGCATCACATTCAACGGAGGGCTGCAGTTCACGATCCGGCGCGACACGATTTCTCCGGTCTACATGAGCCAGAATCTCTTCCGGCAATATCTATATGTTTCTTCGAGTCCGTTTTTCAACTGGGTTCAGATTAACGCTTACGCCATTCGCGAAGCCGGACCGTTCATCGATCAGAATTTGCATTCCCGAGACGCTTCGGCCGATGTCGAATTCACAGTCGGGCGTCCCTGGGCGCACACATCCCTGCTCGCAGGTTATTCGGTTCGGGACCTGCTGTTCCGACCGCTCGTCGAGGAGTATTTCAACACTTCGAGCTATGCGGGAATACAACACAAGTTCGGATCGCGGGTCACCGTCGCCGGATTGGCAGAATATTTGCGTTCGTGGCAGGTCTATGGCGAGAATTACGCAATTGGCGAGGCACTGCTCCCTGGAGCCCGATTCGAAGTAAAGGCGACGCCGCGGTGGAACGTTCAAGGCAACTTCCTGCTCTCGCGTGGTGAGGGGTATCACCAATACGATAACGCTGAGAGCGAGTTCTCGGTCTCCTACACACGGTCGGTTCACAACACTTTGAAAGACGGCACAACCGGCGCAGCCGTATCTTATCCATTTCGACTTTCCTTCGGAATCCAGCAACAAACCTTCTACAGCTTTGCTGGAGGATCGAGGACGGTCGTTCTGCCGGTTATCCACTTCACGCTCTTCTAGTTGATCACTTCAAGCCTCCGCAACCACAGCCGATGTCTGAGACAACCAAATTCGAAGTGGAAACCGAAGCCGCAGGCAGAAATTCCGGTATCTCTTCAGCTCCCTCCAAGGTGTTGAGATCGAAGCTGCTCGGCGGAAGCCTCACTCTGCTTGCGGGTTCCGGCCTGGTCGGGGTTACGAACCTGGTTTACAACGTAGCCACGGCCCGGCTCCTGGGCCCCAGCGGCTTCGCCCATGCCACCGCGGTTTATACGCTGCTAATGCTGGTTTCGTGCATCACGCTATCGTTTCAGGTGGTGTGCGCAAAATATGTGGCGAAGAGCGCCTCATCGAAAGCCCAGAGCGCAGTTTTCGCTTCCCTGCACCAGCGATCGTGGATCGCCGGTATCTTGATTGGACTTCTACTTTTTCTGTGTAAAGGTCCTCTCACCGCATATCTCAATCTGCCCGATCCTGTCCTGATCTCGCTGCTCGCGCTTGGAACCGCGTTTTATATTCCGCTGGGAGTGCGCCGCGGTTATATCCAGGGCATCCACGCCTTCGGTCCCCTGGCGGTAAATTTCATGCTGGAAGGAGTGGTTCGGCTGGCCGGGGCTTTCCTTTTGATCGGACTCGGCATGGGAGTGAGAGGCGCTGTTCTGGCCAGCGCTTTGGCGGTGATGGTGGCATATTTCGCCGCCCTGCCGAGCCCCGGCCCGGCGACTTTCAGATTTCGTCGAGTTGTCATTTCGTTCCAGGAAGGCCTCCAGGCCATCGTCTTCTTTTCCGGGCAGACAATCATCAACAACTTCGACATCGTCCTGGTAAAGCACTTCTTCCCTCCGGTCGAAGCCGGATTCTATGCCGCCGTCGCGCTCGTGGGCCGGCTGGTAAATATGTGCGCATGGTCCGTCGTCAACACCATGTTTCCGGTTTCCGCTGGCGCCGGAAACAAGGAGCAGGAAGGAAGTCCGGTACTGTTCACTTCCCTGCTGCTGGTCTTCCTGATTCTGTCGGTTCTCATTTTCGGACTTTGGCTGGTACCCAGCTTTTTATGGAAAACTCTGTTTGGTTCGCATTTCGAGCTTGGCGCCTACGGCGCACTCGCGCCTTTGCTGATTCTGTACGCGATTAATACCGGCATCTACTCGCTGAGTTCGGTGATCATCACGTACGAGATGTCGAAGAAAATCGCCAACACAAGCTGGGTGCAACTGGCGTTCAGCGGCGCGATGATTGTCGGCGTCTATGCGCTTCATCAGACTCTTCGCCAGGTCATCATGGTGCAGTTGGTGCTGATGATTGTTCTGCTGTTTGTCTTGATCGTGCCGCTGCTTCGAGCCCAGTTCACTCCCAAGGCTTTGCTGACCTATAGCTCCTTGCGCGTCGGGCGCAGCTTGGCGGAGGAAGAGGTGATGGCGGAATTCCTGAGAAGCGAATTTCACCATCCTGAATTCGACGAGTATCGAAACCAGTTCGACCATCTGGTTCGCAACCCGGACCTCACTAGTACCCGGGAAAACGCCGTACGGCAGGCGCTGCTTTTTCTGCGCCGAGGCCCAATGTGGCGAGAGCTTCCGGCCGATACGATGTGGTATGAAGTCGAACTGCGGCCGGAGGATTTGGATCGAATCCGCTTCTTTCCCCGAGCCCAGTGGAGACGTGTTGCACAGGGCAGCTTTCACATGACGGATGTTGTCGAGCGCATTCGCGTCCACCTGAAATCGCACAACGACGACAGCTTCTTCGGCAAGCTCCGACTTCTCAGCGCTTCGGTGCAAGACAATCTCGTGCACCCCTCCGTGCTTCTCATTGGAGTCAATGAGACCGGGCCGCTCACGATTCTCGATGGTAATCACCGCATGGCTGCGGCGATGCTTGGCAACACTGCTCCCGTGCTCAGTCACTTCCGTTTTATATGCGGATTCTCGCCTCAGATGACGCGCTGCTGTTGGTACGCCACCAACGTCAACACGCTGCTGCGTTACTTTAAGAATCTTGTGCGGTATTTCACTTACGATCCCGAGTCGGACATCGACCGATATCAGGAGCGCGGCGTACTGGATTAATGAAGACCTAACAGACTGAGATCTAAAAACCGGCGCTTCACTGTGCCCGGTCGATCCAGTCCGGATCTTTCCACTCCATCACGAGGGCTAAGGGTGGGAATTCGCGGCGTTCGGTTCCTGCACGGGTGTATTGTCACGGCGGTATAGAACCACCGGCTCGTGCTGCGCGCGGACAGCCTGTTGGGCTTGCGACACTTTTGCCCCGACCTTCGAATCATTTTCCGAGGCCACCTGCGATAATCTTGAGCCTTCGGCTGAACCGCGCGATGCCAGCCCCACTTTGGCATTGGCGCCGGGCAGGCTCTGTGCCTTGTCATAATAAAACTGCGCCGTCTCGCGATCTCCATCGATCTCGGAGAGATATCCGATATTGTTCACGGCAAATGCGTTGTTAGGGTCGAGCGTATAGGCTGCCCGAAAATCCTGCTCAGCCGCACTCAGATCGTTACGATTCAAAGCCGAGACTCCCCGAACATTCAACTCCGCCAGCCTGGTTTCAACCGTTCTCTGGTTCTCCATGCGGGCTTGCAGATTTCTGGCGTTCTGCGCCGCCATCTGACGGACTGGTTTGCCCCTCCAATTGGGGTTCAGCGTGACGACTGCGGAGGCGTTTGAACCTAAAGCCGCCGCCTCTTCATAAAGCCGAAGCGCTTCTTGCGACTCGCCTTCCATCTCTTTCGCCACGCCCAGATTGTTCAGCGTGAAAATATTATTCGGATCTTTCTTTAACACCTGCGTCAGAAAAAGGTCGGCTTCCGGGGCCCGGCCCTGCGACAGCATCCGCACGGCTTCGACGTTGTCATGATTGATCTCGAGCGGCAGGTCCGGGATAGCCAGAGCTTCTTTCACGGGACGGCCCTTCAGTTCGGGTGAACTGGAACGGGCGATGACGGCCTCAGTCGACTCCTGGCCGGCGAGCTGATAAAAATTGAGCGCCCGATCGACTTGGCCCTTGAGTTCAGAGATGTAGCCGAGATTGTTCAGCGTGAATGGATCGTCTGGGTCAAGAAGGTAGGCTTTATAGAATAGGGATTCCGCCTTCTCGTAGTGGTGCTTATTGATCGCCTCAACGCCTTCCTGGTTCAAGCGTTGCACGGGAGTCAGATGGCTACGCTTGGGCAGCGTGATCTTCAAATCAGCGGCGCTAGCCGAGATACCCAAGCTAGTAACAAGTAAACCTGCGGCGATGTAACCCTTCCAGGACATTTGTTCGCTCTCCATGCACAGTGCTGCTGCGGCAAAATTAAGATGCCAATTCCCGCCTTTTGTTTGTCGCAAGAAATTTAGATACCGCAAAAACCCGACCACCTTTCTGCTGCGGCCGGCATCGAAAACGCTGCGTAGAAATCGGCTTCTAGGATGGGAATCGGCATGCGTCGTTTCGTGTGGTGTACAACTTTCAGCGCTTTGCTGGCCTGCATGGTGGTTAGTCGTGGGTTGGGGCAGTCAACTCCGCAGCCGACGCAAAACATTGTCTCTGCTCCAACGAAATCTCCGTCGCCGGTCGACACGGTTGAACCAATCGCCGAGGATTCCGATGCCGCCATCGATCCCGCCAGCCTGCTCCCAGATCTTCCTTCCCTTCCGCCGGAGAAAGCGAGCCTGATTGGGGGAACGATTCAGAAACTGGACCGTGTACGCGATGAAATCACAGTTCAGGTTTTCGGAGGAGGGAAGATAAAGATTTTCTTCGATCCGCGAACTCACATCTATTTGGGAACCGACAAAGCTTCAACTTCCGATCTGCATAGAGGAGATCGGATTTACGTCGACACGATTCTTGACGGGAGCCTGGTGTTTGCCAAGAACATCCGGCTGAAGAACACGGTTTCCGCCGGCCTAAGCCAGGGCGTTGTAACCAGTTATCGAAGCGATAGAGGCGAGTTAGTAATGCGCGACATACTCTCGCCACGCGCACTCAAAGTGCGTCTGACGACGCAGACAAAAATCGTTCACGGAGATCGGGCTGTCGGCGCCGCCGAACTGGTCTCCGGAACTCTGGTATCCGTCAAATTCGGACCCGAAGAAGACGGCCGCGCCGTGGCCCGCGAAATTTCCGTACTGGCGGTGCCGGGTTCAAGCTTTACATTCGCCGGCCGCGTCACCAGCATCGACCTTCGGCTGGGACTCATCGTCCTGACTTCTTCCACTGACAACAAGATCTACGAAATTCACTTCGATCCAAATCTGCTGAGCGTCGACGATAATCTTCGTCCGGATTCGAATGTAACTGTGCAAACTCGCTTTGACGGCAGCCAATACATGGCTCGCAGCATAACGGTGAAGCCAAGCGGCCAGCAGTAAAGGTCCGGTCAGGCTGTCACAGAGCGATCGTCCTTGGTGCTCACGCGATATGCGTCGGATCAGCGTGGAGCAAATCAGGAACTGAGATTCCAGACTGTAACGCTCGCCAAAAAAGGGCCGAAAACTCGAAATCGGCGTTAACCAAATCGGTTCTACCGCCTTCAGGTGTTAGCACTAAGGTTCTTAGCCAATTGTTATCTTTTCCCAGGTGTGATTTGTGGCGTAAGCTCTCGCCAGTTCCCAGAACGTTCAGCACGACCCAGTAAGACCCAAGCGAACCGAAGACCAGGAAAGAGGAAATCTAAAGGCGGGCGCCTTTTCTCTTTGTGGTCGCCGTGTGCAAGATCCTCGGCTTTTAACTCCGCCCCTGAGGACCGATGCGTAAAGTCTACGTTGGTGTTGCAGTTCTACTTCTTTCAGTTTCACCGCTTCTTTCAGTTTCACCGCTATTCGCAGCCAGTTCCTCTTACGTAGTTCCAACCACAACGCTTTCCGCGCAAACTTCCAACAACACCAGCGCGGCAAACTCTTTTACCACGCTATCGAATGGCGATCTCGGCGCCGGGAATGTGAGCAAGGTTGATATCCACTCTCTGCTTTACCCCGGTGCGACTACGAAAATTTATGCCCACATGGTCCTCTGGTTCGGCCAGTCGAACCACATGAACATCGGCTACAACTCCACCGATCCCACCGAAGTTCAAAGCCAAATTGACGACATGGTCAACCGGGGCATCGATGGCGTGGTCCTCGACTGGTATGGACCGGGCAATGCTCTGGATCAGGCCGCTCTGCAAGTCATGGCACAAGCCGAAGCCCATCCCGGTTTCACCTTCGCGATCATGATCGACAAGGGAGCGATCCAGTGGTATTCCTGCGGCGGTTGCTCGCCGCAACAGGCATTGGTGAATGACCTGCAGTACATCGAAAAGACCTACTTCACTTCGCCGGCCTACATGACGATGCAGGGCAAGCCAGTAATTACTCAATTCAACGTCAACCTTTCTTACCCGTCCGTAAACTGGAACTCCGCGCTCGCGCAGATGAGCGTGCAGCCGGTGCTGATCTTCGAGAACAATGACGGATTTACTGCTGACCTGACGGACGGCAGTTATTCCTGGGTCATGCCAACCGCTTCCGACTACGGTTTGCCTTACTTGACGAGCTTCTATCAGGCAGGGATGTCCCACTCGAACGTGCAGACCATCGGAGCCACCTACAAAGGCTTCAACGACAAGTACGCTTCCTGGGGATCGAACCGCGTAATGTCGCAGCAGTGCGGGCAAACCTGGCTGCAAACATTTTCCGAAATCAACGATCTTTACAATTTGGGCAAACCGCTCCCTTATCTTCAATTGGTGACCTGGAACGATTATGAAGAGGCAACGGAGATCGAATCGGGGATCGACAACTGCTTCTCGCTTACACCGAGTTTGAACGCTAACTCGCTGCAATGGTCCATCAGCGGAGACGAAAACACGATTGATCATTATGCGGTGTACATCAGCACGGATGGTCAAAACCTGATGTCTCTGAGCGACATCGCTTCGGGAGTTCACTCGCTGAATTTGTGCGGATTCCCAGTCCCGGAAGGAACTTATCAGTTGTTCATCCAGGCCGTGGGCAAGCCCACGATTGCGAATCACATGACTGGCTCGGTGAATTACACGCCCAGTTGCCCGAACACGATCGCTCCGGTTGTGCCTCCGCCCGTGCCTCCGCCAGCCGTTATATCTTTCGGCGCTTCGCCGACGGCGGTCACCGTCGTGTCAGGGCAGTCTGAAAAAGTAACCGTAAGCGCGGCGATGAAATCGGGAACCTCGACCACGCCGATTGCTCTTTCCTGCAGTGGCCTGCCCAGCACATTGAGCTGTTCGTTTTCTCCGAGCAGCATTGCCCCCGGTTCCGGCACGGCATCCTCAACCCTTACCATTTCGACCGTTGCCGTTCGTAGGATGGATGCAGAACGGGATGGGAGACAACTGCCCATCTATGCCGGCTGGCTGCTCTCGTTCGGCATCGTCGGCTTCGCCTTCATCGGAAGCGCTCCTGGACGCCGCAGAATGCAGATGCTTGCCATTGTTGCCCTTCTCAGCGTCGGGGTAGTCAGCTCTTCCTGCGGAGGGAGTAGCAACCCACAGGCGACCTCGACCAAGACTACCGGGGGAAGTGCGGACACTGCTACTCCCGAGATCACCTATCCCGTCACCATTAACGGGATTTCGGGTTCGACCCAGCTTTCCGCCACCATCAATGTTGTCATTCAATGACCGCTGGCCGCGGTCCAATGCCGCGGCTGGCCGATGCACCGCGGAGCGGTAGATCAAGCCGCTGGAGTTGCCGGTCATTCTTCGTAACAGAAGCGTTCTCGAAGGGACCCAATTTGGCAGCCTGCGGAAGCGGGTGATCTGCCGCAAGGTTTCCGCCCTTTGATCGAGTTCAAAATGCCGCAGATATTTCAGGACGATCGTGGGCATCGTCATGCGAAGGGCTGTGAAATAGTTCTGCGCCGCCATCTCCTCTTGTTTCGCAGGATTGCTCAGGAACCGGGTCAGGCAGTCTGCGAGATCCTGCGCATCTCCCGGCTTGTAAAACTCAATCGCGATCTCTTCGCCCTCGGCCATCTGTCGAAAATCAGGAAGATCGGCACAGAGGATTGGCACGCCATAGGCGCAGGCCAGGTGAGCAACTCCACTGCAACCGGTTGAAGATGAGTATGGCATCACGGCCACCGTCGCACTTTGAAAGAGAGCCGGTAATTGTTCTTCCGGCACATAGCCGGTAAATTCGATTTTCGGATTGTCCGCGCACCTCTCCATCATCGATTGGACATAGCCGGCCGCTTGAGGGTGATCGCCTCCGCCAACGACGAGCCTGGCATTCGGCAGAGCCTGAGATAGCGCCTCGAACGCCTCGATCATCAACTCGAGCTTTTTGTACGTTCCCCACTTACCGAAAGCGAGAATGCGATGCTCGGGATTGCCGCGGCGGGCAAAATCCGGATACTCAGGCCTCGTGGTCAGAATCCCGTGAGAGCGAAGATGGACGTTGTCGCGCCCATATTTCTCGTGAAGAATCTTGCGATATCCCGGCATGAGCACAGAGACCGAATTCGACAACAGCAAAATCCTCGTCGCGATGGCGCCTGCCCAGCGGTAAACGCGGGCGTGCTTGACCCCTGCGTCCTTCAGGTCCACTGTGTCCATCAAATGGTGCAGGGTGACATGCGTATAACAACCACTCAACCGCGCCAACACCGGAGTGAGGAGCCCCAGGAATGCATTGACAGGATTGTGGCCGAACGTGCTGAACAGCAGATTGAACCAAACTACGTCCGGCTTCTGCCTCCGCAGCATCCTTAGAAGCCGGAAAGCGCTGAGAGGGTCGTCGAAGGACCAGCATCGTTCGACTCTGAAGCCCTCCAGTTCGGGTTCGTCGGTGGAGAGCTTATCGGCCAGAATCGTGAGCGTCAGAAACGGATTACGGCGCAACTCCTGGGCGATGTGAAGCCCATACTCGGCCAATCCGCCCTGACTGGGTGGGAAAGTAGTGACCAGACAAATTTTCATTATCTCTCCGCCCTGCAATATCGCCCGGGTATTCGATGTTCTTGAGAGGAAAGATGTTGGCAAGGAAAAGCCGCGTGATCGTTCGAATCGGAGGAGATTTCTACCGTACGGCCGCAAGGCCGTTGATTGCTGGCTCTTCTTTGGATTTGCTACTTAGAAACGCCTGCCGGATCTTCAATTCAGCATCTGCAATCGAGCAGGACTCGATGACCGTGATGGTTCCGGTGAGGCGGCTCATCGTCAGATAGGCTTCGCGATTCTTGCGAATAAATTCCAGCGGATATTCCGGCTTTCTTTCACGCGCCGCGGCTGGATCGGCATCGACCACATAGGCCACGTGGGGAGCAGGCACAAGCCACAACAGCAGACGGATGAAAGCTCGTGTAAGTCTGCGGTGCAATGGAAGATTGGCCAGTTCGTCGTAAATATACCGATCGAAGATCACAACGTCGGCTGCGGACTGTCGCGCTTGCCGGACCTTCCGGGAAAGGTGAAGTGCATCCAGAAAGTACAGAAAGAAACGGGACAACGTGACCGGCCAGGACGTGACATTCTTATCCCGCCGGTTCAAAGGTTGCTCCGGTGATCCAATTCCCTGATCGCCGCGAAATACTTTGTTACTAAGACGCTCGCGGAACCGCGACAGGACGACGATATCGTCCCAAAATGTAAGAAGCTCGACGCGCAGGCCAGCCCCGCGCAGCCAATCGATGAGCGCGTGGATCTGGGTGGTCTTCCCTGCTCCGTCTATTCCGGAAAAGCTGACGATCTTCACGCGTTCGTTCGGCATTGTTCGCGCGCGGGACAATTAATGCACACCCGGGGGCTTGCTGGAGGTTGATTCGGTTAAACCGACCACGATGCCCAGAGCGGCTGCAGCGCCGATAATCGCTCCGGTTCGGATGATGATGGTGCGCGCCCGCCGCTGTTTTGCCGGTGCAATCGCCACTCCCGCGGGCTGCGAAGCAGCCACTCCCGCTGTGCTCGGCGCCTCAGCCGCTGCCGTTCCAACCGGCTTTTGAGGAGGCGCCTGGCTGGTTGATGGCTGTGAGGATTGAGATTGCGAAGACTGCTGACCACTCGGCGGAAATTGCGCTGCCTGCGCCACCATCGCACCGGGGCTGTCCGGCAGTGCATCCGGCGCAGATATTGAGTCGGACGCGCGCCAACGCCCAGTTTTTTGCGAGCTTGTTGGCGGAGAATCTTTTTGGGCCGCAACCGGCAACACCACTCCCATGGCCCCGAAGACGCACACGGCGCTCCAGCCCATATGGGCCAGAAACTTCCTGCTTACTCTCATCACCCACCTCGACGCGAAACCAATCCCCTAGCTGGCGGATTTCAGATCGGCAAGCCCGTATCCCGCCGAATACCAGGGCAGGCTTTGTGAAACATCGGGCGATGCAACTGCCTGGAAACTCCGGGTCGCTTCCTCGGCCGTGTCGAAAACCTCAAAAAGACGATCAACCCGCATGAGTTCCAGTATGGCTGCCGATGCGGGCGAAAGACTCGCGAGTTTGATATCGCCATCACGTTTCATCGCTTCTGCCATACAACTCAGCAGCATCTCGATCCCGGCACTATCCATATGTTGGACCTGCGAACAATCCAGAACTACCCGCGGGCGATCGGATTGCAGTAGTGGCTGCAATTCGGCCAGGAACGCCTGCGCTTCTGAATGGTTCAACTTTTCCGGTGCTTCCATCACGATCACGGGACTCTTGCTGGACATCTTATTCACCCCTGTAATAAATTCGCCGCTTGTAACCCGCGTTGCTTCGGCGCTGAAGTCGCTGGTTGCAAATCGGTCGTTGGCTGTCGCTCATGCTTGCGGCGGAACGGCAAGAGGTTTCTCCCCCACTTCCGGTCTTTGCCCTGTTTCCACGTGTCCCCGTTGGAGCGCATGACGCTGGGATCGGTGATTTCAATGACGACGTTCCGATCCAACTTCAAAAGCTTGTTCCCATTCGCCACTGCGTGGCACACATCGAGACAGATCCCGATGTCGGTGTTTTGCAGAATCGAGCTGTCTTCAATCACGGTTCCGTAATTCACGCAGCAGTCTTTCTCAACGTTGCTCAGCCGTGTGACCAGAGTGTCTTCCATGACCTTGGAGCCGCGGCCGATATAGGCTGGCGCTACAATCCTTGCACGGCGGTGCACTTCCGCCCCGTCATCGATCCAGATTCCGCGCTTCACTTCCCGCCCGGGAGGCCGCGTCGCGCAGCGCCCTCTCAGTAAATCAGATGCAAACCGGCGCAAATCCCTGGGATCGCTGAGGCGGTTCACGTACTCACGAATGAAATAAGAGCTGTCCGAACTCTTCGCTTCGCGCAGATGCTGCAGATCGATCGCCTGGGTCTGTGCCTTCTCGCAATCGAGCACCCAAAGGTCCAGAACTCCCTCGCGATCAACAGCCCGAGTGGCAGCCTGCCTGGCTTCGCGGTGAAAGTAGTAAAAATCGAGCAGGTCGGTTTCCGCGTAGACGTTTCCCAAAATCAAGAACGAATGCTCGATTCCGTTCCGCGAATAGTGCCGCAGTTTCTGCAGCACTCCCTCTCCCGCATCTCTCATCACTCGAAATTCAACATTCTCGAAGGCGGTAAATGGTGCCTTCATATCCTGGCGGACAGCCGTCTGCAAAACGGTAACCACGTCGACATCGGCCCGCACGAACCGCTCGATAATCCGCTGTGCGGTGGAGCGCCCGAGAACATCAAAGCAGGCGAAAGGTTGAGAGAGAACAGAGGCATCTCCAGGGAAAACGCCAGCTCGCTCCCCATCTTGCGCTTCCCCCATCACTACGATCGCCCCGAGTCCCACAGCCTTATTCCTCTCGCGCTTCGACTTCGTTAATTGTGATGAACGACGTACTCGGACTCCATGCGTTCACAAACCCTAGGAAAGCAATTCAGTTGCGTGATTCGCAACCGTACGGCGCAGAACTCTGCGTTTCGGAAAAAGCAAATCCCGCATTTTCATTTTCGCCTTATGCAGCTGTGATTTTGAGTTGCCAACGGAGCAATCGAGCATTTGTGCGATTTCGTGATGCTGGTAGCCCTCAACCTCATGCAGCGCGAAAATCTTGCGGCATCCTTCCGGGAGTTCCAGCATGGCGCGGCGCAGAGCAATGCGGTCAACCGCCCCGGAAAGCCGTAGGTCGGGATTGCCAATGTCGCGGCGGAGCGAAGGCGATTCTGCCGACACTGGCTCGTCCAGGGAAACGAGCGGGGGAGCCTTGCGGCGTCGCAACTTCATCAACACGGTGTTGACCGCTACGCGATACAGCCACGTCGAAAACGCTGAGTCGCCACGGAACGAACTGACGCTGCGGAACACCTGCAGAAATGCCTCCTGAGTCAGATCTTCGGCTTCGGTAACATCTTTCGTCATCAGCAGACACACAGAGTACACGCGCTTTTTATGCAACTGGAAGAGCGTGGCAAATGCCTGCTCGTCGCCGGCTTGGGCGCGCTGAACCAGGCTGCGTTCTGATTCATCTCGGTTGGTTTCTTCACGGACCGGAATCACATGTGCTGTCGCGGATATAACGCAAGTCGCCACTGTAGTCTCTCCTTGTCGATCTGGGTGCCTGCCGCTCTCGAACTTGCGGGAGCGTCGATGTCCAGATTGGAGACTAGTGGCAACCGCATTTCGGTCCCATAGGGATGCTCCTGTAATTGAATCCCATACTTGCTGTACAGTGCCCGTGCAGTAAATTGCGGATGAACTTGCGAGTTTTTATTGAAGTTTTAGATGCTCGCTCAACAGAAGGTGGTCACGCACAAAAATACATAAGGAGCGCCCTCTTTTGCGCAGCCATTGAGCCGCACCCAAGCATAGCGCCCCTTCATAACCGAACTAATGCGAAGAGACTAGTAAAGTTTGAACCCCACTTCCACGCTGATCTGCACGTTCACTGGGTGGCCGTCTTTTTCAGCCGGCTGGAAGCGCCACTGTTTGACAGCCTCGATCGCTTTCGCGTCAAGTCCCATGCCGAGACCGCGAACCACGCGAATGTCACGAGGATTTCCGTGATCGTCCACGATGAGCCAAAGAATGCACGTACCTTGAGTCTTCGCATTGCGAGCTTCTTCGGTGTATTCCGGGTCCGGCGTCGAAATGGCCTGAGGAGCCGAAATTCCCCCGCCGACTTTATAAACGCCGCCGCCGATTCCACCACCGCTGCCCGCGCCCACACCGGGACCGTGTCCCACACCAACCCCACCGCCGGATCCCGAACCAATACCGCCACCGGAGCCGATTCCATTGGAAGGCGGCGCCGAAGGCAATGGCGCGTTGGTAGGAACTCCCAGGTTTGGCATGTGATTCTGGGCGAGATGCACCTGTGGAGGAATGACTACCGTCGGCTGCACCACCAGTTTCGGATGCTCGTTGCGCATCACAATTGCCGGAGGCGTGATCTGCTGCAGCGCAGGCTTCGGCAACGCGCCTTTCGGCGCCTGGATGCGGTCATGATCTCCACCACCGCCGCCGCCGCTCACTACTTTCTTCGCAACCGGCAACGCGTAACTATCAGGCGATGGGGCAATCAAAGTCACGACTTCGCGCTGCTGTTCCTTTTGCACGACCTGGCGGCCAAACAACGCCCCGCCAAGAACCAGGGCCAGCACCACTCCATGCACAATTGCCGACCCTACCAGCCCGTTGGATCTGTAATTGTTATATTGTCCCCAGATTGCATCCGGGACCAGAGCTCTTTCATCCTTTAAGCGCGAACTAGAATGTGGCGGCGGCGCACTTCGCAATCTACCGCCGTACGACCGATCGAGCACGGCAGACGGCGAAAATTGAAGCAGCGCTGGTTGTTGGGAATTCTGCTGATTCAACATTTTTACTCCCCTGATCTTCCCCCAAAATTGCATTAATTGGATGCGTGCAAGCAGCTAAGAGTTTGTGCTTTCAGAACGCTTCTGCACGACGCGAACAGACGCGTGAAAGGTCTTCAGCTCGCGTCCTGCAGAACATCCTCTGCTATCGGCCAGATGGTTCACGTTTCCAAAACTCCGAATGACTTGCATGCGATCAGCCGTCCTTTTACAGTCTTCCGGCTTACAGTCTTCCGGCCAGGAGCAATACCAGCAGAACAACCACCACGAGGCCGAGTCCGCCGCTGGGGTAGTAACCCCAAGAACGGCTATATGGCCACGCAGGCAGTGCTCCCAGCAGCAACAAAACTAAAACGATTAATAGAATTGTCGACATGCAAGTTCCTCCAGGGTTTTTTTCAACTTCCTTTATCCGCCAGGGCCGGGGTTCCAAAAACCGGCCCTGATTCGCAGCTCTCTGATTACCGGCTCGCCGACTCGGTGGAAGTTGAGGTCTTCACTTCCCCATGCTCGCGTTCCCGGGCTTGATCCGAGTATTTACGTACCGCCGCTTCGAACGCTCCGACAGATTCAACTGGGTGAACTTTCCCGGCGAAGATGTCGCTGAACGGCACAAACTTCCCGTACAGGATCCGCGTCTCGTCTTTGTCCTGGGTTACGGCGGAACCGTTCAGATCGACGCCAGCGAAGAGCCCACGAGCACGCGAGTACGTTAGAATTTCGCTCTTCATCTTCCAGTCGGTATCGGCGGCCGCATCACGTCCCACGGGTCCGGCCGCGGCTGAAGCGTCGCCACCGATCTTGAACTTGCTGGAGAGCAGATGATTCATTCCTTCCTGGTCCATGACCACCAAAACGACGTCAATGGCCTGGCCGCCCAACTGCAGGCCCCAACTGCCGCCGGAAATTGTGATTGGGGCAGGCGGGCTCCAGTGGCCATTCGCTAACCGGCAGGTCGAAACACCCTTCCCGTGGTTGCCTCCGAATCCGACGGCAATCTTGACCATCGAAGGAACTACGGCGATGCACTTCGCGTCCCGCATAACCCGGTCCGGAATTCCTTTATCCGGAGTACTCATGATTTCGTCGAGAACACGGGCCGAAGCGTCGACTCTCTTTTCAATATCCGATTGATTTTTTGTGTCTGACGAATCCTGCGCGAAAGCCATCGCGGCCAGCAACAGGCAACTTGCTCCGAGCGCTAGACTGAGTCTCGGTAGGGTGGAACTTAGACTTCTTGTCATAAGAACCTTTCTTTTGTGCTCGAAGCGAGCAACCAGTTCAAAATTTTTCCTACCCATCCAACTTAGCCATGCCTGCGTTCGGCTGCTATCGGGATCAGGCTGTAAAGTAGAGTGAGCGCTCCCGCAAACGCATACAGTGACCACGGTATTCGCAGCCCGTAGTACCAAGAGGGACAATGGAATAGAGAGATGTTGCCGATCAGCAAGAATCAAGAACAGCGCTTAGTCCGCCCAGATATCATTCCGGCTCACGCTGCCGATGCTCGTTGGGGTGATGCGGACCCGGAACAGGAAATATCCTCAGCGCGAGTTATTTCCATAATCTCCCTGGCCCGTTGAACTTCCTCCGTGTCCGCGCAGTGAAGCACAACCAGAATTCTGCCTTCGAGCATTCGAGCCTCGTAGCGCCTCGCTTCAACTTCAGAGATTCCTAAACCAATCAGAGAGCCGGCAAATCCGCCGAGAGCTCCGCCAATCCCTATTCCTGTGAGAGCAGCGATGACCGGTCCTGCTGCGATCACTGGGCCAATTCCAGGAAGAATCAAGGCGCCGGCGCCGACGAGCCAGCCCAGCGCGCCGCCCACTACGGCTCCCGAACCGGCCCCCACGACCGCGCCTTCTGGCGCCTTCGTGGCGCCTTCGGAAGCGATTTCATTCGACTCATCTCGCGGCCGAAGATCACCCGGAAACAACACGGAGATGTCTGCGCTCGCAAATCCGGCGTCCGCGAAAGCGTGGACCGCGGATTCCACTTCACTCCGCGTCGCGTAAATTCCAAACGCAGCTTTATCTTTTGCCATACTCCCCTCCTGCACGGGTCAGCGAAAAGGCGCAAGTATTCGCGCGAAACCTCACCCATCAGAATGTGCGAGAAAGAAGCGGATGCAAATCGGGGAAAACCTCTAGCCCTGAAACGAACGGAACAATCAAAGTGGCGAGGGGATTCTCGCGCAGATCGGCTGCGAAAGCTTTGGGTTCTTGCTGCCGGAGATAGTTCGCAGCCTTGCGCTTACGACTGCAAAACAGCAGGCTCACGCAAGATGCCGCTCGCTGGAATTTTCAGTTCAACCAAGGTGCCGGGGTTAACGTTTTTGAGGCGCAATTCTCCGCCAAATTCCTTCGCCCGCTGCCGCATGCCGCCGATGCCGACTCCCAGGCTGTCCGGCCGTAATTCCACAACGTTTTCTCCAATACCTTTGCCGTCGTCCCGGACCGTTACCACAATTTGCCCGACTTTTTGATTCAGGCCGATCCAGACTTTACGCGCTCCGGCGTGACGGAACACGTTAGTCAATGCCTCCTGCACGATGCGGAATACTGCCGTCTCCACATCTGTTGAAAGCCGGGGAAAATCCCGTGGCTGCACATCGAGTGATGCTTCAATGCCACTGCGTTTCGCCAGGCCCTCAACAAACCAGTTGAGCGCGGAGAGTAATCCCACTTCATCCAGCAGCGGCGGATGCAAGAGGTGAGACATGGTGCGAACCTGCTGAATCGCCCGTTCGATGATGGTGCTCGCCTGCGCCCATCCCTCCCCCTGCACAGGCTTTTGCATAAGCATCTTGTCCACCACCATCTTGGCGACCGCCAGTTCCTGCCCCAGGCCATCGTGCAGATCGCGCGCAATCCTGCGCCGTTCCTGATCCTGCATGGTCATCAGGCGGATAGAAAGCCTGCGCAATTCATCGGTTCGATTGTCCACCATTCTTTCAAGCTCAGCCGCGCTGTCGCGAATCGATTGCTCCAACATCTTGCTGTCGTGGATATCCGAGCAAGTGCCGTACCACTTCATAATCTTGCCGTCATCATTCCGAATGGGAACGGCACGAGCCCGGAACCAGCGATACCCCCCATCCTGCGACCGCAGGCGGTATTCGGCCTCGTAGTTTGCACCGGATCGCACACACGTCATCCACAGCTCCATCGCCTCATTTTTATCTTCGGGATGCACGAATTCGACCCAGCCGAAGCCACTCGCCGTACCGGGCACGGCTCCGGTGTAATCGTAGAATCGATCGCTGATGTAATCGCGCGCCCCATCCGCTTGCCGGCTGAAGATAATGTCAGGCGCGGTATGCACAATCGCATCCAGTTCGCGATTTTTGCCGACCAGTTCAACATTCAACTGCTGCAGCAACTCCGCCTTGGAAGCCAGTTCCTCCGTCCGATCAAGCACACGCCGTTCCAATTCGCGATTTAAACTCTCGAGTTGCCGCGTTTTGCGATGCAGATCGGCAAATACGCGGACCTTCGCGCGAAGAAGCTCCTGCACCACGGGGACGGAAATATAATCCACCGCTCCATGCTCATAGCCTTTCAGCTGATCGAGATCCGTAAGGTGAACGGCCGAGATAAAGATGATCGCGGTTCTCTGAAAACGCGGGTGTTGCCGGATCATTGCAGCCAGTTGAAAACCATCCAGTTCTGGCATGCTCACATCCATCAACACTACGGCGACGTCGGTCTTCAGCAGAATCTCTAGCGCCTGCTTCGCGGAATTGGCCTTGATCAGGTTCTCGCCGAGCGGCTCAAGCATGACTTCATAACTGAGCAGCTTGCCCGGCTGATCATCCACCATCAGAATATTGACAGGCTCATGGGTCACCATCAATCGTCTCCGCGTTCCACTGCAAGCGCCAAGCGCATATGCTTATTCAATCCGCTCCTTTAGCGGTGCAGCCACATACGGAGCGATGACAACAACTGCTCGGTGTTCACCGGCTTCGCCAGGTACTCCGATGCTCCCGCCTCCAGGCATTTTTCCCGGTCGCCCTTCATCGCTTTCGCGGTCAGGGCAATGATCGGCAAGCGCCGGAAAGATGCGTTCTGCCGAATCACCTGCATGGTCTCATAACCGTCCATCTCGGGCATCATGATATCCATCAACACGATCGCGACATCTGGGGTAGACTCCAGCTTGGCAATCGCTTCCCGGCCGGTTCCAGCGGTGATTACCGTCATACCCCTGCGTTCGATAACACTGCTGAGAGCGAAAATGTTGCGCACATCGTCGTCAACAATCAACACTTTTTTCCCAATCAGCGCATCGTCGGAGCTGTGCAACCGGTCGAGCATCCTCTGCTTCTCGGCCGGCAGATCGGAAACGACGCGATGCAAAAACAGCGCAGTCTCGTCCAGCAACCGTTCGGGGGACTCCACCCCCTTCACCACCACACTTCGCGCCAGTGAATGCAACCGAGCATCTTCTTCCGGAGAAAGTTCCTTACCCGTGAAGACGATCACCGGCAGGTCGCCAATCGTTGGAGTATCCCGGAATCTCTCAAGCACTTCAAATCCGGAAATATCCGGCAAACGCAGATCGAGCACTACACAATCGTACGACTCTTTGCTGACCGCTTCTACCGCCTCCTCGCCAGTCGCGACGACAGTCACATCGATATCGTCATAGCCCAGGAGTTCCTTGATACTCAACTGCTCTGCCGGATTGTCCTCTACCACCAGCAAGCGCTTGCGCCGCGGAGTTGAATACTCCTTGATCCGGTCGAGCGCCGTTTCCAGGCCCTCCGGAGTAGTGGGCTTCGTAACGAACGCAAATGCTCCTCGGGCCAGACCATGATGACGATCTTCATCGAGCGTCAGCATTTGCACCGGGATGTGCCGGGTCGCAGGATCCTGTTTCAAATGATTCAGAACCGTCCAGCCCAGCATGTCAGGCAGGAAAACATCGAGCGAGATCGCCGTCGGATGATACTCTTCCGCTAACTGCAGAGCCTCCGCGCCACGATTCGCCACCAGAACCTTGAAGCCCTTGTCGCGCGAAAGATCGCACAACACACGCGCATAGTGCGGATCATCTTCCACAATCAGCAGGATAGCGTCATCCGGTTGCAGGTTATCGCGGTCATCGGGAATCTTTTCGATCGGGTGTTCCACCGATAGTTGAGCGGTCGAAACCGATGACGGCGATCTCCGTTCCGTTACGGTGGCACTCGAAGCCGATGGCCCCACATACGTTTGAGGCAAGTACAGCGTGAAGGTGCTGCCTCGTCCCGGGGCGCTGCGCAACTGAATTTCTCCACCGAGTAAGCTCGCCAGTTCGCGGCTGATGGCGAGACCGAGGCCGGTGCCTCCGTACTTGCGGCTGGTGCCTGCGTCTGCCTGCTGGAAGGCCTCGAAAATGATCCTTTGCTTTTCGATCGGGATGCCGATACCGCTGTCGGACACCTCGAATGCCACCACCGATGCGGCTTTTGATAGAACCGGATGGTCCTCGCTCCAGCCATCTCTTGCCGGACGAACGGCCAGCCGAACACCGCCGATTTCGGTGAACTTGAAGGCATTGGACAGTAAATTCTTCAAGACCTGCTGTAAGCGTTTCGAGTCCGTTACCACGCTGCGCGGCAAGTGCTGATCGCTCTGCACCTCGAAGCCGAGATGACGATTCTCCGCCTCGTGCCGGAACGGACGGCCCACTGCATCGAGCAGACTGGCAAAGAAAACTTCGTCTGCCTCGACCGAAACCGTACCGGATTCGATCTTCGAGAGATCGAGAATGTCGGTGATGAGGTTGAGCAGGTCAGTGCCGGCGCCGTGAATTGTGCGCGAGAACTCGACTTGCTTCGGTGTGAGATTGCCGTCCGGATTGTCGCTGAGTTGCTGACCCAGCACCAGAATGCTGTTGAGTGGCGTGCGCAACTCGTGCGACATGTTTGCGAGGAACTCTGACTTGTATTTCGAAGTGAGCGCAAGTTCCTTGGCTTTTTCTTCCAGAGCGCGGCGTGCTTGCTCGATTTCCTGGTTCTTGCGTTCCACTTCGACGTTCTGCTCGGCAAGCTGCTGAGCTTTTTGTGCGAGCTGCTCGTTGGTTTGCTGCAACTCTTTTTGTTGAACTTGCAGTTCGGTGGCCAACTGTTGCGATTGCTTCAACAGGCCTTCCGTCTGCATCGTGGCCTCGATACTGTTCAGCACAATGCCGATGCTGGCCGTCAGTTGCTCAAGAAATGCCAGTTGCGACGTCGTGAATGCGCTCAGGGAAGCTAGTTCGATGACCGCCTTCACCCGATCTTCGAACAGAACAGGGAGCACGATTACGTTTCGCGGAACGGCTTCAAACAAACCGGAACGAATCGCCACAGTGTTTGGGGGCAGATCCGAAATCAGCATGCGGCGTTTCTCTGAGGCACACTGCCCAACCAAACCCTCACCCAGCTTCAATCGCCGCAGATGACCATCTTCGCCATCTCCTGCGAAGGCGGAGAGCAATACCATCTCAGCCGCTTCTTCACCGCCCATCTGGTAAATCACACCCTGCTGCGCGTTCACGAGTGGCGCAAGCTCCGAGAGCAGCATTCGCCCGACCGTCGTCAGATCGCGCTGCCCCTGCAACATACCGGTAAAGCGGGCGAGATTCGTTTTCAGCCAGTCCTGCTCGGTGTTCCGATCGGTGGTCAGGCGGAGATTGTCGATCATCGTGTTGATGTTGTCTTTCAACTCCGCGACCTCGCCGCTGGCTTCTACCTGAATCGATCGGGTCAAATCGCCCTTGGTCACTGCGGTTGCCACTTCTGCGATCGCGCGCACCTGGTTCGTCAGGTTGTCGGCGAGCAGGTTGACGTTGCCGGTCAGATCCTTCCACGTTCCGGCCGCGCCGGGCACATTGGCCTGTCCGCCCAAACGGCCTTCTACGCCGACTTCGCGGGCGACCGTCGTAACTTGATCGGCAAACGTGGCCAGCGTATCCGTCATGTTGTTAATGGTTTCAGCAAGAGCTGCTACTTCACCTTTTGCGTTCACTGTTAGCTTCTGGGCCAGTTCGCCGCTGGCCACGGCGGTAACGACCTTCACAATCCCGCGCACTTGCTCGGTAAGGTTGGCGGCCATGACATTGACGTTGTCGGTAAGATCCTTCCAGGTTCCGGCCACGCCCGGGACCTGCGCCTGTCCACCAAGTTTTCCTTCAGTGCCCACTTCGCGCGCTACGCGGGTGACTTCAGCGGCGAACGCATTGAGTTGGTCGACCATCGTGTTGATTGTGTTCTTCAGTTCGAGAATTTCGCCTTTCACATCGACGGTGATCTTGCGCGACAAGTCACCGCGAGCCACGGCAGTGGTCACTTCTGCGATATTCCGGACCTGGCCCGTGAGGTTTCCAGCCATTGCGTTCACCGAGTCCGTCAAGTCCTTCCACGTTCCGGCCACTCCTGACACGTTCGCCTGACCGCCCAGCCGACCTTCGGAGCCGACTTCGCGTGCCACGCGCGTCACTTCGGCAGCGAATGAGCGCAACTGCTCGACCATCGTGTTCAGCGTTTCCTTAAGCTGCAGGATTTCGCCGCGCACATCGACGGTAATCTTTTTCGACAAATCGCCGTTCGCAATAGCGGTTGCGACCTCAGCGATGTTTCGAACCTGACCTGTGAGGTTCGAGGCCATGAAATTGACGTTGTCGGTTAAATCTTTCCACGTTCCGGCGACACCCGGCACTTGCGCTTGACCGCCGAGTTTTCCGTCGGTTCCCACTTCACGGGCTACACGGGTCACCTCGCCGGCGAAGGCGTTGAGCTGATCCACCATCGTATTGATGGTGTTCTTCAGTTCGAGAATTTCTCCTTTCACGTCGACTGTAATCTTGCGCGACAAGTCGCCCCGAGCCACCGCGGTCGTGACCTCCGCGATGTTTCGGACCTGGCCGGTCAAGTTTCCGGCCATCGAGTTCACTGAGTCGGTTAAGTCTTTCCACGTACCCGCGACTCCGGGAACGTTGGCCTGTCCCCCCAGACGCCCTTCGGTTCCTACCTCGCGGGCCACGCGTGTTACTTCACCGGCGAATGCATTGAGCTGATCGACCATCGTGTTGATGGTTTCCTTCAGCAACAGAATTTCGCCGCTGACGTTGACGGTGATTTTCTTTGACAAGTCGCCGCTGGCGATCGCCGTCGCCACTTCGGCGATGTTACGAACCTGTCCGGTTAAGTTGCTGGCCATCGAGTTGACCGAGTCGGTGAGGTCCTTCCAGGTGCCGCCGACGCCGGGAACCTGTGCCTGGCCGCCCAGTTTTCCGTCGGTACCGACCTCGCGCGCTACGCGGGTCACTTCCGATGCGAACGAGCGTAGCTGGTCGACCATCGTGTTCAGAGTGTCTTTGAGCTCGAGAATTTCGCCTTTCACGTCAACGGTGATTTTGCGCGACAAATCGCCTCGCGCTACAGCGGTTGCAACTTCGGCGATGTTTCGCACCTGGCCGGTAAGGTTGCTGGCCATGAAGTTGACGTTGTCGGTGAGATCTTTCCACGTTCCGGCGACGCCGGGGACCTGTGCTTGGCCGCCAAGTTTGCCTTCGGTGCCGACTTCCCGGGCTACGCGAGTTACTTCGCCAGCGAAGGCGTTGAGCTGGTCGACCATCGTGTTGATGGTGTTCTTCAGTTCGAGAATTTCTCCTTTGACGTCAACTGTGATCTTGCGCGACAAGTCGCCGCGGGCGACTGCCGTAGTGACTTCTGCGATGTTGCGGACTTGTCCGGTCAAGTTGCCGCCCATCGAGTTTACGGAGTCGGTCAGATCTTTCCACGTTCCGGCGACGCCGGGCACGTTGGCCTGGCCTCCGAGACGGCCTTCGGTACCGACTTCGCGGGCCACGCGGGTTACTTCCCCGGCGAAGCGGTTGAGCTGATCGACCATCGTGTTCAGCGTTTCTTTGAGCTGCAAGATTTCGCCGCGAACGTCTACCGTGATCTTGCGGGAGAGATCGCCGTTGGCGATGGCAGTTGCGACTTCGGCGATATTTCGCACCTGGCCGGTGAGGTTGCTGGCCATGAAGTTCACGTTGTCGGTGAGATCTTTCCAGGTGCCACCGACGCCCGGCACCTGAGCCTGCCCACCGAGCTTGCCCTCCGTACCCACTTCCCGGGCCACGCGAGTGACTTCGCCGGCGAACGCATTGAGCTGGTCTACCATCGTATTGATAGTGTCCTTGAGTTCGAGAATTTCACCTTTGACGTCGACGGTGATCTTTCGCGACAAGTCGCCGCGAGCCACAGCAGTCGTCACTTCCGCAATGTTACGTACCTGAGCGGTCAAGTTGCCGGCCATCGCGTTCACGGAGTCTGTCAGATCCTTCCACGTACCGGCAACGCCGACGACCACGGCTTGTCCGCCAAGCTTTCCGTCCGTGCCTACCTCGCGGGCCACGCGCGTCACTTCGGAAGCAAAGGAACGGAGCTGATCCACCATCGTGTTGATAGCTTCTTTCAGCTGCAAAATTTCGCCGCGAACATCGACCGTGATCTTGCGCGACAAGTCGCCGCTGGCGACGGCGGTCGCAACTTCAGCGATGTTACGAACCTGGCCCGTCAAGTTGCTGGCCATCGAGTTCACGGAGTCGGTGAGATCTTTCCACGTTCCAGCGACGCCGGGCACCTGCGCCTGGCCGCCCAGCTTGCCATCAGTACCCACCTCGCGCGCCACGCGCGTCACCTCGGCGGTGAAGACTCCGAGTTGCTGAATCATCGTGTTGACGATGTTGGCCGAGCGCAGGAACTCGCCTTCGAGCGGTCGTCCATCCACGTCAAGCCGCACAGTCTGGGTAAGATTTCCCTGCGCAACGGCTGCAATGGCGCGAGTAACGCCTGCCGTCGGGCGAAGCAGGTCTTCGACCAGGGTGTTGACCGAAACCTCCATGTCCCCCCACGCGCCCCTGGACTCCTGAAACCGGGCTCGTTCGCGAGTTCTTCCTTCTTTGCCGACCACTTGCCCCACCCGCTTCAATTCCTGCGCCATCTGCTGATTCGCGGCGACGATTGAGTTAAACGTATCCGCGATTTTCCCTCCCAGTCCCGTCCATGAACCCGGCAGACGTACTGAAAAGTCCCCATTTCGCATAGTCTGCAACCCGGCAAGAATCATGCCGAGTTCGACCGAATCTGGCGCATTGCTATGCGGAGAATGCCCATTGTTCTTACTCTTCTGTACGTCGTCGGGCTTGCCGTTGGCGACGACGGTCGCGGAGTCTTGACTGGCTCGCTTCATGCTCTCTCCTGCGGTGACTGAGTTCCTGGCTTTTCAGTGGGGTGGGAAGTCAAGCCGGTAGTTTCGTGGCATCCATTTATCAAACCGATACGCATCCCCAAACCCGACGGCGGTGCGCTGGTCAGAACGCGGGAATGCCGATTCGCGCGCCGAACAGCTAATGGGCTCTGGGTGCCGCTCATATCAGGATCAAATATCCGCGGACTTGCGCTGGGATCAACAGACTACAGACAGATAGGTAACACGGATCGCCGTCTCGCCGCCCTAGGGTGTTTGCTGTAGATAGCGGATCGGCTGAGTTTTTACGCGAAATAACCGAACATTCCGCGGGAACGGCTCTGGCAGACTTCTCAGTTGCAACCTGAAGTTCTACAGTGATCCACTTATATTCGTTGCAACCTATCGTTCCTTACAATCGATAGGGAGAAGAAATGCACGATGGCGATTGTGCAAAGGCGGCGAGATCATGCGACTCTCTCGTCGCGTAAAGTTGCCGGCTTCTCTTTTTCCGGTTCTGGCCGGGAATGCGAACAATGGGCTGCCACACCGTTCAGCGTTCTCCCATCAGGCTGCTCTAACTCAATTTTTCCCAACTCATTACTTGATTTTTTGCTAGATTCGATCCAACGCGCTTTTCGTCGCTGTTCTGGCCCCCCGAAGACCTTCGTATTCTCTGGCGCTGTGCGGAGGAGCTTTCCTGATTCGCGACGGGAGGTTGCATGCGTTTATTGAGTCTCCGGCTGATTATCTCGCTGATTGTTGGAATAACCCTGGTCTCGATCGGCTTTTCCTATTACGAAGTCGTGCGGGAAAAGCGCGCGCTGCGCCGCGAACTAGAGCGCCGCGCCGAAGTGCTGGGGGAAAGCGTCGCCGCCAATGTCGAAAAATCCTGGGATGAGGGCGGCTCGGAGCGCGCTCTTCAACGCATCGTGCAGAAATTCGGAAATCGTGAGCACTTGCTGGGAGTCGCCATCAGCGACCGGCAGGGTAAAGTGGTTGCGATTACGCCGGAACTGGCGCATGTGCTTGCGGGCGTCCCGCGCGAAGTGACCCAGGCGATAGCTGAAGGCCACGGTGAGAGTTCATTCATAAGGCTCAACGACGAACCCGTCAACATTTTCGCTCTCCCTCTTTACCGGGATGACCAGATCGTGGGTGGGCTCGCCGTCGTCCACGACGCGGGCTACATTCGCGCACAAAGTCTCCGCACCTGGCGGGAAGCCTTCGTAACGGTTCTCATCCAGGTCTTCCTGATCGTTTCGATCACGGTTCTGATCGTCCGCTGGAGTATCGCCGGACCAATCGCGCGAGCCGCGCAGTGGATGCGCGCACTTCGCATGGGACGGATTTCCTCTCGCCAGCAAATGCCCGACCTGGACCTTTTCAAACCGCTCGCGTGGGAAGTAGTCACCTTAACCGAGAGCCTCAGCCAGGCGCGCACCGCGGCGGAAAACGAAGCCCGCCTGCGTGAGGCCGGCGAATCGATGTGGACTGCCGATCGCCTCGCTGTACAAATTCGCACTCGCCTCGGCGACGGCAGGTTGTATGTGGTTTCCAACCGCGAGCCTTACATTCACGAGCGCAAGGGCAAATCGATTGAGGCCGTCGTGCCGCCGAGCGGCCTGGTCACTGCTCTTGAGCCCGTGCTCGCAGCCTGTGATGGAACCTGGATCGCGCATGGCAGCGGAGACGCCGACACCGAAGTGGTCGACTCGCACGACCGGTTGCGAGTTCCGCCGCGCGATCCACGCTACACATTGCGCCGGGTGTGGCTCACAAAAGAAGAAGAGCAGGGATATTACTACGGTTTTGCAAACGAAGGTTTGTGGCCACTTTGCCATATTGCGCACGCGCGCCCCACATTTCGCGCGCAAGATTGGCAGCACTATCAGGAAGTTAGTCGCAAGTTTACAGCTGCCGTTCTCGAGGAAATCAGGGACGTCGAGCAGCCGGTTGTTCTCGTTCAGGATTATCATTTCGCTTTATTGCCGCGGATGATCAAAGAAAAACGGCCGGACGCTCGCGTAGCGATCTTCTGGCATATACCCTGGCCCAATCCGGAAGCCTTCGGCATCTGCCCATGGCAACGTCAGTTGGTGGAGGGATTACTCGGAGCCGACCTCATCGGATTTCACACTCAATCGCATTGCAATAATTTCTTGCAGACCGTCGACCGCACTCTAGAGGCGCGCGTGGATTGGGAGCATTTCTCCGTAGCAAGGCAGAATCACCGAACGATCGTCCATCCTTTTCCCATCAGCGTGGATGTTCCCGAAGATGCGCCTGTCGGAAACATGAGCTTGAGAGATGAGTACATCAAACGCACGTCTCTAATGCACGGCCTGGGAGTCGACACGGCTTTCATCGGACTCGGCGTCGACAGGGTGGACTATACCAAAGGAATACCGGAGCGATTTCATGCGATTGAGCGGTTTCTGGAAAAATACCCGAAGTATCAAAGCAAGTTCACTTTTCTGCAGATCGGCGCCCCGAGCCGCACGCACATCAAACGCTATCACGATCTGATGGCAGAAGTGGAAGCTGAAGCGGAGCGGATCAACTGGCGTTTTCAGTCCGGCAAATGGAAACCGATCGTTTTTCTGAAACGGCATCATAGCCACGACGAAATCGAGCAGTTCTACCGCGCTGCGGATTTTTGTCTCGTGACCTCTTTGCACGACGGAATGAATCTGGTGGCAAAAGAATTTCTCGCCGCAAGGCGAGATGAGCGCGGCGTTCTAATTCTTAGCCAGTTCACCGGAGCAGCCCGGGAATTGCGCGACGCGCTGCTGGTGAATCCCTATGACGTAGATCAGACCGCGGAGGCGATTCGTAGCGCTCTGGAAATGGAGCCGGAAGAAAAGCAACTGAGAGTCCGCAACATGCGCAGGCAGATAAGGGAGCACAACATTTATCGTTGGGCGGGAAATCTGATCACCGAGCTGTGCGAGCTTCGTCTGGACTCGGCCGACCGCGCCCAACCAAAACCACGCACCGGCGTAACGGCTGCGTGATTTCGTCATCGGAGCCATCGATGGGTAAACTAGCAGCTTTTTTGCCAGGAAGTCGCGCCGATTAATTCAACGCAGACAAAGGTAAATTTATGAGTGCGACCGCAGTAGCATCGGGTTCGCTGCATACGGCGGTAAAGCCTTTTTATTTCAACACCTCGGCGCATCTGCTGCAGATCACCCGGCAGAAGGCGGCCACGCTGCTCGAGTTTTTGGAAGCCCTGCGGGAGTGCCCCGATGGCTCCATTTTCCAGCACACCTTCCGCACTTTGCAGGAACATCATTACATCCGCGAAGGTTTCTCGAACGACTTCGCGCACTGGGCTCTGTCGGCCTGCAACGAAAACAGCCTCGCCGAAGCCTTAGCCAGCATCGACGTTCGCGAATTCACCTCTGCTTCACAGTTACGCGATCGTTTCGTGGAGACCGTGGAGAAATTTCTGGAGCGCACTCCGGCGGCTGCAAATCGCGCGGCCCGTGAGACTTTTTATTTTTGCTCGTCCGACATCGTCGTGATTCCCACAAATTTCGTGGCACGCACCTTGCAAGAGTTCGCCGAGGGACTGCGTGGCGTCAGCGTCCACAGCATTCAACATCATTTTATCGAAGCCAGGCTTCGGCTGAAATTGATGTCGAATGACTTTTCGCAGTGGCTTTATGAAGACCTGGGTCTCACTGAGGCGGCCCGGCAGTTGAATCGGATCGACATTTATACCGTGACCCTTGAGGACGTTAAGAAACGAATCATAAGAATTGTTGAACGAGCTCTGAGCTAGTCAGGCAGATACTTATGGAACCGGTCGAATCGCGAACCCACAGTGAAACGGCAGTGGCCGAATTTTCTTCTGGCACTGCCGCAGCCGCCGCTCCTGCTCCGTCTTCTCCCGCGAGACCGGAGCGGCGCAAGAAACCGCGCACTTGGGAAACTCCCCCAGCGTCCGTGCCTCCTACGCGCCTGGATGACTACCGGGACATCGTGGGCACCGCTGAAATCGATGAGTTGCGATTTCTTGCGCGCGAACTCGGGGGCAAAAGTGTGAAGATGGTCAACTCCACCGCTGTCGGCGGCGGCGTGGCGGAGATGCTGAATCAGATGGTTCCACTGCTTAACGAAGTGGACGTAAATACTCACTGGGACGTCATCACGGGAGGGAACGATTTCTTCGAGGTAACCAAAGCCTTCCACAATGCGCTTCAAGGGAGCGAGTACAACCTGACGCAGCACGCTCGTGACATCTTCATGATGAATAACGAGCTGAACCGCCAGCGCCTGCAATTTCCCGAAGACTTCATTGTGATCCACGATCCGCAGCCGGCGGCCCTGATCAGCGCTCGCACCGATTCGCCGCAGCGCTGGATATGGCGCTGCCACATCGACCTGTCAAATCCCAACCCCGAGGTTTGGGGCTTTCTTCAGCCGCTGATCGAGCGGTACGATGCAGCCATTTTTTCTTCGCAATCATTTGCCCGTCAGTTGCCGATCCCGCAATATCTTTTTTATCCCTGTATCGATCCGCTTTCGGAAAAAAATAAAGAGGTCGACGAGAACTATATACAGCGGATCTGCGACGAATTCGGAGTCGACCGGTCTCGGCCAATCGTGACGCAGGTTTCCCGCTTCGATCGCGCGAAAGATCCGGTCGGAGTCATCCAGGCTTTCAAACAGGCCCGCAAGTATGTGGATTTCCAGTTGGTCATGGCCGGCGGCGGAGCTACCGATGACCCAGAAGGCGTCGCGGTTCTCCGGGAAGTGCGCGAGGCCGCGGACGACGATCCAGACATCATTATTCTCGACCTGCCTCCATGGTGCGCATTGCAGATCAATGCCCTGCAGCGAGCCTCGACGATCATCGTGCAGAAATCGGTGAAAGAAGGTTTTGGATTAACCGTTACCGAAGCCCTCTGGAAAGGCAAACCGACGATTGCCGGGGCCGTGGGCGGCATCCCGAATCAGATCATTCACAAGCTGACCGGAATGCTGGTCCACTCAGTCGATGGCTGCGCCTATCAGATGCGCTATTTGCTGACTCATCCGGAATTCGCCAAGCAACTCGGGGAAAATGGAAGAGAGCACGTGAAAGAAAATTTCCTGATGACGACCAATGTCCGGCGGTGGTTGCTGCTTCTTCGAATTCTCAGCGGCACGAAGTAATCCCGGGGCAATAGGGACCACTTGGCGCTAGTCTTTCGCGACGGTCGCATCGGCGGGCGCTTCGATCGTCACATCGACCTGAGCCCCAGGCTTAAGCCGAACTTTTTCTCCGTTCTGATCTACCAGAGTGTTCTCGATGCGGAGTTCACGGTAAAGATGATCCGCGCCTTCAACCGAAATCTGCGCCTTTTCCGGCTCGCCGGTGGATTGAGGTTTGATGACTTTTTCGACGACCGCCGGCAAAGTAGTGCTGGGTTTTTCACTCATGGTAGCTACCTGATCAAGCTTTTCCAGGGAATTTGCGTGCTCGGTGCTTATTCATCATAGCGTTCCGCCGAGCGCATTAGCAACTCCCGCCCTCATTAGGAGCGCCGCCGGCCTTGGGCTTTAGCGACGCTGCGACACGGTGTCTGTTTTCTTCCGGCTCTCCTGCCGGCCTTTATGTCCAAAGTCCAATCCAAAATGCGGCTCGGACTGCGTTCCCGTCACGCGAATTGGAACCTCCGTACCGACCCCGTCTTTGCGAAAAAAAGGATCAACCGGTTTCAACAGAATCGACTTCCATCCCGTAGTCATTTGTGAAAGTTTCGCGTCCAACATAGCCTTCCCGCGGAAGTCGAAGGTTTGTCCATCAAGACTGTAGATTCCGGTCAAATCGACATGCGTTCCTGGAATCAGGAAATGCAGCAGTGAAAAAGAAATCACTCCATCATTCAGAACGAATGTGCCCCGCAAGTCCGCGGGAACATTTTCGTCGATGTGCTGGCGTGCCTCCTTCGGCTTGCCCTGGCTGATCAGGCTCAAGCTGTCGATCTTCTCTTGTACTTTGGCGTTGGTGAAGTGTGTCCGCGGAACGTGAAACGTACCTGACAATCCAATCCGATCAGCGACACTCTTTTCCCCCGGAGGAAGACTCAGCCGCGTTGTCATTTCCACTGGGCCGGTCATGATCGGCGGATCAGTCCGCACGCCAAGCTGCAAAAGATTTTCAATGCGCGCATGCTCCAGAGTAACGTCAAGCTCAACATCGTGGCCGTGCGGAGTTTTCATCCTAACCACCGACCCGCGCGCGGTCAGCGAAGTGCCGAGAAAAGTCGCGTTCACGGGGCGCAGGTAGGTGTCTCCGCTGGTGCCGTCGACAATTGCGTGAAACTCGGTGTGCAACGGCACCGCATGTCCGCTACTGGCGATGCGAAAGTCCGGCGTGTCCGTGATTCCCTGCACTTCAATATTGCTAAGAGTTCCCGAATATTGCCCGGTGGATGAAAGTATCCCTGCAATGCCTTTAATCGTACTCAAGTCCGCATTGGTGAAGGAGTAATCGCCTTTTACCGGCGTTTCCCGCGGAGATTCCGGCTGCCAGGGACCAAACTGGCCCTTCGAATTTATATCCCCCACCGGCTTCGGATTGACCAAAGTAGCCTCGAACTGAAACGCCTGGCCGGGCCCGAAGTCCTTCAGCTTCAACTCGCTGATTTCAAATTCGAGCGGGGGTTTGCCGGGCTTTGACGTATTAATCAGAAGCTTCGTATCGCGGCATATAAACTTGTCGACGAAGATGCTGACGCGCGTGTTCGAGCGCAAACTCTTCACTTCTTGCCGCTCACCTTTCGGCGGCAGATTAAGTTCAAGGCCCGAGAGGTACACCGTGTCGATGTGCATTGGCGAACGGAAGAGGCTCCGCAGCGAGGTTTCGAACCGAAATTGACCCAGGTTGATTAAGGGCTGGAATCCCGGCTCATACGGATTCGGATCGGTCACGCCGAAAATCCTCAGCCCGCCCCCAGTAACTTGTATTCCAGGACCGACCGTAACTCCCAATCCAGACAGGTCGACTTTGCTATGAAAGCGGGTCGACAGCGTTTGAATCACGCGAGCGCGGATAATAGGCTCAGCATGCGAGATGACAAAGCGGATTCCGGCGATCCCGGTAACCAGCAAAATCAGTGCGACGACAGCGATCCACATCCAAATCCGGCCGGCTTTCCTGGGTGTGCGCATTGCCTGGCTCTTCACCTTTTCGAGCAGAGCATCCGTCTGAAACGCAGTCAATACAGCGATCCATTCAAAATTCTCTAAACATTCTCGGCCTTCGACATCTCCGCAAGCGCTCCCTCAGAAGTCAGTCTCTGAACTTCTGCGATAGCCTCCGAGAGCTGCGTCACAATCAGATCGGCAGCGCCGGAGCCGATTCGCTCCCGCGCAACTTCTGCACCGCCATCCAGATGCCAGACGCCGATGATGATCCTCCGGCTTGGGAATGACGACCTCAACCGCTTGCACAGCGACCGTGCCGACGCGGCAGAAAATGGTGGCAGGCAGGAAAGGCAAACAAAGCTGGATTCCTGCTGCGAGACTTCAGCCATGGCCTCTTCGATCGCATGGGCCCTCACTTCAAGCGCGCTAAAACCGGCGCTTCGCAAAAGTTGCCCCAACATCGTGTTCACAAGCTCATCCGAACCGGGCCGAAGCGGAACGCATGAAATGTTGGTGTCCGATTTTGTGAGCAAAGAAGATGACCTTATACCGCCAGCTTGCAGGCCCTCTTCGCTGGGCGCCGTCGCTTCGAGCTTGTCGCCCGTCTCTTCGATCAACTCGCGGACGCTTCGTAGAATGAACCTCTTCGTCTTTTGATCAATCGCATCGAAGTAGTCATCCTGCTCTGCCATCCGCAGCGCAGGAACAATCAGGTATTCGTAGAAACGCGCTGTCTTATTTTCTTTCAGGTAGGTCTCTGCAATTGTTGTCGCCTCATCCTGATCCATCGCCAGCAGGCGCTGGTAGTAATGCTGCTCGATCGGAAGCGCGGGCTCATCGCCCAGCACCACTTCCAGAAAATGCAGTTGCGGAACATATCGTCCCAGCACCACCAGGCAAACCGTCAGCGGCGTGGAGACAATCAGCCCGACTGGACCCCACAAGGTCGTCCAAAAGACAGCCGCGACCAGAATGGCCAACGACGAGATTCCGGTGTGCGAGCCGTAAAGCAGTGGCTCGATAAAATTTGCAACGATCAATTCCAATATCAGGAAGATGCCGAATGCGAAGCCGGCCTGGTGCCAGCCGGGAAACACCGCTATCGCCATCGCAATTGGAAGGGCAGCAGCCGCCCACGTTCCGATGTAGGGAATGAAGCGAAAAACGGCAAGAATCATCCCCCAAAGCAACGCGTGAGGCACGCCAATCAAGTGCAAACCCGCCCCAAACACTAAGCCGTAGGAGGCGTTGACCAGGCACTCCAGCAATAGAAACCGGCTAAGCCTGCGGCTGGCGTCGTCAAAGGCTTGCGTCATGCGGCTTAACTGTCCGCGCCCAGCCAGGCGGATCGCCCGATTTCGCAGGTCCTCCCGCTTTACCAGCATGAACACCGTGAAAATCACTACGATGACTGCAGTCTCGAGCGGACTCGCGAGCGGACCGAGCAATGCCCCGATGTCCTGCACCAGATTGGGCGCTGGTGGCGTGACCTGCACTTGAATGGGATGCCCGGACCGTGCCTGCCGGGCCTGTTCGTCCGTGTGACTGGAGACCTGCCCCGGAACCGCCGACAGCTCCTTGCCCAACTCTTGAATGGAAGCGCTTGCTTTGCCCAGTTCGCCAGTGCCGGCCCCGTGCAGAGAGTCTATCTTCTCGTCCAGGTTCGCCTTGTAATCCGGGATGCGAACCATGATCTCGACGAGTTGCCCGGCGACTCCCCAGCTTCCGAAGGCAATCAGCGCGAAAGCAACAATGACGACGACAATGACCGATGGAACCCGGCCGAAGCGAATTTTTTCGAGGAGGCTAACGAATGGAGTGAGCAGGAAGCTCAACACCAGCGCAAGGGCGAGAGGAATGAAAACCGTGCGGCCAAAATACAGGGCTGCGATCGCCAGCACAAAGGCAATCACCGTCAGCGGTTTCGAAGTCGCGGAATTCTCCCTGGTGCGGACCAATCCTGACTCCCGTTCGACCTGTCACAACTCTCCCAGTGCTCTAACAGGCCTGACGTGGTGCCACACCGGGTCAGAACCAGAAGTTAACAACTTAAAACCCGACAAATATTCCCTAAGCCGCCGCCACTGCACCTTTGCAGCCGGGATGACCGCATTCGCAGGCAATTTCGGTGGTGTCTTTCGCCGCTTCGCAATTCGGGCCGCAATACTTGCTACCTTCCGTGGCAGCGCAAGTGCAAAGTTCGTGAGCGCATTTTTCGCTTTTGTTGCCAGCCATAATATTTCTATTGCTCCTTATTAATTTGGCGTCCCGCCGCCGCATCGATCAAATTTCACTTCAGTCCGTAAACATCCAGCTCGCCCTGCGGGTTCGGAGCAGCAACCAGATCATGTCCGGTTGAGATGTAAACTTTGCCATTCGCGGCTATCGGGGCGCTGAACTTAATTCCATAGCCCGGCGCGTCACCGGAGTTTGCGTTACTGTCGTATAGCTCCGCGGCGCTGAGATTATTCGCGGTGTAAGCGCGCAGGGTGGCGTTGGTCTGCGTGGTACCGCTCTGCAATGGCTGTCCGTGGTCGATCATCCACAGGATACCGTTCGAAGCGCCATTCGCGGAGATAAATGGCGTGGTGCCGTAGCTGCTTTCGAGGATATTGGGCTGCGTGTACCCGCCGTATGAAAATGCCGTTCCGGAGAAAATGAACTGCCCAACAGACGCTGTTACCGATGTCGAAGTTGGTGTTATGCCCAAATAGAAAGACCCGTTGAAATATGCGGAGGTCCCGAAAATTTCGTACTCGTTGACGTCAGTCGTCCAGACATTTCCCTGGGGATCTGTGCAGCTCTTCGGGTAGGGACTGAGAAGATCGTCAAACCAATTTGTGTATGTTGCGCCCGCGTTGTTCGCCTGCTCATGCCCAAGGTCATCCGTGTTTACCATGTACAGCTTTCCCGTCTTCCCGCCTGCAATGGCCTGCGTACTCCCGGGAATCAGCAACAAACCACCGGCTGCCAGGTCAGCGTCGGCGCAATCCATATACTCGTAGTCGTAAGGCGTGAAGTAGTCGATCAGTTGTAGCGTTTGGGTGAATTTCAGAACCGAATCGCTGAAGGCTGTCTGTCCATCCCACGGCCCGTTGCCAGTGGTTATATACACATAGTTGCCATCCGAAACAGGACCGCCTCCGCCCATCCAGACACCGCCGGCGCTGGCGTACAGGCCTTCGCCCTGCAAGTTCGGACTGGAGTTAAAGACTCCGCTCTGCGTGAACGTTGTTCCGTCGTAGGTGTAAGCCAGCAACCACCCGCTGTGGCAGCTGCCAAACCCGATGAACACTGATGCTTGCGTTCCCGGAAGTACCAGAAGTGCCGCGCGCTGCAAACAATCGGTTCCCAGGGTGGTGTCGTTGGTTCCTGCGACCTGCGCTGTAATCTGAATCGGGCTGCCCGGCTTTTGGGTTCCTGTCGTGATATCCAATGCGTTCAGGCGAAATGTTCCGCCTGCCGCGGATGATGTCTGCGCCGAAACCACGTACATCGTATTCGTCGTCGTGTCGATCGCCGGAGTGGAAGTGATGCCCTCCACCGGTTGAATCGGTCCATTGGTAATTGGCGTTTCGCCGCCTTGCAGCAGAGGTGTCATCCAGAGCGGAGCGCCGGTGCCGTAGCTGTCAGCATCGAAAGCATAAACGCTGTCATTCTCGGTCGCCGCGAAAAGCACGTTGTGCGTGGCGCCGTCGCTCATCGTCAGATTCGAAATCAGCAGGGGCTGTCCGTAAACGTAGCCATCTACAAGGTAGGAAAACAATTTCCCAAAACTCGAGGCGGTCACGTTCGACGGGGTGAGGAGCGTTTCGCCGGCATTCAACCCGCTGCGGTTCCGATCCACGTGAAACGTTGGAATGTTGACGCCCGTGATTGTGGCGTTGCTGACGTCGAGAACAGCGCTGCTGCTGAATCCGCTGAAGGAGGCCGCAACGTTGGTGTCTCCCTGGGCAAGGCCTATCACGAGACCGCTCGAATTCACGGTCGCATCGCTCGCGTCCGCTACCGACCAGACCGCGGACGAACTCACATTGCCTTGCGTTCCGTCGGCATAAGTAGCCGTGGCCGTGAACTGCTGAGTGCCTCCAACAGAGATATCAGCCGAACTTGGGCTGACCGAGATTGCTGTGACCGTCTTCGGAACCACGGTGATTGTGGCCGTACCGGTAATTCCACTGTCGGTTGCGATAACCGCCGTCGAACCGGCAGCCACGCCCGTCGCAGTCCCGCCAGAGATTGTTGCGATGGCAGAAGATGAAACGCTCCAGGTCGCCTGCGCCGTGACGTTCGCGGATGAGCCATCACTGTAGGTCCCCGTGGCAGTGAACAATTGCTGAACCCCGATCGGTATGCTCGCAGTGAGCGGAGCAATCGTGATGGAAGTGAGGGTCTTGTTCACCTTGAGCGTTTCGACATCGAGCGTGGCCGCGCTGTTCACTCCGCTCATCGATGCCATGACGCTGGTGGAACCGGAGGCCTTGCCCGTGGCCAATCCGCCGGAGCTAATCGAGGCGATCGATGAACTGGCGACGCTCCAGGTCGCGCTTGAACTCACATTCGCCGTCGAACCGTCACTGTATTTGGCGGTAGCCGTGAACTGCTGCGTCTTGCTCGTCTGGATCGTCGCGCTCGCAGGAGAAACCGAGAGCGAAGACAAGGTCTTGGTTGCGGGCGGAGTGCTCGACGAGCTTGGAAGCCCTTGGCATCCGGTGCCTGTAATTAATAAACCGAGCGAAGAAGACGCAACGACAGAAAATACGAACCCGCAACGAGTGGCCTGCATGGATCAGCTCCGGTCAGAAAGAGTTCGGTCCCTGAGACGGAGCTTAGTTTCTAAAGTAGTACTCCAAGGTTGCCGTGGAAAGCATTCACTCGTTGCAGCGACGCGCATCGTGCTCCTTCCATTACGGGCGGACTACAACTTTCGACTGTTACTCCTACAGTTTTTTCTTTGGCGGAATACAGGGTTTCTGGTACTTTCGTTGCAATTATTTCGATCAGTTTCAACGCGGTTCTGCGGTAGGCCGCCAGCAGGTTCTGGAATTGATCCGCTGTCACTCGCGCCACAACTTAACTCCACTTCGTCGCAGCCCTCCACACGCCAGCCCGTGAGGGGCGCGCAGTTCTGCTGTCTGCACGCCAAAACTATATTTGGAGAAGCTCCACATGCTGAGGTCACTATCGCTATTCGTGTGTTTATCCGTCCTTTCTGCACCTGCCGCTTTCGCTGCCGTAAGCGTAACCGCTCCTTCGAACGGGGGAACATATTCAGGCCCCGTGAAATTCACAGCCACGGCGACCACCACTACATGCTCGAAGGGTGTCGGTTCCATGGGAATCTATACGGCCCCCGGTGTCTTGGTGTACGTCGTAAACGGAGATAGTCTTAATACGACCCTTAATCTCAATCCAGCCACCTATGACACCGTCGTA
>Ga0210398_10000038_pt1 | contig 155705 bp, 135 predicted proteins | sample IncBWC4OmetaG_FD_161047 | JGI IMG/M metagenome (GOLD analysis project Ga0210398, IMG submission 161047) | Forest soil microbial communities from Barre Woods Harvard Forest LTER site, Petersham, Massachusetts, United States - Inc-BW-C-4-O | ecosystem: Environmental > Terrestrial > Soil >... | reverse complement strand
CGTAATCCCTCCGATGGCCACGAGCGGCTTCGATGTTGCCTCGCGCGCGCGCGCCAGGGCATCGAGTCCCACGACGGGGTCGGGCGCGGCTTTGCTGCCGGTCGCGAACACCGGGCCGAAGGCAACGTAGTCTGCGGTGAAGTTGTCCGCCTGCCGCAGTTGCGCCAGATCATGCGTCGAGCAGCCCACGACCTGCCCCGGCTTGAGGACCAGGCGCGCCTTTTCCGCCGGAAGGTCGTCCTGTCCGAGGTGTACACCGTCGGCGCCGGCAACGAGCGCCACGTCCGCCCGGTCATTCACAATCAGCCTGCCGCCTTGAGCGTGAACCATTCCCACAAGATTCGCGGCCGCCTCGCACATTCGCCGCGACGATCCCAGCTTGTCGCGATACTGGAACCAGCGGACGCCCGCGTTCAGCAGCGTTTCGCAGATTTCCTCGATCGGCCGGCCGCCCAATTGCTCCACGTCGAGGATCGCGTAAAGCCGCGGAAGGGCAAGCCTGGGCACGGCCGCGGCGGCGCGGGATTCGTTCACAGCTCGAGCGCCCTGGCTCCGGCCCCGTTGCGCGCGAACCGCAGCAGATAGTGGGTGTCGAAGTTGCCGGCGCGGAAATCGGGGTCCGCCATGATCTTCTGATGGAGCGGGATCGAAGTCGATATCCCTTCGATGATGAACATATCCAGGGCGCGGCGCATGCGGCTGATAGCTTCGGCGCGATTGGAGCCGTGCACTATGAGTTTCGCGATCAGGGAGTCATAGTAGGGCGGCACCACGCCCTCGGCGTAGGCCGCCGTGTCCAGGCGCACGCCCGTGCCGCCAGGCGCGTTGAATCCGGTGATCTTGCCGGCCGACGGCGCAAAGGTTTCGGGATTCTCCGCCGTGATGCGGCATTCGATGGAATGCCCGCGCAGGTGAACCGTTTCGCCGGGCAGCTCGAGGGGTAATCCCGCCGCAATCAGGATCTGTTTCTTGACCAGGTCGAGCCCGGTTACCATTTCCGTGACTGGATGCTCCACCTGGATGCGCGTATTCATCTCCAGAAAGTAGAGCTTGCGGTTCTCGTCCATGAGGAACTCGACGGTGCCGGCGTTCGTGTAGCCCACCTGCTTCAGCGCCTCCACCACGAGGTGTCCCGTCTCGCGGCGCAAGTCGTCATCCACCTGCGTGGAAGGCGATTCCTCCACCAGCTTCTGGTGGCGGCGCTGGATGGTGCATTCGCGTTCGCCAAGGTGTACGACCTTGCCATGCTGATCGGCCAGCACCTGAAACTCGATGTGCCGCGGGGCCAACACATACTTTTCGAGATAGACATCCGACACACCGAAAGCGGCTTGAGCCTCCTGCTGGGCGGTCTCGATCGCATGCGCCAGGTCCTTGGCGGCGTTCACCACGCGCATGCCGCGCCCGCCGCCGCCGGCCGCGGCCTTCACCATGACCGGGTAGCCGATCCCGGCCGCAGCTTCACGGGCTTCCTCCTCCGACTGCAGCACGCCGGAGCCCGGGAGGACGGGCAGGCCGAGCTCCGCCATCTTCTTGCGCGCCGCGTTCTTGTCACCCATCAGGCGCATGGCCTCGGGGGTGGGACCGATGAAAGTGATCTGGGACGTACGGCACACCTCGGCGAAATGCGCGCTCTCCGAGAGAAATCCGTAGCCTGGATGGATGGCCTCGGCGTTGGTGATTTCGGCGGCGGAGATGATGCTGGCGATATTGAGGTAGCTTTCCGAGCTGCGCGCCGGACCGATGCAAATCGCCTCATCGGCAAAGCGAACGTGCAGCGAGTGCTGGTCCGCCTCCGAGTAGACGGCGACCGTCTCGATGCCGAGCTCTTTGCAGGTGCAGATCACCCGCAGGGCGATTTCACCCCGATTCGCAATCAGGATCTTTTTGAACATCCGAGGTTCCGCAACCGGCGCCTTTGGAGGGTCAGCGCTTCAGTGAAGGCTTGATGGCGAACAGCGACTGGCCGTACTCCACCGGCTGCCCGCTTTCAACATAGATCCGGACGATCTCGCCGCCCGCTTCGGACTCAATCTCGTTCATCAGCTTCATGGCTTCGATGATGCACAGGACCTGTCCCACGCGCACGGCGTCACCTGGCTTGACGAACGGCTCCGCGTTCGGAGACGGGCTCCCGTAATACGTGCCTACGAGCGGCGACTTGATAATGTAAAGCGAATCGCCGGATTCCGAAGCCGGCTCCGCAGCCTCCGAACGGGCGGTCGGCGTGGCCGTTTCCGCGGCAGCCGCCCCTGAGGTTGGCGTGGACGCGGCAGGCGTCGCGGGAGCCATGGAAATCGTCAGGGGCAGAACGGCCGGCGAAGGGACCGCAGGCGCGGGAGCCGGTGCCGCCGCGCGGTTCTCTGCGCGCCGGACGCGGATGCGCACCCCGTCTTTCTCCATCTCAAACTCGGCGACATCCCGCTCGATCAGCAGATCGATCAGCTTCTGGATGTCTTTGAGGTGCCAGCCATCCTCCGAGCCTGTTGTGCGACTCTTCTCAGCCATTAAACCATCGTCTCCGGATTCGCTCCGCCGGCGGCCTGCCTCCCTAGTCTTGGAGTGTCGCCGGGTGGTTCGAGGCGTCGCGCCGAATCTTGATCGGGCGGGCTTCAGCCGGTGAACCACGGCTCGTGGGCGGCAGGGGTCAGAATCTCGGGGCCGCTCTCCGCAATCAGGACGGTATCCTCAATGCGAACGCCGCCGTAGCCCTCGACGTACACCCCAGGTTCGACCGTCACGACCGAGCCCGCAGGCATCCGGGTCTGGTCACCGCGTGCCAGGCGGGGGCGCTCATGCACTTCCAGGCCCACGCCGTGACCCGTGCTGTGCGTGAAGTACTCCCCCAGGCCCCTCCGGGTGAGCGCGTCGCGCGCGATGGCGTCGGCTTCGCCACCCTGCAACCCCGGCCGCAGGCTTCGAACTGTCTCTTGCTGAGCTGCCGCCACGGACTCGTAAAGCCGGCGCGCCCGGCGCGTCGGCGTCCCCAGGTAAAGGGTACGCGTCATGTCCGCGGCATAGCTCGCGAGTATAGCACCGAGGTCAAAGATCACCAACTCACCGGCTCCGAGACGCCGTCCGGACGCGCGGGCGTGGGGCCATGCCCCGCGCGGCCCCGAGGCTACGATCGTCTCAAAGGCCGGACCCTCGGCGCCGCCACGCTTCATGCGGTATTCCAGTTCGGCCGCCAGGTCGCATTCGCGCACGCCGGGCTTGACCAGCGGCAAGATTTCGCGGAAAGCGCTCGCCGTCAGGCTCCCGGCTTGCCGGATGCGTGCCACTTCCCACGCGTCCTTCACCATTCGCAACTCGTCGAGCAGCGCGGCCACGGCCTGCCAGCGCGGACCGGAACCCTTGCCCCTGGCTTCGCGGCGAAACAGCGAAAACTCAGCGCAGGTCAGGTGGGCATCCTGGTATCCCAGGGTGGCCACACGGGCGCGGCGGAGCCACGCGCCTGCGGCCTTGACCAAGGCCTGCCGCGTTTCGATCACTTCGGCGCCCCGGGACTGCTCGCGGGCCTGAAGGGTGTAGCGCGGGTCCACCCAGAGCCGGGCGCGCCTGGGGGCCAGCAGCAAAACGCCGGCGCTGCCGTGGAAACCGCACAAGTAGAAGATGTCAACAGGCTTGGTCACGAGAAGATGCGGCAACCTGAGCTGACCCAGGCGCTCGCGCAGGGCGTCGCGGCGCCGGTCAAAGACGGAGTCGGGGAAGGCGAGGCTGGCTTCAGAGTCTGGAGTCATCATTTTCAACGAAAAGGCCGCCCACGGGGGGCGGCCTTCGCAGTTCACCGTCACTTGTTTTCGATCTCAGCAAGAAGCCCGTTCGACTTACTTCCCGGCGGACGCGTCGGCAACGTCGGTGATGGTGATGGCGTCACCCTTCACGGTTCCGGTTACCTTCACCGCTGCGCCTTCGTGACCCTTCAGCTTGTCCTGCTGGTCGGTGTTGTAGACCTTCCCGTTGGCCACCACCACCAGCTTCGACCCGCCGTCCTCGCACTTCTTGGTGCAGGCGACCGGGTCGCCGTCGTGCTTTGCGCCGCACATCGCGTCGCTGACCGTGCCGGTGATGGTCTTGGCCCAGGACAGGCATCCAAAAACCAACATGGCCGCCACGAGCATCAGTAGTTTCCTATGCATGATGATCTCCTTTTTTGATTTGGTCGATGAGCCCCCGAACCGTTCATGCGCCAGGGCGGCCCAATTGTCCCCGCGCGTCATGCCTCCAACCTGTTTCCGCTCTTAGTTCCGCCGTTGCTCCGCGTCACGGCCCACCCTCGTGCTGGAGCAACTCCCACCATCATAGTCCAAAACCGGCACAGTCCAAAACCGGCCGGGGAGCGCACGGACCGGGCGCTCACCGACTGGACGCCGGCAGCGCCTGGGGTCCGATCAGGTTGAAGGTCGCTTGCATCCAGTGCTGCGTACGCTCGGTATCGGACAGCGCCTCCGACAGCGGCCGTTCCTCCAGCCGATTTCCCTTGCCCCTGAGCACTTCAAGCAAGGCCAGACCCCGACGCTTTCTCCACAGCAGGGTACCTTTGGCGTCCCAGAGCTTCAATTCCACCGTCGACGCCGTCACCTCGCCTCGATGTGGGAACATCGAGATTTTGGCCAGCGCCCGCATGGCGCCCCCGGTCACCGGTTCATCCATGCCATCCCATGAGGCCACCATGCGCGCAACGGGAGCCTGGACCTGGATCACGTGCAGTTCGAGCACGGCGTCCGAGCGGCTCTCCGCGGCGACCTTCGGTATGACGCTTTCGGTCTTGTTAAGGTAACCGCTCATGTCAAAGTTGCCCGTGCGGGAGTCCATGGCGTCCAGCATCGAGTGACTCTGCTGGGCGCGCTTGCGGACCTCGTCCGTGAGATACGAGGGAGCGACGTACCACCCGAAAGTGCCGTGCAGATACTCGCGGATGTCGTCGTATAGCGCGTCCGCATCCGGCACCTGGGAGTTGGGCAGCAGGATGACGCGGTGCACGCGGCGCGTGATCTCGCCGACCGGCACAAACAGCGTCTCGGGAGGATAGTCGAGCGATTTCAGCACAGCCTTGCCGGCGTCCTGCGGATAGTACGAGGCCGTCACCTGTGACCCCACCGCCACGCGGTCGCCGTAATCCTCGAATGTGGCGAGGATCAGTGTGGCGCCGTCTTTCGATTGCAGGGTGATCTGTTGCGGCCGTACGTCCGTCACAAGGCCCGTCACCTCGCGGGTCTCGTGCTTCTGCTCGTCGCGGCCGATCCCCGAAAGCGGGCGCGCGGAAGCAACCGTCGCCGGGCGAGTCCGGGTGACGAGACCGGCGACAAGGAATGCAGCGGAAACCAGCGCGGCGCGAAGCGCCAGCCGCGGCCAGTTTCGGCGTCTGCCGGATTCCCCGGCGTCTGAGTTTCGCATGAAGTCGATTTTATCATCGCTTGGGCAAAACGCCGGCGCCGGGCCGTTCCGCAGGCCGCCCCTACACCCGAAACCAGGACACCGCCGCGGCCGAACCATAACGGAAGGGGATAGATGGCAGTAGGTGGCGGCGGGCGGCGGACGGTGGCAAAAGACAGGGAGCCAAAGGGATAGCGGCGGTGGGCGCGGCGTCGGGCGGTGGACCAAAATGGCAGTGAGTTGGGGAGGCAGCCAGGTAAAGACTACACAGGATCAACAGGTTAGCGGGAAGCGGGAAAGGGTGAAGTGGGAAAGGTATCATTTACATTTTCCCACTCTCCAGACTAAGAATGCGACCGGCGAACGGAATCGGCCCTGGTCTCACCGGACGTCAGAGACCTTCCCATCCTGAAACTCGACGGTCATATCCTTGTATTTATAGAGGACCTTCTCTCCGAGATCCACCTTGGTAACCGGGAGACCGAGCGAGGCCTCGACCTCAGCGAAGGACATGCCAAGCTTGATCTCGTTTACCGTGGCGCCTGATGCGGTGTTGCTGCCGAGGCTCGCCCTGGCGGCATCCTCAGAGTCGAAAAACTTCAACCACTTTTCTGCGCTTACCTGCGCTTCCTGGACGTCGCGAGTGTCGAATAGAAGCTCGGCCTCTTCTTTCATCAGAACTTGGTGTGCAAAGGCCCCAGACCCGACCTCGACCTGGCGCGGCGACAGGTCGCGAACCCGTAGCGTCAGATATCTGCCGAACCGGAAGTAAGCATTTTCCACGTAGAGAACAGTGTTCTTTCGGACCAAGTCGCGCATCTCGCAGTCTTGGTTTTCAACCATCGTGGATGCTACTCCCTCCCGAAATCCCTGCGGATGGGGAACGCCGACCTTGGCGTTTTCGCCCGAGATGGTAACTGTCAAACCCAAAAGAAGCGCAGAATTTGATTGGCAGAAGCCAACGGAAAGCCCGTCCCGCTGAACCACAACAAACCTACCCCTATAAGACTTAGCCAGATCCTTCTTTTCCGAGGAGAAGGCACAAGATGGCAGAGTCGCAACCAAACAGAGAATGTAAATTGTCTGGAGCTTCATTTTCCACCTCACGTTCCGCCTCAAATTTCTCCCCGTATTTTCCAGCGCATTGCGCGCTGCACGAGTTCGTCGGCGAGGTACCTCAGAACCGTCTCCGCGCCCTCGCTGCCCGCTACCGCCTGTTCGTAAATAACATCGATTGCAATAATCGCATCGCCATGTAAATCACTGAGGTTCTGTAGGCGATCATTTGGAGTATCTGGATTTGATGGCCCTCCCGTCGTCCGCACGTCGTTCACCCCTGGGTTTTTCAAGCCCCAGGTGCTTATCGGCTTCCGCAGGTTGTGACTTGAGCTGACTACAGTCGATTCCGAACGTCCGCAGACTATCAGCGTCCGGACACAATTGCAAGACCTTTAAGAGCCAGTCTCCGGCAGGCACCCGCCTTCCCTGTTCCCACTGGACGTAAGCGGAGACCGTGCACCCGATCCGGCGCGCCATTGCATCCTGGCTGATCCCGCCGAGCCGCTCTCTCAAGCCACGAATCGCGCCTGAAATCGTCTCGATCGGGGGCGTAAAAATAACGCTTGACATAGGTCGATTGACTATTTACACTCGCCAATGGTCAGGCGTACCATGTACGCCTCGAACTTAAAACTATGAAGCGTATCACGGTCAAATCCGGAAACAAAACCCTTCCCGATGGCGTCCGGCGCGAGATTCTACGGACCCACGGCGCCCAGGTCGAAATCGCCAGCATGGCCGGCGTAAGGCGCGCGTACGTGTGCGACGTGCTCGGCGGCCGCAAGAACTGCAGCGACAAGCTCTGGGCTGCGATCTCGGAATGGCTCGACATGCCCCGCGGGGGCAACGGGCCGCGCGAGATGGCGAAGGCGGAGATGGCCGCGATCGGGGAGGCCTCATGAGCGCAACCGAACTTTCCCTCTGGCAAGCCTTCCTTATCTGGTGGCTCGGCTCCGGAGTCTTGCTGTTCGCGCACCAGCGCATCGAGCGGCGCTGGCACGAGTGGCACGGCCGGCAACTCGCCCGCCGCATGCGCGAGATTTGGAACCGGTAGTTCTTCCTTTGGACTCCGCCCGCGCCCGCCGAGTACGGCGGCGAGCCTGGCGGAAGCGAGAGAACCCGCCTCGCATCCGGCCCGCCCTGTTCCCCCCACGGGGCGGGCGGAGTCGAGAGGAAGCAGAGATCGACCATCTTCATTCTGGAGCGGTAGCCGCTATGGCCGAAAAACCCGAGCAGACAGTGCATGGCAAATTGACCTGGTCTCTATTCACGCGCCTCGAGCGCTGGCTGCGCTGCACGCGCCGCAAAAAGTGCGAGGCGGTCAGCATGGTCATGGAGCGCGTCCTTGAACTTTACGAGCAGCAGGGTGTGGAAGACCAGCCGTTAGAACAGTTCGTGCGGCGCTTGCAGTTGGGCCCGGCGTAGCGGGGCGGGAGTTCATTTTGTCCATACGGTTCAGAACGTCCAGGGAGCGGAAGAAAGAAAGCGCGCGACGGCTACTTGCGCGGGCTCGGTCGGAAGGAGCGGCCGTCGCGGCCCGCAACTTCTGCGATCCCAGCATTTCCGTGGGACCTGGGCTGCGCCTCGAGCGCTCCTGCGGAAATCCCAGCGCCAAAGTCGCCTACAGGGTCACGTTGGGGCGCGAGAGCGCGCTCTGTTGCGCATCTTGCTGCGCGCGGCTTTTGGCTGTTCTGGATGGGCTCGGGTACAAGGCCAGTTACGAGTCACTAACCGGGTCGGCCTCGGGAGATTTCACAAGGATCAGCGAGATCGTTCACGGCACACCTCATCCCGCGGCCTTGCGCAATTCGCCGGCGGCCGCGGATCGGGGTGATCGGGATGCATCCATTCCCGCCGCCACCGCCTCCGGTGGCGTAACTCGCCGTGACGAGCCGGGGCTTCCGGCGAGGAGGCCCCGGTGAAAGCTCTTGCCTTCTGGGCCGCGTGCGCGGCCGTTTTGTTCAGCCTGCAGCTTGTGGTTCTCCACTTCGGCATTCACCGCAAAAACTGGTGTTTCACAGCGTGGCTAGCCTCGGGTGTAGCCGTGCAGCTTCTCGCCGCGTGCCTTTATGCCGCGCACAGCCGGACCTGGCTGCCGCGCCTCGGTTGGCTGGACGAGTGGCTGTCACTGGCGCTCGCCATCGGCGCCGTTTTTGAGGCGCTGGTTCGGGGCACGCGCACGAGCGACCAGGTGCAGGGCGTGATCGTGGGCGGCCTGGTCGCCATCCTGATGGTGAATGCCATGCAGGGCCTGGCGGCGCGGCACGGATACATAGTGACCACCGATCTCTGGGCCTGGTTTCGCAACATCGGCTTTTTCGGCCCCGCCATGTGGATGCTGCTCTCGTTCAGCAATGTCGAAGGCCTGCCGGCGCGCATCGCGCGGATGGCGGATTTCAGGTTGCAGATTTCAGAAGTGTTCGGATTCGCAAGGTCGATTTTGGGGTGACGTATGGCAAAGGCAAAGAAGGTGGAGCGCACGCCCGGCGTGTGGATTGAAGTGAACGGGGAGTGCGTTTACTGGTGTCGCGATCGCGCGGCCGCAGAGACGGCGATCGCTACCTGGCGGGCGCGGGGAAACTATCAGTCACATGGCGGCATGCAGTGCGCCATCACGGCGAGAACGAAGATCGTGATCGCGGACGAGTAGCACACGAACCGGGGGGTTCTCCAGGTGGACCACGGCTTGCGCGGCCTCGCCGCGCCCACGGGAACGCGGTTGACGGCCTTACAGATCGCCACGCAGCAGCGCTGTACCAAGCGCAACGTGCACCTCAAGCTCGGACCGATTGTGGAATCTCTGAACGGAAATCACGCGCAATACGTGGAGAGCGTTCCCGGGCGGGGCGGCGTGAGCTATCGCTACGACCTGGCGCTGGTGAATGCGGCGTTTGACAGGGGCGAGCCGGCCGGTAGGGGCGAGCCGGCGGCTCGCCCGTACGAAGTACAGAGTTCGGAGCCAGAAACGTGCACCGCATCTGGCGCGGTGATGACGCGAGCGATCCCCTCCCTGGCTCCGAACCCTGGACTTCAACTCTCGGTCGCGGGCGGCCAGGCGCTGCTGCCCTTCGCCCGCGAGACGGATGAAGACCGCCGGCTGATTCCTTCCGACGTCGAGCGCGCCTGGTGCCGGGCGCGCCGCAAGGCCATCGAGCTCGTGATTTCGGAGGACTGGCGGCGCTGGATCGGGCAGGTGGTTCACGGGGTCGATATCACCGGCAACTCCGATTCGTTCGTTCAGGCGCTGGCGGTGGACAGTTCGAAGTGCGGAGTTCGGAGTTCGGAGCCAATCCCGTCCATAGGTCCAGCGGGGACGGGGGCAACTCCGAACTTCGATCTCCGAACTTCGAACTCCCTCCTCGACTGGCCGGCCATCGATCGCGACCTCCGCCTCGAGGCCAATGACCCGGCCGCAACCCTCGGCACTCTGTCACCCCGCACGCTCTGGCGCTGGATCTCGGCTTACAAAAAGGGCCGGGCGCTCGCGCTCTGCGACCTTTGCGGCGGCGAGGTTGATCCGAAGTCGCGCAATTGCCAGAAGTGCCGGTCCCGCCAGGAGCTGCCGAAGGGCCTGGCGGCGCTGCAACGGATCGAGCGGCGCGATCGCGGCGAGATTCGCCTGCATCCCGTCCACGCCGAGTACCTGACGGCCGCTTACTTCGGCGGCGACGACACGGTGCGCAAGGCGCGCCTGGCGCTGGAGCGGCCGCGCTCGGCCGTCGAGTGCCTCAACATGCTGCTCGCCGAGATCGCGGCCGGCGAGCTCCCCGGACCGCCCGCGGCGCCCGAGCCTTCACTGCGCGTCATTCGCCGCTGGATCCGCGAGGCGCTGCCCGCCATCCTTCGCAGCTACGCGCGCGACGGCCGCAAGCGGGCCCTTACGGCGCATGGGCCCTACATCCGGCGCGCTCCTGACGAGTTCCGGGTGAACGATCGCCGCTCGTGGGATTTCCGTCGCTCGAACGTACGGGTGTGGTTTCAGGCGGACGGTCAGCTTTACCGCCTCTTCTGCTGCGCCGCCATTGACGACGCTTCGCGCGATGTCGTGATGCGCTTCGACCTCTATCCCTCCGCCGCGTTGTTCAAGTCCACGTTGCGGCACGCGGTCACCACCTGGGGCGTGCCGCACGAGGACTGGATGGATAACGGGAAAGAGTTCACCTGCGAAGAGATTCTGGGGCGCCCGAAGAAAGAGCGCTTTGAAGTGGACGACGAATGCCGCTCGGCGTTCCATACGCTGGGCTCGGAGCCCCACTACTCCATCCGCGAGAATCCGAACGGCAAAGCGAAGCTCGAGCGGTTCTTTCAGACCATGGACCGGCTCGACCGTCTGCCCGGCTGATGCGGCGAAGCGAACAACCGCAACCTGAAAAACTACCGGGCCTTCGGACGTCCGGAGCGCCTGAAGGAAGAAGAGCGCGAGCACGCCGCGTGGTGTAGGGGCGAGGCTGCCACTACGCCACTTTGGGAGGCTAGCCGCTATATCGCCTACATGACGCGCGCCGTCAATGTCTACTATCGCAATCGCAAGCACCACGGCGAGGGAATGTGGCTGCGGTCGCCCGCGCAGATGCAGGCGGAGTTCGATAAGTCGGGCGGCGTGCGCCGCTTTCCGAAGCCGGGCGAGCTCGATCTGCTGCTCTGGTTCCGGAAGCGCCTGCGGGCGCGCGGCGACAAGGTTTCGATCCAGTACAACCACCGGACGCTGGTGTTTCGCGCGGCGCAGCTCGTCGCCCTCACCGGCGAGTGCGAAGTCGAAGTGCACGTCGATCCCATCAACGTCGATCGCGCCGTGGCCATCCCGCTCGCGGGCGATCGCCGGGCGATCACGCTTGAGCCCTGTATGCCCACCGGCCAGAAGACGGCCGCTGAACTGAAATTTGAAATAGAGCGCCAGGCGTCCATCCGCAAACAGGTGCGGCGCGCGGCGCTCGCAGGTTCCCGGCTCGCGCGGGTGCGCGGCCCGGAAGAAGCTCTCGCCCTGGCCGAGGCCCAGACCGCGTCAAAGGCTCATAACCTCCACGCCGATTCCGGGCCCGGCCGGCGCGAGGAGATTTCGATGGCGCCGTACGTGGGCGTGGACGCGCTCCTCGAGGAGCTGCGGGCGCAGGCGGCGGTGGACAGTCAACAGTCGACAGTCAAGACCGTGGACCCGAAATATCTGGATCAGGCGGAGGAGTTTTTCAAGTGAACCGTCTTTACCGCAACCACAGAGCTTACCTTATGCGGCTCAAGGCCAAGCTGATCGCGGCCTTCGGCGGCGCCTGCGCCTGGTGCGGATCGCAAGCGGAGCTCGAGTTCGCGCATTTGCGGGAGACCGGACTTAAAGGGCCATCGCGAGGGCAGTCGAAGCGGTTGCTCGACGTGCAGCGCAATCCCGACGCCTACAAGCTGCTCTGCCGGCCCTGTCACTGCACCTTCGACGGCCGAACTTACAGGATCGAGCGTTCCGAGCCTATAGAGGAAACTGCGGACGATCTGCTGCCGGTCCCCGGTTCCTGGCCGGAGTACCCGGAGAGCGCCTAGCCCCTGTGGTGATGGTGAAGGTCTTGGAGAAGAAATGGCGCTAAGCACTGAAAACCGCGAATCACTGGAAAGTAATCCGCCGCCGCCCGCTTCCGAGCTTCGCCCGGAGCTGCGGCGGTATCTCGCTTCCTCCGGGATGAGCATTACCTCGTTCGCGGCGGAGGTCGATTACTCGAAAGTGGCCGTGGCGCACTTCCTGCGCGGCATTTACGCGAAGGTGGCGGCCACAGACTCGAACATCCGCCGGGCGATCGCCGATTACATTCGCCTCCATCCTGTGGGCCCGGACGAGCTCGGGCTTGCCCGCAAGCTCCTGCACACGCCGGACACCAAGCTCTGCTTCGCGCGCATCCACGAGGCGCACGAGCGCGGGCTGCGCATCGTGATCGAGGGGCCGCCGGGAACAAGCAAGACGGAATGCTTCGGGCAGTACTTCGCGCGGCGCAATCGCGCGGCCTGCCAGGGCGCGGTGCGCGATACCGTGCTCGTGGAGTGCTTCCCGTGCATTACGGGCGTGGCCGTGCTGCGCGAGATCGCGCGGCAGCTCGGGGCCAACTGGAACGCGAACCGCGACATGCTGATGCGCAACGCCGTGCGCAAGCTGCGCGGGGTGCACGCGGCCACGGAAGGGAAAGGGCACGCGCTGATCCTGGTGGATGAGTGCCAGTTCCTGCTCGACAGGGAGGCCGAGGCGCTCGATACGCTCCGCCGGTGCGTGGACCTTTCGCGCTGCGCGCTGGTGCTGGCCGGGCACTTCAGCTTCATGCGCCACGCCACGAATGGTCTCGGCTCGCAGCTCGAGCCCGCGCTGCAGCGCTTCGACAAAGTGACGCACCTGCGCGGCCTGCGCCCCGAGGACGTGCCGGGCGTGGCGGCGGAATTCCTCGCCCAAAGCGGTACGGGCGGCCCGGCGGGTACGGGCGACCGGCCCGGTCGCCCCTACGAAACGCTCTCGGCCGAATCCTTGAAGCTGATCACGCAAGCCGTGACGGTGACCGATCGCAACGCGGCCGCGCGCGCGCGCCTGGTGCGCGATGCGGAATCGGGACCGCGAACGAAGATCGAGCCGACCTACGCCTCCATCCGAAGGCTGCGCAAACTCCTCGAGCGCGTGGAGGAAATGCGGGCGATCGAAGAGAACAAAGGCGAGCCCCTCGAGGCGCTGGTGCGCTCGGCCGCGCGAATGATGATCAGCGCGGAAGGGCGGGCGCTGTAGGGCTCGGGTTATTTGTGATCTGCGATTTTGTGGTTGACCGGAGCGAGTGATGGAAGGCGATCTTCTCTGGCATCTCGAAAACGACGGCAAGCACATTCAGCGCCGGCGGACGGCGGCGGACGGCGAGCTCGTGGATGCTGCGCTCAATGAATGGCGCGAGGCCGTGGCCATGTTCAGCGGCGCTCGGATCTCGAGCGCTGTCATCCCGTGGGATAGCTGGTCAGCCTGCATGCGCGAGATCGAGCGGCTGCGATCGGACAATGACTCGCTGGTGGCGAGCCTGGACGCGCAGCGCGAGCGCACCGAAACGCTAAAGGCGGCGCGGCAGCGCGACCGCAAGACGATCAGGAAGATCAAGATTGTGGGCGCAGTGGTTCTCTGTGTCTCGTTGTTCTCTGTGGTGAAAGCCTTTTCCTGAAGGGGGTGAACGATGGCAAGAGTGGAAATTGAGGGCGGACGGCAGGTGATGGTGCTCGAGTCCGACGAGCTGCTGGCCATCCAGGCGGGCGATTGGGATGCCGTGCTCCAGGACTTCGTGAACACCTCCATGGAGCTGACCGAAAAGCGCAAGCAGGTGGAGTATCTCGCGGGCGAACTGCACCAGGCGGAGACGGACCGGGCGGCGCTGCGCATTGAGGTTCAGGAATTGAAAGCGAGGCTCGGGTTCGGGCCGGGCGAGCCGGCGGCTCGTCCCTGCGAAGGCGTGACGGGATTATGAGCTCCGACAGTCTGCCCATCGAGCGCCAGGTCTTGAATCTGGCATCCGCCATTCTCCTCGAGGGGGAGCAGCGCGGCTGGTCCAGTCTGCGTTGCTCGGAAGAGATCGCGAAGAGCGTGACGGAGAATTTCGAGTTGTTGCCGCACGCGGAGGTTGGGGACAGAAGTGAGTGAGATCCTTCAAGCGCTGAGATCGCGGCGGGATCGCGTGACCCGGGCCATCGAGATCCTCACTGATTGCGGGCCTGCTCGCTCGGCGCGCCGTCCTTATGTGCGCTTCAACGCCTGGTCGAGGCGCGACCTGGAACGGCTGCGAGCGCTCTGGCCCACGGCTTCGGCCGAAGCTATCGCCCAGCAGCTAGGCCGGAGGCGCACCGCGAAAGCGATCGCCTCAAGGGCGAAGGTTCTGCGCCTTCGCAAAGCGGAAGGTTATGGGCACCGGCCCTGGACGGAAGCCGAAATTGAAATCCTGCGCGCACGCTATCCGCACGAACCGACATCGACTCTGGCCCCTGATCTCGGCCGAAGCGCTCTTAAGGTTTACGCGAAAGCCAACAAGATCGGCCTTCGCAAGACGCCCGAGTACCTGGCGACGCCCGCTTATAAGGACCAAATTACCGGACTTGAGCTCGGGGCTGCCTGCCGATTCCACAAAGGCCTAGTTCCCTGGAATAAAGGCCGGAAGATGCCGGGCTGGGCTCCCGGCCGCATGCGTGCGACGCAGTTCAAGAAGGGCCAGCATCCGGTTGGCTGGAAGCCGATCGGCTCCACGCGGATCAACGCGGACGGATACCTCGATCGCAAGGTTGCCGACACGGGCTATCCGCCGCATGACTGGAAGGGCGAGCACGTTCTGCTCTGGACCGAAGCGCACGGTCCGGTTCCGCGAGGCTACATCGTGGTCTTCAAGGACCGCGACAAGCGGCACGTCGCGCTCGGAAACCTGGAATGCATTTCGCTCACTGAGAACATGCGCCGCAACACGATTCACAACCGGTATCCGCCCGCGCTGCGCAATCTGATCATGCTGAATGCCGCGCTCAAGCGCCAGATCCGGAGAAGAGAGGAAAAGGACGATGCCACAGAAAACAACCATCGAGGATTTGCGCGGGCACCTGTTCGAGCAGATCGAAGAGCTTCGTGATCCGGACAAGAAGATCGACTTGGACCGCGTGAAGGCCGTGAACGCCGTAGCGCGCACCATCATCGACAGCGCCAAGGTTGAAAATCAGTTCTACGAAATCACGGGCACGGAGCCCGCGAACGAATTCTTCAAGAAGGGCCAGCGGCAGTTAGGGAACGGCGCGAATGGCAAGTGAGCCGACGTAGGCGCGACCCGGCGGGGCGACCCGGCGGGCCGCCCCGTACCGCGATGGGGAGGCCGTGGCATGAAGGATCTGGGAAACTGCTGGCCCTGCAAGGACGCGCAACTGGAGCGGCGGGCCGTGGATGTGTACAACGGCATTCCGATGTGCCTTCTCTGCCTCCAAGATGCCGAGAGCGCGCCGGCGGAGCCGCTGAAACCAGAAGGCCAGAAAGCACGAAAGCCAGAACAGGCCACTACCTGTTTTGCTCCCTCAGTTGAGGTCGAAGAACCGGAAGCACCAAAGGAGAAAGCTATGGTCAGCAGAGACGAGGTTGTGCGGCTCTACGAGTCTGGAATGGGTGCGACGCAGATCGCGCGGCAGCTCGGCGTTGCCGATGCGTCGATTCACTACCACCTGAAGAAGGCCGGCGTGCACAAGCGTGGGCAGGCGAAAGGGGAGACCGCTCGCAAGCCGCGCGCGGCCACGCCGAAAACGAATGGTCGCGCGAACCCGAGCAATGGCCGCTCCCCGGTTTCCGACGATCATCCGTATCACACCTTGATTCTCGAATTAGAAGAGCGCGCCGCGAAGATTCTGGCGGCTGCTGATGTGCTTCGCGAGACTTATGAATTAAGCCGATGACCCGACCCCCGAATCCCGAGTCCCGAGCCCCGGACCCGCGCCACGCTCCGGCCATGGCCGTGATCTCGCGCGAATACGAGCGCTGGAACTCGCTGGCGCTGCCTTCTCCGGGGCGCGTGGCGGCGGCGCTCAAGCAGTTCCTGGTGGAGAACCAGCGCTGGTCGATCGACCAGATCACGCGTTCCATCATGAACCGCTTCGCGAGCGACATGAATCCGGCGGATGAGCCCTGGGTGTGGCTGCCGTACCTCGCGCGTTACGCGCGGGGTCCGCTCGACAAGTTCAGCCGGCCGAAGGCGAGAGCCGAGGGCGAGAGCCAGCGGGAGCTGGTCGAACGCAAGCTCGCGGAGGACCGCGAGAGGAGAAAATTGAGTCATTGAGTCATTGACTCATTGAATCAATCCCATGATCCCACGATCCCAACGCACCGCCGATCCGCTCAACGAATTCGATTACCGCGTGGCCGCCATCATCAGCTCGCGGCGCGGGGCGGCGAACGCCATCGCCATCGGCGAGATCATCGCGCAGATGTGGCCCGAGGAGTGGTTCCGGATGTCGGGCTCGGCGCGCTGGCTTCGGAATCACGAGCGCGAGATCAAGGGCGCGGTGCACAACCTGCGCCGCGCCGGGCGCGCCGTGGGATCGAATCGCGGCGCCATGAAGGCGCTGCCCAAAGGCTACTTCATGGTGGAGACCGCGAAGGAGCTCGAAGACACCGTGGGGCCGCTGCGGCGCCAGGCGCTCAACCAGCTCGTCACGGTGGGGCGGCTGCTCGGGAGCGATCGCGAGAAGCTGCGGGATCTGGCGGGGCAGATTCGGCTCGCGCTTGAGCCGGCGGAGGGGCGAGCCGGCGGCTCGCCCGTACAGGAGCTATGAAACCCGACCGCGATCTCCTCCGCAAGATGTTCGCCGCCTGGAACCGGCTCTCGCCTTCGCTCAATTTCGAAGGTGACGAGCGCGAGGCGCGGATGGATTGGACCCGCGCCACGCTAGGGCAAATGTCAAAGGGCGGGAACCCCGAACTTCGAACTCCGAACCCCGAACCCTCCAGTTGGAACGATCTCACCAAAGGGCAGGCGGTCTATCTCCTGAAACGCATGAACGAGGAATCCGGCGACGGCCCCGCGCATCGCGCCATCGTGATCGCCAAGCTCGCGGCCGATTTGTGGCCGGGGCACTGGGACGAGTTTCTGCGCCATCGCATCCAGGAGCGCTTCGGCTTCAATTACACGCGCGCCGAGGATCTCGAGCCCATCGATGCCCACCGTCTGATCGAGGAGCTACTGGACCGGATCGCGCGGCGCGACGAGTGCGATATCGAAGAGGTTCGTAAACGGGTTTTACCACAGAGACCACAGAGGACGCAGAGAAAGGCGGTCGCAGCATGACGGTCAATCCCAAGGTGCGGGCGATGCTCGAAAAAACATTGCCGCTCAGCGTGCAACGAATGCTTGGAATCGAGGCGCCTGCCGTGCCGGCACCTGAACCCCTCCCGAACCCCGTAACTCTGTCCAGCATCTGCGGCGTCAACGGCCTCATTCCGGCCGCCGTCGCCAAACAGTGCGGCATCGGCGCCACGCGGTTCGCGGCGCAATGGTCCGCCATCCAGCCCGATCCGGGCTCCTGGACCTGGGGCGCGACCGATAACGCCATCACGGCCGCGCAGGCCGCGGGGCTCGAGGTTTGCCTGATGCTGTTCGGCACTCCGCCCTGGGCGGCGGCGCCGGGACAGCCGTCCACGGCGGTGGCGATCCCGCAGGCGCAGGCATGGGCGGCGTTCGTGCGGGCTGCGGCCACGCGCTACACGATCGCGCCTTACAACGTGACGTATTTCCAGGTGTGGAATGAGCCGATGAGCGGGGCGTACTTCAACGGGTCTCTCGATGAGTACGTTGAGGATCTGCTGATCCCGGCGGCGCCCATCATCCGTGCGGCCGGCGGGAAGGTGGTTTTCGGCGGCTGGCCGTGCTCCGAGTGGCTCTGGGCTCCGAATGCCCCGCCGTATCCCGCCGCCGGGGCGGCCATGCCGGGTATGCGGGCGACCGGCCCGGTCGCCCCTACGGGCACGGCGGCCATGCCGGGTGGACGGGCGACCGGGCCGGTCGCCCCTACGTACACGCCGGCCGCGCTCGCGGCGCTCGCGTCTACCGGCCTGTACGGGCTGCTGCACGATATACGGGGCTGCGCGGCGGCGATCGACATTATGGACCTGCACTACCCGAATCCCTGGAACTTCGAGCGCCTTTACAAAGACTGGGTGACGCCGGGAACGCTCGCGGCCGCGTGGGGCTTCAAGCCCTTCGCGGGTCTGTGGCAAACCGAAACCGGCTTCCGGACGGCAGCGGCCGGGGCGGAGTACGCGGCGCTGTTGAGCTGGGTTCAGGTGCCGGCACGGCAGGCGCCCAACGTAAAAGCTTTCTGGTACCCCGGCGCGGGCAACGCGGGCGACGGTGACGCGATCTGCGATTTCGCGGGCAATTTGACCTCGAACGGGACCGAGCTTGCGGCGCTTTGCGCCGCAGTGGCCAGTGGCAAGTGACGAGCGCCGAGCATGGCTGGCTCGACGGCGGTCGCGTGAATCCGGGCGGCGCTCACAAGCACCTCGGCGACGGCAGGGGGACGGATGGCAGGGAAACGGACATGTCCGGTGTGTAACGAGGAATTCACCCCCGATCGGGCCAACCAGGTCTACTGCAAGACCTCGCGGCCGCTGTGCAAGGAAGTGGCCCGGAGCCGAAACTCGATTGTGAAACGGGTCCGGCGAGATCGCCTGCCGCTCCTGGATGCCCAATCTGAGGCCCTGGTGCCAAAATCTGCCGTGGTAACCACGGATTCCGGTACCGGTGCCCACCCGAAGCGCATTCGCCGCTCCAGGGCCGTTCCTGAGAATGTCCGGAGGGCCCGGGAGCTGGCGAAGCTCTTGCGGGAGATTTGGGGCATCCCGTTCCGGGTTCGCGCCGGACGGCCTGCCACCTATTGATGGCAGTAAAACGTGAAACGTAGGGGGGGCGACCCGGCGGGTCGCCCGTACGAAACATGGAATGTTGCAAAGAATGCGGCGGACGGATGAAGGTGTCGCGGTCGATTCGCGGCAGCGTGACCGGCACTCGCCGCCGTCTGCGCGTCTGCGAAGCCTGCGGGACGATCCAGGCGTCTACGGAAGTTCCGGACCCCACGCTCCGGAATTTTCGCGTGGATCGCGCCGCCCAGGAGCGCGCCCGGCGCCAGCGCGAGCGCGAAAAGCAGTTGCAGCTACTCTAAAAAATCGCGGCCAGACCTGACCGCGAACAGCCCCTACCCCTATTGACTTGCCATCTTGCGGGCCTCATTCTGCCACCTGGACACCGGTCCAGTCGGACACTCTGAAGGCCGGGGCTGATCCCCTCGGCCGAGGGCGGCGGTTGCCTAGGAACTGCCGTCGCCCATCTGAACCAAGAGCAAATTGATTTCCTGAAAGCCGTCACGCCTCCCGCGCTCGATTGCGAACGCGAGACCGGCATTCCCGCCGCCATCACCATCGCCCAGGCCATCCTCGAAGCGGCCGGCCGGGGCGCGGACGGGCAATTCCACTGGGGCGGCTCGGTTCTCTATCGCACCGCCAAGAACCCCTTCGGCATCAAGGCCGGCAAGTGGAGCGCGCCTTACCTCTACGCCACCATCAACGAGCCCACCACCGAATTCGTGAAGGGAAACGGCCATGAACAGGTAGAGCACATCATGGCGCCCTTCGCCATGTTCGGCAACCTCGGCAAGGCCTTCGACTGCCACGCGCACCTGTTCCTCGATCATCAGCTCTACGCGGCGGTCAAGGCGGCCGCGCTCGCGCGTCCGGTGAACCTTGAGGCGTTCGCGGCATCGCTTGGGCCGAAGACGGGTGCGGGCGATACAGAGCACTGCGGCTACTCGACCAATCCGAACTACGCCGAAGAGCTGATGGCGCTCGTGCGAGCCCACGATCTGGATAAGCCGGAGGCGCTGCTGGCGCTTTTAGGGCCGGGGCTCGGGGCTCCGGGTTCGGGGCCCGGGACGGCGAATGGGTGATTTCGCCTTTCGGTTTCGGTTTTCTCGTTGGGCTGGCGGTCGGAATCGTGGTCGGGATCTGGTTGCGGAAGGACGAGCATTGAACTCAGAAATCAGAAGTCAGAAACAAACCGGACGTATCCGTTGGACGACTGGCGGACCCCAGGCGGCATCCCCGGCTGGAGAAAAAGTCGATCTAGGAGCGCGGCACGCAACCCGCAAGGGATAGCGACCGAAGCGGTGCAAAGGCAGAAGGTCCGCACCCTAGGGGTAATTCCCGATGGGCGGCTGAATATCCGAGGTTAACTTGAGCCGTGCGGACGAACCGAGGATTTGAGGCCGGCAGGAAAGCTGATGCCTGCGAGCGTTGCCGGGTCAACGCTTTCTGACTTCTGATTTCTGACTTCTGGTTTTTTAGGCTGCCACCCACACGAAGGGGCAGAGGTTGATTTACAGGCAGACAAACGCGGCGTGCAGGGCTCTGAGTGGACGGAGAGAGCCCCTTGTCCCGAGCCGGCGGCGAGTCCGAGGCGGTCACCGTGGCGCTTTCACAGGCTGCGGCTCTGCCGAAAGACGGGAGAAAAGCTTAAGGTCCACCGTTGCCTGTCCAGGGAATCGATCAATGGCTGATATTCCGCTTGGGATGAGTTCCCCGGCGGCGGCTAGTGAAGCCCATAAGGAGTACCCAGGGGCGACCGGTAGCCCCTGGTTTTTCTCCGCGCGCTCTGTGGTGAAAACGTTATGGATTTGAAATCGATTCTCGGAAAAATAGCAACAACCGGCGCCAAGGCCGGGGTTTCGGCCGCCGAGAATTTGCCGGGCGCGGGGCCGCTTGTGCAGGCGTTCGCTCCGCAAGTCATTAAAGCCCTCGGCGACAAGATCGATCCGGCCGCGAAGCCTGCGCTCGACGCGGCGGCGGCGGCGGTTGGCGACGATTTGCAGAAGGCGGAGCTCGACCACAACACGCAGATCGCGCAGATCACGAGCGCGAATCTCACCGCCGATTCTTCCTCGAATGATTCTTTCGTGCGCCGCGCGCGTCCGGCGTTTCTGTGGGTGATCACGATCGGCGTGGCGTTTTCGGTGGTGGTCTTTCCGGTGATCAACGCCTTGATGGGCAAAGGCCTGGTGATGCCGGAGATCCCGAGCGCGTACCTGGACCTCTTCGGCGTGGCCTTCCTCGGCTACACGGGCGCGCGGTCGATCGAGAAGATGGGGAACAAGGCGTGAATCCTTACGACATCGCCTGGAGCCTTTCGAAGACTCTCGGCACGCTGGCGGCGGGCATCGCGGTCTTGAAATTGTGCCTGGCCGGCAGCCGGTTCTTTGATCGCGCTGCGGGCGGCATCGGGTCGGTCTCGGAGCGCATTGCGAAGTCCATGGAGAGCCAGGAGCAGTCGCAGGCGCTGCTGGTGCAATCAGGGCAGCGATCGGCGGAATCGAGCGAGCGCCTGGCGAAGAGTGCGGAGATCAACTCGCAAATACTTCCCACGCTGCAACGATGGGAAGAGGACCGGCGCGATCAGTCGATGACGATGCGCGTGATTTCGCGCCAGTTGCGCGAGATCAAAGAGCGCCTCGCAATCGAGGGGGAAGACCTTGGGGAATCCGAAAAATAAACAGGTCCTGCGCGAAATCGAGCGCGGGCAATTGCTTCGGCTGCTCCGGGAGTTCTATCCGGGCGGCGCCACGTTCCGCACGCTGCTGCACCAGATGGACGACACGGGCTACAGCGTGCTCGGGTCCGAGCTGCTCTTCCACCTGAACTACATGGAGGAAGAAGAGGCCGTGGACATCGACTGGGAGCCCAAGGAAGTGGGCCGGCCGGAGCGCATCCGCCTGGTGAAGATCACCAAGCGGGGGATCGACATCCTGGACGGCCGCAAGGAAGGCGAGCTCGGAATCCGTGTGTAGGGGCGACCCGCCGGGGTCGGCCCCTACGAAATCGGAGGGCTAGCACCTAGCCCCTGACACCTGGAACCTATGAATGGGAGAGCAGCCTACAGAGATCGAGCGTTTGGATGCAGCGAATCCCGGCCTGCGCCTCGCCGTGGATCTGATGTTCGACCGGCACGCCACTTTGAAAATGGTGGCCGTGATGCTCAAAGAGCGCTACGAGGCGGAAGTGCCGGAGCGCACCATCGCGAATTATCGCGAGCGGCGGTACCGGCCGGCCAAGGCGCGGATCGAGTACCTGCAGGAAAAGACGCTCGCCATCGTGGAGATCGCGAAACGGGTGTCAGAGGGGGAGATACGCGACGCGCGCATATACGAGGAGCTGGACTCCCTGGACCCGAAAACGCTCCTGCGCGCACGGTATGACTCAGCCAGGCTCGACATCGAGCGCGGCAAATTGGCAGTCGCCGAAAAGCAGGCGGAGACGGAACGCGGGCTTTTGGAATTGAAAGTTCGCGAGCTCGAACAGAAGCAGCGGCAGGTGCAGGAAGACCTTGAACAAGCCGAGCAACAAGTCGCAGCAGGCGGCACGCTCTCAGCCGAAGCGGTCCGCAGGATCCGCGAGCGCACCTTTGGGCTCGCCGGCGTCGGGTCCGGTGCTGCCGTTCCGGGCGTATCAGAACCGGTGGATCGATGATCGCGAACTCTTCAAGCTCGCCGTCAAGAGCGCGCGCATCGGCTTTACCTTCGGCACCGCCGGCGAGGCCGTCTTCGATTGCCTGGAGCATCCGAAGACCACTTGGGTGTACCTCGCGGCCGCCAAGCACCAGGCGCTTGAATTTATTGAGGAAGCCGTGACGCCGATCGCGAAGGCCATGCGCGAAGTGGCGCACACGTTTCCGGTGGAGAAATTCGCCGACGAAATGGGAGAGAGCGAGTACTTGCAGCACAAGGTAAAATTCCGCAACGACAGCCGCATCATCGCCCTGCCGTCGAATCCGCGCACGGCGCGCGGTTATCCGGGCAACGTGATCCTGGACGAGTTCGCGCACCACGAGGACTCCTACTCCATCTGGGCCGCCATGACGCGCCAGATCGCGCTTGGCCACAAGATCCGGGTGCTCTCCACGCCCAACGGGCAACAGGGCAAGTTCTACGATCTTGCCAAAGACTTCGGCCTTGCCGACGGAGTGCCCCCGGTGCCGAATCCGCTTTTCAAGGACGACTGGTCCTGCCATTGGATCGATGCGCCCATGGCGATCGCTCAAGGCTGCCCGATCGACCTCAAGAAAATGCGCAACCTGATGAAGGACGACGACACCTTCAACCAGGAATTCATGTGCATTTTCAACGCCTCGACGGGCGCCTGGCTGCCGCTCGAATTGATCGCGAATTCCGAGGACGCGGCGGCCACGGTGGATTGGCCGGCCGGCTACGAGCCCGTGGGTCCGCTCTATGGAGGCATCGATGTTGCCCGCGAACACGACAAGACGGTCCTTTGGGTGGACGAGCAGTTGGGTGAGATCTCGATCACGCGGCTGGTGCTTCGGCTTCATGGTATGCCTTTTCCAGATCAGCAGCGAATGCTCCAGCCTTGGGTCAAACGGCTTACGCGTTGCGCTCTCGATTCCACGGGCATGGGCATTGCTCTGTACGACTACCTCAATGAGGCTTGTCCGGGCCGGATGATGGGCGTGAACTTCGCCGGCACGAATGACAACGGGGTGAAGCTGAAGACCGATCTCGCGGTGCGCATCAAGCAAAAAATGGAAAAGGCGCATTCGCGCATCCCGCGCGATCCCGAGATCCGGCAGGCCTTCCAGGCCATCAAGCGCGAAGCTACGCCGAGCGGAGTGAAGTTCGACGCCCCGCGCATCGAGATGGACACTTCGGCCTCGCAGGGCCCGCGCCGCAAGGCCTGGGGCCATGCGGATGAGTTCTGGGCCAAGGCGCTGGCGGACCTGGCGGCGGATCAGCCGGTTTATCACCTGAAGGGCGTGGCAGCCACGCTGGGCGAACCGGTGATGGCGGGGATGGATCGTTTGTGGGGCTAGGCGCAAAGTGGCGAGTGGCAAGTGACAAGTGACAAGCAAAGGCAAAAGACGGGGATTGCTCGCGGCGTTCGGAATGACGGGAGCGCTTCTGCTGTCGATTGTCAACTCTCGACTGTTAGCTGCTGATATGGCGCGAACAAGACATTCCGCGGCGGTTGATCGGGCGGTTTCGAACGCTGATCAGGATCTCGGCCTTTCGGCGAGCCCCACGCGCACGCGCGGCGGGGTTCGGACTTATCCCGGCGGGCGCGGGGTGAACTCCCAGTCCGGTGGCGTGCAGTCGCGCGTCAACGCTGTTGCTGCGCCAAGGGCTCCCAGCGGGAATCTCGAGCCGATCACCTAGTCTGTGTTCGGCGTCTCTGGCACGCCCATTACTTCCGGTTTCCTGCGCGTGCTTGAAGAGCAGAACCAGTGGCTCTACGGCCGCAACGGCGTCCGCACTTATTACGAGATGTCGGAAGGCGATGCGCAGTGCCGCGCCACTTTCGCCGCCTGCAAGCTGCCGGTAATGAGCGCGAAGTGGAAGGTGACTCCGGGGGATGTAAGGGCGACCGGTCCGGTCGCCCGTACGGCTTCGACCGGGGCGGGCAGGAGCACTTCCGCGAAGGCTCAGGATGTTGCCGATTTCATCCAGGACGCGCTTTGGAACCTTGAATTCCAGGATGAGGCCGGGAGCTGGCACACGCAACCCTGGAGCACTGTGGTTGCGAACGCGCTCGACATGCTGGTGTATGGCTGCGCGGTCCACGAAGACGTGCACCGCATCGATGGCGACGCCATCCGGCTGCGCGCGCTGCCGGGCCGCCTGCCCATCACGTTTTATCGCTGGATCACGGCGCCGGACGGCGAAACGCTGCAATCGCTCGAGCAGTACGGGTACCGGCGCGATCAGTTCCTGAACGTGCCGCTGCCGGCCTGGAAGATCTGCCGGTTCACGTATCAGCAAAAGGGCGCAAATTTCTGGGGCATTCCGCTGTCGCGCGCCATGTGGCCCCACTACAGGATCAAGACCGGGCTCTACCGTCTGGACGCGATCGCCTGCGAGAAGAACTCGATGGGCATTCCGACCTACCGGCTCTCAAAAGGGCACAACGCTGAGGATGACGCCGAGGCCTTGCGGTTGCTTTCGCAGATCGCCGTGCACGAGAAAACCTGCATGATTGAGTCGCCCTGCGATGCGCCCACGGACGGCTTCCGGGTTGAGGGTTACAAGGGGAGCATTCGCGATGTCTGGCCGAGTATCCTGCACCACAACCGCATGATCTCGACGGCCGCGCTCGCGCAAATGCTCGAGCTCGGGCAGGAAGGCAAGGGCGGGTCGCGCGCGCTCGGCGAATCGCACACCAAATTTTTCCAGCTTGCGGAGCAGGCGATCGCGGACCAGATCGCCGAGACCATCACCGCGACTACGATCCGCCGCCTCGTGTATCTCAACTTCGGCGATGGCGCGCCGGTGCCGAAGCTGGTGGCGGCGAATGTGCAGGCGCGCGGGCTTGAAGAGATCGTGGATCACCTGACGGAACTGGCGAAGAACGGCCTGGTTCTGAGCACGCAGGAACTTCGCGACGGGCTTCTCTCTGAGCTCGGCCAGCCGGCCGAATCGCGCAAGGGGATCATCACCACGTTCCGCGGCGAAGTGATCGACGCCGAATCGGATAACCCGATCGGGGCGCCCCCGGCAGGGGCAGGGGCAGGGCAGCAGGAGCCAGGAGACGAGGAGCAAGAGAAGCCGGGGTCCGGGGCTCGGGGTTCGGGGTCCGGGAAGAGCAAAAGCGCCCGCGCTCGCGAGATGAGCGCCGCCGACGCAGGGGCGGCCCGCCGGGTCGCCCGCACCCGGGCGGAGGTTTCGCCGTATTGGCATCAGCCGGTGGCATCTTCCGAGAAGCACGTCGACTGGCGCGAGGTCAACGCGCATACCGACCGCACGGCCTTCTCGCTTCGCGCCGCGCTCGGCAAGGCCAAGATTCCGGTAATTCAGGCTGTGGCGCGCCAGGTGGCCGCAGGAACGTCGGAAGGCAAGCCTGCGAGCGAAGTGACGTTGAAGCACGATCAGGCCCTGGACGACGCCATTACGCCGATTGTGCAGGCCGCTTACGAAACCGCGCGCGGGCATGTGAAGGACGAAATGAACCGGCTGCGCGTGGCGAAGCATGGGCGCGTGCCGGCGATCCCCACGCTTCCGCCCACGCCGGAGCAATCGCGGATGTTCGCCGCGAGCCCCGGGTCGCGAATTCCGAGTCCCGAGCTCGTCGCCGACGGCCTGGTGCAGAAGCTCGTGAACCATTACGGCGTCACGGCGCGATCGCTCGCCGTCGACGGCGCGGATGAGGCGGAAATCGCGGCCGGGCTGAACGATCTTTCGGATGGCTACCTCGATACGCTCGCGGGGCAGGGCGCGCGGCAATCCACCGCGCTCGGGCGCTTTGACGAGCTCGCCGGCGTCGACGACGAGGTGCAGGCGAACGGCGGGCGCTACGAGCGCTCGGAGATCCTCGACCAGAACACTTGCGGGCCCTGCGCGGCCGGCGACGGCAATACCTGGGATTCGTTCGATGAGATCGACTGGGAGCCCGGCGACGATTGCGACGGCGGTGACAATTGCCGGGGCACGGTGATTGCGGTGTTTGGGTAGGGGCGAGCCGGCGGGCAGGCGAGCCGGCGGGCAGGCGAGCCGGCGGGGTACGGGCGACCCGGCGGGTCGCCCCTACGGATAAATTATGCTTCGTTTCACGCTCACAGTTCGCGGCACGGAAAAGATCGACTTCGCGATCTCGGGCCTCGTCGCCCAGATCCGCGACTGGCGCGAGCTTTGGCCTCGGGTCACGGATCTGATCGAATCGCGCATCATGCGGCCTCAGTTCGAGTCGCGCGGCATCCGGGGCAGCGGGATCTGGGCGGGGTACAAGCGCACGTATTCGCGGGCCAAGGTCGAAGGCGAGCCCGCGAGCCTGCGCGCCGATGACCGGCTTTACGATTCGCTGATCGGCCACACGGGCGACACGGTGGAAGACTACCAGCCCTTGAGCATGCGCTTTGGCACCAGCGTCCCTTACGCGATTTATCACCAGATGGGCACGCGCAAGATGGCGCAACGGCCGATCTTCGATTTCCAGCCGGACGATAACCGCGCCATCGCTTCCATGATGACGGCTACCGCCAGGAATTACGCCCGGAGGCTAGGGTTCAAAATTCTCGGGCAGGCCGGGCGCGACGTTACAGGACCTGAAGCGCTGCAGGCCGGCGCCGCGGCGCTCGCGGGCGGGGCTGGCGCTTCGCTCGGTTCGTTTTTGTAGGGGCGACCCGGCGGGTCGCCCGTACGGCAACGGCGGGTCGCCCGTACGGCAATCCGGCGGGTCGCCCGTACGGCAATCCGGCGGGTCGCCCGTACGACTTTTGGAAGGAGCCCGCGAGGGCGAGAGGAGAGTAGGAAATGCGAATGATGAATGATGAACAGGGAACGATGAACCGTCTCAAGAGGCTGGCGATGGGGCTGCTTTGTTCAGCATTCATCGTTCTGACTTCTGCATTGGCTTCTGCCCAATCGCCGCAGATCACGTTCTACCAGACCACGGCGATCTACCCTTACCCGGTGATCTCCACGCTCGCCTGGGGCGGCACTCAATTGAACGTGGCGGCTACCACGCAGAGCTTCATTGTGCAGAACACCGGCACGGCTACGGCCTCCACGGTGGTGGTGGCGATTTCCACGGGCAATACGGGAGACTTCTCGCTGACCACGTCCCCCGCTACAAACTGCGGCGGGTCGCTCACCGTCAACGCCACCTGCACGGTCACGGTGACCTTCACGCCGGCGGCTACCGGGTCGCGCTCAAGCGAAGTGCTGGTGTCAGGCTCGAACTTCACCTCGGCGTCACTGCCGATCACCGGCATCGGGATCTCGCTGGTGCCGCCCACCCCGAGCGCCAACTACACTCTCGGCTGCACGGGCGCCTTGACCTCGACGGGCACGGATTACCTATTCATGGCGGGAGGCACCACCAGCGCCTGCAGCACGAACACGTCGGCCGCCACGGGCTTTGCCCTGACTTCCGGCGGCTATCTCGAAAACCTGTTCGTCACGGTCAATCACGTTGTGACCACGGGGACGGATACCTATACGGTCCTCGATTGTTCGGGCGCTTCATGCACGCCGACGTCCACGGGAATCACCTGCACGATCACGGGCGCAAGCGCGCTCTCCTGCAAGGACGTGACGCACAGCTACCTGGCACTGGCGGGAGACTGGATCACGATTTCGGTGGCCACGTCGGGCGCGAGTGCCGCGACCGTTCCGATCGCGTCTCTCGAAAAACACTAGAAGCCTTTGACCACAAAGGACACAGAGAAAATGCGGCACGGAGAGACACGGAGAATGAAACTCGAAACCCGAAATTCGAAACTCGGTCTGTTGCTCTGTGCCCTCTGCGCGCTCTGTGGCGGCCGGGCGTTTGCCGCGGGGCCAAATCCCGAGCCCCTGGCTCCGAACCCGGCCTTCCGTATTTCGGCGCATGGCCACGGCGACTTTGAAGTCTCCGCGCCCGATCCCACCAGCACGCCGGGGAACGCGAGCCAGGTCTCCACGGTGGTCTTCAACGCCAGCGCCAACGCGATCAACATCGTGGCCGGCAGCTTCACGCCCACCAGTCGCACGCCGGGGAATATCGACCAGGTGTTTACGTCGATCTTCAACGCGGCGAATAACGCCATCCAGGTGGATTGTCTCTCGGGCTGCGGTGCGTCTTTCCCGAATCAGAGCGCGAACGTGTTTTTCTCCGGGCCCTCGAGCGGCGGATCGGCGGCGCCCGCGTTCCGCGCCATCGTGGCAGCGGACATCCCGACGTTGAATCAAAACACGACGGGCACGGCGGCCGGGCTGGCCGGCAGTCAGAGCGCGAATTTGTTTTATTCCGGACCGTCCAGTGGGTTGGCGGCGACGGCTACATTTCGCGCCATCACCGAGCTTGATATTGTCTCGGCGCTCGCGACGGCTCCCGTGATCGCTAACCCTTTGGGACCCACGGCGACCGGAGCCACTTATGTGATCGACGGCGTGACCTACGCAAACATGAACGCTTTTCTGGCCGGTTACACGGGCGGCCAGGTGGCCAACGTGATTGAGGCCAACTGCGCGAATGAGACCGGGGCGAACGCCTGGAGCACGAATCCCTGGGCGGTGATTTCCTGGCTGCACCTGACCATCAAGGCCAGCAAGACCGCTTGCCAGTCGAATGTGCAGGTGGTGGTTTCCGGCGGCGGCCTGGAGCCGGAAGGCCAGGAAGGCAACCTGACAGGCTCGAACACTGGCGGCGTGGCCCTGGACGCGGGCTCGGGATTCCCGACCCGGATTGCCAACCCCTTCCTGACGCCCACCTTCGCCGCCGGCGGCGTGGCCTCGGCCTACGTCGAGTACACCTACCGCACGGCGGCCGGGACGCACAGCGAAGTCTCGCCGGAGTTCCACTGCACCTCTACCACTTGCGTGATTTCGGCTTTTCCCGCGCCGCTCGCCGGCGCTTCACAGGTGGCTCTCTATAACATCTACGTGGGAGCGACGAGTGGATCCGAGAAATGGCTCGCCACCATCAAGCCCTCGCAATTGCCCTATACGATCTCGACCACAACGGGGACGGGGACCTTTCCGCCGCACACGAACAACACCGGTGACCTGGTGGTGATCCTGGGGCCGAACACCTGCTCTACGCTCGTGGGCTGCACGCCTTCCGATCCCTCGCAGAAAAACGCGGTCTTTGGTGTGAAGGTGGGTTCAAGCACTTCCACGCTTTACCTGGACGCGGCCAGCGGATCGCCGGCCGTGGCCTACGCGGCGGGGTGCCTGTCGAACGATGACGGCGAAGAGCTTTCGGGCGCCTACCACGTTGTGTGCAGGGACGCGGCCACCTACGGTACGGCGTACGAGGGCAATGACGGGCAGCTCGCGGCCATCAACTCGTCCATGGTGGGCGTGCAGGGGGCGCAGGCGCAAGGGTCGCTCGCTACTTGCGGCGGCCAGACTCCGGGCACGGGCAACACGCCGTGCGAGCCGGGCGGCTACGGGCCTTACTGGATCGCTGGCACCGTCTACGCGGTGAACAACTACATCATCGACAACAACAGTCCTCCCCACTATCAATTGGTGACCGCGTGCGCAGGAAACTGCACTTCTGGCTCAGGCTCGGCCGGAACGACCGAGCCGACCTTTAGTACCTCGGGCGGCGCCGTGAACGACGGCACCAATTGCCCGTCTTCATGCGGAGCAAACTACGTGACCTGGACCGACCAGGGCGCCGTGCCGGCCTTGCAGAACCACTGGTCCGGGGCGGGGACGTGGCGCCGGGCGCAGATTGTGGACGATCAGGCGCCCATCCGGCAGATCGGCGGAGACCCGGGATCGAGCTCCACGCCGGACAGCGCCGGCGGAAATTACGTCTACAGTTCGGTGTCGGAGTCCTGCGCGGACGCGAACGGGGTGGGCCAGGGCCGTAACACTCCGATCTCGAACATCCATGGTGAAAAGGCCGCGAACCAGACCGGGCAGACGGGTCCGGCCGTGACGAACAAGGACACCGTCGACGTGGTGGGATGCTCCGGCATTGTGGTGACCAACATCCAGGGCCAGCAGGCTACGGCCGTAGCCTTTGACGCCAACACCTACGGCACGGTGATTGACGCCCAGGCGGTTTCGTCCGGGGTCTGCCCGCTCACCGACGCCATGGAGGGAATCACCTGCTCGAGTACTCCAACGGCCTTCTCGACATTTACGACCCTCGGCTTCTACGCGAGTGGCCCCACGGTGGGCGAGTACTTCTCGCCGCAATTGCCCGGCACGCTCGCGGGCATCGGGCTTGGCCTTGATCCCACGGCGATCCGATTGGCGGATGAATTCAACCAGGGAAGCACGTCGAGCGGAGGCATCGGGTCATTGCAGTGGGCCCTCTCGCAGATCGTGGGCACTACCACGGCCGTTACTTACGCGGGCGGCACGGCGCCGAACATCGGCGTGCTGACGATCACCGACCAGGCCGTCAGTGGGGACGGGGGGGACATCACGTTCGGCACGGGCGGCAGGGCGGCCTTCGGCAACATGACCACGCCGTGGGATTCGTTCTGGATTTTCGAGCTGCCGCAGTCCACGAACGTCGCGATGCGCATCGGGTACTTCACCGGGCCGAACACAGCGGTGGTGCCGCCGGACGGCTTCTATTTGCGCTTCGACACCAACCTGAGCGATACGAACTTCGAGGTTTGCAAGAACACTTCGAGCGGCGGGGAATCGTGTTCGAGCTACGGCAGCGCGCCCTCAACCTCGACCTTTTACCGGCTCCGAATCCGGAATATTACCAGCGGCGCGCCCACTACGCCGGCCATCGGAGTGAGCCTTTACAGCGCCGGGTCTCTCGTGGGATCAGAGCTGACCATTTGCAACAACGCCGGATGCACGATCGATGCCGCGCCCACTACGAATGCGATTTCCCCGGGGGCTGAGGTGGTGGCCTACACGGGCAGCGCCCAGGCGTTGAAGTTGGATGCATTCTACTTCTCGGCAACAGGCTTGACGCGATAGTTGGTAGTAGGATGGTGCGGGCAGGTAGTCTGCACCAATCAAAAAAAGAAAGGCAGGAAAGACCGGGAGCAGCGCGCCTGCACTACCCAAGTTGGAGGATTTTTCCATGTTGAAAAGTTGGAAGTTTGCGGTGTTGATTCTGGCCCTTGTGGCAAGTTCCGTGGGAGCCCAGGCGCAGCGCTCGGGCGGCGCCCACGGCCTGACAGCCCCGATCTATTGCTATCCCTGCCTGTTCTACGGCGGGGACTTCAACGGGACCAGCTCGAACGCTAATGGCACAGCCAACGAGGATTCGGGTGGCGCGCAAGCGGCCACGTTTGTTCCGTTCATCGTCCCCGCCGGCCAGACGTGGACGGTAACCGGGCTTTTCACGAATGATATCGCCGATGGGTTTGACGGCATCGATCCGGCGCAGGCCCAGTGGTCCATTTCAAGCGGTGTGGGACTTGCCCAGGCAGGCACGGTGGTCGCCTCGGGAACCAATCCGGCGAGCTTCAACCCCACCGGGCGCACTTACGAAACTTTCAATGAATACACCACGCTGGTGAAGTTTGAGCCGACAGGCTACGTGACGCTCGCGAGCGGCCAGTACTGGCTGACGGTGGTGCCGGTCTGCAGCAACACAAACCGGGAGTGCGACGTCGCCCAGTACTTCATCTCGAACACGCAGGAGCTGAACAAGTACGGGCCCACGGAGCCAGGCTCGCAGTCCTACGTGAACTCGTCCACCTTCAACCTGGATTACACACCGGCATGCGACGTGATCTCGTTCGGGTGCCAGGCGTTCAGCGCGGGCGTTCTTGGAACCGCTTCGGAGTAATTAGTGATTGGGTGATCGGGTGATTGGCGATTGCAAGGCCTTTCACCCGGTCACCGGGAAATTGACTCATTGAGGGATTGAGGGAATGGTGGAGCATCAGGAAGCCGGCGCCCAGGTCTTTGCCGGAATCGCGGTCACGCTTGCGAGCCCCGCCACTGAGTTCAAGGCCACGCATGGCGGCGAGCTTTATCGCCACAAGATCATGCGCGTGGGGCGCTGGGTTCAGGCGGGCGACCCGGTCACGCTGACGCCGGAGGATCTCAGGCAGATCGTGGAGAACTTCGACAAGTTCTGCCGCAAAGACATGCTCGTAGTCGATTACGAGCATTCGAGCCTGCATCCGGAGCGCGGCCAGGGCGGCCCGGTGCCGGCGGCCGGGTGGATCCACGAGCTCGCGACGGACGGCGAATGGCTGACGGCCACGATCGAGTGGACGCAGCAGGCGCGGGACCTGATCAGGAGCGGAGCTTATCGATTCTGCTCTCCGGCCTGGTCTGAGAATGGCAGGGATCTGACGACCGGGGCGAACATCGGCGTGAGGCTGAATTCGCTCGCGCTCACTAATCAGCCGCAAATGGAAGAGCTGCCCCCGATCCGGCTTTCGGCGATCGGCGGGGAGCAATTGGCGCTGGCATCGGCCGCCCATGCGGCGGGCGCGGACGGCAAAACAGGCTTGGACGGAGCAGTTAAATCACCATCCGCCGCTACCGGCGGTGAAGGAGACACGGCAATGAGTAAGCAAATGACTTTGCGTCCCATCGCCTCCGGTGACCTTGCAGGACACCACGGAGTGATGGACGGCGACAGCCAGGTGGGGCACATCACCGATCACCATCTCGGAAGTTACACCAAGCAGTTCTGCCACAGCATGACGGCGGCCGCACTCGCCGAGCTCGGCCTGGTGAAGCTCGCAGACCTGGGCAGCGACGTGAAAGAGGCCTCGGCGGTTAAAGCGCTGATCGACCTCGGACGCGGCGCGGAAAAGGCCAAGCAGGACGCCGAAGCCCGCACGCACCTGTTCAGCGCGTTCACCGCGCCCGATTCGAAGATTCCGGGCGCAGTCATCCTGAACGAGGCTTCGGCCATGACTCTGGCCCGCGAGGGCAAGATCACGACCGTGGACTTCATCGCGGCCTCGAGCGCGCAGAAATTGCTCGACGGCGCCGTCCAGAGCGGCCGCATCCTGCCGCGCGAACGTGGCTATTTCCTGCGCGACGCCATCGATCGGCCCACGGAGTTCGCGGCCATGCTCAAGGATCGCCCGGTGGTGGTCAGCGAGCGCGCGGTCGGGAACGGCGGCGGCGCTCCGGTCTCGGTGATGCAGGAGCTGCGGACTGAGACCGAGCGCGTGATCAAAGAGATGAGCGCGGCCGATCCGAAGTTCGCGAGCAAGGGCAAGCAGCTCCAGACGGTGGAAGCGCGCAAGCGCCTGTTCCGCGAGAATCCGGCGCTGAAGCAGGCCTACGACGAGGAACGGAACTCGCGGCGGCCGAGCCCTGCGCCGAAGGACTAGGAAATCTTCTGTGGGGCGCCGGCGGCCGGTGACCGGCGCCCGCAGACGAGTTCTGGCCGGCGACCCCAAACCGATGCATTGAGAGGAGAGCAGCTATGGCAGGACAGGGACCTTCGAACGGCTTGGTGCTCGGCTTCCGGGCTGACGCCAACGTCCGAATCTTCAAGCAAACGGTGATGGTGAAGAGCACGGCCAACGCGAGCACGCAGTCGCAGCAGTTTGCGGCCGTTCCCACGGCGGCGAACGCTCCCGGCGTGCTGGGCGTGCTCGACACCCACTTCGTTGAGCCGAACTATTTCGTGCCCGAGGGCACCAATCCCACGATCGTGACCGGCACCACGCCCACGCTCTACAACATGGAGAACAAGGCGCTGGACCTGCAGTTGAACGGCGTGGCGCGCTGCATTGACGCCACCGGCACCATCAAGCAGGGTGACATCGTGAACATCGCGGACCAGTACGGCCGCGTGAAGACGGTGAACGAGGCTGCTGGCGTGATGGTGTACCCGGTGGGGGTAGCGCTTCATGGCACGAGCGGCGTGAATGACGTGGTGCTGGTGTTGCTGAACTTCCAGCCCTTCGCAGTCGTGGCTGGAGCAGTCCTCTAAAAGGGGAATCGCTAATTAACCGCGGATGGACGAGCCTGGATGCCCCTGCCGGGCCCCATCGTAGCGAATCGCGCCCGCATGGCGGTCGGTGCGATCGTGAGGGCTTGAGTTGCCGCGCGGCGCCGCGGTGACCGCCAAGGACAAATCGCAATGGCGGATGTAAATCTGCTTTACCTCGATCAGTGGCTCAACGATTTCTCGGTGGGCTTTGAGAATGACGACTATTACGCCATGAAGCTGTTCCCGGTGCAGCAGGTGGCGCGCCAGTCCGGGCGTTACCAGATCTTCGCCAAGGAACAATTCCGCCGGGTGGAGACCATCCGCCGCGCCGGAACCGCGGCTCGCCAGGCGCCGAAGTGGACCATCTCGAATGAGCCCTACTACTGCGACGATCACGCGCAGAAGGACACCATTCCCGACGAGCAGGCCAAGAACTCGGACGGCGTCGACATTGACGTGCGCACCGTGAATTACCTGAACGATCTCATTTTCCTTGATTACGAGCTGCGCGCCCAGGCGCTGATCCTTGCCCTCGCGAACGCCGGGGCGATGAGTTTCAATCAGACGCTCTCGGGGGCGGAGCAGTGGTCGGACTTTAACAATTCGAACCCGCTCTCGGCCGTCTTCACCCAGAAGAGCGTGATCAAACGCAACATCGTGAAAGAGCCTAACACGCTCGCGGTCACCTATCCGCTGCACAACATCCTGCTGCAGCATCCGCTGATCATCGACCGGTTCAAGCATGTCGACTCCGGCGTGCTCGATGCCACCCATCTGAAGAAGGCCTTCCAGGTGGATAACTACTGGGTGATGGGCGCCGAATACGACAGCGCGAACGAAGGCCAGGCCCCGAACCTCGGCTACGTGTGGGGCGACGTTTCGGGCAGCGGCAATCCGAACGGCTGCCTCGCCATTCTGGCTTACGTTCCTGACTCTCCGGAGAAGATGTCGCCGCAGCTCGGCGTCACTTTCCGCTGGCTCTTCGGCGAGCCCGATCTGCAGGGCGTGCTCACCAAGCGCTATCGCGCCGAGCCTGAAATGGCCGACGTGGTCGAAGTGCACCGCTATGACGACATCGAGATGGTAACGCCGCTCGCCGGCGGCGTGTGGCAGAACGCAGCGTAAAGGCGGGGATTGGGGACGGGGGGTTGGGGATCGGTCCCTAATCCCTAATCCCTAACCCCGAACTCCTGGAGGTCTTATGAAGTTCCACGTTGTGGAAACATTCACGCAGGGCGACACGGTCTACATTCCGTTCGGGGCCAAGCGCGATCCGGCGGCGGTGAAGACCACTGACGGCGGCGAAGAGTTGAAGATCGACGACTCAGGCCAGATCGACCTCACTCCCAAGCAGGCCAAAAAGCTGCTGGATGATGGCTCGATTGTGCGCGGCAGCGCTTACGATGTGCTGCGCGAGATCCACCATGACGGCGTTTGCTACGTCCCGGCGGATTGTGACATGCGCGGATTCGCGGCCCGCAAAAACACCAAGGGCGAGATCACGGGCTATGAAACGCGCTCGGGCGGTAGCGGCAAGAAAATCCAGGTGGACGTCTCCGGCCTGATCGAGCTCACTCCGGTCGATGCGGAGCAGCTCTTGCACATCGGCGCGATCGCGCGGCCGAGGAAGCGGAAAACGCAGTAAGAAGCCGGGGTTTGGGGCTCGGAGTCCGGGGGTTCGGAAAGACGAATTTCCACCCCGGGTCGCGAATCCCGAACCCCGAGTCCCGGCCTCTGGAGGTTCCATGGCAATCGCAGTGGCAGTTTTCGAACGCTTCACTTTTCAGGACCGGAACGGCGTCGATCGCAGTTACAACGCGCTCCATGTTACCGGGATGACGGCCGGGGCGGCCAACACCATCCCGTTGACCGACGCGGATGGCAATCCGATCATCCGGGGCGCTACGGGGCAGGCTGTTACGCCCGCGGCGGTTGATCCTGTGGGTTGGTCGACGGACGGCAGCTACCGGGCCGCGCCCTCGCTCGACGGGTCCACGTACGCAGCCGGATTCACGGCCACGGACGCTTACGTGATCACGGCGGCCGGCGTCACGACGTGTAAGCTCATTTTGATCGGCTAGAGGCAGTTCGGACTATGGCTGGGGTGAGCCGCCGGCTCGCCCCTAACCGAACCCCGAACTCCGGACTCTTATGGCTCAAGTCACCGCCGGCTACTCGACCGTTGACAAGATCGCGGGGATGTTTCCGACGTTCACGCGCCCTCCGGCCTGGCAGCCGCAGACGCGCTATGACGCCGGCTACACCATCCGGGATTCGAACGGGAACGTGCAGCAGACTCCGCTTTCTGGCGGCCCTTTCACTTCCGGATCGGGGAGCGAGCCGAACTGGAACAGTACGATCGGGCAGCCCACCACGGACGGCCCGGCCGGTTCGACGTTTCAGTGGACGAACCAGGGCGGCTTGCCGAGCGATCAGTCGGTGAGGGATTCACAGATTGTGGCCTACGCCCTTGACGTCCAGGGCGACATCGACGCCGTGCTGCAACGGCGCTTCAATGAGGCGATCTCGGCCGTGGCCGGGGCGCTGATCGGGGCTGCAGCCTTCGCGGTGTGGATCGGGACCTTGTCCGGCGACGCGCTGGACGTACTTGAGTCGATCTGCCGTTATGGAGCGGCGGCCGAGCTCGGCGAGACCCTGGCCACGCTCGGCAACCAGAGCGCGGATAAGTTCGCGGCGCGCTTTCGCACCGACTACGAAGAGATGCTCGCGCAGCTCGCCGGCGAGGACGGGAAGGGTAACAAGCGGCCGCAGGGCGGCATGTATGACGCGCTCTTTGATCCGCTGGCCGCGCACGAAAGCGTGCGGCCGTCGCTCACTGGGATCGCGGGCGGCGACCAGCCGCGCGGGGTGAGCGCGCGGGACGAGGGGCTGAGCAACATCTTCTCAAAGTTTGATGAGAGAGAGAAATGAGCTACACGCCGGCGTTCACCGCGCTCTTCGAAGCCCCGCTGCTGCAGCAGGTCATCGCTGTGATCCAGCGCGACCAGGTGAACGCGATCGCAGTGGTGAATGCGCGGCGTGCGGCGCTCGGCACGATTCCGGGGCTCGGGCCTATCCGGGAATTCCATCTGGGGCCGGGCAGGCGGACCAAGCTGCCGTGGCTTGCGATTGGGGCGGACGCGGCGCTGCCGGACGAAGATGCGCCGCTCGTTTCGGCCGATACCGTTCACTTTGCGCTCACGCTCGACGTGGGCCAGTTCGACAACGAGCAGGCGCAGCTCGATGCGGCGGATTACGCGCGCATGCTGCGCCTGGTGATTCTGAGCGCGAACCTGCAGCCGCAGAATGCGGGCCCGGCCGATGCCTGGACGGGTCACGATGACGGTCAAGTTTGTCTTGATGGAAACGTAGGGGCGACCCGGGCGGCTCGCCCGTACGAGGAGGGAATTCGATGGACACGAAATTACTAGATCTCGAAGCTCAGGCGGCTAAGGCCGAAAAAGCGGTGGAAGACGAGAAGGCGGCGGAGGCGGCAGCCGCGGCGGCCGCTGAGTCTGCCCCTGCTCCTGCTGCAACCGTCGACGTTAAGGCAGACCCGGCCCCTGCCGCCGCGATCGCGCCGAACCCCGAACCCCGAACCGTCCCCGCGAAGGCGGGGAGCCCTGTGTATCAGGTGGTGGAAGGCGGGCCGCTCAAGATCGCGAAGCCTGCCGGGCTTGAATACACCGCACCTCACATGGTGGCGCCAGGACCCGGCAAGGACCAGGCGGGGAATCCCGTGCAGGCGGGCGATCCCCTCTGGGTGAAGCCGCGCGAGCGATGGAAGGGCTTCCCTTCATCGCTCACGCTCGAGGCCGGCCACATGCTTCGCCTGGCTGCGGACGCCGGCGAGGACGCCGTGAAGCTGGTTGCGAGTTTGGTCGAGCGAGGGCTTGTGAAGCTGAGGTAGGGGCGACCGGCCCGGTCCCGCCGTACGGCGGGCGCACCGAGGCACCTGGTACTTCTGGAGGGAAATGTGGCGAACACAATTTTCAGCGTGAATCAATCCCGGATCTTCGAGGGTCCCGGACGCTTCTGCTACAACTGGTGGCTTCCGGGCGCCGGCGCGCAGACCATCGTGGACGGCTCCACGCCTCCGCAGCTTGTGCCTCCGGTCTCGCCTCCCGTCTACCAGACCTCGCACGCCTATTCGATTGACGATCAGTTTTCGGACACCACCAACATCCAGCGCGTGGTGGATCCCGGCACCAGCCAGAGCTCGGGCGCTCCCACCTGGAACACGCAACTGTTCGGTCTGACGACGGACACGGGCGGCGTGACGTACATGAACCTCGGTCCCATCGGCGGCACGTTCCTTGGGGCCACCGAGGGCGCCATGGAAGTGGACATCCAGGACGACACGGCCGACGTGAGCGCCGATCAGTTCCGTGCCCCGTTGCTGCGCTTCGCGGTGGATTGCAAGGCGTCTATCACCGTGGACCTGCTGCAGACTGAACTTGACTTCATCGCGCGCGGCCTGGCGGCTTCGCAATACAGCACCGGCACCAACTCCCTCTATCCCACCGGGGCCCAGGCTTACGAAGCGATCACCTTCGGCGGCGTGAACTCGCCCTTTGTTCCCAAGGTTTGCCTGGTGGCGATCATGCAGAAGCCGGGCTGGTCCGCTCCCTCGAAGAGCCATATCGTCACGTTGTACGGGGCGAGCGTGGGCAAGCAGGGCATCAAGATGTCTGCGCAGCTCAAGAAAGCGAACGTCTACAAGGTGAAGTTCGACGGCCTCACCGTGGCCAGCCGGGCGGACTATGACCAGATCGGGCAGTGGGTGAACCAGACCTAAGGGCTACTCGGAGTGAGTGGAGGTTTCCGTGGCTGAAGAGCAAAAAGCCGCCGTTTCAACTCGTGAGCAATTCCGCACGGCGGCAGACGCCGATCGCGCGTCCCGCGTCCAGCTCGTCAAGCTGCCCAGCGGCCTGCTGGCCCTCCTGGTGAAGCCGTCGCCGGTCGAGGCCTTCTATATCCTCGGGCAGCTTCCGCAGCGCGTAGCGGCCGTGGTGGCCCCTGGCGGGGTCAAGAGATTCAACCCCGAGGAGCAGGCGGAAGCTGCGCGCCAGACGATCGCTATGGCGCGGTTTGTATTCTTCGAGCCCAGGGTACCCGACGATCTGGTCCCAGGCGCCGGAATCCTGGTAAGCGATGTGGAGTGGGCACTTCGCTGGGCAGGAGGCGAGGTCACCGAAACCGGCAGTGACCTCGCGGCCTTTCGCGGAGAGGCACCCGGACGAGATGTTGAAGCTGGCCAACATCGCGGAGACGTGGAGCACCCGCCCAAGCACCATGCTGGGCATTCGTGACGTGACAGAGGCTTTCCAGATGGACTACGCCTGCGCGGCACTGCTCTGGCAGGACCGCGAAGAGAGATTGAAGCGTCTGCAAAAAGAATAAGGGGTTGCGCGTGTGGGCGGAGGTGCCGGCGTTCTCGGATTGCTTTTCAATATCTCGGCGGATCCTGCTGAAGCGCAGGAGGCGCTGGAAAGTTTCCAGGGAAAAGTAGAAGCTGTGACTGGGGCCGCCAGCGGCAGCTTTGGCGGCCTGAATTCCATCCTCACCTCTGGTATCGGAGCGTTTTCCCTCTACACAGGTGCGATCACGGCCGTGAGTGGGGCGCTGTTTGAGTTCGCCGACAAGGAAGCCAAGGTCGGCGAGAGCATCCACCACGCGACCGAAGTCACCGGCCTTTCGGCGGCGGCTCTTTCCGGCCTGCGGGCCGAATCTCAGCACACCGGCGAGTCTTTTGACAGCTTGACAACTTCGCTCGGCCGCGCCACGCGGAACATCGCCCAAACCGCCGATACGGGCAAGGGGGCGCTCACCAGCCTTTTCACCGAAACCCAACTTCAAAGCCTCCAACTGCTGCCGGTGGATGAGCGCCTGCACGCCGTCTTGCAGCGCATCTTCGCATTGACCGACGAGGGCGAGCGTAACCGGCAGCTCCAGGCGCTGCTCGGGCGCGGCTGGCAGACCAACATCGAGACCTTGAAGGCGCTGGCGGCTCAGGGCTTCGACCCGCTGATTCAGAAAGCGAAGGACCTGCACCAGTTTTACGACGAGCAGCGCGTAGAGGAAGCACACCAGTTCGACCTGGCATGGAACGATCTGAAGGCCACCTTTGCCGGACTCTCCGATCAGATCGGCGCCGCTCTGGTGCCGGCCTTCACGCACCTTTTCGAATCGATCTCGCACGGCAGCCCCGAGCTCGCGGAGATGTCGCAGCGCGCGCAGCAATTCCAGCAGGACCTCGACAAGTACGGCGTGGCCCTCGACCTTAACGGCCAGATGGTGACCAAGGATGAGGCTGCCAAGCGGAAGGCTAAACAGACCGAAGACGAGTGGCACGATTCGAGCGCCAGGAGCGTGGACGCCATCAAGGCACAGGTGGCCGGGCTGAAGATAGCGGTTCCCGCGTGGGCCTCGTCGCTGAAGATTGTTGGCGAACACAAGGTGGCCACGGACGAAGACACGGAGTCGGTGAAAAAGCAGAAGACCGCGATCGAGGAGTTGGCCGACAAATCACACAAGTTCTGGCAGGAATACAACGCTGGGCTCACTGAGGGCTCGGACAAGATTCCTACGTTCCTTACCGAAATGCAGCAGCTCGAGAAGACGGTCGATGATGTCGTCAAGGAAGCGATTAGCGAGGGCTGGCGGCGCTTCACGGCGTTTCTCTCGGGCGACTTCAAAGCGGTCGGCCTGAGCGCCGGCTCGTTTTCCATCACCGATCCATTCGGGCCTTTCGCAACCTCCGTTATGAAAGCGGTCCCGCCGCTGCACAATCTCAATCAGGCGGCCGACCAGTACTACAAAACGCTGCTGAAGATCCCGCCGCTGCAGGCGACGTGGACGTCAGACAACGATAAGTTTCTGGTCACGAGCGCGCGGTGGATACAGCAGGTCGGCTTGATGAAGGAGGCGCTGCAGCTTTGGGAGAACACGGGCAAGCAGGCCTTCACCAGCATCGGCAACGCGATGGGCACGGCCGCGGCCAACGCCATCGTTTACGGCAAGAACTTCGGGGCGGCGATGGAGCAGGCGCTCAAGTCGACTTTGACCTCGATCGCGGGACAAGCGTTCGGCTACGCCATCATGGCCACCGGCATGGGCTTCTATGATCTTGCACGGCAGGATTACGCAGACGCGGCGCTGAACTTTGAGGCGGCGGCGATCTTTGGCTCCATCGGCGGCGCGGCGGCGGGGATCGGCGCGGCCATTCCGGGAGGCGGGGCGGGGGGGGCTGGGGGCTCGGGGCGCGGTCCGGGTGGGGTTCCGGCGAATTACAACTCCGGAACGATCACGCCTCGAGGTCCCGGCGGGGTGAGCGGCGGCGGCGGAGTGCAGGTGGTGATGAACATTGACGGCCTGGTCTCCGCCGACACCCTCGAGGAGATCGCGCCGGCCATGGCGGACGCGCTCTCTAGCGCGGTCCAGAGCGGGCAGGGGCAGCTTTACGCGACTACGACGGTGAGGAGGCCGAATGCGACGCAGGGAGGGTGAGGTGGTAGGGGCGACCCGCCGGGCGACCCGCCGGGTCGCCCGTACGATGTCAGGGGCTGCGCTCAGAATAGGTTGGCTGGTGGTCTTATCACTTGCCACTTGCCACTTGTCACTGGCTCAATACGGCCATCGCGCCAACGGCTTCGCGTTCGTCAACGCTCCGAACGGCCTGGTGGCGGCTCCGGGGTCTTCGATTCATGTTCTGGTGGAAGAGGGCCAGTCGCTCACTTGCGGCCAGACGCCTTATGCCGCGATTTACAGCTTCTCGGGCGGGAGCTACCACTCGATCTCGCAGCCCGGGTTTGTGGCGGACTCGAACGGCAATTACGACTGGTACGCGCTGCCCACCTCGATCTATCGCGAGGAAGTGAATAACGGGTCAACCTGCTTCATCATCCCGAACATCACGCTGCCGCAGGGCGTGCTGGTGCTCTATTCCTCGAACTTCCCCGGCGCTTCCAGTAATGCCCAGGCGCTCGCGGCCTGCCAATCTACGAGCGGCGCTCCGGTGACCGTGATCATCCCGTCCACGGCGGCCGCTGACAACACGGTGGAAGCCTATCCGCAGTACTGCTCCGTGCAGGACCTGCGCGGCAGCGTGGGACCGAACCAGTTCGGCACCGAGGGCACGGCTTACTCCGAAGGCACCATTTTCCGGTCGCGCTTCGCCACGGCGCCCAACAGCGTGCAGAATTACGGGTCGCTCGAGTGCTACCTCTCGGATGACGCCGGCGGCTACAACACGTCCGGCGGCCCGAAGACCACTTACATCTGCATGAACGCGATTTCGCACTCCGTTTCGCAGGGCACGCACTACGGCGTCCAGTCGATCATGGGCGGCTTGGGCGAAGGCGATGAGCTCACCTTCTACGGGCAGGCGCAGTGCTACGGCGGGTCAAACGCCACCGGAGACGAAGGCTGCGAAGCGGGGCACTTCGAGGCCGATCAGGGGTCGCTGGTGTTCACGGGGACGGTGGCCACCTATGCGAACATCGGGTCCACCAGCACGATCACGTACACCAGCCCGGTGAACGAAAGCGTACGCGGCGAGCTGCGCTGGATGGTGGACACCAACGCCTCGAAGATTTACTCGACGGGTACCATCACCGGCATCAGCGGCGTGCCGCCCGTGGTGACGGGATCGGGTACCGGCTGGGCCACGCAGTTCGGCACGGGCGCGCGCACGGGCGACCTGTGCTTTGCGCTTGCCAACGACACCAACACCGGCTACACGCCGAACGTGCTCAATGTGATCCCCGTCGCGTCGATCGGTAGCAACACCAGCCTGACCCTAAACCTGCAAGCGGTGGGCGTGAACAAGGGCTACAGCTCCATCAATCCGACCGGCAATTACCAGATCTTCGAGTGCAGCCAGGTGGCGCCCGGAGGCCTCGGCGGCGGCTCCGGTGACGTGGTGGTGACCAACGGCTACACGAGCTGGGCCGCGGCGGACACCTTCGCGATGTATCCGAACTATGACGCGCAATTACGCGGGCTGATCGTGGACATCAACCCCACGCTGCCCATGGCCGTCTCGCCCGGCGGGATCTGGCTGATCAATGAAGCGGCCGCCCGGACCCAGGGCTACATCCCCGGCCTTTCGCTCTTCGGTCCGTGGACGGACGGCGTAGCCTGCGGCACGCTTTCGAACTCCTGCATCCAGGAGGATTCGACGGGCAACGCCTTCCTGATGTACCAGAGCACGGCCGACAGCTACCTGAGCTGGGGGTGGGACTCGAATGTTGACTTTGTGAAGTTCGGCTGCGACAAGACCACCGGCGCCTGCAGCGTTACGGATGGCACGAACGGGCAACTGCTCGAGGTGGACCAGAACAAAGTGACGCACGTCGCCGCCATCGTACAGGACAAGGCCACCCACGTCACGAGCGGCGAGATCGCGCTGGGCCTGGTGCAGGGCCCGTACGGGACCTCGTCCGGATGGGGCACGGGAGCCTCGGTCACGAGCGTGAAAAACGACAGCAACAGCCTGAACGGATTGACCGTGTTCACGGTGGGCACGTCGCCGGGTACTTATCCCATGGTCGAAGTGCCGTTTGAAGGGATCAGCCCGTCGTCGGTGACGTGCCAGGCGACGTTCATCGATCAGACGGGAATTGCGCCGGCCATCCCGTATTACGAGGAAGGCGGCACGGGGGCGGCCGGCAAGCCCTATATCGGATACATCTGGCCGGGCGGCGGCGTTCCGCCTTCCTGGACGGGGACCTCGCCCACGGCGGGCGAATCGCTGACGCTGACCTGGAGTTGCGCCTGGCTGCAGTAGGGGCGACCCGGCGGGTCGCCCGTACGAATCGGCGGGTCGCCCGTACGAATCGGCGGGTCGCCCGTACGAATCGGCGGGTCGCCCGTACGAATCGGCGGGTCGCCCCTACGGATCGGCGGGTCGCCCGTACGAATCGGCGGGGTCGCCCTTACAAGCCGCGCCCGTACGTGATTTTCTATGCCTGTTCTTGGACCGAGCTCCGGTAGCGCGTACCCGCAGATCCTCTACCCGTCCTCTGCGCCGGTACCGGCATGCGTGGTGGGCCAGCAGCCGGGCGGGTCGCTTCCTTCGCGCTGGGAATTCTTCGTGGTGACGTACGAGACGCCCTACGGCGAGAGCGCGCCCAGCGGCATCACGGGGATCGACGTCAATCCGGACGAAGTGGCCGTGATCACTGCGCCGGCGCTCGTGAGCGCGGCCACGCCGGTGAACGGCTGGAACCTCTACGGGCTCTCGCAATCATCGTCCGTGGCGCCGCCGCTGGCGGATCTCGAAAAGTTGAACGCGGCGCCGCTGCCGCTCTGGGCGATCGTGGGCGGCGTGCAGGCCGCGAATACGTACGTGGAACCGAACACGGGCATCCCGACCGGCGGCGGTCCGCCGCCCACCGGCTGGGCTTACACGCTGCTGAATCTGCGCGTGTTCCCTAACAAGATTCCGGCCTTCTCATTGAAGGTGAATCGCACGAAGACGCGCAGCTACGCGGGCTTTTTGCAGGCCTTTGAGCAGTTCCAGGATAACTTTCTTGAGTTCGAAATGCCGCGCATGACGACCGGCGCTGACGTGGCCGCATGGGACGCTTTCCTGACCTGGGCGGCCGGCGGCGGAGCCTTCGATTACTACCCGAACGGCGGCGCGCCCGGCGGCGCTTTCACCAGCTACTGGTGGATCGAAAACGACGACATTAAGGCCAGCTACAAGAGCCCCGGATGGTACGAAGGCAGCTTTAAGTTTACGCAGGCGATCTTTTGAGAGGGGCGGGCCATCGGCTCGCCCGTACGGGCGACTCGCTGGGTCGCCCCCGAATGAAGCGATGATACCGGCAAGCCCACAATGGACCGCAGCGCTCGCGACCGGCGCGAAGCCCGTCTGGAGCCTCACGCTCACGGGCTATCCGCGCGTGTTCACCAGCATCAATCCGGGCCTCGGCGTGGCGGCGCAGTTTCCGTGGATCTCGAAGATCTCCGCTTACAAGCAGCAGGCGAATGACCAGGACGGCGGCAGTTCCATCAGCGCCATGAGCGTCACGGTGCTCGATTACGCCCATCTGATCACCAACGACTTTCCCTCGATTCCGAGCGGGTTCAAAGGCATGACGGCGGTGCTGCAGGTCGGCTTCCGGGATCTCCCGCTCGCTTACTGGATGACGATCGCCACGCTGGTGGTGGACAAGGTCTCGAACAGCGATGACAACACCACTTATGTGTTCCGTCTGCGGGACCAGAGCGTGATCCTGCAGCAGCAGGTCTACCAGTTCGGCGACGACGGCTATTACACCAGCTCCCAGCACCCGAAGAGCGTGGGTCCGGAAGCGCCTCTCTCGATCCTGCAGGACGTGCTCGCGCAGGTGCAGCCGGTGCTGCCTTTCAACGCGCCGGCCGTCGCCGAGTACGAGGCCGGGTTGCTCGCCGGGGCGCTGCTTTCCTTCACCCTGACGCGCTCGGAAACCGCCAAGGACTTCCTTGAGCAGGAGATTATGAAGATCTTCGGCGGCTACTGGTTCTTCAACTACGCCGGCCAGCTTACGCCGTTCTTTTTCATCCCCTTTGTGCCGCCCGCGGTGGTCTTCGCGCTGGACCAGTCGAACCTGACGGCCGTTCCGGTGGCCGATGAATCGGATCTCGTGAACGAAGTCGATCTCACCATGGATTACACGAGCTCGAGCTTCGCGGCCGAAGACATCGAGATCTGGGCCACCTCGGCCGGGCTCTACAACCTGGTGAACTCCACCACCATCGACAGCCGCGGCGCCCGCCTGAACTTCGCGGCCTGGAGCTGGGCGCGCCTGCTCGCGCACAACTATTTCCTGCGCTACGGCAGCTTCAACCAGACGTACGACGTGACGGCCATGTGGACTCCCTCGGTCCTCGCTGGCGTGGCGCAACAGGGCGTGAGCCCGATACAGCTCGAGCTTGGCGATCAGGGTTACCTGAGCGGCAGCGGCGTGCCGGATCGACTGACCGGGACGATCGGCCTGCCGAATCGCCTGGTGGAAGTGGTGGGATTCTCGAAGGACTTTGAAAAGGGAACCGTGGACGTTTCGCTGCTCGACAAGAGCTGGCTGCAGGCGCTGACGCCTTACCAGGTGGCCCCGGACACCGCGCCGGACTACGCGAGCGCGAGCCCGACTGAGCGCGAGACGTACGCCTACATCGGTAGCGCCGCGACCGGGACGTTTTCGACGGGCGCCGCGAATCAGGTGATTTACTGATGCTCTCGAACGCCGGCGGACCGCTCCCATTGTCGCTCGGTTACGCGCCGGGCCTGGTGGACATTCCGGACTCACTCTTCACGCCTCCAAACGTCTTTGGCGACGTGCTGCTGGCGCGCATGCGCTCGAACGCGGACTGGAACGCTTCCTGCCTCGAATGCTTCTATGCCACCGCCTACAACGGCGACTCGATCACGCTACCCATCTCGCCGGCGACCGGGTACGCCTACCAGCCCTGGGAGTGCTTCATCTTCGGCGCCTGGTCCGGCACCTACGGCATCCAGGGCGGCCCGAGCGCGAGTGGCCAGATCCAGTTGATGTACGAATCCATCAGCGAGGGCGGCAGCCGCACCTCGAGCAATCTGAAGGTGGCCACCGCGATCAATTACTACGTGCAGGGCGGCCAGTACGCTCCGACCAACGATGGCAACCTGCAGGTGTGGTACATCTGCCAGCGCGGCTGGGGCCAGGTGACGCTCGGCGCGATCCCGGGCTTCACCGATCTGCCCGATTCCGATTTCGCGCAGGACTCGCCTGTTACACAGACCATCTGGCGGCAATTGAACCAGAACTGTAAACTGCCGCGCCGCGAGTTCTTTTTCAATAATGCCGTGCCCGTGGTGAGCGCATCGCGCGGCGGGAACCTGGTCACTGTGCAGACCAAGACGCCGCATGGCCTGTCCGTGGGCGACGGCTTCTTTTACCTCTATCCCAACGACAATACGTTCGCCTCTTCACCCTCGAATGCGCTGCCGGCGGGCCTCGGCCTCCAGATCGGCGCGTACGTGGTGATCAGCGTGCCGAACGCCACCACGCTCACGTTCCAGCAGCAGAACGGAGGCTACAACGCCACCACCGCGGGCGGGCGCATCCAGAAGGCGCAGTACGTCAACGGCGACACGGTTCCGCTGCCGGTTTCATCGATCGACGGTTACCAATACAGCTACGCAGAGTTGAACATGGTGCCGCTCGTGAAGTACACCGGCTCGCCCACGCATTCAGGGCCGTCCGGACCAGGCCGAATCCGCGAGCTCGGGCCGTTCGGGATTGATCCGTCCACCGGCGTGCTTTCCTGCGCGGTCACCTATTACGATTCGAGCTCGCACGCCACCACCGACGGCTGCTGCGACGTGGCTGTGTTCGCCCAGCGCGCTCTCGCGGGATCGCCGCCCATGGCCGAGCAGCACATTCAGTACAACGGCACCGACGAGAGCGCGTACCTCACGCCGCTGCCGGGCGATCTGCCGCTCGGCACGCTCACCGACGAGATCATCCAGGAGCTGAATGACGACGCCAAAGAGGCGATCGCGCGGCCGGAGTTTTTTTTCACCACGCAGGGCAATACGGCGCAGATCGCGCTGCAGACTTCGCCGCTCGACGATTCAACCTACGGCCGCAGCCAGCAGGTGTACCTCGCCGCGCTCGAGGATTCGGGCGACACGGGCTCGACGTGTATGGGCAGCTTCCAGATCGGCGTGACGCAGAGCGCCATTTATTGGGCGCCGGACATCAATTACGCGGTCGGCACCACGGTGGTCGACACCTACGGCTACTACCGCACGGTGATCACGCCGGGCACGAGCCAGGACGAACCGCCGAACTGGCCCACGCCCTGGATCGCCCTGACCAACTACGCCGCCACGGGCTATGGTCCGGGCGGAACCCAAGGCCAGATCATCATCGACGACAACGGGAATCAGCAGCTCTGCATTCAGGCCGGAACGTCGGGAGCCTCGCAGCCTGGAGCGTGGGGCACAAGCGCTGGAGCCCAGACGCACGACGGCAGCGTGATCTGGCAGTTCTACGGGACAGGAGAAAACACGGCGGACGGGTCAAGTCTGGTGTGGGAATACGCGGGCCCGGCCGGCGACGAAGCAGGCGTGGTAACAGCCCTGGCCAACGGAGCGGCAACCGCCGTCGCCCAGGTCATTGTGGTTTGTTCGAGGAGTTGAGTGATGCGGGCACGGAGAGCAATTCCGGCGTTAGAGCGCCGAAACCATCCGCAGTGCCACCTGCGAATGACCCTTTCGGGCTGCTCTCCTGGGATGACCGGTGGTGGTGGGTCATCGCCCGCTTTGCTAGTGTATCGAGCTAAGGACGTGGACATCCCCAGATCTACGTCCGAGGCCCTTATCGGAACAATGATTGACGCGAAGGTCTTGCTGAATGATCTCCGCACCCATCAGGGCGAGGAACCGGCGTTGAAGATGCCGGGCGGACCAAACTCGGGCCTGAGCGTCAGATTGCCCTAGCGGAAAGACAGCTTGCCATCGTCGTCGCAGGCGTACTTGCGTCCGTCGTCATCCCACTCCATGATGAAGACGGACGCTTCACCAGCGATGCCGAGCCTGTATTTTTGAGACAGGGCTGTCATTTCGGCAAGGAACTGCCGCTCGGATTCTGGTGTTATATGCGCGGCGAGGGTCGGCTCGCTACGTGGTACTTCTCTGGCTCGTTCAGCGTGAGTCGTCATGCGATGATTCTCCGATTTGTGACGATCAAAGATAATACAGGAAAACGGAACGCGGCGCCACCCCTGCCACGTCTACGGCCCGCGTGGGCCGTACAAGAAAAAACAGCAAGGTAGGAGAGTAAGCCGTGAGTGCTGGAAAGTGGCATCATAGTATGTGCCTCAAGTGCTTCCGCAAGCGGTGGCCCCGACGGAAAATTTGGACGATGCAGGTTTCCGGCAAGGCGTCCGTCTGGGAGACTTGCTGTTTCTGCTTGGAAAAACATAAGAGCGGGATTTATGTGAAGAGAACCCGGTGAACCGTGAGCTTAAGTGCGGCCTGCCGCGAGAAATTTCAGACTGAGTCACTACCCGGAACCGCAGCGCCTTCGCTTCGTATTTGACCTGGACGGGGCCGTGGGTTTAAATTGCTGCTGCGTCTTGCGGAGGGAGAAAACGATGTTGACTCGTCGCCAGTTCGCGCGATCGAGTACCCCACCGAAGCCACCTCCAGAGTGACCCCGCGCCGGTCGCTGGGCGGGCCAGGGCTGCCGAGCTCCTGATCCGTAATTACCCGTTGGCCCGACCGGCTGGCTCTTTGGCCCCTGGCGTGCAACTGCCATTTAAATGCGACTTACTGCCAAATAAATCCGTCGCTACTGCCAAATAGCCCGTTCGCACACGCGAACGAGCCGTATTGCCGGTTCCCAAAGTGGCATATAATCGGCGGTCAGGGGAAATTCAGGGGCGGCTGGCCGCCCGACGGAGGTCTTGTCATGAGGCACCCTCGGATCTCAGCAAGCGTCGTTATGTTGTTTGGCTTGATGTCGATCAGCGTCGCGCCGGCGGCCTTGGGCCAGGGCAAGCTCACCAAGCGCGTGATCGGTGACTACGGCTATTGGAGCCGCTCGCAGAACCCGCCGTACACCGCGGCCCAGATTCCGTACACGATGCTGACGCAGATCAATCACGCCGGAGTCAGCTTCGATGGTTCCGGCAACCTGGTGGTCCCGCGAGGATTCCTGGAACCCGAATTGATCGCGCGGGCGCACGACGCAGGCGACAAGGTTCTGCTTCTGCTCGGCGGCGACTTTCCCTCCCTGGCCAAGGCCAGCGTGCTCGCGAAGTTGCTCGGAAACCTGCAGAGCTTCATTACCACGCATGGCTACGACGGCGTGGACATCGATTGGGAGTATCCCGGCAGCGACACCGACCGACGCACCCTTTACGAGCTGATGACCGGCCTGCGGCAGCTTTTCCCGAGCCCCAATTACGTGCTCTCCCTTTACGTGGCGCCCTGGGGGAGCACCTACTACGGCTACACCGAGCTTGAGCCCGTCGTGGACCAGTTCAGCATCCTTATGTACGACTGCGCCGGACCCTGGACCGACGACGGCCAGCTCAATTCGATGATCTTTCCTGACCCGCACAATCCCGAGGAGTATGAATGCGAGCCCGGAGGCAGCGTCCAGCAGACCATCAACATCTATCTGAACACTTTCCACGTGCCGGCCAACATGCTGAACATGGGGACGCCGTTCTACGGCTATTACTACGAAAATGTAACGCGCTTGTTCGGCCCCTGCGCGAACTGCGGCAACACCGTGCTCTCCGAGAACTATGGCACCTACATGAAACCGCGCATCAACCAGCTCGGATGGGAAACCTTCTATGACCCGTCGGCGCTCGTGCCCTATATGCTGCGCTCGGACGGCCAGCCCGGCTACATCACTTACGACGATTCGTTCTCCACATACTACCGGGTGTGGTATTCGGTCTGGCAGGAGGGTCTCGGGGGAAGCTTCATGTGGTCCCTCGACGCCGATTACGACGGCCAGTCGCAGGACCTGCTCCAGGCCATGTATCACGCCAGCCTGACACAGCCGGAGTGAGGTACCGGCCAAGCTGAGAGCCCTGACGGAGCGGGGTAGCGCAGAGTTTCGAGCTGTCCGGAACTCTGCGGCTTCTCGTCAACGCCGAACGAAGAACCGCAGAGTTTGAAGTGCACAAACTCTACGCTACCCGGCTCATCCGCGAAGCAGCGTGTCGGTACCGATCCAAAGCTCTGCCAGGGACTTCAGGTTTCGCTTGTAGGTCCGCGAAACCGTGAACTTCTTCCCATTCCTCAAACGCACGAAAGGCTTTCCGGGGAGATGCGGACCGATCTCCTCGACCCAGAATCTGTTGACCAGCGCCGACCTGTGAATGCGCACAAACCCGTAAGGCTCGAGCTTCTCCGCCACCTCCGCAATCGATTCGCGCAGACAGTATGAGCCCGACTCACGCTGCAGCAACACATAGTTGCCCTGCGCCACCACCGCGACCACGTCGCCCGGATTGATGAGAAGAATCCTGCCCTGGTTCCTGATCGCGATTCTTACGGGTTGCCTTGGAGACTGCCTGCGGGACCCGGAGGGCCCGGGCGGCCCTTCCACCAGCTTCAGGCCGTGGCCCGCCGTTCGTTGAAGTGCCACGTGGTGCGCTTGACCGCTGTGCATACGAATCCTCAGGCTACCAGCCGATCCGCCCGAAGAATCCGGCTACTTCCTCGGCGGCACGATCAGGATTCTCGCGTGGCGCGAAATGGCCTACGCCGGGGAATGGCGCCAGGTCGAGGTTGCTGAAAGTCTCTCGAAGCCGGTCGGTCCAGGTGTAGGGACACAGCGGGTCGTGCTCGGGCCAGCGAACGCAACTAGGCGTCTCGATCGGCGGCTGGGCCGGCGCTTCTCCTTTGATCATGGCGATGCGTGCCGCGTGAGCGGCTTTGTAGTGTGCGAAGCCTCCCTCCAGGTTACCGGGCTTGAGAAAGTTGTCGATGAACTCGTCGAGAACATCGTCGAAAGCGTTTTTGCGGTAAGCCCAATGCCGGAGGAAATGAGTGAAGTATCTCGTGCAACTCTCCCGCGTTGCGCCGACCAGGGCTGGAGCCATTTCCATTTGATTGAATGACTGGTACCAGATCTCGTTAAGACGGTCCGGTGCGCCCATGCGCGGCCCGATACCGGGATAGACGAAATCGAAAAAGAACAGACCACTGATCCGGTGTGAAGCCTTACGTGCGAGAGGCTGCATGGCTGCGCCACCCACGTCATGCCCGACCACTCCGATCGTCCCGATCCTGAGCCGGTCCAGAAGCGCGATGACATCTGTGGCGTGATCGTTAGCTCCAAAGGGACCCGATGGTTTGTCACTATCCCCAAATCCCCGAAGATCGGGTGCAATCACCCGATATCGGCCCGCCAGCCGGCGCATCACGGGCTCCCATATCAGCCAAAATTCAGGCCAGCCGTGCAGGAACAGGAGGGGCTTGCCTTGCCCTCCCTGCGTGACGTGCAGTTTCGCTCCGTTCGCCTCTATCGTTGTATGTTCAAAAGATTTCATTCCCTGCACCTCCAGAATCCTGCGGCCTGAAGCCGCCTCTACGCTGGCGAAGGGGACTTTTTGAGCGACGAAGGAATCCCGAGCGTCCCGTCGACACCTTCAATAAACGTCCTTTCTTCGCGCAGGATGATGCGCTGGCTTTGCGCCGTGCGGAAATTCTCGAGCGCTTCCTCGTCCGATCGCAGGCGTGCCCGGTACGCCTCATAAGCGGCCAGGCTCTCGAAGCAGATCAGCGCCCAGGCCACGTCATTGGTGCCTTCGTGCGGCAGAAAGTACCCGATCAGATCGCCGCCGCAGCGCGGAATGATGCGGCCCCAATTCCCGGCGTACTTCTTGAACGCGTCCCGCTGGAAGGGGTCGATTTGATAGCGGATCAAACAGGTGATCGTCATTGCTCTCCTCTCCCGGCCCGGGCCTATCGCCCGGTCGCCTTCGCCGGACGCGACCGCCGCGCCGGTCTCATGCCAAGCAGTATGGCGATTGCAAACCGTCGATACTTCGTCTACGATCAAACTATGAATGCAGAACCGCAGACCGACCTTGCCGTATCCAGAATCGCCGCCGCCATCGGTGAGCCGGCGCGAGCCCGCATCCTCTACAACCTTCTGGACGGCCACGCGCGAACCAGCACCGAACTCGCGGTGGTCGCGGAGGTCAGCCCGTCAACCGCCAGCGTTCACCTGAATCGCCTGAAGACCGAACAGCTCGTCAAGGTGTGGGCGCAGGGAAAACATCGCTACTACAGCCTGCGGGGGGCCGAAGTGGCGAGCGCTCTCGAAGCGCTCAGCGTGCTGGCCGGCGGTTCGCGCGAGAAGTTCATGCCCGGCACGCCGGGCTACCTGCGCGCGGCGCGGACTTGCTACGACCACATCGCGGGGACGCTTGGCGTTTTGCTCCATGACCGGTTGAAGGCGCTCGGGTGGCTCTCGGCTTGTTCCGCCGGGCAGAACGGCGGCCGCGATGACGCCTACGACCTTACCCAGAACGGGGCCAGCGCCCTCGAAGCGCTGCGCGTTGACGTGGCCGCCACCCGGGCGCTGCGCCGGCGCTTTGCCTTCGCCTGCATGGATTGGAGCGAACGAAGGTCGCATCTGGGCGGGGCCATCGGGGCCGCTCTCCTGAATCTCGCCCTGAAGCGAAAATGGGTGATGCAGGACCTGGATAGCCGGGCGCTCGCGATCACAAGCCTGGGACGGCGCGAAATGCTGGCTCGATTCGGCGTCCAGGTGTGAGCTAGCCTACAACATGGTACCTACGCCGCTTGACACGATCCTAGTCTCTGTGCTATCGGTGAAGGTGCCCGTCGCAGGTTTGTTGCTGCTTTCCGGTGTCCGGTGGTCATGACCAAGCCGTGGATAATCGATCTGAAAAAGGACCAGGGATGCCTCCTCGACGGCGCCCAAAGCCCGCGAAATTTAAAAATGTTACGAACGAAGCCATTAGCTTATTCAAAACAAAAGACTTCCATTTTCCATATTTGTTGAAAGCCATTAGGTTATTGAAAAATAATGTAGTTACGTCGTCAAAGCCAAGAGGTATCTGATTCAAAATGACTTAACCCCCTAAAACAGGCCCATTTTCGGCGTCTTGGGTGTCAAAAGGCGGCAAAAAGAGGGCAAAAACGTGCCGTTTTAGGCAGGCGGCAGGTAGACTCGCGGGCGGTCCAAGCCTCAAAATAGATGCTGCTCGGCCTTGAAATGAGGAGCGCTCATGTCGATCAAGCGAATCGGTATTCTCACGGGCGGCGGCGACGTCCCCGGGCTCAATTCCGTCATCAAGACGGTGGTCTATCGGGGAGGGGAACTCGGTTGTGAAGTGATCGGCATCCGGCGCGGGTGGGAGGGCCTGACCCACGTTGACCTGGATGACCCGGGCAGCCGCACCCGCTACATCCAAATGCTCGACCGCGAAAACACGCGCACCATCGATCGCACGGGCGGCACATACCTGCACAGCTCGCGCACCAATCCCGCCAAGATGAAGAAGCTGCCGCCGGCCGTGGATGGCCAGGAGTTTCCGACCTCCGAAGTTACCAAGAAGGGCGAGACTTCGACGGTTTACGATCTGACGCGCCAGGTGCTCAAAAACATCGGCGACCTGGGCCTCGATTACCTGATCGCGATCGGCGGCGACGACACGTTGAGCTATGCCGCCCGGCTGGACCAGGAAGGCGTGAACGTGCTTGCCATTCCCAAGACCATGGACAATGACGTGCAAGGCACGGAGTACTGCATCGGATTCTCGACGGCGGTCACCCGCGCCATGGAGGCCATCGACCGGCAACGCACCACCGTGGGATCGCACGAGCGTCTCGGGATCTTCCGCATCTTCGGGCGCGACGCCGGCTACACGGCGCTCTACGCCGCCTATGTCACTTCCATTCGCTGCTGCATCCCGGAGTACAAGTTCGACTTGAATCACCTCATCGAATTGCTGATGAAGGACAAGCGCTTCAACCCCAGCAATTACGCGCTCGTGATCGTTTCCGAGGGCGCTCAATGGGAAGGCTACCAGATGCGCGAGTACGGCGAGGCAGACGCTTTCGGGCATCGCAAAAAGGCCAACGTGGGCGAGGACCTGAGCGACGAAATCAAGAAGGCCACCGGTGAGGAGACCATCGTCAGCGACCTGACTTATGACCTGCGCAGCGGCAGCGCGGACTTTGTAGACAAGATGCTGGCCTCGACCTTCGCCGGTATGGCCATGGATTGCGTGCAAAACGGCGAGCACGGCATGATGATGGCCATCAGCCAGGGCTGCTACGCCGCCGTGCCCATTCCCGATCCTGAACTCGGGCCGCGCCAGGTGGACATCGAAACCATGTACAACACGAAGCGCTATCGCCCCGTCTACACTCACAAGCTGGGGCTGCCGATCTTCATGACCCGCGCCTAAAGTCAGACGAGGGCGGACGAGGGCAGACGAGCAGAGCGGGAGTCCGAGGCATGATCGCCCCGGGCAGGGAATCGAAAGAGAAGGTGCTGATTCTGACCTACGAAACGCCGATGGCTGAAAATCGAGACAAAGCGGGCGCCGGAGTCCGGCCCGAGAGGCTGCTTCTGGCCAAGCCGCGCGGCTTCTGTGCGGGCGTGGAGCGCGCCGTCGAGGTCGTCAGCCGGGCGCTCCAGCTTTTTGAGGGCCCGATCTACGTTCGCAAAGAGATCGTGCACAACCGCCACGTCATCGAGTCGTTCTGCACCCAGGGCGTGATCTTCGTGGACGAGCTCGACGAAGTCCCGGACGGCGGACTCGTGATCTTCAGCGCGCACGGCGTCTCCCCGGCGGTGCGGACCGCCGCCCGCGAGCGCAATCTGCAGGTGGTGGACGCCACCTGCCCGCTGGTGACCAAGGTTCACATGGAGGCGCTGCGTTTTCACCGTGACGGCCGCTCCTTGATCCTGGTGGGCCACAAGGGGCATGAAGAGGTGGCGGGCACGATGGGTGAGGTGCCGGGCCACGTTCAGTTGGTGGGGAGCCCGAGGAAGCCGAACAGGTGGAGGTGCCTGACCCCGGGCGCGTGGCCGTGCTCACGCAAACCACCCTTGGCGTCGACGACGCCAATACCATCATCGAGGTGCTGCGGCGCCGCTTCCCGAGCCTGGTGACGCCGGCGAGCGACGATATCTGTTACGCCACCCAGAACCGCCAGATCGCGGTCAAGCGCCTGGCGGAGCGCGCGGACCTGGTGCTGGTGATCGGCTCCGGCAACAGCTCGAACTCGCAGCGGCTGCGCGAGGTGGCCGTGGACTGCGGAGCGCGATCCTACCTCATTGACGACGCGTCCCGCATCGATGCGCGCTGGCTCGAAGGCACTCGGATCGTGGGCGTGACGGCGGGCGCCTCGGCCCCGGAGCATCTGGTGGAAGGCGTGGTGGACTACTTCAAGGCCCTGGGCGTGACGGAGGTCGAAGAAGTGGAAGCCATGGAAGAGCGGGTGACGTTTGCGCCGCCCTTCGAACTGGCGCGGGCCCGCCGATAGTATAGGCTATACAACTAGCGTATCGCATCACTTCACATCACGCGGTCTTGTCCGGCGCGTCGCAGATCGGGTCCAGGGGGCACGAGATGCACGCCGGCTTGCGCGCGAAGCAGACCTTGCGCCCGAACCAGATCACCTGGTGGGCGAAGGAAATCCAGCGCTCGCGCGGCACGATCTTCATCAGGTCCTGCTCAACTTTCTCGGGCGTGTCAGACCTCGAAAGCTTCAGGCGGCGCGCGATGCGGAAGACGTGCGTGTCCACCACCACTCCGGCGGCGATGCCGTAGGCGGTCCCGAGCACCACGTTGGCCGTCTTGCGCGCCACTCCGGGCAGCGTCAGCAATTCTTCCATGGTGCGCGGCACCTCGCCGCCGAAATCCTCCACCAGCTTCTTCGACGCGCCGATGATGCTCTTCGACTTGTTGCGGAAGAATCCCGTGGAGCGGATGTCCTGCTCGAGCACCTCCTGCTGCAGGGCGGCGAAGTCGCGGGGCGTGGGGTACTTCGCGAACAGGCCGGGCGTCACCTTGTTCACGCGCTCGTCCGTGCACTGCGCGGAGAGAATCGTAGCCACTAAAAGCTCGAAGGCGTTGTGATGCAGGAGCGCGCAGTGCGCGTGAGGGAAGAGCTCGTCGAGGGCGGCGAAGATCTTCCCGAGGCGCGCGGGCGAAGTGTAATCGGTCTTTTTCGGCTTGCGCGCGTTCGGCTTGCGCGCGGCCTGCACCGTCCGCTTCCGGGCCTGCGCCGGCTTCGCCCTCTTGCGATTTCGGGTGGGCATGGCGCCCAGCATATCACGGCTGATCGGGCGTCCGGGAGGCCGGGAGGGCGATTTGTTCGCTTGACCGGCGGATGATGTCGAGGAGCTTGCGAAAAGCCTCGCCGCGATGCGACACGGCGAACTTCTGCTCGGCGCCGAGCTCAGCGAAGGTCCTGCCGAGAGCGGGAAAGAAGAAGTAGGGATCGTAGCCAAATCCGCCGCTGCCGCGAGGAGGCGCGACGATCACGCCATGGGCGCGGCCTTCGGTGACCGCGATGACGCGCCCGCGTTCCGCAAGCGCAATCACGCAGACGTAATGGGCAGCCGCCCGGGGATTCGGCGCCGTGCCCGTGCCCAGGGTCTCGGGGTCGAGCGCACGGCCGAGTTCCTGGATCAGCCTGGCATTGTTGGCGGCGTCGGTCGCACCGGGACCGGCGAAACGGGCCGAGAAGATTCCGGGCGCGCCGCCGAGCGCGTCCACCGCGATTCCGGAGTCATCCGCGAAGACGCGTCCGTCCGCGCGGCTCGAGTAATACGCCGCCTTCTTGCGGGCGTTCTCTTCGAAAGTGCGGCCGTCTTCCACGCAAGGTTCGAGGCCGTCGATTCCGGGCATCCGCTCGACCATCACCCCGCAGGCGCGGCCAGCACCGGCAAACTCGCGCAACTTGCCGGCGCTCGTCGAGGCCAGCCAGAGACGCGCACGCGCGTTGTTCGCATCGTCTGCCGCGGGGTTATGGATGGTCAACCCTGGGCCTGGCCGATCTTCACCAGCACGCGTTGCGCCTCGATGAGTTTTTCGATCGCGGGTTCAGCGAGATCGAGCAGCCGGTTCAGATCTTCGCGCGAGTACGCTTTGCCCTCGGCCGTGGCTTGGACCTCCACCAACCGGCCGGAGCCCGTCATCACCACGTTCATGTCCACTTCGGCGTTCGAGTCCTCGCTGTATTCGAGATCAAGCAGCAGATCGTTGCCGACCATGCCCACGCTGATGGCGGCCAGATAATCGGTGAGCGGAGAACGCGAGAGCGCCTTGCGCGCGATCAAACGCTCCATCGCGAGCCCTGCCGCCACGAGCGACCCGGTAATGGAAGCCGTACGGGTGCCGCCGTCGGCGCGGATCACATCGCAGTCGATCCAGATGGTGCGCTCACCGAGGGCCTGCAGATTGGTCACCGCGCGCAGCGCACGGCCGATCAGCCGCTGAATCTCCATGGTGCGCCCGCCCGGCCGCCCGCGCGTCACCTCGCGCGGCGTGCGCGTGTCCGTGGCGCGCGGGATCATGGCGTACTCGCTCGAAATCCAGCCTTTCCCCGAGCCCTTCATGAACGCAGGCACGCCGTCCTCGACCGAGGCGGTGCAGATCACCTGCGTTTCTCCGAGGCGAATCAGGGCGGAGCCTTCGGCGCTCGAAATGAAGTGCGGAGTAATTTCGAGCTCGCGCATCTGGTCGGGCGCGCGTCCGCCGGCCCGCACAAGCTTGCCTCCACTGTAAATCAGACCGCTGACCACGCGGGGAGTGTTCGCTGGCATCATCGCTCCTTGGCCGCGATCGTCAGCGGCGTGAAATGGCAATCGCGGATCGTTACGACGGGCCGCTCGATCCGAAGCTCGGCGCCTCAACGGGTGGCGGCGCCGACGGCTGTGCCTGCCCGGTGCCGGTTCCAGACTCGATCCACGCCGGGTCGGGCGCAAAAGGAGCGGTCAGGTCAACGTGGCCGTCGAGGGTGTCGACTTCCTGGCCCTGGATGAGAAACTGGACCTTCTTGACCTCGGGAAGGTTCGCCGCCAGCGAATCGACCATGGAATAGATGGCCAGGGTCTCGCTCTCGATGCCGGCGTTAAAGTCTCCGGCGGCGCCGCTCGAAAGATCGAGGTACACGGTGCCGTCGGCGGTGACGAACACGCCGCGCACCTCGGCCGAAGGAGCGGGGGCGCTTCCGCCGCCTTGCTTCGGACCCTCGATCAGCGCCAGCACGATCTGCCGCACTCGATCCGCGGGATCGGTGGCCATGGCGATCGGCCTCGCTTCGCCGCGCAACTTGCCTTCGGCGTAGGACGGGAAGTAGAGCGTGACGGTTTGCGCGGGACCGGCGGAAGCCTGCAGCGCGGCCTGGTCGAGTTGCGCGCGCGCTGCCGTGTCAGCAGAATGCCGCCGCTCGAAGAACGCCCATCGTACGAGCGACCGCAGGTAGAGTGACCCGATCACCAGCACCGGCAGGATCACGAGAAGCAGCACTTTGGTTCGGGCCGACATCGTCAGGAGGCTCCTTGCGTGAGGGCCAGGACGGCCTGCGCGATGGCGTTCGCCAGTTGATCTTGAAAGGACGCAGCGGTGAGGGCGGCTGCTTCCTGGCGCGGCGCGAGCGTCCCGAGTTCCAGCGCCAGCGCGGGAGCATCGACACTGCGGAGTTGCCGCACCGGGGCCGCCGTCGGACCTCGAACCTCGAGACCCTGGACGTGGCCGAACTGCTGCGCCACCAGGCCCGCGAAATCGCGGCTCCGCGTAAGATGCGCCTGCTGGGCCTCGTCCCAGGGCACAAAAAAGGTGCGAGGCGCCGCGGACAAACCCGGCGCCGACGGCGCTTGATACGTGTACACCGCAATGGCGGGTGACGCACCGCCCAGGTCTCCGGCGTGCAAGGTCACAAACGCCACCGGATGCGCCATATTGGTCAGGCTGTCACGGTCGTCGAGGTTGGGATCGCTCGATCCCGTGCGCGTGAGCACCACGCGAACCTTGCCGGTCGAGGTGAGCGCCGACCGCACGCGCTCCGCCAGCGCCGCCATAAGATCGCGCTCCGTCACGCCATCGCTGCTGTGCCCGCCTGCATCAGCGCCGCCGTGGCCGGGATCGAGAACCACCACCGGCAGCGGAGGAGGGGCGGGGGCCGGCGCAGAGGCCGGGGCCGGCGGGACGTTCGAGGCTGCGGCCGGTTGCGCGGATCCCGCTGGAGGCGGCGCTGCGGCGGGCGCGCCCGTGGATGAGGGCGGTGCGGCGGCCGTTTGCGCCGGCGGGGCCGCGGCTTGCGTCACGTCCACCTGCAGCGTCTTGCCACCGTCGGCGAGCGACGGATAGAAATTCAGCGTGGCTCCGGCCGGCGTGATGATGAGCTTGGGTGCGCCGTCCTGGTCGTCGAAGCGCATGCTGCTGATGAACCGGCTCTGGAATTTCATTTCCTGCTCGAGCGGCATGAGCGCCTCGTCCCCAAGAAAGATCACCCACTGGCCGTTGGTGGAAGCCGTCTTCACGGTGACCGGCGCCGTGAACAGCACGGAAAGGCGATCGCCGTTGGCGCTGGGATTGAGATGTGCGGAAAAGGTCAGCGGCTTCACGTCCCCAAGAAACAGGCGCTCGTCGCCCGCGCGGTAGCGCACGGTCTCGGTGGTGAGGCGCGGCAGCACGGAGTCCAGAAAATCGAGTGGCACCAGCCATTCGCCGCCCTCCACCCGCACGGGGCTCGAGAGCGAAATGTCGTGCCGGTTGAGCTTCAGCTTCTTGTTCCCGTCGCGAAGCTCCAGACGATCGTCACCGACCCCGACCCTCAGCGATCCGCGCTTTTCCTCCAGGCTGGTGGCCGTTCCCACCAGGTTCAGCACCTTGATGAGCGGCAGATAGCGGGTGTTGTCGACGATTTGGATCGGCATCAACCGGTGGGCATTTGGCAGGTAGATCACGAAGTTGTCGCTGCGCGCCTGCCGCGCCGGCCAGAGCCAGAAGAGCACGCCGAGAGTGACAACCGTCGCCAGAGCCCCTCTGCGGCCAAACCCGATTCGCGATCTGCGTGGAAAATTCAATCGTTTGTTCCCGGTCCGGCCCTCCGCTGCGACGTGAGTCCTCAGGCAGGACTCTCCACTGTAACGTACCTCGTGCAGCCCTTCAATTGTCGCCGGCCTTGCGCACCCGGCCGCGAACGACGGCCCGCCCTTTCCCGGACAAAGCTAGGCTATTTGGCTGCAACCCGCGCCGATGAGCCCGGCGAGTCCGTGCTATACTCGCGACCGTTGGCGCTCCGTCACGGCCGAGGCGCGGCTTCCGTATTGTTCCGGGTATGGAACTGCTTTACAGTCTCCTGGTCACGATCGCCGCCGCGCTCGCGGCGCCTTGGTATCTTGTGCGCTACGGCTGGCGCGGGAGCCCGCGCGGCTACTGGCGCGAACGGATGGGCCTTGTCCCCGAGGCCTTCGCGCGAGAACCGGAGCCCGGCGCGATCTGGATTCACGCGGTGTCGGTGGGCGAGACGCTGGCCGTGGCCGGACTGGTCAGCGGGATCCGGCGGCGTTTTCCCGGCGTGGCCGTGTACCTGAGCCACGTTACGCCCACCGGCCGCGCGGCAGGCGAAGCGCGCATTCCGGACGTGGCCGGCCGCTTCTTTCTCCCTCTGGACTGGAAGTGGGCGGCACGGCGGACCTTCAAACGCCTGCGGCCGTCCATGCTCATTCTGGCCGAGACGGAACTCTGGCCGAACTTGCTCAGCGTGGCGCGTGAGCGGGGAACCCGCGTCGTCCTGGTGAACGCCCGGCTCTCGGAGCGCTCCTTGCGCGGCTACAGGCGATTCGCATTCTTCTTCCGGCGGTCATTGGCCGTCCTGGACTACGTTTTTGCCCAGACGGAGCGCGACGCGGCGCGATTTCGCGAGCTGGGCGTCCCGGCTCACAAGATCATCGTGGCCGGCAATCTGAAATCGGACGGAAGACCGCCGCAGTCCGGAGACCTCGCGCGCCAGGCGCGGCGCGCCCTCGACGAGGCCGGACGGCTGCCCGTGCTGGCGGCGGGCAGCACCATGCCGGGAGAGGAGCGGCTGGTGCTCGGCGCATGGGAGGTGATCCGCGCGCGTTGCCCGCGGGCGTTCCTGGTGCTCGCGCCCCGGCACCCGGAGCGCTTCGAGGAAGTGGCGCAATTGCTCGGAGACCGTGGGTGCAGATTCGTCCGACGCACCTCCCTCGACCCTGCCGACCTTGGCCGGCAGCTTGGCGAGGCCGACGTTCTCCTGCTCAACACCATCGGCGAGTTGGCGGGCCTGTACGAGCTGGCCGACGCCGCCTTCGTGGGCGGATCGCTGGTGGCAACGGGCGGACACAACCCGCTTGAGCCTGCCTTTTGGGCAAAGCCGGTTCTGTTTGGGACGCACATGGATTCCTTTCGGGACCTTGCGGAAGAGTTCGTGTTGTCCGGAGCCGCCTTTGAGGTAGGGGACGCGCAGGAGCTTGCCAAACGCACGATCGATCTTTTCACCGACGCGTCCTTGCGCGAGACCATGGGATCACGCGCCCAATCGGTGCTGCGAGCCTCCGCCGGAGCTACCGCGAGGGTACTCGACAGGCTTGGCCCATGGCTTGGCGAAGGGCTCTCGCTGCAGGCTGCGGCGGAGGGACGCGAGCGGTGAGCGAGCTTGTTCTGCGATGGCTCGCGCGCCTGTATGGAACCGGCGCGAGGGTGCATGGCGCAGCCTACGAGCGCGGCTGGCTTCGGCGCCGACGCCTTCCGCGTCCGGTGATATCGATCGGCAATCTGACCGCCGGCGGCACCGGCAAGACGCCGCTGGTGCGCTGGACGGCGGAGCATCTGGCGCAGCACGGCTTCCGGCCGGCCATTCTGACGCGAGGCTATCGGCGCGACCGCGGACCGGACGCGATAGTGATACCGCCCAAGGACGGCCGGTTGCCGGAGACGCGTGAGGTGGGCGATGAGGCCGCCTGGCTGGCGCGGACACTGCCCCAGGTTCCCATCGGTGTGAGCGCCGACCGCTTCCGCACCGGCGAACTAATCGCGGAGAATTACCCGGTGGACGTATTCGTGCTTGACGACGGTTTCCAGCATCGGCAAATCGAGCGCGATCTGGACGTGGTGGCTCTCGACGCCATGCGCGGAATTTCCGACAATGAGATTCTGCCCGCGGGACTGCAGCGCGAGCCCACGTCGGCCCTGGGGCGCGCCGGGGTGGTTGTGATCACGCGGGCTGAACTGGTGGACGGCCGGCGGCTCGAAACCTTTCGCAGTCTCGTGCGCGGCATTCATCCCCGGGTTACTCTGGTTGAGGCGCGCACCCGGTTGGAATGCCTGCGCGACGTCGCGGGCGGGGCCGAGTCACCGGCGGAGCCGCTTCTCGGGCCGCCGGTGCACGGCTTTTGCGGCATCGGAAATCCCGATGCCTTCTTCAAGAATCTCCGGCTGTGGGGATTCGACGTGGTCCGGGAGAGCGTTTTTCCGGACCATCATGTGTACCGTGACCTCGACTTCGCCCGGGACGGCGGAGTGGCGGCCTTTCTGACCACCGAAAAGGACGCCATGAACCTGGCAGGCGTGAGCCTGAGCGCGGCCAGCGCGCCGGTGCTGGCCTGCGTGACGCGGCTCGAGATCGAAGATGATGCGCTGCTCGACGAGAAGTTCAACCTGCTGCTCGGCCGCCCGCCGGGAATGGAGACTTGACCGTTGATCGCCCGAGGAGTGCGATTGCATCTGCCGTCGAAGATCATGGTGCGCTCGACCAACTGGGTGGGCGACGTCATCATGTCGCTCCCGGCCATTGAAGCCCTGCGCGTCCGCTTTCCCGACACCGAGATCGTGGTGGTGGCGAAGCCGCCGGTGGCGGAGGTCTACCTCAATCATCCCGCGCTCCTGCGCGTGATGATTTACGATCCCGACGGCGAGCATCGCGGTCGCGCCGGCTTTCGCATGTTCCTGCAGGCGCTGCGCGCCGAACGGTGCGACGCCGCGGTTCTGCTGCAGCACGCCTTCCATGCGGCCTGGATCGCCTGGCGCGCCCGCATTCCCGTGCGCGTCGGCTATCGGACCCAGGGCCGCGGGCCGCTGCTCACTCACCCCGTCACTCTGCCGCCGCCCGCGCATCTCGGCCACCAGTCCGCCGAGTATCTGGAGCTGCTGTTCCGGTCGGGGCTGCTCGACGACCGCCCGGCCCCGGCGCGACGGGTGGATCTGGCGGTGACCAAGCAGGAGCGGCGCTGGGGCGCAAATGCTTTGAAGACCCTGGGCCTCGACGGGCCGCGCTATTTCGTGGGCTTGAATCCGGGCGCCTCGTATGGTCCCGCCAAGCGCTGGCCGGTGGATCGTTTTGCCGCGCTTGGGGACCGGTTGGTGGGCGCGCTCGGCGCGGACGTGCTCGTCTTCGGCTCGAAGGCGGAACGTCCCCTGGCGGAGGCGGTGGCGCGCGCCATGCGCCACACTCCGGTGGTGCTCGCCGGCACCACCACTCTGCGCCAGTGGATGGCGCTCACCGAGCGCTGCCGCCTGGTGGTCGCGAATGACTCCGGCGCCATGCACCTGGGGGCGGCCATGGGGGTGCCCGTACTCGCGATCTTCGGTTCCACCGACGATCGCCGGACGGGACCGCTCAGTCCCTGGGCGCGCGCCGTCCGGCATCCGGTGCCGTGCAGCCCGTGCGGCTTGCGCGAGTGCCCCATCGACTTCCGCTGCATGCACGCGGTGACCGTCGATGAGGTCCATCGCATCGCGCTGGAACTAGTGGCCGATTACGAGTCGGCCGGCGAACGCCCGGCCTGAATGGCTGATCTCAGCAAACCCGACTTCATGCAGCTCCGTGCCGCCGATCGCGCGCGCCTGCTGCGCATCACCGCGCGCTTCGCGGGCGCATCCCTCGTGGTGCTCGGTGACCTGGTGGCGGACGAGTTCGTGCACGGCCAGATCGCGCGCATTTCGCGGGAAGCGCCGGTCCTGATCGTCAAAGAGCGCGAAAGGCGCATCGTGCCGGGCGGCGGAGCCAACGCCGCCAACAACCTGGCCGATCTCGGCGTGCGTATCAGGCTGCTCGGCGCCGCCGGCGAAGACGAGACCGGCGAGGCGCTCGTCGATTACTTCCGGGCCAAGGGCGTTGGCGTGGAAGATGTACTGAGACCGAAGGGCTACCGCACGCCCACCAAATCGCGCATCCTGGGCGCACTCGGGCACGGACGCGCGCAACAGATCGTACGCCTGGACCGCGAGCCGGCGCAGCCGCTCGGTCCGAGCCTCCGCCGGCAATTGACCGCCGCCGCGGCGCGGCTTTTGGATCAAGCCGCCGCGCTGCTGGTTTCGGACTACGGTTATGGCTCGACCAGCGCCCGCGAGGTCGAGTGGCTGAAGCGCGCGCGCCCGGCCGGCTCCCGCCGCGCGCCCCTGACCCTCGACTCGCGCTATCATTTGCGCCAGTACGCGGGTGTGGCCGCTGCCACGCCGAACGAACAGGAAATCGAGCAGGCCTTCGGCGCAAGCGTCGGGGAGCAGGTCGGGGTTCTCCACCGCCTGGCGGCGCGTATCATGGCCCGGCAGCGTTTCGAGGCCCTGCTGGTCACGCGCGGTGCGCAAGGGATGATCCTTTATCAAGCCGGAAACCGCCCGCAGTCGCTCGGCCTTTTCGGATCCGCGGAAGCCGTGGACGTCACCGGAGCGGGTGACACCGTGATCGCGATTTTTACCGCCGCGCTTGGTGTGGGAGCGAGCTTTCTGGACGCCGCGCGCCTGGCGAATTGCGCCGGCGGTCTGGTGGTGATGAAAAGCGGCACCGCCACGGTGACGGCCTCCGAGCTTGCGCAGGCGATTCGCAACGGGTGAGCTTGATGGGTGTTGAAAACGGAAGCAGGCGGGACGGCGAAGGTCGCGTAGGCCACGTGATTCCCCGTCAGGATCTCGGCGCGCTCGGTGAGCGCCTGCGGCGCGACGGAAAGCGGATCGCGTTCGCGAACGGCTGCTTTGACTTGCTCCACGTCGGCCACGTGCGCTACTTGCAGGCGGCTCGCGCCGAGGGCGACGTGCTGGTGGTGGGCGTGAACGGCGACGATGCCGTCCGTGCCCTGAAGGGCCCGGGAAGGCCGCTGCTCGCGGCGGAGGCCCGCGCGGAACTGGTGGCGGCGCTCGAAGCCGTGGACTATGTAGTGATCTTCGAGGGTCAGACCGCGGACGCCGTGCTCGCCGAGCTTGCTCCCGACGTGCATTGCAAGGGTACGGATTACACCGAGGAAAGCGTTCCCGAGCGCGAGGTCATGCGGCGCCTGGGCGGAGAGGTGCGGATCGTGGGCGATCCCAAGGACCACTCCACCGCGGCCCTGCTTGCCGGCATCATGCGCGACCCCTGATCGCGCCGTGGCCTGAAGACGGATGCCCCGTATACTCGTAATCCGCCTGAGTTCCATCGGCGACATCGTGCACGCCTTGCCGGCCGTGGCGGCGCTCGGAGAAAGCCTGCCGCAGGCTGAAATCGCGTGGGCCGTTGACGGTCGATTCGCAGAGTTGCTGGAGGGCAATCCTTTCGTTCGGCGGGTGCTGCCGATCCGCACGCAGGGCTGGCGCGCGCGATGGCGTTCCGCATCCGCGCCCGACGAAGTGGTGGGCGGCCTCGCGGCCGTGCGGCGCTTTCGTTCCGATGTGGCTGTCGATTTCCAGGGACTGGTAAAATCGGCGGCGCTCGCCTGGATGAGCCGTGCCGCGCGGCGCGTGGGCTTCGCCGGCGGTTGGCGGCGCGAGAAGTTGGCCGGCCTGCTTTACACCGAGCGCGTGGGGGCGGAGGGCCGCGAGCACGTGGTCGAGGAGAATTTGGCGCTGGTGGAGCGGTTGGGCGCGCGGCCCGTGCCGCGTGAACGCTGGCAGTTTCCGCTGCCGCGCGATCTCGAGGCCGAGCGCGAAATCGACCGGCGCCTCGCGGAACTGGGCGTGGAGAAGTTCATCGTGATCAATCCCGGCGGCGGCTGGACGAGCAAGCGTTGGCCTCCGCAGCAATACGCCGAGTTGGCGCGCGCCCTCGAAGCGGAAGGAGACGGCTGGGTGCTCGTGACGGGCTCGCCCGGCGAAGAAGCGGTGACCCGCGGAATCGTGGCCGCCGGAGGCCCGCGCGCCGTCTGGTTTCCCTCCACGCTCACCGAGTTCATCGCGCTCGCGCGCCGCGCCCGCCTGCTCGTGGGGGGCGACACGGGCCCGCTGCATCTGGCGGCCGCCGTCGGCACACCCATCGTCGCCATTTATGGTCCCACGCGCCCCCGGCGCAACGGGCCCTTCAGGGCGGCGGACATCGCGCTCTGGAACGAGGCGGATCCCGGCGCTCAGGCGCGGCGTACGCACTGGAATCGAGGCCAGTCCCGCAAGGCAGGATACCTCGAGGGCGTGCCGACGGAGGACGTGCGCGCCGCCGTCCGGCGCCGGCTGGCGACTGCAAATGGAGCCTAGAGAGAGAGGCTACTACGCCTGGGCGGCGCGCTGGCGCGTTCCGCTGGGCTTCGCCGTCAGCGTCGCCTACCTGGTGCTCGCCGAGCCCACCCGCGGGTCATTCGCGGCCGGCTCAGCCCTGGCGCTCGCAGGCCTGGCCTTGCGCGGGTGGGCGGCGGGCTGTCTCGAAAAGAGCACCCGGCTTGCGACCGGCGGTCCGTACGCGCGGACCCGCAACCCTCTGTACCTCGGCAGCAGCCTGATGGGTGCGGGCTTCGCCGTGGCCGGAAGGTCGCTCGTGATGGCCGCGGCAGTCGCCGCTTTGCTCACGTTTGTCTACGCGCCCGTCATTCGGCGCGAAGCTGCGTTCCTCGAAAGCCGGTTCGGCGATGATTATCGCCGGTACGCAGCCTCGGTTCCGCTGTTCCTGCCGCGTCTCCGGCGCGCGGCGGTTTCCGGTGAGGCCTTTCGATGGTCGCGCTACACGAAGAACCGCGAATACGAGGCTGCGCTCGGCTGCGCGGCCGGATTCGCCTTTCTGGCGCTCAGGACGTTCCACTGGATTCCAAGCTTCCTTTAGGAGGCGGCGAGGCGTCTAATTGAGGCGTATGTTCATTTCGAAGCGCCGCGCTGCTGCCGTCCTGGCACTTCCGGGAGTGGCCGCTCTCGCTCTGCTGGCCGCCGGTCCCGTACAGTCCTCGCTCCCTTTTGCGCCCGGCGAAAAGCTCACCTACAGCGTCACATGGTCGGTGTTCCAGGCGGGCCAGGTGGCGGCATTACTCGAGAAGGCTGGCCCGGACCCGGGCGAGTATCAGATCGTGACCACCGCGCAGTCACGCGGATTCGTCTCCAAGCTCTACGCGCTCGACGATGAATACCGGTCGAGCCTCAATCCGCAGACGATGTGTTCAGGAGGCATCTCGAAGCGCGTGCTGGAAGGGAAGCGGCACAAGCAGACGCAGATTGTATTCGACAGCGCCCGGAAGCTCGCCGTTCTCGATGAGCGCAATCTCGCCCAGGCGTCAGAGCCGCCCAAACACGACGAGGAGGCCATCCCGGCTTGCGTGCAGGACGTGGTCTCGGCCTTCTATTATCTGCGCGCGCAGCCGATGCACGTGGGCGATCGCATCGAGGTGCCGGTCAACGATGGCTCCAAGACCACCATCGTCACGGTCGAGGTGCAGGCGCGCGAGGAAATCGATACGCCGCTCGGACGCCGCTCCGCTTTGCGCGTGGAACCTGCCGTTTTTGGCGCCGGCAGCGTTTACAAACGCAAGGGCCGGATGCTGATCTGGTTCAGTGACGACGAACAACACCTGCCGCTGCGGATCAAAGCCATGATCTCGGTAGGGACGCTGACGGGCACTCTCGCCTCGGTTAGCGGAGACTCGACCATTAGTGCGCCGCGAGCCGCCGCTCCGCCCCCCGCGAGTTCCGTCACCTCCGGGCCCGCCAACGCCGCTCCGACCACCGCCTCGAAAGGTCCGAATCCCGATTGAGCCGCCCTCGATCGTGGCGGTCACCGCGCCGTCGGTATCGGTTTCGAGAACGCGGATCTCGAGGTCCAGGCTGGAGAGCGCCCGGCGTGACTCGAGATCTTCGCGCACGGTCGGTCCCGGAGAATCAATCGCCACTTGAGCCCCGATGCTCGCGAGCAGATTGGAGCGCGCCGCCGTGGCAAGGCTCGGCCGGTCGATGATCAGCAGCTCGCCACGAAAGTCCGCATCCGGATCGGGAAGGGCCGAATCGGCAGGGGATTGTCTTGCTTCGCTTGACACGCCGCCGAGGAACAGTGCCGAGCTTCCGCCCTCGGCAATGCGGAGCGTGAGCGTTTCGCCGGGCTCCGCGCTGGCCGCGTTGCCGTAGCGCCCAAGCACCTGAACCGTCGCGCTCTCCACTTGCAAGACCTCTCCGTCCGCAAGCTGGCGGACGTTGACCCCGCGCTGCCGGCAGCGCGCCGTGACCGCCGCGAGCGCGGACGCGTCCGGTTCGCGGCCTTGCGGCGCCAGCCAGAGCTCCCGCACGTGGAAGTCATCGAGGATCGCGGTCACGCCGTCGAGGTTGCGGCCCGTCGCCACGAGCACATCAAGGCTCTTCACGCGGCGCGACCAGAGGTAGGGCGCCACGATGTTCTCACCGGGATCCCATCGCGCGCCTGGGGCGCTGCTGCCTGCCGCCGCAACGCCGCCCGCGCCGATCAGCATCGTCGCTCCGCCGCCCAGCACCACGAAACCGGCCTGGCCGCGGCCGCAGTCGAGCGCTGTGAGTTCGAAGCTCCCCGACGGAAGATCGGCAGCGAAGGGTGCCGTGGTCAGCAGAAACGCGCAGACGGCGAAGGCCACGGCTGAGGCGATGGCCAGCGCACGAGCGCGCCCGATCGAAAACGCCAGCACGATTAGCGAGAGCGCGAAGCCGAGGGCGACCGCAAGCGGCGGCGAAGGAACCCGGTAGGAGAGCCAGGCGGGCAGGTGCCGCAACTCGGCCAGCCGGAAGAGCCCCTTGAAGACGACCGCCAAGATCCTCGCGGGCACAACGGCCCACGAAGGCGCAACCGCCGCGAGCGCCACCGTAGGTATGGCGATGGCCAGCAACACCGCCATCAGCGGAAGCGCCAGTGTGTTCAGGCCGATGCCGGCGAGCGTCACGCGATGAAAGGTCTGGACCATCGGCAGCAGCAGGCCGATCTGCAGAACGGCGGAAAGTGCGGCGATCTCGACCAGCCTCAGCACCGCGCCGAGCGGCCATACGAGCAGGCGCGTGGCCGCGAGCGGATGGCGGTCGAGGTACGCTGATCGCCCGCGCAAGGCTGAGACGAGCGAGCGCAGATCGAGCCGGAACTGCGCCAGGCGCGGCCGGAGAGCCACGTCCATGTCAACGTTGTCGAGGTGGGCGAGCGCCCGGCGATACGGCTCGACGCTCATCCGGATGAGAGGCCCCGCCAGGCCGACAATTAGCAGGGCCGCCGCGAAGGAGAGCTGAAATCCCGACTCGAAAAGCCAGGCGGGACGCGCTAGGAGCAGGATGAGCGCCGCGAGACCGACCGAGTTCAGCGCGGCGTGGTCGCGGTTCAGCAGGTCGGCGAGCACGAAAGCCACGATCATTAGCGTGGCCCGCAGGGTAGGGGCGCGCTGCTCGACCAGAACGGAGTAGCCCAGCAGGATAGCTAAGAGCAGAGTATTGCGCCAGGTGCGCCGGAGCCCGATCAGGCGCAGGAAACCCAGAACGAGCCCGGCGATCAAACCCACGTGCAGGCCGGCGATCACCAGCAGATGATAGAGGCCGCTCGCCCGGAAATGGTCGACGGTCGCGGAGTCGAGCGATGACCTCTCGCCGAGCAGAATGGCTTTGAGCACAGCGCCGTCGCGCCCCTCGGCGGACCACGGCGGGTAGATCCGGTCGATGCCGCGCCGCACCCGGCGCCGCACCCGCCAGATCGTCTGCCCGAGATCAAAGCCCGAAGGCGAAGCCAGCCTGCGAATGTCGCCGGTGCCGTTGACGCTGCCCTCCCAGTAGAGGTCTTCCATGTCGGCTGCGCGCCGTCTGAAGTCGAAGCTGCCCGGATTCTGATAGACGCGCGGCCGGCGCAGCAGCATGCCGGCGCTTATGACGTCGCCGGGACGCAGGCTGAAGATGTCCTGGCCTTCGGATGCGGAGTTTGTCCTGGCGAAGGATTCCACGAGCACTCGAATCTTGCCGGATACCGCGCGAGCCGGAGGCGCGACGCCCGGCGAGGGTCCGGGTTCGAGCAGTCGCGCAGCCCCCAGGTCGAACTCGATTCCGGACGGCGTGGAAATGGGTTCCGTCAGGATGCTGCCTTCGACCCTTACCGGCCGGTCCAGGTCGAAGCCCCACTCTTCAAGCCGGCTGACGTGGTTCGGTGGAAAGCGGGAGGCGAAAAGAACCGGCAGAGCCGCGCCCGCAAGAGTGAATCCTGCAAGCACGACCGCGGCCGCCGCGGCGTAGCGGCCGGCCCGAACCAGGAGCGCCGCTCCGAGGAGGCTTGCGGCGGCGGCAGTGATCAACAGCGGGAGGGCGCGCAACAGCGTCGCTGTCCGCGCATCCAGCGAGCCGCTCAGGGCGATTCCGAGCGCGAGCGCCAGTGCCAGGAACAGCGCCGGAGACGTGATCCCGCGCGTGACCTCGGGTGCATCCGCATCGCCCGCGTGCTCGAAGGTTGAGGACAAGCCGCTCCCGCTTTCATTCGCAGGGCTTGTTGGACGCGGCATGGTAACCGGCCGATTGTGCCTGCCGTTGCTTGATCAGCCGGCCGCTGGCCGTCTTCTTGTACCACCGCGTGCCAGGACAGTGATAGACCCCGGTCTTCAGATTCACCCAGACCTCGGTGTTCGGATTGCCTGTTGTCTGAGAGCGGCCGCCGGCCTTCTGCCCCCGGGCAGCGGATGGCTTCTGCTTCTGACCGGCGTCGCCGGCTTGCGAGGACTGCGAAGACGTCGACGTTTGAACGCCGCCCGGCGCGGTCTGGTCGCGCGGCGGCGCCGTTTGTACGACCGCGATTCCGGCGGGCACCGTGGGGTGGCCCTTGCGCTGATGCCGCCGTGCGAACGATGCTCCGAGCAGGCCGAGCAGGGCGGCGAGCGCCGCAGCGGCGGCCCAGGCGCGCGTGCGGTGCGTTGCCCGGCCCGGTCCCGCGGTTTTGAGTGCGGCCTTCGCCTGTTCCAGCGCAGCGCGCACTTCACCGGCGTCCCCCGGGCGCTTCGCGGGGTCCTTTTCCAGACATTGCCGCACAACGCTGCGGAGCCGCTCGGGCAATCCGGCGTCAAGCACCGGAGTTTCCTCGATCATGATGGCCATGCTCAGCTCGAATGGGGTCTGGCCCTGGAAGGGAAGCTTGCCGGACAACATCTCATAGAGCAGCGCCCCGAAGGACCACAGATCGCTCTGCGGGCCGGCGGGCTTGCCCCGCAGCAACTCCGGGGCCATGTAGCAGAGCGTGCCTGCCGTGCCGCCGAGGTCGGCCAGCGATTGCCGGGACTTTGTGAGGGATTCGATCGCAGGCGCATCGAGCCGCCGGGCGAGGCCGAAATCGAGCAGCTTGGGATGGTCCTCGGACGTGATCATCACGTTGGACGCTTTAAGATCGCGATGGATGATGCCCCGGTTATGCGCGTGGGCCAGGGCCTCGGCCATCTCGATGCCGTAGGCGAGCGCCGGCGCGGCCGGAAGCGGTCCCGCGCGGACCAGGTCCGAAAGCGGCCTGCCTTCCACGTACTCCATGGCGATGTAGCCGAGGCCGTCCTCTTCGCCGACGTCGTAGGTGGCGCAGATGCCGGGATGGTTCAGTGCCGAAGCCGCGCGCGCTTCTTCGAGCAGGCGGCCCCAGGCCTCCGCGTCCTCATCCACGGCTGCGCGCATCACCTTGAGCGCTACCTTGCGGTCCAGGCGGATGTCGACGCCGCGCCAGACCTCGCCAAAGGCGCCCTCGCCGATCTTGTCCTCGATGCGGTAGTGGCCCAGGATTTTGCCGGCCTCAAGCATGAGTGCGATCTCAACCGCGATTCTACTAGTGTTTCCGGATTCGCGGCGCATTAACTTCGCGGTACACTACCGGAGCTCCGCCATCCATCGTTGTTGCTTGGCCGCGAACGTCTTGCCAGGAAGCGCACAGCCGGTGGACAATCGAATGGGGCGAGCGAGGCCCCCCGAGGCATCATGGCCGATCAAGCCCAGGACGAAACTCAAGAAATGCTCGTGCGGCTCGAGCGCGAGTTGGCGCGTCTCAAGGGCGGCCTCGAACTGCTCGGCGTAAAGGCTTGCTGTTGGTGCCAGAAGCTCTTCCGGGCTTTCGAACCCGGGAGTCTGTTCGATGGCGGCGAGCTGGTGTGCTACGGATGCGTCCGGGATTGGTGGCCGGCGCGATCGCCGACTGTCGCGGTTGCCGAGCGGGACACGATCGAGCATAAGCTTGTTCACTGGCTCCTGAAGTATCACGGGGCCAAGGTGATTCGTGACGAAGAGAAGCTGCCCCCCGAAGACCGCCATCAGGGCCGCCTGGTGGCTGCGTGCGAGGAGTGCGAAGGTAAAGGGGTCTGGGCGGGAGCGAAGTGCCACTTTTGTGGCGGGCGTGGTTCTCTCTGGCTCGTGATCCCGAAACAGCCAGCGTCCAACACTTGATTCTTGAGGGCATGGCGCGGCGCACGCGTGAAAGCCAGTCAATCCAGCTTGATTCCGTAATGCAGGCTGGGTAGCCTGCAGCACAAACATTCGAAATCAGGACACACCTTCCAACTGACCCCGCGATTCATCGTGCGAACCCTTGTGTTATCCTTTGCCTTTGGAGGCATCGCTCCCCATGACTTTCCTGGACACCCGCTATCGCCTGACGCGCAGTCTTACCGCCGAGGAGATCGAAAGGGCTGCCACGCTTTCCACGGTGTACGGCGTCCGCCGCATCGACTTCGCCGGCGACGATCTGGTGATTGAATACGACGCCTCGCGGATTCATGAGGCGGAGGTGCTGGCGGCGGTGCGTCGGGCCGGGCTTCCCGTGGCGCCGCAACAGCGAATTGCGAGCGGCGGCTTTGACCACACCGGTGAGTTCAAGGACTTTGCCTGGCCCACCTCCGGACTGAGTCCGGCGAACGAGAAACTCTGACCGGGTTCCGCGTTCGGCCACGGAAAGACGTCAAGGCGGCGGGGTTGCGCCTCATTTTCAGCCGCTACTCTCCGACCGTCGTGCCGGCCGCCATACTGGTCGACGCGATTGGGGCTTTCCCGTCCATCTGCTTTAAACCAGGAGCACATCATGCCTCGCGCCCGTTCTCGCATCCGCTCAATCACCGCCATCCGCGCGTCACGTTCCCTTGGCGTACTACGAGGCCTCCTGCTGGCCGCCTTCGTCTTTGTTGCGGCTGCCCTTGGGGCGCCCGCGCTCCGAGGGGACGACAAACCGCCGCTCACGATCGACGATTTCTTCAACTCCGTGGAGATCCAGACGGTCCGCATCGCGCCGGACGGCGGCGCCGTGGTGATCGGCACTGTTCGTGCCGATTGGGAGCACAACCGATTTCGCTCCGACCTGTGGCTTTACCGCGTCGCCGGCAGCGCCGGTTCCGGCAGCCTGATTCCGCTCGCTACGAGCGGGCATGACTCCGAGCCCGAGTGGTCTCCCGACAGCCGCTGGGTCGCGTTTCTGTCCGATCGTGGCGGCGACGCGGTGGATGTGACTGAGAAGCGCGGCAGGGGCCGCAGCAGAAGCAGCAGCGATGATGAGGACAATGATTCGGAGGGAAGTGGAAAACCGACCGATCAGGTGTGGGTGATTTCGGCCGGCGGAGGCGAGGCTTTCCCGGCGACCCACGGCAAGGAGGACGTGCACGCCTTCGCCTGGTCCGCCGATTCGCGCCTGATCTATTTCGCCGCCCGGCAGTCGTGGTCGAAGGAGCAGGAAGACGCCCACAAGAAGGACTGGAAAGACGTGATCGAGTTCCGCGAATCCGAGCGCGGCGATGCCCTGTTCAGCGTGGACGTGACCGCTGCCGCCGCCGGGCTCACAGCCTCGCCGCCCATGCCGCCACCCGCCCGGGCCCTCGCCACCGTGATCTGGCGCGTCAAAGCGCTGGCCGCGTCGCCGGATGGCCGTTATCTGGTCTTCAACACGGACTCGCGTTCGGAGCGCCAGGAGGCTCTCGACGCCTACAACCTCGAGTTGGCTGATCTTCCCTCGGGTGCCGTGCATCTGTTGAGCCACACGCACGCGGTTTACGAGAATCCGGTGTGGTCGCGCGACAGCCGGCGCGTCTTTTTTGGGATTGAGAACGGCTCGGTGGAGGGCGACTATGCCGACGCTCAGCAGCGCGTCTATTCCGTGGACGTACCGGACGCGCCTGCGGCGAGCGGCGCGCCGGCCGGGAGCCACGCGCGGTGGGGCGCGGATTTCGGAGGCGCGGTGCAGCGGCCCGCCCCGCTTTCCGACGGCAGCCTGCTGGTGGCGGGACGCATCGGCACCGAAGTGCAGCTGTACCGGCAGCGCGACGCGAGGTCCGGCCTGAAGGCGTGCACCGGCTGGGCGGGCACCTACGAAGTGCCTTCCGTCGCCACTCATTCGCCGCGGTTGGCCTTCGTCTACTCGTCGCTCGAGCAGCCTGCCGAGGTCTATCTCGCGGAAAGCCCCGATCAGATCGACAAAGCCCGTCCCATTACGGCATTCAACCGGCTCCTCAGCACGCGAGCCCTGCCCGAAGGCAAGCCATACCGCTGGAAGGCGGACGACGGCACGACGGTGGAAGGCATGCTGATTTATCCGCCGGGCAAATTCGGCGCCGAGCATCTGCCCACGTTCACCTTCATTCACGGCGGCCCTGAGGACGCGGACGGCAACCACTTCGAGGCCGACTGGTATCAATGGGCGGCGCTCGCGGCCACGGATGGCTGGCTGGTGTTTGAGCCCAACTACAGGGGCTCGGTGGGCTACGGCGATGCCTTCGCGCTCGGCATCATCGGGCCCATCGTGTCGCGACCCGGCAAAGACATCCTGGAAGGGGTGGATCAGCTCGTCCACGACGGCGTGGCCGATCCCGACCACCTCACGGTGGGCGGATACAGTTACGGGGGCTACATGACCAACTGGCTGATCACCCAGACCACGCGCTTCAAGGCAGCAGTGTCAGGAGCGGGCGCAGTGGAGCACGTAGCCAATTGGGGTAACGATGACACCACCTACGACGACGCGTACTTCCTCGGCGGACTTCCCTGGAAGACGCGCGAAAACTACGAGGCTGAGGCCGCCATCTGGCAGTTTGACAAGGTCGCCACGCCCACGCACGTGGTGGGCGGCGCCGACGACATCCGCGTCTACGTAGGCGAGGACTACCTGCTGGAACGGGCGCTTTACACGCGCGGCGTCCCGACCAGCCTGCTGATTTTTCCCGGCGAGGGCCACTCCCTCGACAAGAATCCCTGGCACGGGAAGATCAAAGTGCGGGAAGAGTTGAAGTGGCTCGACAAGTACGGCAAGCCGTGAACCCGAGGTCTTGGCGCCGTTCACCCGGGGGCCGCCCCTACAAGCGAGAGTGGGGAAACGTCCGCTTAAGCTCCTTGCAGGTTCGTCAGCAGATGGACCAGTGTGCGGACCGGATGACCGGTCGGACCCTTGGCGAGATCCGGCTTCTCCTCGTTTGACCAGCGCGTGCCGGCGATATCCAAGTGGACCCAGGGCGTGTCGCCCGCGAATTCGCCCACGAACATGGCGGCGGTGATGGCGCCGCCGTGGCGTCCACCGGTGTTGGCCAGGTCCGCGATGGAGCTCTTGTAGAGGTCGCGATAGTCCTCGTCCACCGGCAGCTCCCACATCTTCTCGCCCACGGCTGCGGCGCTCGCTCGCACGCGATTCACCCAATCCTTGTTCCACCCGAAGACCCCGGTGATCCGGTTGCCGAGCGCGACCGTGACGGCGCCCGTGAGCGTGGCCGCGTCGATCACAACGCCGGCGCCCTGTTGCTTCGCATATGTGATGGCGTCCGCCAGTGCCAGCCGGCCTTCGGCGTCGGTGTTTAGCACTTCGATGGTCTTGCCGGACATGGACGTCAGGACGTCGCCCGGCCGGTAGGCCTTGCCGCTCGGCATGTTCTCGGCCGCCGGGATCACGGCCATGACGCGCGCCGCGGGCTTCAACTGCGCTATGGCCCGCATAACGCCCAGCATGGTGGCGCCGCCGGCCATGTCCGTCTTCATTTCATGCATGTCGGCTGCGGGCTTGATGGAGATGCCGCCCGTGTCGAAAGTAATCCCCTTGCCGACGATTGCGATCAGCGGGCCCGAAGCCGGCTGGGGCGGGTTGTAGCGCAGTACGATCAGCCGGGGCGGCGCCTCGCTGCCCTGGCCGACGGCCCAGAGCGCGCCCATCTTCAGCGCCTGAATCTCGCGCTCATCGAGCACCTGGCAATCGAGCCCGAAGTCGGCCGCCATTTGACGCGCGCGTTCGGCGAGCATCTCCGGCGTCATGCGATTCGAGGGCTCATTCACGAGCTCACGGGTGAAGTTCTGGGCTTCGGCAATCACGCGTCCGCGCTCGGCCGCCGCGCGCTCGTCATCGCCCGCCTGCTGTCCGCCGGTCGCGAACCGGAACTCGTCGATGCACTTGTCGGAGTTGCGCTCGCTCCGATAGGTGTCAGCGTCGTAATCCGCCAGGATGGCCCCTTCGACCATCGCCTGCAGGGCCTCCGGGTTGCGGGTCTTGGCGCCCAGCACCCAAGCCACGCTGCGCCCGCCCCGAGCCCGCACGAAGCGCACCGCTGCCCCCGCCAGGCGGCGCAGGACCGCCGTCGAGAACTTGGATTCTTTGCCCGCGCCCACCACCAGGAGCGACCGCGCAGAAAGCCCGGCCGGGCGGTGAATCAGGGTGGTTTCGTAGAGCTTCCCGGTGAGTTCGCCGGCCTCGCGCAGTTCCTCGAGTTGTGTGCGGGTGGCTTCGGGCAGGTGACACACTGTCCCGCTGACCGCCGGCTGCTCCTCAAAGGCAAAGACCGCCAGAGCGGGCGCCGACAGCTCACCGAGCGGTTCGTTTACAAAGTCGATCTTCAAAGCGTCCCTCCATGAGAACGTTCACTACTTGCTGTCAGATGTTCGGTCTTCAATTCGCGATGTTCGGTTGTTAGCGTAACCTTCAGCACTTAACATTCAAGATATTCAAGATTCAAAATTTAACATTCAGCATTCATCGTTCATCGTTTTAGCGCTACCGGCTCCTGCGCTGATGCTCCCGGATGTCCTGGGCCGTTTCGCGGTCGATGGTGCGGCGGCGTATGGTTTCGCGCTGGTCCCAGACCGTCTTGCCCTTGGCCAGGGCGAGCTCGCATTTGATCAGGTTCTTTTTGAGATAAAGCCGCGTGGGAACGAGCGTCAAGCCTCGTTCCTGGGTCCTCCCGCGCAGCTTGTCGATCTCCGCGCGGTGCAGCAGGAGCCGGCGCTCGCGCATGGCCGGGTGATTCAGGTAGCTTCCGGGCTGGTAGCCGCCGATATGACAATCGAGCAGCCACACCTCGTTGTTGCGCACTGTCGCGTAGCTGTCCTTCAGCTGCACCTTGCCGTCGCGGATCGACTTCACCTCGGTGCCGGTCAGCTCGATGCCGGTCTCGAATTTCTCGAGCAAGTGGTAATAGTGCCCGGCCTGCCGGTTGACGGCGAAGTTCTTCGGCGCGTCGCGTTCTGTCTTTGTTTTCTTCACTATCTGCCAAATTCGAGGGGCCAGATTTGCCAGACTTGAATGTTAACATACGGTTACCACGCTACCTCACATCGACCCACTTCTTGCCGAGCGGTCGGGCCCGGATGGTATAATGACTGTTAGCAGGTTACCGGGCGACGGGGTGGACATCACCGCCCGGAGCCCTGACGATTGGGAGCCCTGACGATTGAAGGCGCATCGCTCTTCAAATCTTCAGGGGCATCCATCGCCCATCATCAATTCGGCACCCCTTATGAGACTTGGGATCGATCTCGGAACTACCCGCATCGTCACGGCTTACGTGGATCGCGGCAATTACCCGGTCGTCGTGTTCGACGCCCCCGACGGCGCTTCCAGCGACTGGTTTCCGCCCCTGATCGCCGTGCGGGACGACGAAAGGCTCTATGGCTGGAAGGCCTGGCAGGCGCAGCAGGAGTCCGGCTGGACCATCGTGCGCAGCGTCAAACGGTTGCTCGAAGAGGCGGGCCCGGAGACGCGCATCCAGGTGGCCGGGCAGAGCATTCCCATGCAGCAGCTCCTGACCGAACTGGTCGGCTCGCTGCGTGATCACCTGCTCAGCGGCTCGAACTTGCCCACGACGGCCAAATCCGAACCCCTGGAAGTTATGCTCGGCGTTCCCGCGCACGCGCACAGCAACCAAAGGTTTCTGACGGTTGAAGCCTTCCGTGGGGCGGGCTTCCACGTGCTCGGCCTGCTGAACGAGCCCTCGGCGGCAAGCATCGAGTTCGGTCATCGCAATCGCAAGGCGCGCCCTGACGGTGGCGCCTCGCGAATCCTGGTCTACGACCTGGGCGGCGGCACCTTTGACGCATCGCTCGTCGAACTGGGCGGGACCGCGCATGAAGTGATCGCCTCGGAGGGCATCGGGACGCTCGGCGGCGATGACTTTGATGAGATCATGGCGGACCTGGCGCTCGAGACGGCGGGCATCAGCGCCGGGGAGCGCGATGGCCTGACCCAAGCCGAGCTGTTCCGGCTGCAAGAGGAGTGCCGCCAGAAGAAGGAGGCGCTGCACCCGAACACGCGCCGCCTGGCTGTGGATCTCGGCGCCGCCCGCGAGGGATGGGCCGAGGTTTCGCTCACGACCGAGGCCTTCTACCAGCGCTGCCGGCCCCTGATCGACGAAACCATGCACGCGGTCGAGGATCTGCTGGCCTCCGCGAACGAACCGGTGGCGGCCGGAAGCGGCGAGCCGCGCCTGGAGGCGCTCTATGTGACCGGCGGCGCGAGCGAACTTCCGCTGGTCTCCCGCGTTCTCCGCGAGGAGTTCGGCGGACGCGTGAAGCGGTCGGCCTACACGCGTTCGGCCACCGCCATCGGCCTGGCCATCCAGGCGGACGCCCAGGCGGGTTACCATCTCACCGAGAAGTTCACCCGGTATTTCGGAGTCTGGCGCGAAGCCGAGGGCGGACGCTCGGTGGCCTTCGATCCGCTTTTTGTCAAGGGCACTTCGTTGCCTGAGCCCGGCTCTCCCCCGCTCGAACGCAGCCGCGGTTATGCGGCAGTCCACAACGTGGGTCACTACCGGTATTTGGAGTGCAGCCACGTTACGGAAGAGGAGCGTCCCGCCGGCGACATCACGGTCTGGGATGACATCCGCTTTCCGTTTGACGCTTCCCTGCGCCACGAGAAGCGCTTGAGTGACGTTGAAGTGGCGCGGCTCGGGAACGGCTCGCAGGTCGAGGCTGAGGAACGCTATAACTGTGACGCGGGCGGGACCGTGACCGTGACGATCAGCAATTTGACCTCGGGATACCATCGGAGCTATCGCCTCGGACGATGGTCGGCCGAGGAGCCGCCGATTGTTCCCGGAAAGCGTGCCAAGACGGCCAGGCCCGCACGCGCGCGGGCTTCGCAGAAGAAAGGGCCGCCGAAGTAAGGCGAGCCGGCGGCCAACCAACGTCAGCGCTGCCACATCACCATGATCTGCATGTCGCGAAAACTGAGATTCGCCGCTCGCGCCAGGCTCGGCCGCCTGATCTTAATGGCGGCCGTCATTCTGGCGGTTGCGGCCGCGGCCCTCGCCCAGGAAACAAAACTGCCGCCGCCTCCGGCCGATCTGCCGGGCCACGTGGCATATCTCGGGCAGCAGCTCTGGGGCGTGCCGATGGACGAGTCGGAGCCGCTCACGAGCCAGATTGAAAAGCTGGCGCTCGACCACCTGAACGAGTGGCTGGCCTCGCATCCGCCGGGCGAGCTGAAGCCCGGTGACACACCCTATGACGTGAAGGCGCGCCGCGAACTCGAGCGGGTGTTCGCCGGCCTGCGCTTTCCCGTCTACGCCAACGTCAATACCTTCGAGCGGCCCTTCGGCAACGGCCAACTCCTTGCCATCGGATATACGCTCGGTTGGAGCGATTTCGATCGCGCGAACGTAATCACGCTCTACCAGGTGCAAGGGGCCGCGCCACAGCAGGCCGCCGTGACGCACTTCATCCCCGACGTCGACATCCACTACCGCTTCTTTGATCCTCCGCCATCCGCCGCCGGCCAGTTCTGGTTCCTGATCTACGGAACGCGCCTCGGCAAGAGCAATCCCCGCCTGAGCGCCGAACTCTACGCCTTCGACGGCCAGAATCTGAAGTCGCTCTGGAACACACAGGACGTATACGATGGCAAGATTTCCTTCCCGGCGCGAGATCGCGTGGTGGTTAACTATCTTCGCGAGGATGAATTCCGCCAGGCCATCGCCTCGAGAGGGCCGGTGGTCAGGCACGAGGCCGCGTATCACATCACGCCGTCTGGCTTCGAAGCCGAATACGATCACTAGACCCGACCAGCAGTTTGTCTACAGATAGTGTCATTCCGAGGAGCCGAAGGCGACGAGGAGTCTCGCAGTCCCTTCAATTTCGGAGCGAGATTCCTCGCTGCGCTCGGAATGACGCGGTTCCGGTGGGTTTTCCAACAGACTTCCGGTCCAGGTCGAACTCGAAAAGCCGCCTTCATGGTGGAGGCTGAGAGGGCTCGCTCGCCTCATCGCCCGCGCTGCCGGAGGCCAGCAGCGCCACCGGCAAACTTCTAAACAAGTCGCGCAGCGGCAGCACGCGCAACGGGTGTTCACCGGCGCATCTCACATTCTCTCCGGTCAGGACGTTCGTCCATTCTGCAGGGGCCTTTGCCGGCAGGACCAGGCGGCTCGCGCCCCAGTATGATCCCATGCGCGAAGGGGTCATAGGCGCCCGCGTGGCCGCGAGCCATCGCGGAACGGCTACCAGCATCCATTGCCGCTTGCGGCGCCGGACGAAGGCGAACGCATTCTGTTCCCGCTTGCCGTCCGCCTTCACCGCCGTGTAGCTGCCGTCCAGAAGGAGCGCGCGATTCCGGCGGCGGAAGTTCAGAGCCTTCCAGATGACGTACAGCTTGATGCGCCCGTCGCACCAATTCTCGAGCAACGCTCTCACGCGCTCGGGAGCTTGGGGGCTGGCAGCATCTTCGATCTTGATGTCTTCGAGCAGGCTCATGCGCCTGGTGAAATCGACGGGTCCGCGATTATCCGGATCGACAAGGCGGAAGTCCCAAAGCTCCGATCCCTGGTACACGTCCGGCACGCCGGGACACGTGACTTTCAGCAGGACCTGGGCCAGGCCGTTCAGCATTCCGTAATAGGCGACCACTCGCTGAAACTTCGCAAACTCATCGAGGAATTGATTCCCTGGTCCGGGCTCGAGAATTGCCCCGGCAAAGTGCTTCAACGCACCCTCGTGGTCGAGATTCGGCAGCGTCCAGCGGGTATGAACCATGGCCTCGCGCGTCGCTTTGACGAGATAAGCTTGAAGACGCTCCTCGAAGTCCGGCCTTTCGCGAGGGTCGAGCGGCCAGGCGCCGAGCAACGTCTGGTAGAGGAATATTTCTTCGTCGTGGTCCGGTACAGGCTTCCCTTTGACGAGATCCTTCTTAGGCGCGTTGATTTGCGCCCACCGGCGCAGATTGCGCTGCCAGTCCTTCGGGATCTCCGAGAGCACATTGATGCGGGCGCGGACATCCTCGGCGCGCTTCGTATCGTGGGTTGAAGTCGTGTTCAGGCTGTACGGCCACCGGCGCTGCCGGCGCTTCACGTAGCCGTGGAAGTCATCCACCGGCATCGCTTGCGGACGAGGGTCGCCGCCGACTTCGTTCAGGGAGATGAGGGGATTGTAAACGTACAGGGCCGTGTCTTCGATTCCCTTGGCGATGATGGGGCCGGTGAACTGTTGCCAGCGCATCACAAAGGCGAGGCGGGCTTCCCTCTGGTCCGGAAACAGGTGGCCCTGGTCCGTCAGCAACAGGACGTTGCGAACAAAATCAAAGCAAGCGGGATTCATGTTGGGCCGCCGGTGGCGCGCCGCCGCGATGGCGCTCTCGATGCAACCCCGCTCGTCGCGCGTCAATTCGAGGCTCCGGATGTAGGTGCGGTAGCGCGGAAAGGAAGCTGTCGTCTCGACGAGCGCCTGCCCGAGCTCGACCCTGGAAAGATCGCGGGCATAACGATCCTGTTCGGCCAGCACGCCGAGCTGGCGGCTGAGCGCGCGCATCTCGACGGCCAGCAGCGTGGCCATGACCAGCTTTTTCTTTTGATAAGCCACGTCGTCATATTCCACTGGGGCGCCGATAAAGTCCTGGTAGATGCGCTCCACCGCCTTGGCCGCGCGCGGGTTGACGAAAAGCCGCGTAAGATGGTTCAGGAAGTCATAACCCGTCGTGCCCTGAACCGGCCATTCTTCAGGCAACTCCTCCCGGCCGGAGAGAATCTTCTCCACCACGATGTACAGATTCCCGCCGGGATTCGATTCCGGCTGGCCGCTGCCTAATCGTTCCTCGAGCCGCCGCAGGTAGCCCAGGGGATCGCGCAGGCCGTCGATGTGGTCGATCCGCAAGCCGGAGGCCGCTCCTTTTCCCACCAGCCTGAGGATCACGGCGTGCGTCGCTTCAAATACAACCGGATCCTCCACGCGCACGCCGACAAGATCGCTGATGGTAAAGAACCGCCGGTAATTGATGGCTTCGTTGGTGTTCTGCCAGTACGCGAGCACGTAGGCCTGATCCGTGAGGAGGCGGTCGAGCAGACGGAAGCTCGTGGCGTCGCCTTTTCTTCCGTTGAAGAGGTGGACGTTCTCATCGATGAACTTTTGAACTTCGGGCGCCGCGCCGCAAAGCTGCCGCAAGCGCTCTTTAACCGCCTCGACCTGAAGCCGCCTCTCGCCGGCCGCTTCCATCGCGAGCGACTCCCGCTCGGGGAGCGACGACAAGGCGGCCAGGATCCCCTGGTATTCCTGATATGGGGCGGAATCCTTGCCGAGCGCGCTCTCCAGGGCATCGAGGCGGTGCTTCAAAATGAGCCGGTAGGACCTCGGACTCACCGGGAAGAAAGCGTCATAATACTTGACGAGAAATCTGCCATTGCTGAAGGTCAGGCTCAGCTCCCGATTCTCGAGCGTCTGCCCGAAAGGAGCGCCGAGCACCGGCAACAGCAGCTTGTTGTCGAGGGTGCGAGAGGGAGGATGCCAGTCAATGTCGAAGTACGAGGCGTAGGCGGACCCGGGCCCGTTCTCGAGCACATCCATCCACCAGGAATTCTCCGTATCCGCCGCCATGTGATTGGGCACAATGTCGAGCACCAGGCCCATATCGAGCTTCCGCAGCTCGGAGTGGAGGGCTTCAAATTCCTCCTCGCTGCCCAGTTCGCCGTCGATACGCGTGGGATCCGTTACATCGTAGCCGTGACCGCTGCCGCGCCGGCTCTGAAGCAATGGAGATGCGTAGAGGTCGGTGATGCCGAGCTCATGGAGGTAGGGCAGGATTTCCCGGGCCTGGCGGAAAGTGAACTCCGCGTTGAACTGCAGGCGGTACGCGCTGACGGGCGTGCGAGGCGTCGACATCAGGCCCTTATGCAATTTCGAGACTCAGCTTCTCACCGAGCGAATGCGCCGCGTTCACCCAGGCCTGGGCTTCCGGCTCGCCTTGCCGGTCTTTGAATCCCGCATAGGTCCTGGCGAGGGCCGCAAAGCAGTCGCTCTGCGCCTGCCATACGGACACGGGAAACGGCAAGGATTTGACGAAATCGAGCAAACTGCCGAGTTTCTGCAAACCCGGAATGTCCTCGGGCCGCGACGCGACCTGACCGGCAACCTCCTCAACTCGCTTACGAACGGCGAATTCGAGGGTCTGGACGTCGAGGGGCACGCTCATGCTGCCCGCTTCGTTGAGAACGGCGCGAATGCCTTCGACGTCGAGCTCCGGGCGCTTGAAGGCCTGGCGCAACTGGCTGTTCAGGGCGAGCTCCGCCGCGGCCTGAAACGCCCGCGGCACCGGAATCCCGAGATCGTTCAGGAACCGGATGAGCGCGGCATGGTTCTCATAGACGCTTCGATAAGCGGCCGCCGTCTCCCCGAGCGTGTCCTCGAGCACCAGGCGGACGATCTTTCTCTGCTCGTCCCGGAACAACGACCTTAGTGAATAGAGTCGCCTGCCGAAGCCCTCGTCCAGCAGACGAATCACCTCCGGCGTGTCCGCCTTTGCGAAGGCCTCGGTCAGGCTCTTCTTCAGGCCCTGATACGGGTCATCGCCGCCGAATGGACGAACGCCCCCGTTCAAGTTGTGATCGCCGAGATGCAGCACGCCAAAGGTCAGAACAGAAGATTCGCGGACGATCTCGGAAGTGAAGCGGGCGCGGCCTACGGCCAGCCGCATCTTGCCTTCGGCGTTCAACGAGTAATCCTCACGGTTCACGTCGTAGCAGTAGACCTTGGTGTGATCGCCGTAGGATTCGAACATCGAGCTGATGGCATAGTGAGCCGCCAGCTTCCCGAGATCGATCATGGCTGGGCGGACAAATTTCTCGTAGACTTGAGCGCCGTCGCCATGCTCGGGAAGGTTGCTTTTCGCCTTCTTCAATCGCTCCAGAAACTCGGATTCGACGTGGTTGCCGAGCACTTCCTGGGCAAGTTGGACCGCGCGGCCCGCGTACTGGATCACCTGAACGGTTTCAATGCCCGAAAGTTCATCGAAGAACCATCCGCAACTGGTGTACATCAGAAGCGCGTGGCGCTGGAGTTCGAGCAGCTTCAGCGACGTGACCTTTTCATCGTCACTGAGCGGGTGAGTGGCGCGTTCGCCGAGAAACCGGTCCACATTCTCCGGCGAGCGATCGAGGATCACCTGGATGTAGGCGTCGCGCGCCTCCCACGGGTCTTTCAGGAGCGCCCCGGCTTTCGACTCATACGGACCCGCCAGCGCGTCCCGCAGCCAGTCCAGGGCCTCCCGCAACGGCGCGCGCCACTCCTGGTTCCAATCGGAATGACCTCCCGAGTTGCAGCCGCAATTGCTGCGCCAGCGCTCGACGCCGTGCACGCAGCTCCAGGAGCTGTTGTCGAAGATCTTCGCGAAATGGTCGGGTGGATGACGCTCCAGGTACTTGCCGTAATTGGTGAGTTCAGCGAGGTGATTTGATTCGATGTGGTGCAACGCGTAGGTCAGCGCCATCTCACCGAAACGATGGTGATGCCCGTAGCTCTCTCCGTCCGTGGCAATGTGGACGATTTGCGGCCAGTCCCGCGCGTCCGAGAATCCACTCAGCAGGCGTTCCGCAAAGCGTTGTCCGTCGTCCAGCAGACCTTCAAAAGCGACGGCGCGAGAGACCGGTCCGTCATAAAAGAACACATTGATGTTGCGGCGCGAGGGCAGGCGGACGAGATAGGCCCGGCTCGGATCGACCTTTTCGCCGCTCACGTCCTTCCAGCCGCGACCCGTGCGGCGGCGCACCTGCTGGGCCTGCCGCGGAGCCAGGATGGTGAACTTGATTCCGTGTTCAGCGAGGACTTCAAGCGACTCCGTGTCGACGGCGGTCTCGGGCAGCCACATCCCCTCCGGCTTGCGCCCGAAACGATGCTCAAAGTCCGCGATTCCCCACCGAACCTGCGTCACTTTGTCCCGGCGGCTGGCGAGCGGCATGATCATGTGGTTGTATGCCTGGGCCATCGCCGAGCCGTGCCCGGAAAAAGCCTGCGCGCTCAGGCGATCCGCCTCAAGGATGGCCTGGTAGACGGCCGGCGCTTTGTCCTCGAGCCACGAAAGCAACGTCGGCCCGAAATTGAAGCTGATCTTGGAGTAATTGTTGACGATCTGCACGATGCGCTGCTCGGCGTTCAGAATTCTCGAGCTCGCGTTCGGCGCATAGCATTCGGCCGTGATTCGCTCATTCCAATCGTGATAGGGATAGGCTGAGTCCTGCAACTCGATCGCCTCGAGGGACGGGTTTTCGCGCGGGGGCTGGTAAAAGTGCCCGTGAACGCACACATATCGCATGATCACTCCTGGGCTCCAGGATTTCCTCTAATCGCATTGATTTCAGTCGCTTTCCCTGTGGAAAAGGCGGACCATGCGAAGCGCCCGAGGTTCGTCTTCATACGCCTGAGACCTTTCAGGGCGAGATTTCTCGCCTTCGCTCTAAACGGCATTGCTCCTGGAAACCCCCGGATTAATTGCCCGGATTAGCTGAACGTTGTTCGCCCGCGCCCCCGCGGCAGGCTACCCCGAAAGCTTGGATGTTCCTCGGACGGCGGCGGGATATAGCGGGATATGGATGTAAATTGTTCCGAGCCTTAACCCGCTCGGTACCCTGGACGACGGCAGTGCCACGTGTGGCTGACGCTAACTCGCTGTGGGGCCATATGCTGCGAGTCCCCGGTCTTGGCAAGCCAGTTGCGCCAGCCCGTCCATCAGAGGAAAAGGGGGTGATCTGGAGGTGCGCCTATGGCGAATCGACGCGAAGCCGGCCCGTCGGCAAGATACTCATACGGGAGACTGGGGTTAGATTGGGATGACCGCGAAGAACGCGACCCCACAGCGGCCGGCCTGCCCCTGAAACTGACCGAGGAAAGGATCCGGGCCGAATCGCAAAGGGTCGGGAATCTGGAAGATATCGGCGACGTTCCCCTGGTGGCCGCGAAACCGGCGGTCGCACCGGCCGCGCAACCCGATCCCGGGCCTCCGGCAAGCGCCTCTGCGGCCGGCGGTGTCTTGCCTGCAGAGCCGCGGCTGAGAGCCCCGGCAGTCGGAGCCCCGCCAGTGGAAGCCCAGCCAGAAAGCCAATCAGGAGCCCAGCCGCGACCCCAATCAGGACCAACGTTCGAGCAGCCGCCTCGCCGCCGCTCGATCCTCGGTCTGGATGATACCCTGCTGCTGGAGCGTCCGGCGCCGGGTGCTCCACTGCCGGACTCCATGCCTGACCTTCGCACTGAGCCGGCTCTGATGACCCCGGCGGCCCCGGTGATCAGGCCGGTTCGTCCGTCGCGGGCGCTGTGGAAAGCCGTCGCCGTGCTGAGCCTCGCGCTCGCCGGGGGCGCCGCGTATGCTTACCAGGCGGTCCGGGAGCACAGTGTTATCGTCTCGCAACTTCCGGGCGCATCCGCGGCTCGCGTGGTGCGGGCGGAGGCGGTAGCCGCCCGATTCAAATTTCACGAGTTCGAGCAGAGCAGATTCGCGACCGAAGTGGTCGCCGTCGGACATAGAACGCGCCCGGCCCTGGCCGCGGCTTCCGAGCGCGTGCAGCAATTCCTGGGCGGGGTCTACGATCGATACGAGCAATGGCGCGCGCGACGCCGCTAGTGTCGGGTGGCCGCCAGACGCGCCGAAGCTCAAGACGAAAGGCCGCGCCGTTCCGGTCCGAGATGTCGATGCTGAATCGGTACATCTATCGGGCGGGAAGGAATCTGCCTACGATCCTAAGGCAAACAACCACGCGAGCCAAAGAAGAGTTGAGAGCGCTCTGCGGCAGGAAGTAGCGCGGACCACCGCTTTTGTGGTCCGCGTCTCTTCACTTGCGCCGCGTCGAAGCTGCACGGATTGCCTTTCCATATCCAAACCAGCATAATCCCACAGTGAAGCCCGTCCGATTCCTCGGGGATCCGTTTATGTTTACCTGAGACCAAGGAGAGAAAAATGAAGGGGAAAATGTTGATCGGTGTACTCGCTCTGCTGGTCGCAGGTTCGCTCCGCGCCCAGCAGAATCCTCCGAAGGTTGCGGTTTCCGGCGGGGACCCCGACGATCGGGCATCGGCCCGCCTGCTCTATTGGAACGTTGTGGCCAACGAAGCGGCCGGCCAGCTTGCCATCAACTATGGACGGCCCGTGTGGAAGAAAGAGTACGAGGACGCGGCGAAATTCGATGCCATCACCAAGGGCCAGGTGTGGCGCATGGGCAGCAATTTCTGGAGCAACCTCTACACCGACGTGCCCGTGAAGATCGGGGGCAAATCGATCGAGCCCGGCTCATATTTCCTGGGGCTGCAGCGCTCGGCGGACGGCGCCTCATGGAGCCTGGCCTTCATCGATCCGGTCAAGGTGCGGAAGAAACGAATCGACGCCTTCGAGATCCACAAGGCCCCGGTGGCATTCACAGTTCCCATGACGACGGAAGCCGGCACTTCCGACGCGGTCGAGAAGCTTACCATCACGCTGTCATCCTCCGACTTCGAAATTCGCAAATCGACACTGAAAGTGGCGTGGGGTCACCTGGTGTTGAGCGCCCCGGTCTACGTGGCTGCGCCTGAGTGAAATTGGTGAGTATGGAATGGTGAGTGGTGAGTAGCGAATCCGGGAATGGTGGAGATCGATCGCCAAGATATGAACGGCACAATTGACTTGTCCGAGGTATGCGCTTACAACACCGCACCCTCTGGAGGCCTGAATTAACTTTCCAAAACGAATCGCTGTGGCCGGGCTGTTCTGCGCCGCGATCGCTGCTCCGTCGCGGGCTCAAATCGACGGCGCAACAGCGCGGCTCTCACACGATATTTTCAAAGAGCTCATCGAGATCAATACAACGGACTCCATTGGCAGCACCACGGTCGCTGCCCAAGCCATGGCGAAGCGGCTCCTTGAGGCCGGCTTTCCTCCGGGCGACGTGCAGGTTCTCGGGCCGAACCCGCGCAAGGGTAATCTTGTCGCCCGCCTCCATGGTACCGGCGCCAGGAAGCCGATACTTTTCATCTGCCATACCGATGTCGTCGAAGCCCGCCGCGAAGACTGGTCGCTCGATCCCTTTAAGTTCACGGAAAAGGACGGCTACCTCTACGGCCGCGGCACGGAGGACATCAAAGAAGGCGACGCCATTCTCGTCACCACGTTCATTCGTCTCAAGCGCGAAGGCTACAGGCCCGATCGCGACCTCATTCTTGCGCTCACTGCCGACGAAGAGGGAGGCACGTCAAACGGCGTCGATTGGCTGCTCAAGAACCACCGTGACCTGATCGATGCCGAGTACATCCTCAACCCCGATGCCGGTGACTTCGAACTCGATAACGGCAAGCGCCTCCTGGTCGGCATTGAAGCCAGCGAAAAACTCTATGCAGACTTCTCTCTGGAGGTTCACAACAAAGGCGGCCACAGTTCGTTACCTGTTCCCGACAACGCCATCTACCAATTGGCGGAAGGCCTCACGCGTCTCGCGCATTACCAATTTCCATTCGAATTGAACGACGTCACGCGCGCATATTTCGCAAAGGAAGCCGATATCGTCGGGGGGCAGCAGGGCGCCGACATGAAAGCCATTCTCAAATCTCCTCCTGACGAAGCCGCAATCGCGCGCCTCTCCGCGACTCCCTTCTATAACTCGCGCATCCGGACTACCTGCGTGGCCACCCGTCTCGAAGCCGGTCACGCGAACAACGCCTTGCCAGGCTTTGCGAGCGCGAACGTAAACTGCCGCATCTTTCCCGGCCACACTCCCGAAGAGATTCGCCAGGAGCTTATCAAAATTGTGGCCGAGCCCGAGATGAACATCACCCTGCAAGGCAACTCCGGTTCGGGGCCAAAAGCAAATCCACCATCGCCTCTACGACCCGACGTCATGGGCTCACTCGAAAAAGTCGTCGACGAAATGTGGCCCGGCGTGCCGGTCATTCCGATCATGGATGCCGGCGCAAGCGATGGAGCGATCTCACGCGCCGCCGGAATTCCTACCTACGGCGTCCCGGGTGTCTTCATCGACATCAATGACGATCGCAGCCACGGCCGGGATGAGCGCCTTCCGGCCGCGTCGTTTTACGAAGGCGTCGACTTCTACTACCGCTTCATGAAGGCGCTCAGTTCCGGATCATAGTCCCACCCTGCTGGCGTGTTGCGTGCGCACTGAGCCGGGCGGATGAACTGCTGACCCCCAACCGCTGCCAACTGACATGGAGGGGACGAAAACGACGGTGCGGTTTGATCGTCGACCGCGTGACAATGCCCTCGACCCGCGCACGCGAATTTGATCGATCGCATAGCCACGAAGGGCCGCAGACGCAACCCCGGCGGTCTGCGCTACGCGCTTTCAGTTGAGCGCGGGCGTAAGGTGATCTGAGCCGGCTACCGTTGGTGCTTTCCTGGCCTTGGGTTGACGGCAGCCACCCGCCGGGTGGCGCAGACGCTTCTTTTTCGTGCTTGGGTCAGAGGCACCGAGTTTCCCGCTCGAGACCGGTGCGCGCCATCATCTTCCGCACCCTCGGATGCCTGAGAAGGTCATACTCATTGACGGGCCGGTCGTCGCTGAGTGGGGGAGTGCAGGGAGAAAGCCCGATCAGTTCACCGATCGCCAGCTCCTGCGAGAGCATCAGATCGATCTGCTGATCCGGCGTTGCGGCAGGTCCCCACTCCATCATGTCCGTTACCGCCTGGGGCGGCATCCGGGCTAGCAGTTCCGGCGCCGCGCGTGCCGGAATTGGGCGGTCACTCGCCAGGAAATGCCAGCCCAAGTGCTCAACGGAGCGGAAAACCCGCACGTAGGCGAACGAGTCTTTCAGCGCTTGCGCAACGGACGACTGGTCGGCGAAGTCTCCTTCCGGCAGCCATTGTGCCAGCACACCTCCCGGTTGCAAGTGCTGGCGGATCAGGTTGTAGAAATCGAGCGAGTATAGCAGACTCGATCCGGCGGCCGGCAGCGGCGGCGGAGGATCAATGATGATCACGTCGTATCTCCGGGGCGAGCGCTCCAGATACCGCCGGCCGTCGTCGATCACCACGTGGGCCAGCGGCGAGGCCATGAGGCGGGGGCCGTCGGGATGGTAGTATGAAAAAGTTTTTGGCACGCTCGGGATGAGGTCCACGGCCGTCACCGGGATGTGCCAGGAGAGTGCCGACCGGAAAGTCGTTCCCATCCCGAAGCAGATGATCAACACGCTGCCAGGCGTGTGGTCCAACGACGCCAGCGTGAAGTGCGCCATCATCTTTGTGATCGGAGTCAACGCCGTCATTCCAACGCCATTCACCAGCAGCGCCTTTTGCGCCCCGATTTCCGTCGCGATCACGGTTGCGGTGCTGTCACGCAGGACCTTGCGGTCGGGGAACTGAGTCTCGAAATCCTTAGTGAGAAAAAAGACGGCAAACGATGCCGCGACGATGCCGTACGCCGCGGCCAGTTGGAGCTTCTTCAGCCCGCGCGGGCGCACGGCCATGACCAGCCAGGGCGTCGCGAGCAGCAGCGCCGAAAGATGCTCACCTGCCAGTGGCAGCAGCACGAAGCCCGAAAGCAGCGGTCCGACAATACAACCTGCCACATTGACCGCATACGCGCGGCTTGCGCGGTGCGGGTCTCCCGCGGACCAGCGGTCGACCAGCATGGGCGTGAGAAATCCAATGAGGGCGGAGAACGGCGCCACGCCCATGAGAACCCGTAGAATCGCCAATTTCCCCGCCAGCACCAGGCGCACATCGCTCGTGATCAGCGGTAGAAGCCCCAGTAAAGCCAGGGAGAGCCAAGCCAGCCTGTTCTCACGATCGCGCCGGCGGCTCCAGAACCGATAGGCCTGTGATCCGGCGAAGGTTGAGATCAGATAGGTCCCCAGAATCCCTGCGAAAGAATAAACGAGAGAGCCAACGTAAGGGGTGAAGAGCCGGATCCAGATGACTTCCATTCCCATGGTCACGAGACCCGTTGTGAATAACAGCGCCAGGATGCTCCTGCCTTCCGCGGGCCTCGCCTCGGTTGCGGCTGCGGATTCCGGAGCCGGCGTCTTGCTGCGAGCCGACGTGGCGAATGCCAGCAGAAGGGCCGAGGTTGCGATCGCCGCGTTCAAAACCGCGCCCAGGTGCAGAGTGCCGCGGAAGCCGTACATCTCGATGAGCAACAGGGGGATCGCGGAACCGGCGACCGCACCCAAGACGTTGGCCAGGTATAAAAAGCTGAAGGACCGCCGCGTCTCGTAGCGGCGGTCGCTGCGAATCGCAAACATGGCCAGCGGAATGGTTGCGCCCATGCAAGCGCACCAGGGAATCAGGACCAGTGCGAGCCACGCCCCTGCCACCAGATAGTACGCGGCCGAGGAAATCGGGGCCTGCTCCGCCAGCCGCAGCAGCAAGGCGTGCCCCCAAACCAATTCAACCGGCACGGCCAAAGCCGACGCTCCGATCAGAAGCTCAGTAAGAGCGTAAAGCCGCAGGGGCGGCCCTTTCAGCCGCTCTCCGTGCTTCCGCACCAGTGAGCCTGCCGCCCAGGAGCCGGCGCCGAGCCCTGCCATGAAAGTCGCCAGCACGATGGAAACGAGCGCAGTCGTGACGCCAAACTGCGCCATCGCCAGCCTCATCCAGACCAGCTCATAGAGAATTCCGCAAAAACCCGACACAAAGAAAAACCCAAAGTACCAGGCCATCAAGTCCACCGCCCTCAGAGTGTGCGCGCAAGTAACATGTGTCGCGGGATTTTCTTTTCAGCATTCCAATCGTCCTACTTTACACACTGGAGGCCCGCAGTCAACGACTATTCCGCGGCGGGTTCGACGCACCGCAGGAAGTCCGGGCGGGATGAGAGCGCGGAATGAGCGAAAACGACGCTGCGGTTTGATCGTCGGCCGGATGCGAATGCCCTCCGGTCCGCAGCACGCGAACCTGATCGATTCGCATAGCCAACGGAAGAGCCGCAGACCGCAACCGCCGGCGGTCTGCTCTTGTATCTTTGATTCGCTGCGGCTATCTGACGCCGAACGGCGCGCCGACTCGGGGTTTGTCAAACCGGCAAGAAACAATGGAAAGGCCGCAGGGCTTGAGAAGCAAGCCCTGCGCTACGTACCTAAAGTCAATAATGCGAATCGATCAATATGCGCGTTTAAAGTGAGCGTCCCAGCTCGCGCGAGGGCCGCACGGTGAGCGGGCGACGACACAAAATACGATTGTTGCCGGCACCCGCGAAGGGCGTCGAAACGTTTCCTCCACCCATGCTATCTGGCTTCATCAGTGACTGAAGCCATGGCAGGTCAGTCCATTACCGAGCATGCCGGAACGCGAAGAAATACCCCAGGCAGGCTACGACGGCGCTGGTGGGGATCAAGACCTCCCCCACCGTATGAACGTCACTGCAGACCTCGCGTGACCCTGAGCCGTTCATGCAGTTCCGGTTGGTGTTTGATTCCGAAAGCGCCACGACGCCGGCTACCACGCCGACCGTTCCCAGGATGCCGATGGCGAGCGCTCCTTTGCCAACGCGCTTCCGCGCCTTATTCGGAGGAAAAGGCGAGTCATTCAGTCGCGATGGAGCGAAGTGGAGCGGGCCGGCAGAGCGGGTTGGTGCCCAGTCTGCGCGGAACTCCCGCGGCATTGTGTCCGGAAGTTTGAGCGTTCCGAGCACCATGATCGGCCGACTCGCAACAGGTCTTCGCTCCGTTCCTGACTGCGGCCAAGCGGTCGCTCCAGTTTGCGCCTGCTGTGCAAACGCGGATGCGACGGATAGAAGCGATTCCATAAGTATCCAAGTCACCACCGTCCGTGCGAATCGTGATGGCAAAACCCTCTTCCCTGTTCTCAGCATTCGTCCTCCTCCTTCTGTCGCGTCGATACTCGCGTGCCGCCACAGAATCGGCGGCGCTTTCATCAGTCACGCGAGGGGCCGGCTTCTAATGAAGTCGGCCCCCTTCATCACCAACACCTACCTGGAGAGCGGTGTCCCTATACCTCGGCCGTGGAGATGGAAATCATGGCCGCACGCGGAATACGACATTGCTGGAAAGCGTGCCGTGCGGCGTTACCACCTGGACTGTACCGGTGGTGGCGCCCATAGGAACGCTCGCCTTGATTGAGGTCGAAGAGCCGGTGAACATAGCCGGCGTGCCATTGAACGTGACGCTGGTGGCCCCCGTCAGATTTGTTCCAAGAATCTTGACGGTTGCGCCCACCCTGCCGGAGGTAGGCTGTGTTTCGACGAACGGGCCCAAACCTACAGACAGCCGGAAGACCGTGCCATCCCCGTTGGCACCCCCATAGACCGTTGTCCCGTAGAACTTCCCATTAGTGTCCTGGACGATCGTCGTGGGCACACTGCCATCCGTGCAATTGCTTTGAGAACAAAAGCTGTAAACCGTCGTCAGCACGCCGCCCAAGGTAATTTCAAAAACCGTGCCGCCACTGCTGTTGGCCCCGTCAAATTCGGTTGTCCCGTAGAGATTTCCGTCGGTGCCTTGCACGAGCGTCGATTCCGATTCGCTGCCGTCCGTGCCGTCGAAGCTGTGCAGCGTGGTCAGAACGCCACCCGGGGTGATCCGAAAAACTGTGCCATCGCCGTTGGCCCCGCCTGCGAATGTCGTCCCGTAGAAGTTGCCATCGGTCGCCTGTTCTAGCGAGGCGAATGCATCGCTGCCATCCGCGCACGCACTTTGGGAGCAAAAGCTGTAGAGCGTGGTCAGAATGCCGCTCAAGGTGCTTTTAAAGATTGTGCCGCATCCAGAGTTGCAACTTCCGCTGCCGCCTCCGCCCGTTGTCCCGTATAGGTTCCCGTCTGTGGCTTGGGTGAGCGTGGCGCTCGGGTAGGCGCCGTCCCCAAAGTCGAAGCTATGTAGGGTCGTGAAAGCTCCGCTGGGGGCGATTTTGAACAATGTCCCATAGCCGTATGCGCCGCCCTGGTCCGTTGCCCCGTAGAAGTTCCCGTCCGTGGCCTGGATCAAGCCAGCGTAGGGCTCGTCGCCGTCGACGCAATCGCTTTGCTCACAGAAGCTGTAAAGCACTGTCAAAGTGCCACTTGGGCTTATCTTGAAGACCGTCCCACAGCCGCGGACGTCGCACGAGGAGTTCGTTCCGCCAAACTGTGTCGTACCGTACAAGTTCCCGTCAGTCCCTTGGACCAAACCTGTTTGCGGGCTGCTGCCGTGCATGCCGTCGAAGTTATACAGAGTGTTGAGCATGCCGCCAGAGGTGAGCTTAAATACCGTCCCAAGGTTGTTGGCCCCGCCACCGTTTGTTGTCCCGTACAAGTTCCCATTGGTGGCCTGAACCACGTCCCTTCCAACCGGGGCGGTGCCGTTCGTGCCGTTGAAACTGAGCAAGCTGGTCAAAATCTGCGCAGATACCGAAGTGGAAGCTACCAGCAAGAGTACGCCGGCGGCTAAAAGCGACGTCGCCGTTTGTCGACAACCACAAACCGAGTACATGAACTTCCCGAAACAATCGTCTCCGCGTTCTTTCGTTTCCACCATTTCGATCAGCACCTCCTAAGTTAGAGTTGGTTAGCAGCGGCGCGCCCGGTCGCACGAGTTGCATGGCAGGACGCGCCGCACTAAAATAGCCAGCGCCCAGCCCCGAACAGGCGCTCTTTTCATGTTGGCTTGCCAGCGGACGTTAATGGCTGAGCGGTATTGACGTCTTGTGGAATCGATAGGAAAGTTCTTAAGAAGTTCTAAAGACTCATATGGGTATGCAGGCAAAGCTCTTGTACCAGTTTGGATCCTTCCAGCTCGACGCCGCCGAACGGGTTCTTCTGCGCGAAGGATCCCCCGTGGCTTTGCCGCCGAAAGCGTTTGACGTTCTTTGGGTGCTGGTGCAGCGGCGCGGGCACGTCGTCGAAAAGGACGATCTGCTGAAGGCGGCTTGGCCCGACGCTTTCGTCGAAGAAGGAAACCTGCCCGTCAATGTCTCCCTGCTGCGCAAAGTGTTGGGTGACGACCGCCGAAACGGAAACCGGTTCATCGAAACCGTGGCGAAGCGGGGCTACCGGTTCATTGCGCCCGTCGTCGAAATCGACTCCGCAGCTCCGACTCCTGTAAATGGCGACACGACGGCAGCGCCTCGCACAGGGGCCAGTACTCCGCCTGCAGGCGGGTCGAATGGCACGGCTCTCCAGGACACCGCAGTTGATCGTGCACCGGCCTTCGGGCCAAACGGCGATGCGTGCGAGCAACGGTATCCACAAAAGGTACCCCTACAAGAGCCCGCGCCCGAATCTCCACCTGCAAACGGCGTCGCTGGCAGACAACTGGGCGTCAGTGTGCTTGCCATCGCGGCTGTCCTCGCCGTCGCTGGTTGCATCTGGATGCTGGTCCGGCCGCTGCCGCCGCCAACCTTCCATAACCCGCAGCCGCTAACGAACGACGGCCTGGGAAAAAACTGCCTCGCGACCGACGGGCAACGTCTTTACTTCACCGAGTGGACGTCAACAGGCGATCTGGTCCTGAAGCAGATGTCCGTCAAAGGTGGAGAATCGGAAGCGATGCCGGCTCCAGCGGGGGACCTTGAAGCCTTGGATGTGTCTCCCGACCAATCCTCGATTCTACTGAGCAGTTCGGACAATCCAGGAGGGCCCATTTGGATTCTGCCGCTTCCCACCGGGTCGCGCCGCCGCCTGGGGAATTTGGCGGGGACTGGTGCGAGCTGGTCTCCGGATGGTCGAAGCGTCGCATTCTGCAAGGCCCATGAGGTCTGGGTGGCGAATCAGGACGGAGGCGACCCGCGCCGGGTCGCTGTCGTCACGTACACTCCTTGCTGGCCGCGCTGGTCGCCCGACGGAACCCGGTTGCGCTTCGCCGAGGGGGGCCCAAGCGGCGTCGCTACCCCTCGGTCTAAGTTCTGGGAAGTGTCGCTGACCGGAGCATCCCTTCGCCCCCTATTGACAGGCTGGAGAGAGGCTCCGGGGCCGGCGCACGGCACTTGGACGCCGGATGGCGAGCACTTCGTCTTCGATTCAGTTAGCGGAGGCAAGGCGGACATCTGGGCGATTCGCCAGAAAGGCGGAGGATTCCATTGGCGGAGCGGTAATCCCGTGAGGCTCACAGACCTCGGGCAAAGCTCTCGGTATCCGGTCCCCAGCCCCGATGGCAGGCACCTGTTCTTCGTGGGCGGCAAAGAGCGAGGCAGACTTGAGTACCTCAGCCCAGCCGAGAAGCAGTTCGTCCCCTGGCTGGGCGGCATTTCCGCGCTGTGTGTTGTTTATTCCCCGAATCGGGACTGGGTCGCTTATGTGAGATACCCGGATCGCACTTTGTGGCGCATGAGGCGCAATGCTTCAGAAGTTCGTCAACTCGCCTATTCACCCATGAAGGTGCAAGGCCTGGCGTGGTCGCCCGACGGGAAGCAGATCGCATTCAACGCCTGGACCCCCACCAACCCCTTTAAGAACTATCTTGTGGCTGCGGCTGGTGGGGAAGACCCCAGAGAACTCCAGCCGGGGCACACTGAAAGGGAAGGGATTCCCTCCTGGTCCGCAGACGGCACGAAGATCGCCTTCGGCGACGTCCCCGAAACATTTGGAGTCGGTAGCAGGAAGAACGTGATCCACATTCTGGACCTGCCGACCAGGCATGTCGAGGTGTTGCCGGGCTCCCAGGGTTTTTGGTCGCCGCGCTGGTCGCCTGACGGACGCTATATCGCTGCCCTGAAAAACGATGACCCAGACCCTTTTCGACAGTCCCTTTTGGTCTACGACCGCAAGGTTAAGAAATGGGGGGAACTTCATGTTGACCATGTCAAAGATTTACTGTGGTCACACGACGGGAAATACATCTATTACGATGGCGAGTCGGGTCATGAAGGGATCTTCCGGGTGCCCGTTCCTTACGGAGGGCCCGAGCTCGTCGCAAATACCAACAAGGTTCGGATGGCCGGTGACCTCTGGTTCGGCCTCACGCCGGAAGACTCTCCTATGATTCTGAGCGACGCCGGTGGCGAGGAGATTTACTCTGTGGATGTGGACTGGCGATAGCAAGCAAGTGGCGCGGCCACCGGTTTTGTGGTCCCCGTCTTTTCGCTAACCATGCGGTCCGCGTACGCGAATCTGATCGATCGCAAACCAACGAAGAGCCGCAGACCGCAGCTCCGGCGGTCTGCGCCACCCAATTTGGCGGTGAGAAAAGTGGGATTGTGTAGCCCCGGAGCTAGCCCCGCGTTATTGCCTAAAAAAGTCGAAAAAAAAGAATCTAAAATTTTGCAAAACGAAGCCACTAAGCCCAATAGAATCAATAAATCGACCTGGAAAATAGGTCAAAACGAAGCCAAACGAAGCCAGATTGTGTCCGGCTAAGTCCTTTAGAATGGCACCACCGGGGGGCGCAGGCAGTAAACAAAGCCACGGAAAGCCAAATCCGGTCTGTGGTGGCGGAAGGGCGCCAGGCCGATCGGGAGCCTGTTACAAGTGATAGGCCATCGTACTAGCCTATATCATCTCTCTCCGGGCTCCCGCCGGGCTCCCCCGGGGCTCATGGGTTGACGGACCTGGAGGGCGCCTCCACCGTGATCCGGTCCTGAATGTTGTTGTAATCCGACTGGGTCAGGATTCCTCGCGTGACGAGCTCCTGCTTGTCTTTGTAAGGACGGCCGTTGATGACACTCTGGGCCTGCGTCTCGCTGAGCGACAGAGAGCGCAGCTCCGTCACTGTGGCCGAATTCACGTCCAGCCGGCCTTGCTTGTCGCGATTCCACCCTTCTTTCACGCCCTCGGCCGCGACTTTAGCGTCGTGCTCCGTCTGCTGCGCCGCCTGCTGGACCTGCGCGGCGGCCTTTTGCGACTCCTCCTTGGCCTTTTGGGTGGCGTCGGCAACCTTCTCGCGCGTTTGCTGGTCCTGCTCGCTCTGGCTCTGGGCCCTCGAACGCGAGCTGCATCCCGATAATCCCAAGACCAGCGTGATCAGAGACCCGATCAGGAAGAAGACCAACAGTGAACCGCTGCCATATCGTTTCACGATCACCTCCGAAGATACGAAAGTCGATTTTGAGAAAATCGATTTTGGCCGAGCATCATTTCTCCGCTTGCGTCCACGCCCGCGAGTCCTGATCCCGTCCCTGCGATTTCGGTTCGTCGTGAACCGGCCGGGCGCACGCCGCTACCGCATCGTCCTCGCTTTTGAAAATCGCGAAGACCGTATCGAGACGCAACTTGGTGAGAGTCCGGCTTACTCGAGGCGGCGCACCGAAGAACGCGATTCTCCCGCCGTCCTGCTTGACCTGGTTGTAAGCGGCCGCCAGCGCGCCGAGGCCGCCGCTGTCGATATCCCCGGCTTCAGTCAAATTGACGGCGAGCTTTTTCACGCCTTCGTTCAACAAGTCCCAAACGTGGCGTCGAAAAGCCTGCGCGGCTCGCTCGCCTCTGAGCGGGCCGGTGACGTCGAGGATCGATACGTCGCCCGACACATCGCCCGACCTGCGATCCGACACGCTGAAATCCGGGCCGAAGAGTAGGTGCGGACCCGGCAGTTTCACGGAGCGCTCTGCGTAACTGTGCATAGGTCCTCTGTTATGGCGGGATGCACCCGGGGTGCCACTTCCCGCGCAGATCGTCTAACTTGAATCGTCCCCGTTCGCTCGGCCCGCGTCCCGGTGGCGCGCGCCGCGCGTAAGTCTTACTGCCGACCCTGCGTTTTTGACACAGGGCCGGTCGTCCCCTGTTTGGGCCCAGTTGGGCCCTGTTGCGCGCCGTTTGAGGGCCCCGCAGACGAGGGCGCTGCAGACCCGGCATCGGTATTGGAATTGGGAACCACTGCGACGCGAACCCGCGCAAGCCCACGGTGTTTGAATCCCAGGCGTTCCGCAGCCGCCCGCGAGAGATCGATCAGGCGGCCGCGAACTCGCGGTCCGCGGTCCGTAACTTTGACGATCACCGATTGGCCGTTCTTCAGGTTCGTCACTTTGACATTGGTTCCAAGCGGCAGGCTGCGGTGCGCGGCCGTCAATTGGCTCTCGTCGAAGGGCGCGCCACTCGCCGTAACGTGCCGCTGAAAGCCGGGTCCATACCAGCTTGCCAGACCGAATTGGACGGTTCTTGCAGTTCGAGTGCTCCGAGTGCTCAAGGGATGCCGGGCGCGTTTTGGCGCACTCTGCGGCGCCGCCCCCAGCAGCAGGGGGCAAAGCAGCATCGCCATCGTGACTGCAGCCAACCGTCTGATTCTCATTTTGCCAACGCCTCGCCTGTCCAACACCGGCCCTCCTGGATCGAGTCCTGAGCGTCTCGGCTGCCATTCTCACCGGGAAATAATTGGAACGGGTGATGTAAAAACTGACCAGTGGACCGCCGGCGAACTTTGCGGAATGGTTTTCCCAACCGCCTGATTCTCCGATAGCTTTCGGGCTTTACGGGATAAACCTGGAAAGGCTTTGGTAGAGCGCGTGCGAAGCGGTTGCGAGAGCCGCTTGAGGCTCACGAAACGACCAAAGCGACAGTAAAAGGGGATCCGACGTAAGGGGGATCCGAAGGGGGTAATCAAAAACCCGATGGAGGATCAACCTCGTATGACTAGAAAGACTCGTTATTTCGCACCGCTGTTGCTGACCACCGCCCTAATCCTTACGGGAGTGGTAACGACGAGCGCCCGGCCTGCTCCTCAAGGTGATTCGGACATCACCCGCGCGGAGCTCGGACGCCTTGACCGATTTCTGGATAACCATCCCGAGATCGCCCAGCAGCTCGAGAAGAATCCGTCGCTCATTGACAACGAACAGTTCGTGAAGAGCGAGCCTGCACTCCAGGCTTTCTTGCAGGACCATCCCGAAATCCGCGAAGCGCTCCAGGCGAACCCGCAGGCCGTGTTACGCGAGGCGTTTGGTGGCCCAGCTCCTTCACCCACCCCGGCGCCCGTAATAACCCGCCAGGACACTTTAACCGCCGTCCAAGCTGCCAGTTTGGACGACTTCCTGGACGCGCATCCCGTGATCGCCAAGCAACTCGAGTCCAATCCCTCGTTGATCAACAACAAGGACTTTCTGGCTGATAATCCTGCTCTCTCTGCCTTTCTCCAGGATCATCCCGATTTGGCCGCGCTGTGGGCGAAGTACCCCCAGGTGGCAATGACGGAGCTCAATCGTCTTGAAACCACTGACTCCAAGTTTACCCACAGTCAGATGGCGACACTCGACGAGTTTCTGGACAATCATCCGGCGATCGCCAAGCAGCTCGAAGCGAACCCGTTGCTAATCGACAACAAGGACTTCGTGGCCGACCACGCGGACCTCTCGGCCTTCCTCCAAAGCAACCCCGCAGTGGCGGAGGAGTGGAAGACCTATCCTGAGGCCGCGATGTTCGACATCATGTCCAGCAGGACCGGTTCGAACACCGGCATCACGGCGTCTGAAGTCAAGACGTTCGCCGGTTTCCTTGATGAGCATCCGGCGATCGATGCCGAGCTCAATGCGCACCCGAACATGATCGATGACACGGCGTACGTGGACTCGCATCCCGAGCTTCAGACCTTCCTCCGGTCCGATCCGGAAATCGCGACCGAGCTGCGGGACAATCCGCAAGCGTTCATGAACGATGTGCGCAGGTACGACACCCACACCGGAACATCGGCGACGGCGAAACCTGGCTCGGCGCTCCGCGTGTCTACGGTGCTTCACAAGTAGCTGCATGGCGAAGCGTACTCTGAACCGCAGGGGCGAGGAGGCCGATGAGGCCTCCTCTCTCCGCATCCGGGCGCGGCTCGGACCGCCGGGGAGCCGCTCTCAAGGAGACCACGATGAAGACCAATCGATTTCTCTCTCTGCCCCTGCTCCTTTCCGCCGCACTGGTGCTGACCTCCCGCGTCTCCTTTCCCGAGGCCCAGGAAAACTATTCCGAGACCGGGACGCTCACCGAAATGCAGGCTGTGCCCTGCGGTTCGCAGGCGAGAGGCTTCACCGGAATTGGAGGACTGCTCGCCACCGCCGGTGTGGAGCGCGTGAACTCCAAGGACAAGCTTTGCCAGGAATACGTCTTGCGGACCAGCTACCTCGAGTACCGCATACGTCCGATGGATGACAAGGACGCTGCACTTCTGCCCGTCGGCGAGAAGAGCAGGTTTCGAATCAAGAAAGATCGCGTTTTGTTGAGCGTCCCCGAAGGGGACGGCAAGGTACGCGAGTACAAAGTGGTCGGTGTGAAGCCCCTGACCACCGACGAAGACTCCCGGCCTGCCGCCTATGCGAAGAACGAGGCGCCTGTGCTTGAGCATCGACCTGCCGCGGACAGCGCCAGGCCTGCGAGTGGCGGAACCACGAATTCCGCGCCGCCGGCGGCGACCGATCCGGCCAATCCGGCCAAGGCCAGTCCGACTGTCGCTGCCTCACCGGCGCCCGGCGGGCCAAATGGCGCAACACTGGCCGTGCTCCCGGCGGACTCGCGGCACACCGGGTTGCCGTCCCTGGCCCCGCAAACCGTGTCCTTGGCTCCGCAAGATGATCCTACGGGCTCCGTGAATACGCCCCTGACGCGGGTCCAGGTGATGGGCCTTGTGTCCGGCGGCGTCTCGAGCCAGCGGGTGGCAGCGCTCGTCAGCGAACGGGGAATCTCATTCCAGCCGAGCCCGGAGTTTGTGACGGACTTAAAGAGTGTGGGCGCCACCGACGAGCTACTGAACGCGCTGGCGGCGGCTAAGAGCCAGGCCGCACCGGCGTCGAAGCCGGCCGTGCGCAGCATCACGGTGCAGCAACCGTCGGCCCCGGGCGCGCCGGTCACCGAGGTCCGGTATCTCCAGAACACCGAGCAGCAGGATCGCGCCGCTGAAATGGCGCGGCCGGACGATCCGCAAGTGCACCTGGCCCTTGCCGCTGCTCTCGGACAGGAGGGCAAGTGGAGCGAGGCCGCGGCCCAATACGCGGCCGTGGTCAGCAGCCAGCCGAACGACGCTGCGGCCCACAGCGATCTTGCTCTGGCCCTGAAGAGGTCCGGCGACGTGGACGGCGCCATCCGCGAATATCGCCGGGCGCTCGAGATCAGCCCGACACTGGCCGCGACCCATGACAATCTGGGCGTGGCGCTCAGCCAGAAGGGCGATGTCAAGGGAGCCATCGCCGAATTCCAGGCGGCCATTCGTCTGGACCCTGCCAATTCCCAGGCCCACAACAATCTCGGAAGCATTCTCGAGCAACAGAAGGACGCGGATGGCGCCATCCGGGAATACCGTCAAGCGCTCAGCCTGGGCGGCGATTGCTGCGACGCCCATTACAATCTCGCCACCGCCCTTGAACTCAAGGGCGACCTCGATGGCGCCGTCGCAGAGTTCCGCCAGGCCGTGAAGACCAAGCCGAACGATGCCGCGACACGGGTCGGATTGGCCGGTGCGCTGGAACGAAAGGGCGACGTGGCGGGGGCGGTCCAGCAATACGCCATCGCCGTCAAACTGGCTCCTCAAGACTCCGCCATCCGCGCCCATTACGACCGGCTGGCGGGGGTGTCGTCCGCCCAAAACGGAGGCGGTTCGGGCAACTAGACTCGTGCCTTCGAAGTTGGGAGCGAAAAGAGGGTATCCCTAGGGGCGAGCCCTGGGTCTGATACGGTGCCGTCCGGCGGCGATCTAATGGATTTACCTGATTGAATCGAAAGTCACCGTGCCGCAAACTGATCGGTCTACGTCGCAAATACTTGAAGGGGTTCAGGTTTTGCTCACTGTTGGTTGTTTGCTCACTGTTGGCTGAGGGTGGAGGCAGACGATGGAGCCCCGGCAGTATGACCTCTTTGAGATCACGCCGAGCGGCCGTCCACAGTGGATCGGTGCCGCGGTCAATCTGGAGCATGCCCGTAAGAGGGTGAGGGAACTCACACAGGCTAGGCCCGGAATGGACTGCTTTGCGCGCGAGTTTTCGAGCGGCGCCGTTGTGGCAATCGCTTCACGCTCCAGGACATCCGGAAAATCACGAGCGACAGCGGGATAGATTGTTTCATACGCTTAGGGAGGCGTTCGGGCGGGCATCGACGATTCAGCAAGACAAAGAGAAACAGAACAAAAAACTCCAGCGAATCAGAAAGTTGCTGATCGAGTCTGTCTTCCCTGCAGGAAGCAGGATGAAGCGATGCTCGTCGCAGTGACTCAGGCGCCTTATGCATGCGCGGGGGATCGTTACTGGCATAGGGAACCGGCCGGCTCTGCACAGAGCTGGCCGAGACGCGCAGCGTTTCGCAGCCCACCGAGTCGACTCCAGCACAATCTTCGCATGGGTATCCGCCGGAGCTTCCGTGTGCGGCGGACGTGTGAGTGGCTGGCAACAAAGGGACAAGAAGGGTTAAACCAATCTTTCCAGTGAGGCAAAACGATGGGCACACAGGTTGCCGGAACTCCAAAAAAGAACGGTGCCGCGGCGGGCGCGCTTCACCAATCTGAGCTGCTTCGCGCGCTCCAGGCGGTCTGCGCCGGCGACTTCTCGGTCCGCTTGCCGGGCGACCGCACCGGTATCGAAGGGAAGATCGCGGACACTTTCAATGAGATCGTGGCGGCCAACGCGCGCATGGCCGCCGAGTTGAAGCGTGTCGGTCACGCCGTGGGCAGGAAAGGGCAGACCAGCCAACGGGTGCGCCCGGCGGTTCGAACCGGGGAGTGGGCCGAAATGGAAGGCTCGATCAACGCCTTGATCGACGACCTGCTCTGGCCGACCACGGAGCTCACCCGCGCCGTTTCGGCCGTGGCGCAAGGAGACTTGCTGCGCACGGTCCCGCTCGAAGTGGACGGCAGGCCCCTGGAGGGCGAGTTTCTCCGCTCGGCAACCATTGTCAACACCATGATCCAGCAGCTCGTCGTGTTCACCTCCGAGGTCACCCGCGTGGCTCGCGAGGTCGGTACCGACGGCAAATTGGGCGGACAGGCGGAGGTGCGGGAGGTCAGCGGCGTCTGGAAAGACCTCACCCAGAATGTGAATCTGATGGCCAGCAACCTCACGGCCCAGGTCCGCAACATCGCGGACGTCACCATTGCGGTGGCGAGCGGCGATTTGTCGAAGAAGATCACGGTGGACGTCCGGGGCGAGATTCTGCAACTCAAGGAAGCCATCAACACCATGGTGGACCAGTTGCGGTCGTTCGCGAGCGAGGTCACGCGCGTGGCGCGCGAAGTCGGCACCGAAGGGCGCCTGGGCGGACAGGCCGTGGTGCCGGGCGTGGCCGGTACCTGGAAGGACTTGACGGACTCCGTCAACGCCATGTGCGGCAACCTCACGGCCCAGGTCCGCAACATCGCGGACGTCACCACGGCCGTCGCGCGCGGCGACCTCTCCCGCAAGATCACGGTGGACGTGAAGGGCGAGATTCTGGAGTTGAAGAACACCATCAACACCATGGTGGACCAACTCAACGCCTTCGCGGGCGAAGTCACCCGCGTGGCGCGCGAAGTGGGAACCGACGGCAAGCTCGGCGGCCAGGCGCAGGTCCGGGAAGTGAGCGGAGTCTGGAAGGACCTGACGGAAAACGTGAACCTGATGGCCAGCAACCTGACGGCCCAGGTCCGCAACATCGCCGACGTGACCATCGCCGTGGCCAGCGGCGACCTCTCGAAGAAGATCACGGCCGACGTACGCGGCGAGATCCTGCAGCTTAAAGAAGCGATCAACACCATGGTGGACCAGTTGCGCTCCTTCGCGAGCGAAGTCACCCGTGTGGCGCGCGAAGTGGGAACGGAAGGGCGGCTGGGCGGCCAGGCTGTGGTCCCCGGAGTCGCCGGCACCTGGAAGGACCTCACGGACAGCGTCAACTCCATGGCCAACAACCTGACGTCCCAGGTGCGCAACATTGCCGACGTCACCACGGCCGTGGCGCGCGGCGACCTGTCGCGCAAAATCACCGTGGACGTGCGCGGCGAGATTCTCGAGCTGAAGAACACCATCAACACCATGGTGGATCAGCTCAACGCCTTCGCTTCGGAAGTCACGCGCGTGGCGCGCGAGGTGGGTACCGACGGCAAGCTCGGCGGCCAGGCTCAAGTGCCGGGCGTGGCCGGCACCTGGAAGGACCTGACAGACAACGTCAACTTCATGGCCAGTAACCTCACGGCCCAGGTGCGCAACATCGCTGAAGTCTCGACGGCGATTGCCAGCGGCGACTTGTCCCGCAAGATCACGGTGAACGTCAGCGGCGAGATTCTGCAGCTCAAAGAGACCATCAACACCATGGTGGATCAGCTCAACGCCTTCGCCGGCGAAGTCACGCGCGTGGCCCGCGAAGTCGGGACCGAAGGGCGCCTCGGCGGCCAGGCGAACGTGCGCGGCGTGGCCGGCACCTGGAAGGACCTGACGGACAGCGTCAACTCCATGGCCAACAACCTAACCGCCCAGGTGCGCAATATCGCCGAAGTGGCCACGGCCATCGCCAACGGAGACTTGTCGAAGAAGATCACGGTGGACGTCAGCGGCGAGATTCTCCAGCTCAAAGAAACCATCAACACGATGGTGGACCAGCTCAACGGATTCGCGGGCGAAGTCACGCGCGTGGCGCGCGAAGTTGGAACCGAAGGCAAGCTGGGCGGCCAGGCGCAGGTCCACGGAGTGGCCGGCACCTGGAAGGACCTCACGGACAGCGTCAACTCCATGGCCGGCAATCTCACGGCGCAAGTGCGCAACATCGCCGAGGTGGCGACGGCCGTGGCGCGCGGCGATTTGTCGCGCAAGATCACGGTGGACGTGCGCGGCGAAATCCTGCAGCTCAAAGAAACGCTCAACACCATGGTGGACCAGCTCAACGCCTTCGCCGCCGAGGTCACACGCGTGGCGCGCGAGGTGGGCACCGAGGGCAAGCTCGGCGGTCAGGCCGCAGTGCCCGGCGTGGCCGGCACCTGGAAGGATTTGACGGACAGCGTCAACTCCATGGCCGGCAACCTGACGGCGCAGGTCCGCAATATCGCCGAGGTCGCGACGGCGATCGCGTCCGGCGACCTCTCGCGCAAGATCACGGTGGACGTGCGCGGCGAAATCCTGCAGCTCAAAGAAACGCTCAACACCATGGTGGACCAGCTCAACGCCTTCGCCGGCGAAGTCACACGTGTGGCGCGCGAGGTGGGCACCGAAGGCCGCCTCGGCGGTCAGGCGAACGTGCCCGGAGTGGCGGGGACCTGGAAGGATTTGACAGACAGCGTCAACTCGATGGCCGGCAACCTGACCGGCCAAGTCCGCAACATCGCCGAAGTGACCACGGCCGTGGCCCGCGGCGATCTTTCCCGCAAGATCACGGTGGACGTGAAAGGCGAAATCCTGGAGTTGAAAAACACCATCAACACCATGGTGGACCAGCTCAACGCCTTTGCCTCGGAGGTCACGCGCGTGGCGCGCGAGGTGGGCACCGAGGGCAAACTCGGCGGCCAGGCTGCGGTCCCCGGAGTGGCGGGCACGTGGAAAGACCTCACGGATAACGTCAACTTCATGGCCAGCAACCTGACGGCCCAGGTCCGCAACATCGCCGAAGTGGCCACCGCCATCGCCTCGGGAGATCTCTCGAAGAAGATTACGGTGGACGTGCGCGGCGAGATCCTGTTGCTGAAGGAAACGCTCAACACCATGGTGGAGCAACTCCGTTCGTTTGCCGCCGAAGTCACACGGGTAGCGCGCGAAGTGGGTACCGAGGGCCGCCTCGGCGGTCAGGCCGTGGTGCCCGGAGTGGGCGGCACCTGGAAGGATCTCACGGACAACGTCAACCTGCTGGCGGCTAATCTCACCACCCAGGTGCGCAACATCGCCGAGGTCACCACGGCCGTGGCGCGCGGCGATCTGTCGCGCAAGATCACGGTGGACGTGAAGGGCGAGATTCTGGAGTTAAAGAACACCATCAATATCATGGTGGACCAGCTCAACGCTTTCGCGGCGGAGGTCACGCGCGTCGCACGCGAAGTCGGCACGGAGGGCAAGCTCGGCGGTCAGGCCCAGGTGTCGGGCGTGGTGGGTATCTGGAAAGATCTTTCGGACAACGTTAACGTGATGGCGGCCAATCTTACCGAGCAGGTGCGCGGCATCGTCAAGGTGGTGACCGCGGTCGCGAACGGCGATCTCAAGCAGAAGCTCACGGTGCGGGCCAAGGGCGAGGTCGCGGCCCTGGCCGAGACCATCAACAACATGACGGACACCCTGGCCACTTTCGCCGAACAGGTCTTGAGCGTGGCCCGCGAGGTCGGTGTCGAAGGGCGCCTCGGCGGTCAGGCCAACGTCCCCGGCGCGGCCGGTACGTGGAAGGATCTCACCGGCAACGTCAACCTGCTGGCCGCCAATCTGACTACGCAAGTGCGCGCCATTGCCGAAGTGGCCACGGCCGTGACCCGGGGCGACCTGACGCGATCCATCAAGGTGGACGCCCGCGGCGAGGTGGCGGAGCTGAAAGACAACCTCAACACCATGATCACCAATCTGCGGCTGACCACCGAGCAAAACAGCCAGCAGGACTGGCTCAAGACGAACCTGGCGCGGGTCACCGGCCTGCTGCAGGGACAGCGCGACCTGGGCACGGTGGGCCGCATGCTGCTGTCGGAGCTGGCCCCGCTCGTGAACGGGCAGCGCGGCGTGATCTACCTGATGAGCTCGGATGGCGACGACACCGCCCTGCACCTGCTCGCCGGCTACGCGGGCGCGGGCAAGAGCGGGTTCGAAGAGGGCAGCCTCGGGGTGGGCGAGGGGTTGGTGGGTCAATGCGCGGCGGAGCGGCGCCGGATGCTGATTACCGACGTTCCCCCGACGGCGGTCCCGATTCGCTCCGGCCTGTTCGAGGCCGTGCCGCGCAACGTGGTGGTGCTGCCGGTGCTCTTCGAAAACCAGGTCAAGGCGGTGATCGAGCTCGCGTCCCTGAACGCTTTCACGGTCTCACACCTGGCGTTCCTCGATCAGCTCACGGCGAGCATCGGCATTCTGCTGAACAGCATCGAGGCCACAATGAAGACGGAGGGCTTGCTGAAGCAGTCCCAGCAACTTGCCAGCGAGCTGCAAAGTCAGCAGAAAGAACTGCAGGAAAAGAACGAGCAACTGGCGCAGAAAGCCCAGCAACTGGCCGAGCAGAACGCCGAAGTGGAGCGGAAGAACCGGGAGATCGAGCAGGCCCGGCGCGCCCTGGAAGAGAAGGCCGACGAGCTGGCTCTCACGTCCAAATACAAATCGGAGTTCCTGGCCAACATGTCGCACGAGCTTCGGACTCCTCTGAACAGCATTCTGATCCTCGGCCAGCAGCTTTTGGAGAATGCTGATGGCAATCTGACCCCCAAGCAAGTGGAGTTTTCCCGTACCATTCACAGCGCCGGCACCGATCTTCTGAACCTGATCAGCGACATTCTGGATCTTTCCAAGATCGAATCCGGCACCGTGACCGTGGAAGCCGAAGAGGTCCAGTTGGCGCACCTGCTCGAGACGGTGGAGCGCACTTTCCGCCACGAGGCGGACAATCGTCAGTTGTCCTTCGATCTTTCCGTGGACGGGAACCTGGGCGGCATGACCACGGACTTCAAGCGCCTGATGCAGATTCTGAAAAACCTGCTCTCCAACGCCTTCAAGTTCACCGAAAAGGGAGGCATCCGGCTGGGCGTGTCAACGATGGCGGATGGCTGGACTGCGGGGCACCCGGTGCTCGAGAATGCCGGAACCGTGGTGGCGTTCTCGGTCTCGGACACCGGCATCGGCATCCCGCTCGAGAAACAAAAGATCATCTTCGAGGCCTTCCAGCAGGCCGACGCCAGCACCAGCCGCAAGTTCGGCGGAACTGGCCTGGGACTCGCCATCAGCCGCGAGCTTGCCAGCCTGCTGGGCGGTGAAATCCAGTTGCGCAGCACGCCCGGGAGCGGCAGTACGTTTACGCTTTACCTGCCCCTCATCTACGCGGGTCCGTCGGTGGCGGCGAGGGCGCCCTCGGCACATGAGATGCACTCCGGAGTGGTGCGGCTACCGGCCATCCGGCTGCCGGAGCGTCCTGTGGAGCAGGTCCCTGACGACCGCGATTCCGTGAAGCCGGGCGATCCCATCCTGCTGATTGTCGAGGATGAGCCGCACTATTGCCGCGTGCTGGCTGATCTGGCGCGCGGCTCCGGATTCAAGGTTTTGGTCGCCATGCGAGGCACAGATGCCCTGCAACTGGCGCGCAAATACCGTCCGACTGCCGTCTCGCTCGACGTGTTCCTGCCGGATATGCTGGGATGGACGGTCTTGAGCCAGCTCAAGCAGGATCCGGCCACGCGGCACATTCCGGTCCAGATCGTCACCCTGGATGAAGACCGGCAGCACGGCCTGGCGCGCGGAGCATTTGAGTTCATCACCAAGCCCGGCACTCCGGAGAGCCTCAACGCCGCCATGCAGCGGATCAAGGCCTACGCGGAGCCGCGCCGGCGGCGCCTGCTGGTGGTGGAAGATGATGCCGGAGATCAGCTGAGCATTCGTGCTCTGCTCGAGCACGATGACATCGAAGTCGAGACGGCGGCATCCGGCGAGCAGGCGCTGAACACGCTGCGCGCACACCCGGCAGACTGCGTGGTGCTTGACCTGCGCCTGCCCGATATATCAGGATTCGAGGTGCTCGAGCAGTTGAGCCGGGATCAGGCGTTGCGGGATATCCCGATCGTCGTTTATACCGGAAAAGAGCTGTCGCCGGAGGAAGACGCCCGGTTGCACAGCATCGCGCGGAGCATCGTGGTGAAGGGTGTGGAATCTCCCGAACGCCTGCTGGACGAAACGGCTCTGTTCCTGCACCGGGTGGTGGCCAACCTGCCGGCCGAGAAGCAGGACATGATCGAGCGCCTGCACCAGTCCGATGAGGATCTGGTCGGGAAGCCGGTGCTGGTGGTCGACGACGACGTGCGCAACATCTTCGCGTTGAGCAGCGTGCTGGAACGGCGCGGTATGAAGGTGCTCTCGGCGACCACGGGTCACGAGGCGCTCGCCATCCTGGATTCGACGCCGGACGTCTCGATCGTCCTCATGGACATCATGATGCCCGAGATGGACGGCTACAAGACCATGCAGTTCATCCGGCAGAATCCGAGCTACCGGCGGCTTCCCATCGTCGCCTTGACGGCCAAGGCGATGAAAGGCGATCGCGAAAAGTGTCTGGAAGCCGGAGCCTCCGAGTATCTGGCGAAGCCTGTCAATACGGAGCAATTGCTCTCGGCGCTGCGGATGTGGTTGCATCGGTGAGGAGGAGTTGGTCAGTGAGTCAGTTTGTCAGGACTTCAGCGGGTCGCTTTTACTGACGTACTGAGGTACTGACAAACTGAAGTCCTGGCTGGATGTCTGACAAACTGAAATACGGTTTCTCATACAAGATTTTCGATTGCTCAAGGTCTGGCAGAAGGGTCATCAATTGACGCTTGAAATCTACCGCGCGACGGCCAAGTTTCCCAAGAGCGAACTGTTTGGGCTTGCGGCACAGATGCGCCGTGCCGCAGCGTCAATCCCGGCGAACATTGCCGAGGGCTGTGGCCGATCAGGAAAGGCGGAACTCGGCCGTTTTTTGCAGATTTCGATGGGATCGGCGAGCGAGACTGAGTATCACTTGATGCTCGCTCACGACCTCGGACTTCTGACTGGCACGGAACACAAGCAACTTGAGTCACAGGCAATAGAATTGAAACGAATGATCATCTCATTTATCGTGAGCATGCGAAGTGGAGCAGGCCGGCCCGCATGACTTACTGATGAGCTAGACGCCGAAGTACCGAGGTACGGACGTACTGAAATGCTGCCCAGGGAGTCAGTTTGTCAGTTAACCGACTTGCTGACGAACTGACACACTGACGCACTGACATACTGAGAAGCCAAGGTGGGGCATGATGGCATCGACTCCAACGCTGCCGGGGGAACCGGAGACCAAGACGGTCCACGGTCCTGAGCGCCCGGAGCGACCCGTTAACATCCTGATGGTGGACGATCAGCCCGGCAAGTTGCTGAGCTACGAAGCCATCCTCGCCGGACTCGGCGAGAACCTGCTCAAGGCCAGTTCGGGCAAGGAAGCTCTTGAATACCTGCTGAGGCACGATGTCGCCGTCGTCCTGATCGACGTCTGCATGCCGGAACTCGACGGCTTCGAGCTGGCTTCCATGATTCGCAGTCATCCCCGGTTCCAGAAGACGGCGATTATTCTGGTGTCCGGCGTCCTGGTTGAGGACGTCGACCGGCTCCGGGGCTATGATTCCGGCGCCGTGGACTATGTCTCCGTCCCGATCGTTCCGGAGATCCTGCGCGCCAAGGTCGGGGTGTTCGCCGAGCTCTTCCGGAAGACCGAAGACCTTCAGTTGCTCAACCAGGAACTCGAGCAGCGTGTCGTGGAACGCACAGCCGAGATCGAAGCGCTTCTCAGGAGTACCGAGGAGGCGCGCCGCGAGGCCGAGCAGGCCAATCGGCTCAAGGACGAATTCCTGGCCATCCTCTCGCACGAGCTCAGGACGCCTCTCAACGCCATCACCGGCTGGGCGCACATGCTCAGCGCGGGCGGCCTCGATCCCGCGACCCAGGTCAAGGCGGTGGAATCGATCAATCGGAACGCCATGCTGCAAGCCCGGCTGATCGCCGATCTGCTGGACGTCTCCCGCATTGTGAGCGGAAAGCTGCGGCTGGACCTGAAGCGGGTGGAGCTCGGTTCCGTCATTCAGGCGGCAATCGACACGGCCCGTCCCGCCGCCGAAGCCAAGGATATTCAGCTCGCGGCCGCCGTGGCAGGTGACGCCGGAGCCGTCGCCGGTGATCCGGCGCGCTTGCAGCAGGTGGTATCGAACCTGCTGTCCAATGCGATCAAGTTCGCGCCGGCTGGAGGCTCGGTGCAGGTCCGGGTCGAAAACGCCGGGTCGAGCGTGGAGCTTACGATCCAAGATGACGGTCCGGGGATTCAGCCCGGCATCCTTCCCTACGTCTTCGAGCGCTTCCGGCAGGGTGATGCTTCCACCACGCGCGCTCACAAGGGCCTTGGACTCGGCCTCGCCATCGTCCGGCACCTGATCGAGATGCATGGCGGCACCATCCAGGCCCAGAACCGCCGGGATCGTTCGGGAGCCATCTTCAAGGCGACTTTGCCGGTTTCGGATTCTCTGGCTTCGTCCCTCTCGGGCGCTCCCGTGTTTTCGTCCGAAGGTCGCGCCTTCGAGCCCTCGATTTCTTCGTTGAAAGCCATGCGGATTTTGGTGGTTGATGACGAGGCTGACGCACGTGAGGTGGTCGCCACGGTTCTCGAGCGGTGCGGCGCCGAGGTCATGGTGGCCGCTGCCGCTGCGGATGCGCTCGGAATCCTGGAGAGGGAACGTCCCGATGTGCTGGTCGCAGACATCGAAATGCCGGCGGAAGACGGTTACAGCCTGATCCGGAAGGTGAGGAGCCTGCCGGGTAACAGAGGCGGTGACACGCCGGCCGTCGCGCTCACGGCCTACGCCAGCGCTTCCGACCGCGCGAGGCTGCTCGAAGCCGGCTTCAGCCGGCATGTGCCCAAGCCGGTCCAGCCTGCGGAACTGATTACGGTCATCGGCGCTCTTGCGAAGTCGCATTCAGCTCAGAAGGGAAGTCGCGAAACCATTTGAACGTCAGAGGGGGCGTCGACGAGCGGCGCCTGAAGGGGCCGCCCGGCGTGCGCTACAGTTCGCGGGCAACCCCGCGAGGCAAAGGGGATGAATCCAGATGGAAAAGAGGAACCTGCACGTCTTTATTGTGGACGACTTCAAAGACAATCGCGAGATGTACGCTTACTTTCTCTCCGAAAGCGGCTTTCGCGTAACCCCCGCCGCGGACGGCAACGAAGCCCTGCAGAAGGCCGCTCAACTTCAGCCGGATTTGATCGTTATGGACCTATCGCTGCCGGGAATGGACGGTTTGGAGGCGGCGCGCCTGCTCAAGACTGGCGAAAGCACCAAACATATTCCCATCGTCATCCTGACCGCCTACGACCTGGTCGGCGCCATTCCTGAGGGATGCGACGGCTTTCTCACTAAGCCTTGCCTGCCCGACCGCATGATCTCGGAAATCACCAGGGTGCTGGACCGGCACAGACCACGCCACGCCTCTCCGTCTGCCAGCGACACGCGGGCTGCCGACAATACCCCCAGGCCCGGTCTTGTAGGATGACCCGGTCTTGTAGAATGACCCCCGTCTTGTATGATGAAGAGACGCTCAGCCTCTGACGGCGTGGGCCCTCTGCCGCTCGGACGCCGTTGCAGCCATCGCGTGGCGGCTTTCCTTCAGCGCCTGCGGAAGACTTTCCGGCGTGATCGTTTGTGTAGGGCAGGTGACGATGGCTCGCTCCAGAACATTGCGCAGTTCGCGTACATTGCCGGGCCACGGATGGGCATGCATCAGGTGGAGCGTCTCGGGATCCAAAGCCTTCATCGGCTGGTTGTGTTTGCGGCAGAGGTCTTCGAGCAGCGCCGTAGCCAGAATCTCGAGGTCCTCGAGGTGCTCACGCAAGGGTGGCATCAAGATATGCACCACATTCAGCCGGTAATAAACGTCGCTCCGCAGGATTCCCGTTCGAACCGCCTCTTCCGGCGCCCGGTTTGTGGACGCCAGCACGCGGACTGACACCCCGATTTCGGACTTGGCTCCCAGGCGCCTCACTTTTGAATCCTCCAGCACGCGTAGAAGCTTGGCTTGCGCGGTCAGGGGCATGTCGCCGATTTCATCGAGCAACAGGGTCCCGCCCTGAGCCAGCTCAAAACACCCCATGCGCTGCTGCAAGGCGCCCGTAAACGCGCCCTTCTCATGGCCGAACAACTCGCTTTCAATAAGCGATTCGGGGATGGCAGCGCAATTCAGCGCCACGAAGGAGTTGCTGCGACGGGGGCTGAGCTCATGGATGGTGCGCGCCACCACTTCCTTGCCCGTGCCGCTCTCGCCGGTGATGAGCACCGACGCCGCCGAGGGGGCCACCATCGTGATCAGCGACATGATCTGACGCATCTTTTTCGACCGGCCCACGAGCTTGCCGAGAGCGCCCAGGTCCCGCAGTTTCCGGTGGGCGATCTGCAGTTGCCGCTCGCTTTCGTGCTGGCCGAGGCAATTGCGCAGCACCACCTGCAGGCGAGCCGGATCCGTGCCCTTTTCCAGAAAATCGAAGGCGCCAAGCCGTGTAGCCTCCACCGCGAGTTGGATGGTGCCGTGGCCGGTCAGCATGATGAAGGAGATGGCCGGATTGAACTCCCGCGTCCGCCTGAGCAGCTCGAGGCCCGTCAAGCCCGGCATCTGGAGATCCGAGACGACTACGGAGGGATTGGACGCCGCAATCTTGTCGAACCCTTCGCTTCCGGTGCTGGCGGTCTCGACGCGGTAGCCCCACTCGTCGAGCAGGTTCGCGAGCGCGCTCCGGACGCGTTCGTCATCTTCCACCACCAGAACCGTGTGCTGCCTGGCGGCGGAGGGACCTTCGAGTTTCTGCGCTGCTGGTGCGATTGAGCCCAAGAGAACCCCCTGCGGGTAGCCCGCACCCCGGCTGTCTTGAGGTCCAGCCTGGGCTAGTTTTCGATGCCATTCTTCGACGGTACTGCGCTGCCCGCCTCGCCGCCTGGGCCGGTTTCGATGCCCGGCGCGCTCGGGGACGGCATGGCCACGCGAACGGCAGCCGAGACCTCGACGCTCAGGAAAGACTGATGTCTGTGCACCGCCTCGACCGCAGCTACCAGGTCGCGCGGCGCGGTCGACTTCAAAACATAGCCGCGAACGCCCGCCTCAAGAGCCTTTTTGACGACGTCCGGCGTGTCGTGCTGGCTCAGCACGAGCAGTTCGACCTCGGGAACGGCTTTGCGGATCAGGGGCGCAGCGCCGATCCCGTCAAGTTGCGGCATACTGATGTCGAGAATGACCACTTCCGGCGCCAATTGGGCGGCCTTTTCCACCGCCTCGAGGCCACTGGCGGCCTCGCCGATCACCTGCCAGCCGGGCTGCGTTTCCAGCAGTTCCTTCAGTCCGCGCCGGATACGTTCATTATCGTCGGCGATGAGGATGGACGGCATCGTGATCCCGCGAATGCAATTCGCTTCGTTCAAGCCACCCCCTTGGATGCCACAGCCGTGAAGGGCAGATTCAAGGACCTGTCCTGTTTTCCGGCGTTTGTCCTAACGGCTGGCCCAGCCTCGGAGAGAGAAGTGGAAGTCGACTCGCCGACTGGCGGCCTCTCGCCGTAAAGTACCCCTTGCCTCGGCAGTCGCTCAACTACGCGAACGCGGAACCGTACACTTGGAGACTCTCCCGTTCGGGAATAGCCGTCAATCGGGGAAAATCCCTAAAGTGGCGTATGGAAAGACCCTACCGGCCGGACTTTGCGGCTGTGCCGTCGCGCGGTCCGATTGGGAGACGACGTCGCTGGCGAGATGCCAGGTAGTGAGCGGGAAACGTCTGCCGAACGAATCGAATGCCATTTCCTCTCTTTGGTCTTCGGTCGCGTTCCGGTTGCGCAAAGCGGTCGCGGTGAGTCCGGAAGCGCGCCTGAGTCAGCAAGAGTGAAGCGGAAATGTTATTGACGAAGGGGGCGCGGAAATTTCTCCGGTCTTGCGTCGTCCCGTGCCTGCGCGCGTCCCTTGGGCTCTATGATGAGGGCGACCTGTCCGGTCGTGGACACGAAATGCCGTGAGCGGACAATGCGCCTAAATCGCGAGCCGCGCAACTCAAAGGCATTCTCATTCATCGTAAGCACTTGAGCGCTTCGAAAGACTGGCAACACAGATGCGCAAGCTATCGGCGCGGACGTGCAAGGGGAGAGCGATAGCCGGTGCGACATCCATCATTGTGTGCAGGGGGGCGGAGACCTTGGAACTTTTCCGTATCGCCGAACGTATTGATATCGGACAGGTCAGAAACCGATCGATGGGCGCAGCGAGAACTTTTTGTGCTTTTGAGAGGCTACGCTGATAACCCGGATGGGTTGATTTGCGTCTAAGATTCTTGGGCGTGGAAATGGGGTCAGGGATCGCCGCTGCCAACGGTTTGGCGGCCTGAGAGCAACGGCGATCCGGAACGCGGTGGGCTTTACCCGCTGATGGGCACGCCTCTTTGCGTTTGACCCCGCGCCGATTGTAAGGCGTGGGGGAGTGGGAATGCAAGTGCCATGTTGCGGCTTTGCATTTCTTGCAGTTAACCAAACGGTCTTGCCGGAGGGACTGGTAGCGAGCTTCGGCTCGCAATCCCAAAAAAGAGAGGCAAGACAATGAACCTTCGGCTGCAAAAACTGTTGGCTCCGGCGATTCTGCTGATTGTGCTGGTAGCAGGTTCAGCCTTCGCCAAGAACGGCAAGCACGTGAGCATCAACAAGGCTGTCGCGGTGAACGGCGCAACTCTGGTACCCGGCAGCTATAACGTAACCTGGTCCGCCCCGGGCGGTGATCCCACGGTCAGCTTCGAGAAGGGCAAGGAAACCGTGGCTTCGGCGCAGGCAAAGTGGGTGGATCGCGGCATCAAGTATGACAGCGACGCGGTGATTTATTCGAGCGACGGTAACGGTGCATCACACATTGTCGAGATTCGCTTTGCGGGTATGAGGCAGGCGCTGGTGTTCGACGACGCGTCCTGACGTTCCCGCTTTGAATATTCGTTGGGTGTTCGGTCGTGAGAGCGGAGTCGGCGTAATGGAGGCCGGGAAACGATAAGTTGGGTATGTTTCCCGTTCTCCATTGAGTCGGCGACGCTCTCCAAGTTTGGCAGGCGGCAAGTTCACCTGCCAGGAGGTAGGGGAAAGCCCAGGTCCGCTTGTTACTCCTCCGGCCAAACGGACGAGGGCACTCCCCTACCTTTTCTTTTTTCGGGTTCCTCCTTCGGAACGGCATGCAAGTTCGGCGGGCATCAAGACAGCCCGCCTGAGGATGGGGGAGGAGCCTTAGTCCACCTGCGCTCCTCCGGCCAGGCGGGCTAAGGAACTCCTCCACCTCGAACCCTCGACCGCTTCGTCCTGCCCTCTCGCGGGCGTTTCCCCTCACAGATTGCCTTTCAGCCGCGCTAAAATGCTCCACGCATGGTGCCGCTTCCCCTTGACGACAATGTCCGCCGGACCACATTCTGGTTCTGCACGCTGGCCATCATTCTAGCCAACCTCTACGTGTTCTGGATGGAGCTTTCTTTGAACGGCCGGGAGGTCGATCGGCTGATTTTCCTGTACGGAATCGTGCCCGCGCGTTACACGACCGCGCCCGGCCTTGCCGTAATGACGCCCGCCGGATTCGTGGTGCCCATTCTGGCGTCGATGTTTCTCCACGCCGGTTGGCTGCACGTGCTCGGGAATATGCTGTTTCTTTATGTCTTCGGGCGCACGGTCGAGGATCGCTTCGGACACTTCAAGTTCCTGGTTCTCTACTTCGCGAGCGGATTCGCGGGCGCGCTGCTGCACATCTACCTCAACGCGGGCTCGCGCGTGCCGAGCATTGGAGCGAGCGGCGCGATCGCCGGGGTGCTCGGCGCATACTTCGTGGCCTCTCCCGCCGCGCGGATCAAGCTCACTATTTTCCCGCTGATCTTCTGGACGTTTCAGCTTCCGGCGGTGCTCGTACTGGGCTATTGGTTCCTGATCCAGTTTGTCTCGGGCTACCAGATGCTTTCCATCGAGACGGCCACGCAGGGCGGTGGCACGGCCTGGTGGGCGCACGTCGGCGGATTCGTCACGGGAATGCTTCTGGGATTGATGTTCGGACCGCGCAGCCGCCCCGCGCCTCTGTCGCCTGGATACTGACGTCAGAGCCGGTCCGCGATCCAGGCGCCGACCTCGCGCGTTCCGAAGGTCCCGCCGAGGTCGGGCGTGGTCACGTTCTCACGAATCGCGGCGCGGACCACGTCTTCGGCGCGCGACGCGGCTTCGGCGTGGCCGAGGTACTCGAGCATCATGCCGACGGTCAAAACGGCGGCCATGGGATTGGCGAGGTTCCGGCCGGCGATGTTCGGGGCGGAGCCGTGCACGGTTTCGAACATCGACACCTGCCCGGGATGGATGTTGCCGGAAGGCGCGAGCCCGAGCCCGCCCTGCAGCGCCGCGCCCAGATCGCTCAGAATGTCGCCGAACATGTTGCAGGTGACGATCACCTCGAACTGGCCGGGATCGCGGACCAATTCCATGTTCAGTGTGTCGACGTACAGGTGCCGCGATTCGATCGCGGGGTAGCGCTTGCGCACGTCCGCAAAGGCCCGCTGCCACAAGCCGTGCCCGAACGGCAAGGCGTTGGCCTTGTCGCTCATACAGACCTTCTTCAGGCCGCGCGCGCTCGCGTGCTCGAAGGCATACACCAGGATTCGCTCCACGCCTTTGCGCGTGTTCACGTCCTCCTGCACCGCCACTTCGTCCGGCGTGTTCTTCTTGAACACCCCGCCCATGCCCACGTAGAGCCCTTCCGTGTTCTCTCGGAAGATCACGAAGTTCACATCCTGCTCCGTGCGATTCTTCAGCGGGCACAGACGCGCATCGAGCAGCTTCACCGGGCGCTGATTCACGTAGAGGTCGAGGTTGAAGCGCGTGCCGAGCAGAATGTCAGCGGCGTGCTGATTGGAAGGGACGCGCGGATCACCCAGCGCTCCGATGAAGATGCCGGCGTAGTCCCGCCGGAACATGTCGAACGCGCCCTCGGGCAGGGAGACGCCTTCGCGCAGGTATTTTTCCGCGCCCCAATCGAACACCTGGTAGTCAACGGCCAGACGATGGCTTTTAATGAGGGCTTCGAGGGCTCTGATGGCTTCGGCTGCGACTTCGATGCCGATGCCGTCGCCGGGAATGAAAGCGATGCGCTGGCTGTTCTCGCTCATGATGCTTCTGCGACCTTCCCCTCGCGTTCGGTCAGGTATACGCCGAGCAGGATCAACGCCCCCCCGGCGATGGCCTGCCCGGTGACCCCCTCACTCAGCAGCCAGACGGCCAGCGCGGTGGCGATCACCGGCTGGAGATAGTTGAACGCGGCCACCCGCGAGGCGGTGAGCTCCGTCAGCGCGAAGGCGTAGATCAGGTACGCGAGAACCGACCCGCAGGTGACGATGAACGCGATGCCCCACCAGGCGTCTGCCGGCAGCGCCTGCCAGCGGACCGCAAATAGCGAGCGGGCGCTGACGGGCAGCATCAGGGCGGCGCCCATCACGAAGATGATCGCGTTCAGGCTCACGGCGTCGTAGCGATTTGCCACCTTCTTGAGCAGGATGGTGTAGTAGGCGAAGACCGCTGTGCCGAGCAGCATGATCACATCGCCGGAGATCGTTGCATTGCTCCCGGGCGACGGCTTGCCAGTGGTCAGGACCACCACGCCGGTGAGCGAAATGGCGGCGCCCACGGCCTTGAGTGCCGTGAATGCCTCGAGGCGCATCGCCGAGGAAAGAATCAGCACCATGACGGGTCCGAGCGCCACGATCAGCCCGGCATGCGCCGCCGACGTCCGCCCGATGCCGCCGATGAAGAAGATCTGGTTCAGGGTAATGCCGAAGACTGCCGTCACGGCGAGATATCCGAGTTCGGATCGCGAGAGATTCAGCCGCGGCCGCCCCCGCCACAGCGCGAAGACGACCAGGAAAATCACCGCTGCCCCGGTCACGCGCACCTGGGCGAGCGCGAGGGAGGGCATACTGCGCAGCGCGAACTTCCCGGCGATGATGTTGCTGGCCCAGAAGAACGTCCCGATCAGCATCAGCAGATGCATCATCCCATGGCGATGACGTGGGTGTGGGGCGCCGGCCGCCACAATCGCGGCGTCGCGATCGCTCGCGGAGGCCTGAACCGATTTCCGCGTCGCTCGGGCTGCGCTAACCAAAGGACTCCTTCCGGACCGTGGCGCGCTCGATGCGCTCGAGATTCGGCGTGTAGCCGAGGCCCGGCGTCTGGGGCACGCGAATGGTTCCGCCCGGGCTCACGGTGACTTCCGGATCGATGATGTCCTCGTGCCAATAGCGCCGGCTCGCCGAGACGTCGCCGGGCAGCGAGAAGCCTTCGAGCGTGGACATGGCGATGTTGTGTGCGCGCCCGATGCCGCTCTCGAGCATCCCGCCGCACCACACGGGCACGCGCCGCGCGCGGCACACGTCGTGCACCTGGAGCGCCGCCGTGAAGCCTCCCACCCGGCCGAGCTTGATGTTGATGATCTTGCAGGCGCCGGCCTCGATGGCCTTGCGCGCGTCGTCCGCGTTATGGATCGACTCGTCGAGACAGACGGCGGTCTTCAACTCGCGCTGCAGCACGGCGTGGTCAATGATGTCGTTCCAGCCGAGCGGCTGCTCGATCATGAGCAGGTAGAAGCGATCGAAGCTCTTGAGGTGTTCGAGATCGGCGAGCGAATAAGCCGAATTCGCGTCGACCGAGAGCACGAGGCGCGGGAATCGCCCGCGGACGCGTTCCAGCACGTTGACGTCCCAGCCGGGCTTGATCTTGATCTTGATGCGTTGATAGCCCGCGCTCGTTTCGATCTCGATCTTATCCAGCAGTTCGCCGATGGAGTTCTGGATGCCGATGGAAACCCCGCAGGGAATCTCTTCGAGCGTGCCGCCGATCACCCGCGCGAGCGGCGCCCCCTGCTGCTGCGCTTCGATGTCCCAGAGCGCGTTTTCGAGGGCCGCCTTGGCCATGTTGTGCCCGCGGATCGGCTTGAACTTTGAGGCGACCTCGCCCGGACCGGCCAACTCGTGCCCGAGCGTTCCGGGAATCAGGAAATCGCGCAGGATGTGCCAGGCGGTCTCCGGCGTTTCGTAGTTATAGAGTGGCGCCTCGCCGCACGTGACTTCGCCCCAGCCCGTCGCTCCCGCGCACTCGGCCCGCACCAGCACGATGCGCCGCGTGGTGGTGCGCCCGAAGCTGGTCTCGAAGAAGTGCACCAGGGGAAGGCGAATCTCACGAAGCTCGACGCGGTCAATTTTCATGCCGAGTCCCACGCCAGGATTCCAGCAGGTAACATCCGGTTTCCTCGCCGCGCTCGAAGCCGGTCACGACCAGACCGCGCTTGAAGCAGCGCTCGAAATTTCGCCGCACGGACTGCTGAAGCGCGCGCGCCCGCGCGGGATCGCGCTCGGCGAGCGATCCGAAGTCGGCGGGAATGGTGATCTTCGCCGCCGGGGTTGCCTCCGGAGCGCGCCGCCGCGCATCACGTCCGGCAGGTTCAGGCGCGAGGGCCCGCCGTACGCGCGGCGAGCGCAGCCACCACTCGCACACCAGGCGGTCACTCGGCAAGCCCTGCTGCAGCCGGCTGTGGACGCTGCCGTAGTAGTCCGGCTGATACCGCCGCGTGATCGCGCCCAGCCGCTCGATGTTCAGAAAAGCGTTCTTGGCGCGCATCGGGTCGAAGGTCCATTCCATGTGCCGGATGCCTTCCTTCATCGCGATCTCACGTTGCCCGAGCTTCAGCAGGCGGCCGAGCCCATGATTCTGATGGGCAGGGGCGACTGCGAGCGAAAGCGAGTGAAGGTAGCGCTGGTCGTCGCGCCACGCCGGCATGTCCATAACGAATCCCACCAGCTCGCCGCTTCGCACCGCCCGCGCCCGGCTGCTGCCGCCGGCATTGCGCGTAAAGGCTCCGAGGACATGCCCGCCGATGTGCGTCAGGTTCACGAAGAGCCGGACCGGGTAGAGTTCGCTCGGGTCGTAGCCCCAGACCTGCTGCTGCAGCCGGACGCAGGCCTCGAACTCCACCGCGTCCCGGCACGGCCGGATCACGTAGCTTTCGGGTGCGGATTGCGACGTGGATCGCGGCATCGAGTCACCGGGCGTCTGAGGCAGCGCCTGAGGCTCCTTCCGCCGCCGGGTTTTCGCCGGCCTTTACCGAGTTCCAGACCGCTTCCAATTCCGGCAGACCGCAATCCGCGAGCTTCCGGCCGCTGCGCGCGATCTCCCGCTCCAAGGCTTGAAAGCGGCGCCGGAACTTCTGATTGCCGCGTCGCAGGCAGCTCTCAGGGTCGCTCCCCAGGTGACGCGCAAGCTGGCTGAGCGAAAAGAGGAGGTCGCCTAACTCTTCCTCCCGCCGGGCGCGATCTCCCTCGCCCGGCCCGGCCGTGCTCGCCGCTTCGATCTCCCGCCGAAGCTCGTCGACTTCCTCCTGGACCTTGTCGAGCACGCTCGCGGCGTCGGGCCAGTCGAACCCGGCTTCCGCCACGCGCACGCCGAGTTCATGCGCTTCCAGAGTGGCGGGCAGAGTGGCCGCAGTTCCTTCCAGGATCGATTCCGCAGGCGCCGGCTTCGCTTCCCGTTCCTGTTCCTTGACCCTGTTCCAGCGTCGCAGCGCTTCCTCGGCCGTGCGGGCCTTCACCTCGCCGAAAACGTGCGGATGGCGGCGCACCAGCTTCCGATGCAGCCGTTCCATCACGCCCGCCAGCGTGAAGCGGCCTTCTTCCTCGGCGAGCCGCGAGTAAAATACGACTTGAAACAGCAGGTCGCCGAGTTCGTCCTCGAGCCCGTCAAAGTCCCTGGTATTGACCGCGTCGATCACCTCGTAGGCTTCCTCCAGCACGTGCGCCTTCAAGGAATCGTAATCCTGCGCGCGGTCCCACGGACAACCCTCCGGACCCCGCAGCCTGGCGGTCAACTCCACGAGTTGCGCGACCGCCTGGCCCAGGCGATCCGCAGCCGGCGCACGATTCGGATTGGTTGGATTCTCGCCCACGGAGCCCATGCTGCCGCCTCCCGGAACGCCCCGGCGCCGGTTGCGGCGTGAGAAAACTCGAATGGCTACTGTAGCAACCGGGTTTGCGGAGTGGCAAGGCCTCGCGTGACGCGGCTGCTCGGGCTCGATCCCCGCCCGAGATCTTGCAAGCCACAACCGTCATGGGGCGGCGGATTCGACGCGGAGATCACGGATTCGCTCAAAGTGCCTTCGATTGTTCGTCAGAAGAGTAAGATCGTGGACTAGCGCCGTAGCTGCAATGAGCAGATCAAAATCGCCCACAGTTTGGCCGGGGATTCGCAGTTCCCCGCGAAACTGACCGAAACGGTTGCAAGTTGCTTCGTCGAAACCAAGAACGATGCGCCCTTCCAAGAACCTTTGCAACTGAGCCTGGCTTTGCGCGGGGTCCCGCGAGAAGTGAACCCCTTCCCAGAGCTCCGCAACCGAGATGATGCTGACCGCGAGACCGCGAGGCTGAAGTTCTCGAAGACGGCCTGTTGCCTTCAGGATGCCGTTGAAGTGATCAATCACCCAGTCGGTATCGATGAGAAATGCGGGCACGTTACAAGCGCGGCTCCGGGCGGGTCACGAGAAGACGGCTTTCTTCTATGCGCTGCTTGAAGTCATCGGCATCCACCAGACCCTTCCAGCCACCAGCGGTCTCGTCCAACCAACCGCGTCCAGGGGCGGAAGCAACTGCGTCGACTCTGGGGACAACTTCTTCGCCCTCGTGAAGGCGCAAGCCCTCAAGAGGTTCGAGTACTCCGTTTGCAAAGCGCGCGCGAATCGTAGTGCTCATGGTACGCCAAGGAATTCGTACTACCCAGTTCATCTTACAGTATTCGTGGGCGCAGCCGCCATCGCCCACGGCGCGGCCCCGGAGCAGCTTCGTGTTGTCCGAAAGTGGCTGCTGAGTAGACCGCGGGTTGTGCCGGTTGCACAGAATCAGGTACCATTTCCCGGCTCGCTTCAGCTCATGCTCTTGTTCACGGAGGCCGCGCTCGTTTGGCAGCGATGAAACCGGTGCTTTCCCAGTCCCCGCCTTCCGGCCGCCTGCCGCGCCTGATTCGATTCGGCCTGTGGCTTCTGCCGATCACCGCGCTGATTGTCACGCGCGAGTCGCATTATGCTTACACCCTCGGCAAATCGGCCTTTTTCCGCCTGTTGATCGAAGCCCTGGCGCCGCTTTTTGTCGCCCTCATTTTTCTCAACCCGCGATTCCGGCCGCCACGCACGGCTCTCACCTGGGCTGTGCTGGCCTACGCGGCGGCGGTGCAGGTTGCAACCCTGTGGTCGCTCGACCCCGCCACCAGTTGGTGGGGCACGCTCGAAAGGATGGACGGAGCCTTTGCGGTTCTTCACTTCCTGGCGCTGTTCCTGCTGCTCGCCGGCGTCTTTCGGCTGCTCGATGACTGGCGGATATGCTTTCATCTCTGGCTCGCGTCCGGCGCGGTGGTCGCAGCCGTGGCCATCGGTGAATACTTTCTTCAGGGCCGGGTGAGACCGGGTTCCACGCTGGGCGGTCCCACGTTTCTCGCGACTTTTGCCTTGTTCCAGATTTTCTTCGGCGTCTGCATCCTGATCATGGAGGAGTCCCGCGGAAGGCGGGTTTGGGGCGCCGGCTGTGTGGCCCTGAATCTGGTTTCTCTGTGGCTTACGGAGACGCGCGGCGCGATGATCGGACTCGCCGCCGGGTTGGTCGCGGTCGCGGTGCTGCTGCTCGTTTACGAAAGAGGGCGTCCGAGGCTGAAGCTCGCGTCCGCCGTGGTTTCGCTGCCGCTGCTGGCAGCGCCGGCGGTTCTGCACTTCGCTCGCGCCTCGGACCTCGTTCGCAGGAGTTTAGTGCTTGATCGCCTTTCTGCCATCTCACCCCGCGACCCCACCGTCCGGACCCGCCTGATCCTGCTCGGCGTGAGTTGGAACGCCTTCAAAGCCCGGCCCATCCGGGGCTACGGACCGGAGTTGTTCCTCGTCGCCTACGGCCGCTATTGCAATCCCGAAGAACTCACCTACGAACCGGGGTGGTTTGACCACGCGCACAACAAGTTGGCCGATGTCGCCGTGATGGATGGCCTGATCGGCCTCGTGCCCTACGTAGCCATCTTCATTGCCGCCGGCGCGCTGCTGCTGGGCGCTTTGCGGCGCGGGAACCCGCAGCGCGCGCTCATCATGGCGGCGTTCGGGATGCTCATAGCCTACTTCGTGCAAAGCCTGGCCCTGTTTGACGCGCCCGTGAGTTCCGTACTGCTTTACTCGTTGCTCGCGTTCATCGTGACCCTCACCCGTACGCCGGATTCCCTGGCAGCGGTGGCCGCAGTGGAAAAAAAGAAGAAGCCGACCCCGCCTGCGAGCAAGATGCCGGGCTGGCAACGGGGGATCGTGGCCGCGGCGGCCGTGGTCGCCATGGCTTGCGCTTATGCGAACCTCATGGCCTTCGTGCAAGCCGAAAGCGCGATCGATCTGGCAGGGGACCTGAACGACCCGAATGAATTCGAGCGCGGATTTCGACAGATGCTGGCCTACGGCGCGTGGCCTACCGGCGAACTGGTCGAGATGGCCGGCGACGATCTGATCGGGAGCGGTGAACTCAAGAATCCGGCGTTCGCAAGCGCCGGGCGCGCCGTTACCGCCGAGATGGAAGCCCGGGCGGCGGCGCATCGCGAGGTCGATCCACGGTTCTTCATCACGCTGGGGACGCTCTACAACGAGCAATCCCCGGCGGACGCATCGCTCCTGCCGCGGGCCGAATCGGCGCTTAAGACGGCTATGGAGCTTGCCCCCCGCTGGCCCGACAGCTATGACGCGCTGGCTTTGACGGATCTCCTGGCGGGCAGGACGGACGCCGCTCTGGCCCTGCTCCGCCAGGCGGTGGACCTGAATCCGGACAACGGGCAGGCTCGCTGGTACTACGCTTTTATCCTGATCGATCACGGCCACGAAAAGGAGGGCCTCGAACAACTGGCCGCCGCCTTGCCGCACTACCCGTACCACAACCCGCGGGACCTGCAGCGCGTGGCGCGCGCCTACTATAAGGCGCACGACTTGCAGGGCGCGATCCAGGTCCAGCAGGAGCTGGTCGGCCTTCAGGCGGCGAGCGCCGCGCAACACGCCGCGCTCGCCCAACTCTACAAGGAATCGGGAGACCCAGCCGGCGCCTTGCGCGAGATCAGCATCGCCGTACGCCTGGACGGGTCCTACGCGGCCGGCGCCCAGGCGTTCATCAAGAGCCTCGGCATTGTGAGGTAGGGGCGCTGCTTGCCGCGCCCCGAAGAGCTGAATTGCAGTGGCCGGGGCGCGGCACCGTACACGCAGCGAGCGCCCCGCCGAGCGTTCGTGGGCGCCTTCTTCCGCTATAATCAGAAGTGCCAGCAAGGCGGCCGGAGAAGCAACTGGCGCCGCCGTCTCCCCGGCAATGGCTAAGGGCGAAACCGGCGGCGAAGGGGTATGGGCATGAAGCGGTTCTGGACGGTACTCTCGATGGTCTTTGTGGGCGCGGCGCTCCTTCGCGGCGCGGATGTCCGGAAGCCGCATGGGGAGCATTGGGAGATGGCCGGAAAACTGAGCGAGGCTTGTTCCTGCGCGGTGCCCTGCACCTGCAACTTCGGCGCGGGCCCGTCGCCCCATCACTACTGCTGGTCAATCTTCTCGGTGGACATCGAGCACGGCCACTACGGATCCGTTTCACTCGACGGGTTGCACCTGGTGGGAGCGCACGGCAAGAAGGGCAACGTCTGGTACATCGACCGGCGCGCCACAGCCGAGCAGGCGGCCGGACTGCGCACCATCAGCCTGGACCTCGACCGCCAATTCGGGAAGCCCGAGCACTGGGAAATGGCCACCATCACCCAGGTGACGGGCGACAAGAGTCATGAGGTTGAAATTGAAGGACATGGCGGCTTCAAGGCGGACTACATCATCGGCCTCGACGGCAAAACGCCCGTGATCGTGGAGAATAACGCCTCGTGGAACATCCAACATGGTGTGAAGGCCAAGGCGCCGGAATTGGCGTATCACGACGCGTACGGCAACAAGTTCAAATTCAAGGACGTTAACTCGAATCAGGGGAAATTCGATTGGACCGACCAGACCGAGAAGTACTTTTAGCCGAAATGGGCCACAAGATATTCAAGCCGCAGTCTTTAGCCCGTTTGGGTGGTCTGCAGTGCGCGTTCGACGGGCAGGCCCTAGTCGCGAAAATTTTAAAATGTTACGAACGAAGCCACTAGGTTGTTGAAAACAAGGCGCTTCTGTTTTCCATATTTTCTGAAAGCCGTTAGGTTATTGAAAAAGAACAACTTATCTGTTGCAAAGCCAAGAGGTTATTGAAGGGAAATGACTTAAGCCCAAAAAACACCCCCAAAAATCGCCTCTGATGTCAAAAAGCAGCATTTTGGACCCGGATTTGAGGAGGATTTCGTGAGAGAAGCAGTCGTAGTTTCGGTCGCCCGTACCGCCGTCGGCAAGGCCCCCAAAGGCACCCTGCGCGCTACCCGCCCTGACGACATGGCGGCCATGGTGTTCCAGGAGATTCTGAAGCGCGTACCGGGCCTCGATCCGAACGAGGTTGAGGATGTGATCCTTGGCTGCGCCATGCCCGAGGCTGTCCAGGGCAACAACATGGCCCGGACAGTCTCCCTGCGCGCCGGATTGCCCATCGACTGCTCGGCCATGACCATCAACCGCTTCTGCTCCTCCGGGCTGCAGTCCATCGCGCTCGCCTCCGAGCGCATCATGGCCGGATTCGCCGATTGCATCATCGCCGGCGGCGCCGAAAGCATGAGCCTGGTGCCCATGGGCGGCTACCACTTCTCGCCCAACCCTTCCTTGATGGAAAGCTATCCCGACTCTTACCTCAGCATGGGCCTGACGGCGGAGAACGTGGCGCGCAAGTACGGCATCACGCGCCAGCAGGCGGACGAGTTCTCGCTGCGTAGCCACAAAAATGCTCTGGCCGCCATCGCCGAAGGCAAATTCAGGGATGAGATCGTGCCGCTCGAAGTGATCGAAGTGACCCTGAACGGCAAGAACAAGCCGCAGAAGCGCACGGTGACCTTTGCGGTGGATGAAGGCCCGCGCAAGGACACGTCGCTCGAAGCCCTGGCCAAGCTCAAGCCGGCTTTTCACGCGCACGGCACGGTGACGGCGGGCAATGCCTCGCAGACGAGCGACGGCGCTGCCGCGGCCATCGTGATGTCGGCGGAGAAGGCCAAGGCCATCGGTGCCAGGCCCCTCGCGCGCTTCGTCTCTTTCGCCGCCGCCGGCACTCTGCCCGAAGAAATGGGTATCGGCCCGGTGAACGCCATCCCCAAGGCGCTGAAGCTCGCGGGACTGAAGCTCGAAGATATCGACGTGATCGAGCTCAATGAGGCCTTCGCGGCGCAGGCCCTGGCCGTGATCAAGCTGGCCGGACTCGATCTCGAGCGCGTGAACGTCAACGGGGGCGCCGTCGCCCTCGGACATCCGCTGGGGTGCACCGGAGCCAAGCTGACGGCCACGCTGCTCGGCGAAATGAAACGGCGCAACGCCAAGTACGGAATGGTGACCATGTGCGTAGGCGGCGGCATGGGCGCGGCAGGGATTTTTGAGAATCTGCAGTAAAGAAGCGAAGTTAACTGGCACAGGAACTTCTGCGACGCCGACGGATCGGGCCCCCGATGAAGCACCTCAGCGGATCGCCGGCTGCAGCGAGCGGAGAGAGACTGAAGAACGACGTGGACGGCTAATAAATGGTGTCGAACGAAGAAAACCTCATTCTATGCGTCAAGGAATTCTTATCGCAGCGGGAATGCCCGACGATTCCGTGTTCTTCGAGTCATTTAAGATCGAGGACTTGCGAGGAACCCCGCAGCATCCGGAGCGCTACAATTGGGGGCCTGACAGGTATCCGTTAGGATGGGCTGGTTGCTGGTGCTGTTACTACATCATACTGCCTGAGGGGCGCAAAGTTGTTTATATCGGGGAAACAAAAGCTTCCCTCGGCGCGGGAAAGCGCATAGCCGCTTGCGTGTCTTGCTACCCGTATCAAGTTAGCGATTGTGTGTTGCCATTTGTTGCGGATGGAAACAACCTCATAGGCATCGCTGCTTGGCGCTCGCTTAGGGATAAGGTTCTCGTGGTTGAGTTGCACGGTTTTCTAATTGGAAGGCTGAATCCACAATGCAACGTGCAGGGTAGGACAGACCTGTGAATGGTCATCTGGATGAGTTCTTCTCGTTTCTGATGCCTTTGCTATCGCCCTTAGGAGGGAGTACGTGGCTACAGCAACCGCGACACCGCGCGCGATGATCAAGGGCGGCAGCTTCCTGATCGAAAACCGCTCGCCCGAAGAGATCTTCACGCCCGAAGACCTCACCGACCAGCATCGGCTGATCGGCCAGACCGGGCGCGAGTTTGTGGAGCAGGAAGTGTTACCGCGTGTCGACGAGATGGAGGCCAAGAAGCCCGGCCTGCTCCGCGAGCTTTTGCAGAAAGCAGCCGAGGTGGGGCTCTGCGGCAGCGACGTGCCGCAGAAATACGGCGGGCTCGAGCTCGACAAGATATCGTCCATCATCATCTCCGAGGAGATGGCGCGCGACGGCGCCTGGGCGGCTACGCTCGGCGCGCAGCAGGGCATCGGCATTCTGCCCATCGCGTTTTTCGGCACCGAAGCGCAGAAGGAAAAATACGTTCCCAAACTCGCCCGCGCCGAGTGGCTCGGCGCTTACTGCCTGAGCGAAGCAACGTCCGCTTCCGACGCCATGAATGCGAAGACGCGCGCCGTGCTGAGCGCAGACGGCAGGCACTACATCCTGAACGGCACCAAGCACTGGATTACGAACGGCGGCATCGCCGATGTGTACGTGGTGTTCGCCAAGGTCGACGGCGAAAAGTTCACAGCGTTCATCGTGGAGCGCGCGTTCCCCGGGGTTTCGCCGGGCGCCGAAGAGCACAAGATGGGCATCCGCGGCTCCTCCACCACGCCCGTCAATCTGGAGAACGCCGAAGTGCCGGTCGAGAACGTCCTCGGCGAGATCGGCAGAGGCCACCTGATCGCCTTCAACATTCTCAACATGGGCCGGCTGAAGCTGGGCGCGGGTTGCATCGGCGGCTCGAAGCACCTGTTCGCCGAAGCCGTGAAGTGGGCCAAAGAACGCGAGGCCTTCGGACATCCCATTGCCGATTTCGGACTCATCAAGGAGAAACTGGGCGAGATGGTGGTGCGGATTTACGCCGCCGAAAGCATGTGCTATCGCACCGCCGGGATGATCGACGAGATGCTCGACGGCATCGATCAGGACGCGCCCGAAGCCGGCCGCCAGATTCTGAAGGCGCTCGAGCAATACGCCGTCGAGTGCTCCATGCTCAAGGTGGTGGGCACGGAGGTACTGGATTTTACGAGCGACGAAACCGTGCAGATCTACGGCGGCTACGGCTTCTCGAGCGATTATCCCATCGAGCGCGTCTACCGCGACCAGCGCGTGAACCGCATTTTCGAAGGCACCAACGAGATCAATCGCCTGCTGATCACCGACATGCTGATGAAGCGCTCCATGAAGGGCGAACTCGCGCTGATTCCGGCGGCCCAGCGTCTGCGCGACGAGATTCTGGGCGGGCCGGTCTTCGAAGAATCCGCTGAAGACAGCCTGCTGGCCGCCGAAGCGCGCCTGCTGGCCGGGGCCAAGAAGGTGGTGCTGCTCGTGGCGGGCAGCGCCGTGCAACGCTATCTGCAGGCACTCGGCGAGGAGCAGGAGGTGGTGGCGGTGCTGAGCAACCTGACCATGGACGTCTACGGCATGGAAAGCGCGCTCCTGCGCACCCTGAAGAAGGCGGGCCGGACCTCCGAGAGCGCCTGCGGCACCGAGATCGCGGCCACGCGGGCTTTCATCTATGAGGCCGCCGACCGTATGGAGAGCGAGGCTCGGCGGGCGCTCGCGCGCACGAGTGAGGGCGACAACCTGCGCGCCGAGCTTTCGGTGGTGCGGCGCTTCCTGCGCCGTGATCCGCCCGACTCGATCGCGCTCAAGCGCGCCGTCGCGGACCGCGCCATCGCCCTCGGGCGCTACCCGCTGATCGAGCCTCGGTAACTAGCCCAGTTTTAGCGGTTGCAGGACGCGCAGCGCGCCGCTCAGGTCGGAGACGCCAAGCACCAGTTCGGCTTTGCGGGCCCCTGGGGCCACGGCGCCGTAAGCGTACTCGATGTTGATGCCGGCCGCGCCGAGCGCCGCTCCGATGCGTCCGGCGGCTCCAGGCTTATCGGGCACAGTCACGCGCAGCACTTCTTCCTCGGTGAGGCGCAGGCCGAGGCCCTGGAGGATTTCGCGGGCCCGTTCGTAATCGCTCACCTGCAGGCGCAGCGGGCTTGGGCCCGTCCGGGTCGAGCAACTGAAGCCGGTGATGTTCACGTTACCGTTGCCGAGCGCCTCGGCAATTTGGCCGATCTGGCCGGGCGCGCTCTGCAACCAAACCGTGAGTTGTTTCGTCTTCGCCATAAGGGCCTCCGGCCGGCGCCACGTGGCGGTTTGAGCTCACGCGGTCGGCTGGCGTGAACCATCATAAGGCAAGTTCCGGGGCGTAAGCGAAGTTCGGAGCCGGGAGAGGGCGAGAGTTGACAAGATCAAAGGGGAACGACATGAATCGATGGATGGGGTTGGCACTCGGCGGGGTTCTGATTCTGGGGTCGCTCGGCGGAGGCGCAGTCCGCGCATACGCGCAGGGTGACCCGGCGACCCAGCCGGCGCAGCAGGCGGCCACCGATTGGCTGGCTCTGGTTGACCAGGCGAGGTACGGCGAGAGCTACGATCAGGCCGCGCAGTCCTTCAAAGTGGCGGTGGGCCGCGAGGAGTGGACCCAGAAGGCCACCGCAGCGCGGGCCCAGGCCGGCAGGCTCGTCTCGCGCAGACTCAGCCGGGCCACTGAGATGAGGAATCCGCCCCATCTCGCGCCGGGCGACTACGTTTTTATCGTGTATCAAAGCTCGTTCGCTAATTTGAAATCGGCCCTGGAGACGGTGGTGCCGGTGCGCGAGAAAGACGGGAAATGGCGGGTCGTAAACTACATGATCAGGCCCGCGTCCGCGCGCCCCGGGCCGTAGCCGCCTATTTCAGGATGACGTTGCCGAGGAAGCCGCGATTCTCGCCATCGGAGTCGCGCACCAGGATGCTCACGCGGTAGGCGTCGGCTGAAAGCGGCAGGGTCTTGTCGAGGCGCACGACCTCACGAGGGTCGACGCCCTGAAGCGGCTGGCGGTCGATAACCTGGCCGATGGCGTTGTAGAACTGGGCTTCGAGCGTGCCCGGAGTGAACACGCCGAATACGCCGCGCAGCGTGACCTGATTCGCCTCCGTCGTGGCCGTCAGGGGCTCGCTGATGGCCCCGGCCCACACCGCGTCGTGCACGGGATTGGAGACGCTGGTCGGCGACCAGTAGACGGTGAACTCGTACTGCTCGCCGGGATCGAGCCTGGCGTAGGGGCTTAGCACTTCAGACTCGAGAAAGTAGGGCGTGCGCTTGGGATCGTCGGCCAGGGTTTGATCGTAGCTCGTGCGCGAGATCGTCCCGGGTCCGTCGTTCCACTCTTCCACCGAGGCGCGGTCGGGATATTCGCGATCCCCGAACCAGTCGAAGTTTTCCACCAGGCCGATATTCTTTTGGCCATTGACGACCGCCATCCAGCCGGCGCTCGAATCGACCCCCACCTTACCCACGCGATACAGGTAATGAATCCGCAGCAGCCGGCCGCCGTCGATGACCTCGTCGCTCGGATGCCGGGCGTCGCCGTAGATGTGCGTGTACCCGTTCGGATAGGCGCTGTGGGGATTGATCGGCACGTACATGTAAAGCTCGGGGTTCGGTTTCGAGGCGTCGGCGGCGTCGGCAGCATCGTTCTGGACCAGATGCCAGATGCCCCAGCGAATCTGGCGCCGGCTGATGTTGCGCATCACCTGTTCCACCTTGACCCGGGTGGTGCCGGCGTAGACGTGGAAGGTGCGCTCGAACTGCACGCCCGTGCGCGGATCACGCGGGCTCGTGACGCGCACGGCCACCTCGGCCGGCGTCTCGGTAACGGTCGAGAAGTCGAACTTGCTTCCATCGAGCACGTAGTAGGGGATGCTCGACCACTCGTCGTCGCTTTGCCAGCCTTCGGGCGCCGGCCAAACTTTGTCACCGCCGTAGTTGGCCCAGCTCGCCGAGGGGTTGTTGCGGCTCTCGGGCAATACCTGTCCGGCGAGGTCCGGGTTCACGAAGAAGAATTCCTTTTCGCCGAGACGAAGCTGGATGGCGCGCCCGCCGATCTGGGGCGCGATGTCGAGGCTGATGATCCCGTTCGTGAGCCGGTAGACGTCCCAGCCCTTGTACTGGGTTTTCTCGATGCGCGCCGCGTTCGGGAGAATGGATTTCTGCGCCTGCCCCGCGCCCGCCCAGACGCCGGCAAAAAGCACGCCCAAGACCGCACAAGTCACCGTGAGCCGCGCCCGGCGCGGACTCGACATCGGGTTCATGAATCACCTTTCCGCTGCTTCATCAACTTTGGGCTCCGCCACGGTCGCGAGTTGATGCGCGAGCTTGCGGACGGCCGGATAGAATTGGCGGTAGACTGCGTACTGGCGGTCGTAAAGCCGCACACTCGCGGCCTCGGGATGCAGAAGCTCGCGCACCTGGGTCGCCTGTTGCGCGGCCTCCGGTACCGAAGAGTAGGTCTTGCACGACACGCCCGCCAGCAGGGCCGCGCCGAAGGCCGAACCCTCCGCTTCGCGCAACGATACCACCTCGCGCCCATACACGTCCGCCTGGATCTGCCGCCACAGGAAGCTGCGCGAGCCGCCGCCGGAGACGCGGATCTCGCGCACCGGAATGTCGAGTTCGCCGAAGATCTCGAGCGAGTCGCGCAGGCTGAAGGCCACGCCCTCCAGGATGGCGCGAATCAAGTGCGCGCGCGAGTGCCCGGCCGTGAGCCCGAACCATCCGCCGCGCGCAAGTGGATCAAGGTGCGGCGTGCGTTCGCCCATCAGGTAGGGCAGGAAGAGCAGACCTGCGGAACCGGGCGGTGCGCCTTCCGCCTCGCGCATCAGCAGTTCGTACGGATCAGCGCCCACCCGCGAGGCGTACCACGCCTCGGCCGCGCCGAGTTCATCGCGGAACCAGCGCAGCGAAAGCCCTGCGCCCTGCGTAACGCCCATCACGTGCCACTTGCCCGGCACCGCGTGGCAGAAGGTGTGGATGCGCCCGTGCGGATCGAGCCTGGGCTGGTCGGTGTAGGCGAAGATCACGCCCGACGTGCCGAGCGTGGCCGAGGTGATTCCAGGCAGGACCACGCCGTTGCCCACCGCGCTCGCCGCCTGGTCGCCCGCGCCCGCGGCCACCGGTGTTCCGGCGCGCAGCCCCGTCACGATCGCGGTCTCGGCCGTGATCGCGCCGGTCACTTCCGGCGATTCGTAGACTCGCGCCAGCCAGCCTTCCTCGATCTTGAGGATGGATAGTATGGGCTTGGACCAGGTGCGCCGCGCCACGTCGAAGAGCAAGGTTCCGGAAGCGTCGGAAACGTCAGTGGCGAATTCGCCCGTCAGCCGCAGCCGCACGTAATCCTTGGGCAGCAGGCAATGGGCGACGCGCTCGTAAATCGCGGGCTCGTGCTCGCGCACCCAAAGCAGCTTGGGAGCACTGAAACCGGTGAGCGCCGGATTGAGCGCCAGCCGGATCAGCTTCTGGGCGCCGACCTTGGATGTGATCCACTTGCACTGCTCCTGGCTGCGCTGGTCGCACCAGATCAGCGCGGGCCGGAGCACGGCGCGGGCTCCGTCGAGCAGCACCACTCCGTGCATCTGGCCTGATAAGCCTACGGCTGCGATCTCACTGCCCTTCAAGCCCGTCTGCTCGAGGGCGGAACGCACCGCGAGCACCGTGGCCTGCCACCAGTCTTCGGGATCCTGCTCGGCCCAGCCCGGCCTCTCCATCCGCATGGGCTGGTGCGGCGCGGTAGCCGCCCCCATGACATGCCCGTCGGGACGCACGATGACCGCGCGCGTTCCGGTGGTGCCGACGTCGATGCCCATGAGGTAGGACATAGTGATTGCGAGGTCGAAAAGCAGAGGATCGAGTGAGTGTGCGATCGGGTGATCGGGTGATTGATCCGCGAAAATCCAGCCGTTCAATCACTCAAGCGCCCGATCATCCGATCACCCGATCCTAAGGCTTCTCCCATTTGCCCGACTTTGCCGACCGCTCGATGGCTTCGAGGACGGCCTGGTTCTTGACTCCGTCGGTGAAATTCGGCGACGGCAGCGTGTCGTTTTCGAGCGCCACCAGAAAGTCATGGATGGCGTGCACGAACGTGTGCTCGTAGCCGATGATGTGGCCCGGCGGCCACCACGCGCCCACGTACGGATGGACGCTCTCCGTGACGCTGATCGTCTTGTAGCCCTGCTCCTGCTGCGGGTCTTCGCGGTCATAGAACTCGAGCTCGTTCATGCGCTCCAGATTGAAGGCCACGCTGCCCTTGCTGCCGTAAATCTGAAAGGTGTTGTAATTCTTGCGGCCGCCCGCAAAGCGCGATGACTCGAACACGCCCACGCTGCCGTTCGCGAAACGCGCCAGGAAGTTCGTATCGTCATCCACCGTCACTTTGCCCGTCGCGCTTGCTGCGGTCACCTTGCGCTGGCCCTTGTCTTCGCCCACCAGCGGGCGCTCCTTGATGAAGGTCGTCATCTGTCCCGCCACGGAGTTGAACTCGGCGTTCAGATAGCGCCCAAGGTCGATGGCGTGTGAGCCGATATCGCCGAGCGCTCCAGCCCCCGCGAGCTTCTTCTGCAGCCGCCAGACGAGCGGAAACTGCGGATCGATGATCCAGTCCTGCAGGTAAGCGCCGTGATAGTGATAGATGACCCCCAGGCGCCCTTCGTCGATCAGCCTGCGGACCAGCGCCACCGCCGGAATCTTGCGATAGTTGTGCATCAGCATGTGCTTCACGCCGGCTTTCTGCACGGCGCGCAGCATGTCTTTGGCGTCCGCCAGGGTATTGGCGAGCGGCTTCTCGCAGATGATGTGCTTGCCCGCGGCGGCCGCGGCCAAAGCCTGCTCGTGGTGCAGATATCCGGGCGTGGAGATATCGATCACGTCGATGTCTTTCCGCTCCACGACCTTGCGCCAGTCGGTCTCAACCTCCTCCCAGCCGAGTTGGCGGGCTGCCGCTTCCGCCGCCTCGCGGTCGCGCCCGCAGATCACCTTCATGCGAGGCGTGAGCTTGCCCGGAAAGAAATGGCTCACCTGCCGGTAGGCATTCGAGTGCGCCCTTCCCATAAACTTGTAACCAAGGATCGCGATATTGACATCAGGCATTTTGACTCTCCCCAATTTTTCAAAGCTCGGCCCCAAGTGACGTGCGACGCTTTCCGTTTGGTCCGGTCACTTGTCACCTGGCGCTACGCACTGCTGGTCTCACGCCCACCACATCTCTTTCAGTTTTTCACGGATCACAATCTGGTTCAAAAATGCCGCCGCTTTGCTGAGGCCTTCATCGACCGCCATCAAACTGTCCTCGTGCTCGATGGAAAGCACTTCGTCGTAGCCCACCATCTGCAAGGTCGAGATCATGTCCGTCCAGAACTCGCGGCCGTGACCGTAGCCGACGGTGCGGAACAGGAACGAGCGGTGAATCTCGTCGCTGTAGGGCTTGGTGTCAAGCACGCCGTTGACCTTCGTGTTCATATCGTAGATCTTGGTGTCCTTGGCGTGACAATGAAAGACCGCTTCGCCGAGCGCGCGGATGGCCACACAGGGATCGATGCCTTGCCAGAACATGTGGCTGGGATCGAAATTGCACCCCACGGCCTTGCCGGCCTCGGCGCGAAGACGCAGCATCGTCTCGGGGTTGTAAACCAGGAAGCCGGGATGCATCTCGATGGCCACGCGGACGCCGTGGTCCTCGGCGAACTTGGCATGCTTCTTCCAGTACGGGATCGCCTTCTTTTCCCACTGCCATTTGAGCAGCTCCAGGTAATCCGGGGGCCAGGGTGTTGGCGACCAGCTCGGAAACCTGGCGCTGTCGGAATCGCCGGGGCAGCCCGAGAAATCGATCACCGTCTTGACGCCGAGTTTCTCCGCAAGCTGGATGGTCTTGCGGCTGACGTCGGCATTGGCGGTCGCGGTCTGCTTGTTCGGGTGAAGGGGATTGCCGTGGGAACTGAGCGCGCTGATCGAGATGCCTTCGTCATCGAGCTTCTGTTTGAACTCCTTCAACTTGCCGGAATTTTTCAGCCAATCGAGCTTCACGTGAGGATCGCCCGGATAGTTGCCGGTGCCGAGCTCAACGGTGTGGATGCCGAGGGGCTTGATCTTACCAATCACCTCGTCCAGGCTCAGCCTGGAAAACAGCGCCGTGAAAACGCCTACTCTCATGGAATTCTCCTCGCAGCCTTAGCGTTCGCCGGATCCCGGCGTGAAACCGTAGATTATAAACCTGCGCCGGGCCCGTGAGTTGAAAAATGGCGCGAAAGCCCCAAATCGCTGGTTTCACACGGACTCTCCAAGCTGGAGCCACACGTCAGCCTCGCCCGCTTTGAGTTTCGCGCCGGCCAGCTTAAGATGCCATCATGGCTCTCGATCCCGTCGAAGTCCTGCGCCGCGTGCCTTTTTTCGCCGTTCTGCCGGTCGACGACCTGCGGGCTTTGGCGCGGCACTGCGTGGCGCGGCAACTCGTCCGGGACGAACTGCTCTTCGCAGAAGGCGACCCGTGCGACGGCCTGCTGATCGTCCAATCCGGGGCTGTGAAGCTCTTTAAGATGGCGGACAGTGGACGCGAGCAGATCCTGGCCGTGGAACGAGCAGGCTCCACGCTCGCCGAGCTTCCGCTTTTCGACGGCGGCGCGTTTCCCGCGTCAGCGGCGGCTCTCGAAGATTCCACGTTGCTGTTTCTTCCCAAGCGCGAGTTTCTCGAGCTCTGCCGCGGAAACTCCGGCGTCGCTTTCGCGGTAATCCGCACCCTGGCCTCCCGTTTTCGCTACCTCACGAGCCTCGTCGAAGAGCTGTCTCTCAAGGAAGTCAGCCACCGCCTGGCGCGCTTCCTGCGCGATCGGGCCCTTGCTTCCGGCGTGCGCACCCGCCGTGGCGTGGAGTTCCCGCTGGAAGAGACCAATCAGGAGATCGGTGCTGAAATCGGCACCGTGCGCGACCTCGTCTCGCGCAACCTGCGGCGATTTGTGGACCGGGGAATTATCAAAATGGAGCGCCGCCGCGTGATCGTGCTCGACATGGATGAGCTCGATGCCCAAACCGCGGGAACGAAGCGGGCCGTCGCTGTTGAGCGCTGAACGACACTCAAAGCTTCTAACACAGACGCCACAGAGTCTCCGTGAACTCCGTGTTAAAGCTTTCTTAAGAAGACGTCGCTTGATTGGATGTAAAGAGCCACGCCAGGACCACTCACCGCGCCGTCCAGCCACCATCGATCAGAATCGTGTGGCCCGTAATCAGCGACGCCGCCGGCGAAGCCAGGAACACCACCGCGCCCGCCACCTCCATGGGCTCACCGATCCGATGCAGGGCGGCAATCCGTTCCTCGACGTCGGCGCGGAAGGCCGGGTCCGCGAGCGCCTCTTCGGTGCCCGGCGTGAAGATGAACGTCGGTGCGACCGCGTTCACGGTGATGTTGTGCCGGCCCCACTCCACGGCCAGGCATTTGGTGAGATGGGCGATGGCCGCTTTTGTCATGCAGTAGACGGACTCCGTGGGCAGCGCGGCGAAACCCGCCTGCGAGCTCATGTTGATGATGCGCCCGCGCTGCTGGCGGATCATGATCCGCCCGGCCGCCTGGCTGGCAAAAAACGTTCCCTTGAGGTTGACGGCGAGCGTCAAATCAAAATCCGCTTCGCTCACGTCTTCCGCAAGATTTCCGGGCGCGAGGCCGGCGTTGTTCACCAGGATATCGAGGTGTCCGAAGTGCGCGGCTGCCCGCTCCACGGCTGGAAAAATTTGGTCGAGACGGGTCATGTCCATCTGCAGAGGCAGCGCACGGCGGCCCAGGGCCTGAATTTCAGCGGCCAACTCGCCAGCGGTACTTACGTCTCGCAATCCCAGCGCGACGTCGGCCCCGGCGTGGGCCAGCGCCAGCGAAATCGCGCGCCCGAGCCCCCGAGCGGCCCCGGTGACGAGCGCGACCTGGTTGCTCAAGTCAAATCGCGGCATTTCATCCATACTGCGAGATCTCCTCGACTTGGGATTCTTATTCCGTGCGCAGCGCGACCATGGGATCGATGCGCGATGCCCGCCGCGCCGGCACGTAGGCAGCGAACGCCGCCACTCCAAGCAACACCACCGAGACGAGAACCACCGTCGGCAGATCCGACGGGGAAATCCCGAAGACCATCCGGGCGATGAGCCGGCTCGCGGCCAGCGCACAAGGGATCCCCAGCGCGATCCCGGCAAGAACCAACGTGAGCGTGTCGCGCAGCACACCCCAAAGAAGGATGGCCGGGCGCGCGCCCAGCGCCGCGCGAATCCCAACCTCCCGGGTGCGGCGGGTAACGGCATAAGACGTCAATCCGTAAAGACCGACTGAGGCCAGCAGGAGCGCCAGCAGGGCGAAGAATCCGGAAAGCAGCGCCACTACGCGGTCGGGGGCCAGTTCGTTGCTGATGTCCCGCGCAATCGTCGTGGCGCCGATTGGATACTGGTATCCGAGCGATTCAATCTCGTGCTCGACAGCCCGGGTGATCCCTCCAGGCGATCCGCGGCTGCGCACGAAGAGACCGCCAAGCTCTGTGGATCCAAGCTGAGTGGCGCCGGCGTACTGAGCGTCCGCAAGATAGATGACCGGTGAGCTTGCATCGCGTATGTCAAACAGACGGGCATCGCCGGCGACGCCCACGACTTGAAGATCCTGCAGCTCAGGCATGACCCCGAATCGAACGTGCCGGCCGATAGCATCACCCGACGGGAAGATTTTCATGGCGAGACTGCTGCTGAGGATGGCGACGCGCGGGTGGTGATCATCATCAGTCCAGGCAAAACCGCGGCCGCGAATGAGACCGATGCCGAGCGTCTCGAGAAACCCCGGCGTGATCATGAGCGAAGTTGCCGCGCCGGTGTTCGGGCCCACCGGACCCACGAGCGGCCACACCACGTCCTGCCACCCTCCCTGACCGCGCCCCGGCAGGTCCGAGAGCCCGACCGAGACGACCCCCGGCTGAGTCGAGATCCTCTGGACCAGTTGCTCTTGGTACTCGCTTACGTCAAAGTTCTGCTGTCTGCCGGGGCGAGGATGCAGACTTACCTCGAGCACGCGCTCATCGAAGCCGGGATCGACAATGGATAAGCGCTCGAAACTTCTCAGCAAGAGTCCGGCGCCTAACAACACCATCAACGAGAGAGCGACCTGCGCGACGATAAGGATCCTGCCGAACGCCGTGTTTGTCCCTGCCAGGCTGCGCGCGCCCTGCTGCAGGACGGATGCCGGATCGTGGCGCGAAGATCGTAACGCGGGAACAATACCGAAAAGAACGGCGGTCACGATGGTAACTCCGGCTGTAACCAGCAGCACTCGCCAGTCCGGATTGAGATTTAACATGACCGGCGTGACCGACCCCTGCGCCATCAGTCTCACAAGCACGCTGCTGCCCCAGTACGCGAAGACGATTCCCAAGAGGCCGCCCGTGACGGAGAGCACCAGACTATCCACCAGGACCTGGCGGGCAAGCTCCCAGCGGCCGGCTCCAAGAGCGGCCCGGACGCTCATCTCATGACTCCTCACTGCCGCGCGCGCCAGCATTAGATTCGCCAGATTCACGCACGCCACCAGCAGGATGAGTCCCACAATGCCGAGAAGCACGAACAGAGGCTCGGTAAACCGGGCGCGGAGATCGCGAGCCACCCCCGTCGCGACCGGTGACACGTCGAGACCCATGGCAAGGAACGCCTGCCTGCGTGGTCCCGGGGCCTGCGTCGAAACGGTGGCAAGCAGCACCGCCGGCCAGAACGACTGCAGTTGCGCGCGAGCCTGTTCCGGCATGACGCCGTCCTTCAATCGGCCCGTCACGGACACCCAGAGCAGCGCGCGGCTATCGGTACTCTGCATTGGTATGGTGATGTCTGGCGGTTCGCCGGTGGTCATCCCGGTGAACCATTTCCGCGTCACGCCAATGATGGTGAAGGACTGGCCCTTGATGGCAATCTGCCGCCCGATTACGCTTGGCGAGCCGCCGAAGCGGCGCCGCCAGTAGTCATATCCCAGTACCGCGACGGGTGCCGTGGCGCTCGCGGCAGGATTCGCATCGGCCGGCGAAATCATCCGGCCGAGCAGCGGAAATGCGCCCAGCACGGGGTAGTAATTGCCGGTGACGGAGTCCACGCCGGCCTGCGACAGTCTGCCGTCGATTTCCACGTCCGTCATTACGCCGTGGCTCCAGCCGATCAGGCCGGAAAAGACTCTTTGCCCGCGCTCCATCTCACGGAACATCGGATAGGAGAAGGGCACGTCGTGGCCGCTACGGACCGCGAAAATCTGAACCAGTCGTTCCGGCTGGCGGACGGGAAGCTCGCGCAGGAGCAGCGCATCGACGAGAGTGAAGATGCCCGTGTTGGCGCCGATACCGAGCGCGAGCGAAAGTATGGCCACAGCGGTGAAGCCCGGACTTCTGGCCAGCACGCGCAGGGCATAGCGCACGTTGTGGAACAGCGCCATCACAGGCAAATGATAACCCAGAGACGCTCTACAGGTTTATGCTGGTACGCGCGTATCTTGAACTGTAGCTGCTTCCGGTCCCGCGCGGAGCCTGCCGGGAGACGATATACTAGGACGCAGGAGCAGGGAGTCTCATGGCAAACGGCAAGAAAGGCCGGGTTCTGATTGTAGAGGACGACCTCAGCGAGCGCCGGGGCCTGTCGGATCTGCTCGCGGCCTGGGGCTATGAAACCGAGACCGCTGCCGATGGAGAAGACGCCCTCGGCAAGATCGCGTCATTTGAGCCTCACGTCGTCATTTCGGACCTGCGCATGCCCCGCATGACGGGCATGGAGCTGCTGAAGCGCATGCGCGAGGAGTGGCCGGGGACCGCCCTTATGATGCTGACGGGCCAGGCCACCATCGAGGAGGCGGTGGAGGCTACGAAGCTGGGCGCGCTTAATTTTATCGAAAAGCCGATCGAGCCCGCGCGTCTGCAGGTGGAACTCCGCAATTGCCTCGACAGGCAGGACAACGTCCGGCAGCTCGAAATCGCCAACCGGCGGCTCCGCGATGCCGGGCTGCTCGGCAGCCTGGTGGGCCGCTCGAAACGCATGCAGGATGTCATGGCGTTGATCGAGCAGGTCGCGCCTTCGTCGGCTTCCGTGCTGATCACGGGCGAGAGCGGGACGGGCAAGGAATTGGCCGCGCGCACCATCCACGAGCTCAGTCCCAGGGCCGCCCGGGCGTTCGTGGCGGTGAATTGCGCGGCCATCCCCGAGACCCTGATGGAGAGCGAGATCTTTGGTCATGAGAAGGGAGCCTTCACGGGCGCCACCGAACGGCGCCTCGGGTGCTTCGAGCTTGCCGACACCGGAACCCTGCTGCTTGATGAAATCGGCGAGATGCCGATGCAGACCCAGGCCAAGCTGCTCCGCGTGCTCGAAGATTCGCGGGTACGGCGCCTGGGCAGCAAACACGAAATCTCCGTGGATGTCCGGGTGCTTGCGGCCACCAACAAGGTTCCGGAAGAAGCCGTGGCGAAAGGCCAATTGCGCAATGACCTCTATTTTCGTCTGAACGTCGTGCAGATCGAAATGCCCCCGCTGCGGGAGCATTTGGAGGACCTGGATGACATGGTGGCGGCCATCCTCGCCGATCTCGGCCGCAAGCACGGCCGGGAGGTGAAGGAGGTGGATTCCGAGGTGCTCGAGGCCTTTCGCCACTACTCCTGGCCGGGCAACGTGCGTGAGCTTCGCAACAGCCTGGAACGCGGAGTTGTAGTCTGCACCAATGGCGTGCTGCGGCGGAAGGACCTCTCGGCGGAGTTCGGCCGGACGGCGCTGGCCTCGGACGACGGTCTGCGGTTGCGGCCCGGTCTGACAGTGGGGGAGGCTGAACGCCGCCTCATCATGGAGACCCTGGCCTTCGCCGGCAACAACAAGACCCGGGCGGCCCAGATGCTGGGCATCAGTCTGAAGACCCTTCACAATAAGCTGAAGCAGTATGAAACTCAGCCTCAAAGCTAAACTGACCGCGCTGATCTCCCTGCTGGTCCTGTTCGTCGTGGTGGCGATCTCGAGCCTTTACTGCCTGGGGCTGGTTCGCCACACGCTCGTCGACGTAGCCAACCACGCCGGGGACCTCACACGGCAGGTCTATTCTCAGTGCCGTGATGCCATTTCCCGTACGCGCATGCCGGTCGGCATGGATCCCGCAGATCCGGAGCAACTGCGAAAGTTCGCGAAGGAGACCTTAAACGGCGACCCGACGCTGGTCTCGTCGATTCAGTCGGCGAACACGTACTCGCAGAGCTTCGAGTATGTGAGCATCACGGACAGCGACCGCAGCGTGATCCTGCACAGCGATCCTGCCCAGGTCGGAAGCGACCTCCCGCCCGCCAGGCCGTTTGATACCCTCACGAGCATAGGACTGTTTCGCCAGATCAAAGCTCTCTACGGACCGCCGAAGATCTACGAGGTCGATTTCCCTCTGAAGTTCGGCGCGCTGCCCTTGAACGTGCGGGTGGGCGTCAGCACCGTGTTCCTGGCCCAGACGCTGAAGCCGCAACTCTCGAACGCCTTCTGGGCGTCGCTCGGGGCCGTACTGCTTTCGACCATTACCGCGGGTCTGCTCTCTTTTCTGGTGCTCCGGCCCCTGCAATCGATTTCGCTGAATGTGGACCGCCTGGCGCGGGGCGAGCTTCCCGGTCCGGTCCCCGTCTCCCGCAGCGATGAGTGGGGTGTTCTTTCTTCCAAGTTGAATCTCCTCGGCGAACGCATGCGCGGCGAAAAGGCCGCGTTTGTGGCTCTCAAAGACAACCTTGACCAGCTCTTGTCGAACCTGGCGGACGGCTTGATGCTTTTCGACCAGCAGGACCGGATGGTTCTCGCCACGCCGGCCGTGACGCGATTCCTCGGGAAGCCCACGGGCGAGATCCTCCGCCAGACCCCAAGCGAGATTTTCTCGGACGAGGAACCCCTCAGCCGGCTCCTTCGAGACGCCTTTTCGCGCCGCCGGAACCTCAACTGCCAGACCGTGGAGTCGCCGGCCCGGTCCCAAACTGGACGGGTGGCCGTGAGCGTGGTCTTTGTCGAGGAGCAGGGCGCTCCGGTGGCCAGCCTTCTCACCCTGCGGGACACCGAAACGCGAGCCCAACTCGAGAGCCAGATTGACACGGCGGCGAAGCTCGCGGCTATCGGCAGGCTTACCTCCGGGGTCGCGCACGAGGTCAGGAATCCTCTCAATTCCATGATCCTGCAGATCGAAGTGTTGAAAGCCAAGCTTGGGGACCACGCGGACCAGGTGGCGCCAAACCTGGCGGTTCTCACCGGCGAAGTGCGGCGTCTGGATCGCGTGGTCCGCACGTTCCTCGACTTTTCCCGGCCGGTCGAACTGCACCCGGTGGAAACCGGCGTGGAAGAGTTGATCGAGGAAGTGCTGCGTACGGTGGAACCCGAGGCGAAGAAGCACGAGGTCCGCCTGGTGCACGAACCAAACGGCGCCTTGACGATGCGTGTCGACCGCGACCTGATGAAGCAAGTGCTCCTCAATCTGGTGCTCAATGGCTGCCAGGCGATGCCCGGCGGCGGCGAGTTGCGGGTTTCTTCTCGGGCCCTGTCGCAGCAGGTGGAAATCAAGATTGCGGACCAGGGTGTGGGCATTCCGCCGGAAGCGAGACCCAAGATCTTTTCGCTCTACTACACTACCAAGCCTTCCGGGACGGGCGTGGGCCTGGCGATGTCGTACCGGATTGTTCAGCTCCATGACGGATCGATCGATTTTTCGAGCGAGGTGAGCCGCGGCACGACCTTCCGCTTGGTCCTGCCCCGCGGCCAGGGCGGTCCCGGAACAGGCGATAGTACGGGTGGACGGCACGGGTCACCTGCGGCACAAGGTCTCGGATGACAGAAACGCCCCACCGCTTCCGGCGCCTTCCCTTTTTGCGTTTCGAGCGCTCCGCGACTGCCCCTCTGGCGGCGACACGCGCGCTCGCTGCCGCCTTTCACGATACCGTCGACCTTCTTCTGAAGCCCCTCGACGCCGGCCGCTGGTTAAAGCTGAGCGTCCTCTGCCTGTTCCTGGGCGGAGGCACGCCTTCAGCCGCCTTCAACTGGAGCCTAGGCTCGCTTCCCGGCGACATCGGCTTCCACGGATTGATGGGCCGAGCTCGCACCACGATAGCCGAGCATGCCTGGCTGATCGCTTTGGTTACGGTGGGCGGCCTGGCTTTGCTCGTGGGCGTGCTCTATTTGCGGTCGGTCTTCCGGTTTGTGCTCGTGGACGCCATTCTCAAGCACGATGTGCGGTTCCGGCCCGGCCTCCGGGAGACACAGCGCGAGGGGCGGTCGTATTTCCGCTGGCTTCTGGCAGCCGTGGTGGCGATCATGATCGCGCTCGTCGGCGGAGGGGCGCTGGCTTACCCCTATTTGCGATCGGCCGTGGCGGCAGGCGTGCGTTCGCCGGCCTTCTGGGCCATGCTGATCGCTGTCTTGACGGTCGACGTCCTGATCGGCCTCGGCGTGGCGCTGATCATCGTGCTCACCGACGACTTCGTCGTACCCATCATGTACGCCGAGCGCGTGCCGCTGCTTGCGGCGTGGCGGAAATTGCGGCCCAAACTTCAGGCCGAGCCGGGCGCATTCGCCATCTACGTCTTCTTGCGATTCTGCGTGGCCGTCGCCACCAGCATGGTGGCGCTGTTTCTTCTTTTCCCTTTGCTGCTCGGTCTGTTTTCGGGCGCCATTGTCACGGGCGCCCTGGTCGTGCTCGGCCTCCACTTGCTCGGGTTTGTGTGGAGCTGGAATCCTCTCTCGCTCTCGGTCACCTTTGCGGCTCTGGCCGTGTTGGTCAGTCTGGTGCTGGTCGTACTCAGCGTTGTGGGAATGCCCGCTCAACTGTTGATCCAGGATTTCGGCATTCGCTTTATCGCCTCGCGCTGCCCCTCTGTGGAAGCGATCTTGCCCCCGCCTCCACCGGCTTTGAAGGTCGAGGGCGGGGCGGACGCCGCGGAAGGCAGCGCTATTTGAGCGCGACAAGACTTGGTGCGAACGGAGTTTGGAGCAACACCGGGGTGAGAGTGGGAATCAAATAGGCTTGGCAGGAAAGGATTCCGTATGAAGTGCAGCACCAGTTTGCCGCCCCGGGTAGCCCGGATCCTTGGGGTGTGTGCGATTCTTCCGGTCTGGGCGGCCGTGGCGTACGCGCGGCCGCCAAAGCCGCAGACCGCTCAGCCGCAGGCGGCCCAGCCCCAGTCGCAGTCACAGGGCGTCGCGGCACCAGGCGGCGGCCCGTCCGACGCGGACGCAAGCGAGTACAAGAACTATCGCCTGAACATGAACAATGTCACCAAGTATGTGGCGGCGACCAAGGCCATGCTGAAATTGATGGCCGACAATCCCACGTTGAAGAAGGACCTCGAATCCCAACGTGACGTTCCCACCATCGACGAAGCGGTCAAGACCACGGAAAAATACCCCGAAGTGAGCGCGGCCATCGAGAGCACGGGGCTGTCAACCCGCGACTACGTGGTGATCTCGGGTACCTTAATGGGTGCGACCATGGCCGTCGGCATGAAGAAACAGGGCCAGATCAAGGCTTATCCGACCACGATCCTGCCGGAAAACGTCGCCTTCGTGGAAAAGAACTACGACAAGCTGAACGCCATGATGAAGACCTTGCGGCAAGCCGCGGGCGACGAGGAGGGACCTTGAAACTGCCACTCCAGTCCCGATTCAAGTCGGGGGTGACACCCGCTCTCGAGTCCGCACGATCCCCATCGCGGACGGTTTTCCTGCCCCGAACCCGACCACCCTACCGGTTGTGGCCGATCGTCACCGAGACGCAACCGGCTGCACGCAGACTTGATACCGGCTGTAAATTCTTCTAAATCAAGAAATTTGCAGAAAAAAAGCTTGACAGCCTGCCTCTCCAATGTGGTACAAAGTGGGTTGCAGTAGCGGATTTTGGACCAAAGTGGTCTAGCTCGCGCTGAAAACCATGTTCCGAGGCAGGCACAACGCGACCGTGGACCCCAAAGGGCGGCTCAAGATCCCGGCGGAGTTCAAGGAAGTGATCGACCGGGACTGTGGACCGCGCTTCTACGTCACCAGCCTGCAAGGCGACAAGGCGTCAGTATATCCCTTCAGCCAATGGGAGCGCATTGAGAAGCGCCTCGCCGAACTCCCCAGCATGCATCCGGCGAGGAACAAGTTTCTGGACCGCACGAATTACTGGGGGCAGATGGCGGAGATGGACGCGCAGGGCCGGATCCTGCTTCCCTCGCAGTTGCGCGCGTCGGCCGAGGTGACGGGCGAGGTCGTGGTGATGGGCTACCCCGATCGGCTAGACGTTTGGAAGACGGAGCGGTTTGAAGAGTACCTGGCCCGCGAGCCGGTGACCGACGCCGACCGGCAGGCCTGGAGCGACATCGGGATCTGACCGGGATCAGGACCCGCAGAGCCATGACGCCCGAGGGTGCCAGTCCGGAGGGTGCCAGTGAAGTCGAGCGGAAGCGGGCAGTCCACCAGCCCGTCCTCGTGCGGGAAGTGGCGGAGTTTCTCAATGTGCGCCCGGATGGATTCTACATCGACGCCACGGTCGGCGGGGGCGGCCACGCCGGGGCGATTGCGCGGCGGCTCACCACCGGACGCCTGCTCGGGATCGACCGCGATCCGCTGGCGCTGGCAGCGGCCCGCGAGAGCCTGGCGCCGCTCGGGGACAAGGCGGTCCTGATGCACGGCAACTTCGCGGAGATCGACCGGTTGCAGGCCGGAGCTTCTTTTCCGCCGGCCGACGGCGTGCTGGCGGACCTCGGTTTGAGCTCCCTGCAACTGGCGGATGCCGGGCGCGGATTCAGTTTCAGCATCGAGGGTCCGCTCGACATGCGCGCTGATCCCTCGAGCCCTACCAGCGCCGCGGACCTGGTGAATTACGCGAGCGAGCGCGAGCTCGCCGACCTGATTTTCAAGTTTGGCGAAGAGCGCCAGTCGCGCCGCATTGCGCGAGCCATTATGAAGGCCCGTCCGATTCGAACATCCACCTCACTGGCGCAGGTGGTGACGCGAGCGATCCCCTCCCGGCCGGGCCTTCACCAGATTCATCCCGCCACGCGCACCTTCATGGCGTTGCGCATGGCGGTGAACCGCGAACTCGACAACCTGGAGCAGTTTCTGGCCCGGGTGCTCGGGGCGATGGCGGCCGGCGGCCGCCTGGTAATGATCAGCTTTCATTCGCTCGAGGATCGCATGGTGAAGCAGGCGTTCACCGGCTGGAAGCAGGAGCGTCGCGCGCGGCTGCTGACGCCCAAGGTGGTTCGGCCGCGCGAAGACGAGGTCGAAGCGAATCCGCGCGCGCGCAGCGCGAAGTTGCGTGCGCTTGAGAAGGAGCTATAGCGGCCGTCTCGTGCTGCTGCGCTCTTTGGCTGGAGGTTAACCATGGCAACTGGCGCTCGAGCTTTGCCGGCGTCACCGCGGCGACGCTCTAACTCGTCGCTCGCGGGCGGACGGTCTGCGGTCCGCGAGGTCTACTTTACCAAGCACATTGACAACTCGCGCGTGGTGCGCGAGGTCGATATCCACAAGCTCCGCGCCTGCTTCACGCTGTTCATACCGCTCGGCCTCACGTTTGTCCTGGCTTTTATCCTGGCCTGGCAGCACTTCCAGTGCGTGCGCTATGGATATGATATCCAGGGCCTGCAGCAGGAGCAGACGACCCTGTCCGAGCAGAATCGCGAACTTCGGGCGCAGGAAGAGTCGGCCCTGCAGGAAGTGGCTCCGGCGGCAAAGGCCGAGCTCGGAATGGCCCCGGTGGATCCCGGGCAGGTGATCAGGGTCGCGCAGTCCCTGGACGATCTGCCTGTCTCAGACGAGCCGCAATTGGCGGAAGTGCGGCCCGCGCCCAAGCCACCGCTTCCGCACGCGCGCCGCTAGGGCCTTGACCCGAGACCGGCGACTGCTTGCGGCCGGAGTGTTTTTCGGCGCCGCCCTCGACGGGCGCCGCCGGAGGTTTCTGCGATGCCCCGGTCGTCCCTCACCCCTTCAACGCGAGCCCGCACTCTGCCCTCTCCGCATCGACGCGCCCACTGGCTGGCCGGCTTCCTCGTGGTCTGGATGCTGACGGTGGTGGCCCGCCTTTACAGTCTGCAGATCATCCAGTACGTCCGATGGGTTTCGGAAGAGCGCAAGCAGCAGGACCACATCCGGCTGATAAAGCCGGTGCGCGGGACGCTGTACGACCGGAACCAGCATCCGCTGGCCATCACCCAGTTGATGAATTCGGTCTACGCCAAGCAAGGCAAGGTGCAGGATTGTGGTCTTGCGGCGCGGGCTCTCGGGCCGTTGCTCGGCCTCGATCCGGCCGAGTTGGAGAATCGTCTGCGCGCCGCCCGGCGGGACTACCGGGTGAAATGGGGCCTCTCCAAGGATCTGGCAGCGCGAGTGCACAGTCTTGGCCTCGCCGGCATTCAGACCGAGAAGGAAATGGAGCGCGTGTATCCGGCGGGGCCGCTGGCCGGCACCGTGACCGGATACACGGGCGTCGACAACCAGGGACTTTCCGGGGTGGAGAAGACTCTCGACCAGATCATGGCCGGGCGTCAGGGCCGGGTGTTGGTGAGCAATGACGCCCATCGCCGCACTTTCGAGTCTTCAGCTTGGCAAGGCCAGCAGGGATCGGACGTCATCCTGACGATCGACGAGAACATCACCCGGTTTGCCGAGGACGCGCTGCTCGACGCCGTCGACCGCTGGCACGCGACGGGCGGAACCGTGATCGTCGAAGACCCGGCCACCGGCGAGATTCTTGCCCTGGTGAGCGTGCCCACCTTCGATCCCAATGACTACGAGCACTCGACCGCGGAGGCGCGCCTGAATCGCGCCACGCAGTGGGTGTATGAGCCCGGGTCCGTGTTCAAGCTGGTGACGCTCTCGGCCGCTTTGGACCTGGGCTTGACGGATCCCCGCAAGATCATCGACTGCCAGATGGGTTCCATCAATCTTTACGGCCACGTGATTCACGATCACCAGCGATTCGGCGACCTCTCGGTGGAGGACGTTCTGGTCCACTCGAGCGACGTGGGCGCCATAAAGATCGGACTGCTCCTGGGCGACGACCGCTTCTATCAGTACATTCAGCGCTTCGGTTTCGGCAGGCCCACCGGCATTGAGCTGCCCCGGGAGGAGGCGGGCCTCCTGCAGCCACCCGAGAATTGGTCCGGGATCTCGGTGGCCGCGATTTCCATGGGTCAGGAGATCAGCGTGACGGCGGCGCAGTTGGTTTCCGCCTACGCCACCATCGCCGACGGAGGATTACGGCTGCCGCCGCGCCTGGTGCGGGAAGTCGGGGCGGGCTCGAGCTGGGTCCCACAGCCGGCGAGTCCATCGCAACGCGTGGTGAGCGAGCGTACCGCCGAAATCATGAAGCAGATGCTCGAGGCCGTGGTCGATCGGGGAACAGGGCAGCTCTCGCGCCTGAGCGGATACTCCGCCGCCGGCAAGACCGGCACAGCGCAGAAGATTGTGAACGGCGTTTACTCGCATCACATTTACGTCGACTCCTTCGTGGGATTCGCCCCCGTCGAGCATCCGGCCCTGGTGGCGCTCGTTTCGATCGATTCGCCGGCCGGCGGCGTCTTCGGCGGTACGGTGGCCGGTCCCGTATTCAAGAGTGTGATGGAACAGAGCCTGACGTACCTGAAGATCCCCAAGGACCGCGCCGACCTGCCCATGGCGACCAACCGGACGCCGGCGCAGTCCCGGGCGGCGTCCAAGCCGCCCCAGGTTGAGGACGATCCACCGGCGGAGTTGCTCGCCTCCGATGTGCAGAATTCGGCGGCTCCGGCTGCGCTCAAACCCGTCGCCTTCAGCGCCCCCGAGGCGGCTTCACGGCCGGGCACGGTGCTGATCGCCAAGGGCCCGCCCGTGACCGTCCCTGACTTTAGCGGCCTTGCCGTGCGTCCCGTGGCGCACCAGTGTGCGGCCCAGGGGTTGGATCTGCTGGTCACCGGCACGGGACTGGCCGTGGAGCAGGATCCGCCCGCCGGGGCCCAGGTTCCGCCCGGAACCAAAGTCCAGGTCCGCTTTGCGCGCTAACAACGTGTGGCCCCAAGCGCCGGGACCATCGAGTCTCTCCTCACGTTATACTGGTGCTGAACGATGAAGCTCCGCGACCTGTTGCCGGGCCTTGATCCGGGGGCCGACCCGGGTCCGGACGTCCGATCTCTAGCCTACAATTCTCAACGCGTCCAACCGGGAGCCCTTTTCTTCGCCATTCGGGGCGAGCGCAGCGACGGGCACGACTTCATCCCGCAGGCCCTCGAGCGCGGCGCCGTGGCGGTGGTGAGCGAACGCCCGGCGCCGGAGGGTTTCCAGGCGCCCTGGTTGCCCTGGGTGCAGGTCTCGATGATCCGGCGGGCTCTTTCCGGCGCCGCGCGCGCCTTCTACGACCATCCGGAACTGGCATTGCGGCTCGTCGGGATCACGGGCACCAACGGCAAGACGACGACGGCCTATCTCGTCGAAAGCATTCTGCGCGCCGCCGGGATTGGCGCCGGCCTCTTCGGCACCATCGAGTACCGCGTGGCCGGAAAGACGCTGCCCGCGCCCAATACCACCCCGGAGTCGCTCGATCTCGTGGGTTACCTCGCTGAACTTCGGCGCGCCGGGGATCGGGCGGCGGTGATGGAAGTTTCGTCGCACGCCCTGGCCCAGGAGCGGACCTGGGGTTTGCCTTTCGCCGTAGCCGTGTTCACAAATCTGACGCGCGACCATCTGGACTATCACCAGACGATGGAGGAGTATTTTCGGGCGAAAAGGCGGCTCTTCGAGGGCCTGGGCGCTCCACCGCCCGATCTGGCTGTGATCAACTCGGATGATGCCTGGGGACAGCGTTTGCTTGAGGCCGGCCCACGGCCCCTTGTGACCTTCGGATTCGGCCCGGAAGCGGCAGTGCGCTCCAAACGTTTCAGCCAGGACGCTGCCGGGCTGAAAGCGGTGGTGGTGACGCCGCAGGGCCCCTTGGATATCGTTTCCGCGCTGGTCGGCCGGCCGAACATGATGAACATCCTTGGAGCGGTTGGGGCAGCGCAGGGTTTGGGGGTCAGTGCGGAGAGCATCGCGCAGGGTGTGGCCGCGCTCCGGTCAGTGCCGGGCCGCTTCGAGCGGGTAGAGGCGGGCCAGCCCTTTCTCGTAATCGTGGATTACGCCCACACGGACGATGCCTTGCGCAACGTGCTCACGACCGCCCGCGAGTTCGCGCGCGGACGCCTTATCGTGGTCTTCGGTTGCGGCGGTGACCGCGATCGTTTCAAGCGCGCGCTCATGGGCGAGGCGGCGGGGTCCCTGGCGGATTTGGTTGTCCTGACCTCGGACAATCCGCGCAGTGAGGATCCCCTCACCATCATGAACGATGCGCTGGTAGGCCTGCAGCGCACCGGAAAGCCTTACCTTCTCGAGGTGGACCGTGCGCAGGCCATCGCGCGCGCCGTGGAGCGGGCCCATGAAGGTGACGTAGTGGTGATTGCCGGCAAGGGCCACGAGACCTACCAGGTTCTCAGGGACCGGACCATCCCCTTTGACGACCGGCAAGTAGCCCGGCAGGCGCTCGACGATCTCGGCTACACGGGCGCGCGGCCCGGCGCCGGCAGCTGACGACTGGTCTTCCCTTATGGATCTAACCCTCGGTGAAGTGGCGGCTGTCCTGGGATCGGCCTGCGGAGCGCCGGGCCGCATCGCGCGCAGCTATTCCATCGATTCGCGGACGATCGAGCCGCAGGCGCTTTTCTTCGCCCTGCGCGGTTCGAACTTCGACGGGCATTCGTTCGTGGCGCAGACGCTCGAGCGCGGGGCGTCCGGTGCGGTCGTGGAGAGCTCCTGGGCCCCGAGCGCGCCTGCCGAGATCGCCTCTTTTTTGATCCCGGTGGCGGACACGGTCGCCGCCCTGCAAGATCTGGGCCGCGCCGTGCGCCGCAAATGGAGCCGCCCCGTGATCGCCGTGACGGGCAGCACCGGCAAGACCACCACCAAGGAACTACTGGCCGTGGTGCTGGGCGCCCGCTACGCCGTCCACAAGTCGGCGGAGAATCTCAACAATCACCTGGGCGTGCCGCTCACACTGCTCGGGCTCACACCGGCGCACGAAGTGGCGGTACTCGAATTCGGCATGTCGCACTCCGGCGAAATCGCGCAGCTCGCGCGCATCGCCGGGCCCGCCATCGGCGTGGTGACGAATGTGGCTCCCGTGCACCTGGAATTCTTCGACTCGCTGGCGGGTATCGCGGCGGCGAAGCGCGAGTTGATCGAGAACCTGGCCTCGCCTTCAACCGCCATTTTGAATTACGATGATGAGCAGGTTCGCGACTTTCGCGAGGGCTTCCCGGGACGAGTGGTCACCTACGGATTCGAACCCGGCGCCGACTATCGCGCCACAAACTTCCGTCTCGGGGCTGGCCCCGACGGCGAAGTGGACAGCCTGTTCCGCGTGCGGGGCCCGGAGTGCGAAGCCGAACTCCGTTTTGCTCTTCCCGGGCGGCACAACGTGGCCAATGCCCTTGCTGCGATCGCCGCCGGACGCCTGCTCGGAGTCGCTCCGGGCTCGATTGCCTCGGCGCTTGCAGGATTCCGGCCGCTGCGGCAAAGAGCCGAAGTGGCGCGGATTGCGCCGGGCATCACGCTGATCAATGATTCCTACAACTCGAACCCCTGGGCCATGGAGCAGATGCTGGAACTGGTCCGCGAATGGCCCGGGGCGGTCCGGCGCCTGGTGCTGGCCGGCGAGATGCTTGAACTTGGCCCTTCAGCGCCTGACTGGCACCGCCGCGTGGGCCGGGCGGCAGCAGGCGCGGGCCTCGACCGGCTGCTGGCCGTGCAGGGCGAAGCCCGGTTCTTTCTGGAGGGCGCCGTCGCGGCCGGGTTCCCGCCGGAGCGCTGCCATTTTTTTTCGAACGCCTCCGAGGCGGGCCTCTTCTGCCGGTCGATTCTTGAGACAGGAGATCTGCTGCTGGTGAAGGGCTCGCGCGGCGTTCATTTGGAGAAGGCCGTCGAATTGTTTGCGCGGGCGTAGTGCCCGAGCGGTGTGCTCGAAAGCGGAACTCATGATTTATCTTCTCTACCTCCACTTCCACACAGAGTTCCACCGACTGAATCTTTTCCGTTACCTCACGGTACGGACGGCTTTCGCGAGCCTGACGGCCCTGGCGCTGGCGCTGTTGCTCGGCCCGGCCACGATCCGTTGGCTCCGTCGACTTCAAATCGGGCAGTATATCCGCGAGGAAGGACCACAGTCCCACCAGGCGAAGGCCGGCACGCCCACCATGGGAGGCGTGCTGATCACCATCTGCGTTCTTCTCCCCACGCTGCTCTGGGCCGACCTGAGCAACGTGTTCGTGTGGCTGGCGCTGCTCGTGACGCTGGCGTTCGCGGGCATCGGCTTTTGGGATGACTATCAGAAAGTCGTGAAGCGCCGCAACCTGGGCCTGACCGGCCGCAGCAAGATGCTGCTGCAGATTCTGGTCAGCTTCTGCTTCGGTATGGCGCTCATGCTCCTCTCGGCGGTAGGACGGTACTCCACGGATCTCACCTTTCCCTTCGTGAAGGCGATTCACCCGAGCTTCCTGATCCGATCGCTGCTGCATAATCCTTTTACGTTCCCCCTGGCCTTTCTGCCTTTTCTGGTGTTTGTGGTTTTCCTGCTGGTGGGTTCGTCGAACGAAGTGAACATGACGGATGG